>Ga0209236_1002856_pt1 | contig 10528 bp, 12 predicted proteins | sample GraSoi013_1_40cm_FD_185819 | JGI IMG/M metagenome (GOLD analysis project Ga0209236, IMG submission 185819) | Grasslands soil microbial communities from the Angelo Coastal Reserve, California, USA - Sample 09_27_2013_1_40cm (SPAdes) (version 2) | ecosystem: Environmental > Terrestrial > Soil >... | reverse complement strand
AAGACGCCGAGCTGCGCGATCATCGAGTTGACGATCGTGGCCGACCGTAGGAATTCTCCCTCCAGCCGCCGGCCCTCCACGTCCAGCCGCACCGTCTGGGAGAGGTCGCCCTCGGCGACCGCCGCGATGGCGCGAGTGACTTCGGTCGTCGGCCAGATCAGGTCCTCCACGAGGGCGTTGACCGTGGCCTCCATCTCGCCCCACGCCTGGCTCGGGCGGCCGAACGATACGCGCTGTCGGGTCTTGCCCTCTTTCCCGACGGCTCTGCCGAGCCGTTCGAGCTCGTCAGCGATCCGCGCGTTGCTGGAAACGATGTCGTTGAACGCGTCGGCGATCTTGCCGCTGAGGCCCGCCCACTCCACGGGGAGCCGGATGGAGAAATTGCCGTCGCGGACCTGCTGGAGCGCCCGGAGCAGCGTGGGAAGCACGAGCGAGCTATCAGCCGAGCCGTCTTCCGGCGTTGTCGCGACGAGGTCGCGGCGATTTGCCATTGTCATACCTCTGCGTGGGGCGTGGAAAGGAGATCGAGCCAGCCCAAGGCCTGGGCTTTGAGCACGAGCTGGACCGAGTTCTTCGCGCGGGTCTTGCCGAGGAGGATCGCGCGGAAGGCCTCAACGGTCTTGGGGCTGATCTGAAGCCGGCCGGCGATCTCCCGGGTGGTGCAGCCCTCGGCGATGAGCAGGAGGACTTCCCGCTCGCGGGAGGTCAATCTTTGGTCTCGTGGCAGCGGCTCGCCAGGCGTAGCCACGACAGCGCTCCATGCAAGACTCGGGCTGGACGGTAACTCCTAGCGTAGGGGATGTCTTAAGTTGGTACCCTTAAAGGACTTCCCTGGCTCGCCGCTTCCGGTCGTCCGGCCACCGCTCGCGCCAACCAGGCACCCGTTCGAGCATTCCCGTGCCAGATCTGGCAACGCCTCCCGAGTTGAGGGAGACAGCGTCGGGTAGCTGACTGACGGCCTGGCGCGAGACCGCGACAGATTCGGCCGAGGCCGCGGTTCCGCCAGGGAAGGACAAGCCAGCCGCGCTCAAGGGCGGGGCCGGCCTGATTTTCATCGGGACACCCAGTAGATGGCCAGCGCCACGAAGAAAATCAGTAGCAGCGCGCCCAATGACTGAATCAGTCCGCGCGGCATCATGCCTCCGCCGTGACTCCGACTGCCTTCCGGCGAAACGGGGGCCCGCACCAAGGCCCACCAGCACTGATCCCGCTCTGCCCGAGGGTGCGCCCGCGCTACACCAATATGGGCTCACACCCTAGCGTTTGGCGACGAGACCCGCGAGTCGGTGAAACCCCGTATCGACCAGGGGGAAATCGCTGAGGCGAGCTCGAGTCGGGTCTTCGAGCTCGAGGACACTGCTGTCGAGACCAGGACCGGTCGCGTGACTCCCGGGCGCGACGTCAGCGCGGGCGCACCATGTCCGCCGGCCGCACCCAGCGGTCGTATTGCTCGGCGGTCACGTAGCCTGAGGCGAGCGCCGCGTCCCGCAGCGTCAGGCCCTCCGCGTGGGCCTTCTTGGCGATTTCCGCCGCCCGATCGTAGCCGATGTGCGGGGCCAGCGCGGTCACGAGCATGAGCGAGCGCTCGACGAGCTCGGCGATGCGCGCCCGGTTCGCGCGAATCCCCGCCACGCAGAACTCGCGGAAGCGCGCGCACGCGTCGGTCAGTAGCCGCACGGAGTGCAGGAAGTCGAAAATCATCACCGGCTTGAAGACGTTCAGCTCGAAGTTGCCCTGCGAACCGGCCACGGCGACCGCCGTGTCGTTACCGATCACCTGCACCGCGACCATCGTGACCGCCTCGGCCTGGGTCGGGTTGACCTTGCCCGGCATGATCGAGGAGCCCGGCTCGTTCTCGGGCAGGATCAGCTCACCGAGGCCACTCCGCGGCCCCGAGCCGAGCCAGCGTACGTCGTTGGCGATCTTCATGAGGGAGCCGGCGAGCGTCCGGAGCGCGCCGCTCGCCATCACGAGGTCGTCATGGGCGGCGAGCGCGGCGAACTTGTTGGGCGCCGACGTGAACGGCAGGCCTGTCAGCTCGGCCAGCTTGCGTGCGACAGCCTCGCCGAACCCGGCGGGCGCGTTGAGCCCGGTGCCGACGGCCGTGCCTCCGATCGCAAGGGCCAGGAGCCCCGGAAGCGTCGCTTCGATCCGCGCGATGCCGGCGTCGAGCTGGGCGACGTAGCCCGAAAACTCCTGACCCAGCGTGAGGGGCACCGCGTCTTGCAGGTGGGTCCGGCCGATCTTCACGATGTCGGCGAACTCGCGGGCCCTGGCGGCGAGCGCGTCCCGCAGCGCCCGGACGCTCGGGAGGAGCCGGTGCGTGAGCTCGAGGGTGGCGGCGACGTGCATCGCGGTAGGAAACGTGTCGTTGGACGACTGGGACATGTTGACGTGATCGTTCGGATGGACCGGGTCCTTGGACCCCATCCTTCCGCCCGCCAGCTCGATCGCGCGGTTCGCGACGACCTCGTTCACGTTCATGTTGGTCTGGGTGCCGGATCCGGTCTGCCAGACCGAGAGCGGGAAGTGCGCGTCGAGCTTGCCCGCGATCACCTCGTCGGCGGCGCGCACGATCAGCTCGGCGCGCTGGGCGTCGAGCTGCCCCATCTCGTGGTTGACCAGGGCCGCCGCCTTCTTGAGGAGCCCGAGGGCGTGGACCACCGGCAGCGGCATGCGGTCGTCGCCGATCGCGAAATGGTGCAGCGAGCGCTCGGTCTGAGCGCCCCAGTACCGGTCGGCGCGCACCTCGATCCGCCCCATGCTGTCGGTCTCGACGCGGGTCGCGCGGGCCTGCTCCGTCATGGCGACCTCCGGTGAGCCTTTAAGCCCACATTGGGAATCGAGGAGCGCCGCAGGTTTCCCGGGGCGCTCCGAGCCACCTCGGGGGGCTTGAGGGGCCCTTCGAGGCCCAGCGGTGTGGTGCAAGGTCGAGGAGCGCCACGGCTAGAGGTTGTGAATGAATCCCGATGAACCGTGACACGCCGCCGTCTACTGGTATCTCCGGATGGCTGAGAAGGCCAACCGCCCCCAGCCGTCCACAGAACCGGCGGCGAGCCGCGGGCGTTGGGCCACCATCGCTCACGCGGCGGGCCGCGTGGTCCGCCTCACCCGACGGTGACCGCTGCCTGACGCAGCGCCACGGCGCGCAGGAGATTGTGGGCCGACGCGAACCAGAGCAAGACCGCCTGGACCTTTCGCAGGCCCCGCACCGCAAACTGCTGTAGGCCTCGGTTGCGCGCCAGCGCGTTCACGCATTCGCTCGTGGCCGCCCGCTCCTTGTAGATTGTCTGCGCTGCCGCGGTCGCCATGCGCGTGCGCCACGCCGTCGTGGCCTCATCGTTGCGCCGCCGCCGATCCCACGCCCGCCCCCGGGGCGCTTTGAACATTGAAACTCGCGCCGCTCGCGATGGCGTCCGCGATACGCTGCTCCTCGGTCGCCAGTTGGTCCGGAACATCGTCATGCGCTCTTCGCTCGCACAACAAGGTCGACGTCACAGTCAAGAATCTGCAGCAAAGACACGAGTTGGTCGACGGACTTACTGTAGTTCGTCTGATCCATGAGCCGATAGAACTGGGTCGCGGAAGTCCCGAGTCGACGGATGATCTCACGCTTCGGTAAACGGCTGGCCGCGACTCGCTTCTGAGCCTCAAGCGTCAATCGGTAGAGGAGCCGGTCCCGCAAGTAATCCGGATCCTTGTTGTACTCAAGGACCTGCTCGATGTGGACCGTGCCCTCCCGACCCGATCCGAGCGCGTACGTGAAGGCTTCCGAGGCCAGCTCCTTGTCGATCCACACTCGGGCAATCGGATCGTCGTCTGTAGGTCTCGGATCTGCCTTCGCAAACGGGTAGTGCAACTCTCCCTTCGACGTTCTGACCGCGAAGACCTTCCGTCGATTGTTGACCGTGACCGCCCGAATCTTCATAGCCGCCCCTCGTTCTCCAAGTCTCTTATAAGGTCCAGAAGCTTCCGCGACACCGCGCCCATCATCGGCTTCTTGTTATCCAAGTCCCACTTCACCACCAGTTTGCCGTTCCGATATACATGGACGTGTCGAGGTGGATGGTCGCTCTTCCACGAGATGAAGACATAACCACCACGTCGAAGCTTTCCCACGCATAAGTGTTACCCTCCACGGTAACGCTTGTCAAGCTCCGGCGCGCTGTCGATCAACGCACAGTCCCGTACTGTAGACTTGCCAGGATGCGTCGGCGACGAAGCCGGGTGGAACTTTAGGGGCGAGGGCCGGGCGTGTCAGCCGATAGACGACATAAATCCGGATCTTCGGGACAGCTTGCCTTAAACCGCTATGTGCGAGGCTGGGGAGAGTACTTCAAGCGAGCCGAGGTGGCGGGGCTGTTCTGGATCACGCGACGTTTGCGAGCCTTCGTGGCAAAGCGGTGGCGCAACGGGCTCTGACGGCGATACCCCGACCAGTGGTTCTGGTTTCACCTCGGACTGACCCGGCTGTATCACCTTCGTCGGAACTTCATCCGTGAACTCGCGGCCCGGCGCCGGGCCGGCAACCATCCTATAGAGCGTAGTGCGGGAAATCCGCACGCTACGTTCGTTCAGGGGACGGAGGCTTCGTCGTGATGGCGGGGCCTCCTCCTAACGAGCCTCGCGCTCCCCCGATCCGGCCCAGGTCGCGGCTATCGGCGCGGCTCGGACTTGATCGTCCACTGCTGGTCGTTGAGCTTGGGAAGATCCTCCGGCTTGACAACCACGCTGCGGGTGCTGCAGCCGAGCACGCCGATCACGACCGCGAGGACGAGGACCCAGCGGCTCATCGTTCCGTCTCCAGCGTGAAGCTGACGAGCTTCGGGCCGTCGCCGAGGTCCAAGCCAAGCTCGGGGTAGCGCTTCATCAGCTCGAGGATCGCCTCGACCATCTTCGTCAGGAGGTCGCGCGAGCCGCGCTCCACGGAGTCGTTGAAGATACCCTGCGGCCAGATGATGGAAGTCTTCTCGCCCTTCGCGAAAAACGTGCGCTCGGCCTGCAGACCCGTTTTCGACGTCGCGACTAGCTTGACGTTGAGATCGCTCTCGACGGTGGTGCTCCAGAAGCCGACGACGGGCTCGACGAAGATCTTCAGAAGGACGCCCTCGACTTTGAGCGCGCTGTCGCGTGCGCCCTGCTCCGATGGCGGCACGGTGAAGCCCGACGCCCTAAGCTCGCGCGCCAGGAACTCGGCGATCCACTGGGTCGGATTGCCCTGGCAGACGGCCTGCGCCGTCTCGTTGCCGTAGCCGCCCTTCTGGACGCCGCAGCGGCTCGTGCTCTGCCTGGCTTCCTGGAACGGAATCGCCACGATGACCTGGCGCTGATTACCACCGGGGATCGGCTTCTCGAGGCCGGCTTCCGGCGGTTTCACGTTGACCTCCGCCAGCGCGCACCCGGAGACGGCAAAGACGAGGACGGTAAGGAACGTCCACCCACGACGCGTCGTCATGACGACCTCCTTCCCAAGGAACCCGTCGGGCCATTAGCCGGGATTTGCGATTTGAACCCACTTCTTCCTCGTTTCAAGCCGTTAAGGCCCAGGCGCTCATCCAGCTCACGCTGGAGCAACAGCCCAGCATCGGAGGTGACCGTGGCTCCGCGGAACTCGACGCAAAGTTCGGGATTGAACGCGAGGCGAAGCGGGCCGGATGCTTCGTCGCCCACTGGATGATGCCCTCCGCACCAGCGAGGCACCCCAGGGAACCCGGAGGCTAGGAGCTTCAAACGCCCTTTCGCCCCCGCCACCCCTTGGGCGGCGTCACCAGCAAATGGCCGTTCCCGTTGCGGATGATGCCTACAAGCGCACGGCCGGCGACGAGCAGCTATGCTGATCGAGGTTCGCTGCAACGCCTGCCTCGGCCTCGGCCGCTCGCGCACCGTCGCGATGAAGGCGGGGATGGCGGCCCTACGGACTTTCCGGCCGGGGCGGCGCTCCGTCCCTCCTGCCTCACCTGGCCGGAACGGCGACGGCCCCTCCCAGGGCCAACTGATCCAACTGGCCTGAGCCTGGGGTGGGTGTCCCGTGTTAGGGCCTCATCAGATGCAAGCGCCGCAGGTGGTGCGCTCGACGGCACCACGGAGTGAATTTGCGGCCTACAGGTCGCGCACCATCCCGTCATCACAGAGCAGTCATTTCACCGAGGTCTCTTTGTCTCCTGTGAGCATCTGTGAACGCAGCCACGCAGCGCAAGCGTCGGCCGCCTGTTCGAGCCGGGCTTTCAGGAGTGCTCCGCCATTCGCGGTCAGGTCGTCCCAACCCTCCGGCATTGGTCTTGCTCGGTAAGTGCAATACCCTCGCGATATGAGCGTTCCGTCCTCGGTCCGAAGAAGCCGAGCACGCACGTAGTAGAACAGACGACGCTGCTCAGACAGAGGCTCGCTCGTCTGGAGTGTCCAGAGGTCAGCTTTGAAGTCAAGCACCAACCGTTTCGGGAATCGAGCCCGAATCGTGTCGAGGTTGTCGTCCTCCAGCGGCTCTGGTGCGACCTCGAAGCCCTTGACATTTGGTTCGGCGGCAAGCGCAGAAATCAGCACATCTCGCACCCGGAGAGTGGGATCTTGGAGCCCGTATTTGCGGATCATCCTCTCGCCCGCGCTCTTCGCCGTGGCCATGTAGATGTACCCGCCGCCGAACAGAGATGAGGCCTCGGGTATGGCGACGATGAAGTCGGGAGCGCGATAGTACACGACGGCGATCGATGGCTCATCCTTGAGACGATTGAGCTCGTTTCGATCAAGGGCCATCGGTGTGACGCAGCCATAGGCCAGGAGAGTCACGCATGCAACCGCCGGGTACCGAAGGAAGCGAGTCCGTACAGCCTGACGCTCGACACCGTGTCTCGGTCGCCGCTCAGGATCGGCTGATGTGCGAGCGCCCCTTCCCCGCATCGCTTGCCTCCCGTCGCTTATCCGATCGGACGGTCGAGGACGGTGGCGAGACTGTGCTCTGTCTCCTATCGGTTGTCAAGGAAGGTCTTTGGCCGTGGAGGTCTTTTGGCCGTCGGGCGCTATGGTTCCGGAGGACTCTTCGTCGTGCCGAAGTACGACGCGAAGCTCACCGAAAAGGACGTCCTGGATTTCCTGGGCCAGCGGCCTTGTTCAACCTCGGGTCCACCGTGGTGAGTCCTACCGCACGGGACACGTCGAGGCCCCCCATCTAGTCACAGAACGTGGTAGCCGTATGCGAGGCCGAAGACGATCGAGCCGATGCCGGCGCAGATGGCGAGCGCCTGTCGGGCGCGGCGGAAGCGGAGCGCCAGGGCGACGGGATACGCCATCGCGGCGGTCAACAGGGTCATGCCGATGATCGTCCCGACTCCGAAGATCAACAGGTAGACGACCGCACTCGCGGTCGAGCGCAGCGTCGCCAGCACCAGCAGCGAGACGGCCGCGCTGCCCGCCAGGCCGTGCACGGCCCCGACGAAGAGCGCGCGACCCGCGGGCCAGCCGCTGCGCCAGCCGAGCGCCGCCAGCCAGCGCGACGGATGGACGTGCGGGTGCTCGTGAGCGTGACCGGGGCCGTGCACGTGGGGATGGCTGTGGACAACCCCCTGGCCGCCGTGCTCGTGGTCGGCGACAAGGTGCGCGGCGGGCACCGTCGCGAGTCCGCGCGCCGCATCTCGCAGCCGCAACACGCCCAGCAGGATCAGCATGCCGGCCACGGCCAGCTCGAGCCCGCTGCCGACCGCCGGCGTGATCGTGAGCTTCAGCCCGACGATGATGGCGCCGACGATTGTCAGCGTCGTCATGTGGCCCGCGCCCCAGAGGACCCCCACCAGCGCGCCGTCGGTGAAGCGCCGCTCGCGCGTCACGATGGTCGCCACCGCGACGAGATGGTCCGGATCGGTCGCGTGCTGCAGACCGAGGATGAAGCCGAGGAAGATCGCCGAGAGAGCCGGATCCAGCAGGGTCACTCCGACATCTTGAGGAGAAGCCCCGTGCGGCGCGCCCGATGGATCGCCGCCAGGAACGCCCAGTGGGCGAGCGCCGCGTAGAGAGCCGACAGCGCGAGCCCGGTGGCGATCGGCGAGCGGAACTCCGACGCAAATCCGTAGTGCGCCCGGTAGGCGTCGAGGAAGTACGTGAGCGGGATCGCCCGTGCGATCACCGCGATGGAGTCCGGGAGGACCGAAATGGGGTAGTAGATCCCGGCGAGCACGAGCACCATGTTGACGCTCGCCCACGCGAACGCCTCGGCGCGGTTGCCGAAGAGCGTGATGAGGGCGCACACGGCGACGCCGACCACCCAGGCGGTCAGGAAGCAGCCCAGGAGAAACGTCGCGAGCGCGAGCCAGCCCGGCTGGAGCACCTGGAAGCCGAACGCCCAGCGACCGAGTGCGGCCAGCAGGACGAACACGGCCAGGCTGCGGACCATCCCGACGACCCAGGAGCCGAGTGTCAGGTGACGAATGCCGATCGGCGCCAGGAACTGGTGCTTCAGCGACTTCGACCAGACGTCGAGCAGGACCGCGTAGGCGACCTCGAGCTGGCAGACGTTGACCACCGAGAGCGCGATCGTGCCGACCAGCACGAACGACGCCTGCGCCTCCGTCAGCTCGAGGAATCGCGACATCAGGCCGATGGACAGGACGCCGACGATCGGCCAGAAGAGCAGCTCGAAGAAGAAGAATACGTTGCGCGCGCCCATGAGCGCGTTCCGGAGCGTCACCGCCCAGACGGCGAGAAGCTCATTTCGCCAGCTCAACGAAGACCTCCTCGAGCTCCGGCTCGCGCACCTGCACGTTGCGGATGACGACGCCGTCGGCGTACAGCGCGCGGAGCAGCTCCGGCAGCCGCTTCTCGGCCTCGTCCACCGTGCACTCGACCCACCCGTCGACCTCGACGCACCGAAGAACGCCCGGAACGTCGGCCAGCCACGGCACCCGTGCCGGGTCCAGCCGGAGCGCGACGACCTCGCCGAGACGGATCTGGCGCTTGAGCTCTCCGGGCGTCCCTCGGGCGAGGATCCGACCGCTCTTGATGAACGCGATCTCGTCGCAGAGCTCGTCCGCCTCGCGCATGTAGTGGGTCGTCAGCACGATGGTGATGCCCTGCTCGCGCCGGAGCCGGGCGATGTGGGCGCGGACCCGCACCGAGACGTCGGGGTCGAGGCCCAGTGTCGGCTCGTCGAGGAAGAGGAGCTCGGGATCGTTCACGAGCGACTTGGCGAGGGCCACCCGCTGCTTCAGCCCGGTCGACAGATCGCTGTACGGGATCCGGCGGTACGGGCCGAGCTCGCACAACTCGATCAATCCGTCGACGCGTCGGTGGAGCGCCGCCCCGCTGAGGCCGTAGAGCCGCCCGTAGAACGCGACGATCTCGGCGACGCGCAGGCTCCAGAGGAACGACGGGCGGCCGCTCGCCATGTTGAGCCGGCGCCGTAGCGCCCCGGCCTCGCGGACGACGTCGAGGCCCAGCACCATGACGGTGCCGCGGTCGGGCGTGAGCAGCGTGGCGAGGATCGAGAGCAGCGTCGTCTTCCCGGCGCCGTTAGGCCCGAGGAGGCCGAAGATCGAGCCGCGCTCCACCCTGAGCGAGACCCCGCGCAGCGCCGGAGTTTCCCGACGGCGCGGCCAGCCCGAGCGGAATGTCTTCTCGACGTCACGCGCGTCGATCGCGAGCATACGCAGGAATGATACCATCCGGGCCATGGCGGGCTCCGACGAGTGGCGCTGCGCCGCCGCGACGGTGCCGCCCGGTCACAGCGCAACGTTTAGACTCGAGCGCGCCGGGCGTACCGTGAACGGCTTCGTCGTGAATCATGACGGCCGCTACCGCGCGTACGTCAACCGCTGTCCGCACGTCGGTACCCCGCTCGACCTGTGGCCGAACGAGTTCTTCAGCGAGGACGGGCGCGCGCTGATCTGCTCGACCCACGGCGCTATCTACGAGCCGACCAGCGGCCTCTGCACGGCGGGCCCCTGCGTCGGCGACCGGCTGACCGCGCTGCCGCTGGTCCTCGACGGCGAGACGCTCGTCGTGCGACTGCCGGCGGCGACGGTCTCGCCGGCCAGCGATGAGTGACATCACCGAGATCGAGCAGGCGAACGCGCGCTTCTACCAGGCGTTCGAGACGCTCGACCTGGCGCGGATGGATCTCGTGTGGGCCCACGCCGAGCACGTGAAGTGCGTTCACCCGGGGTGGCCCATCCTGGTCGGCTGGGAGGCGGTGCGGTCGTCATGGGAAACGATCTTCGAGAACACCGCCGAGATGCGGTTCACGCTCTCCGACGTGCGGTCGACCACACGCGGCGATCTCGGCTGGGTGACGTGCACGGAAAACATCTTCTCGGAGGTTCGGGGTCGGCTCGCCGTCACCTCGGTGCTGGCCACCAACCTGTTCGAGCGCGGGCCCCAGGGGTGGCGCATGATCCACCATCACGCCTCGCACGTCCTGGGCGCGGCGCCGGACGACGCGGCGCCTTGACCGGTCCGGCGCCACACATCGACGTCGCGTCCCTGGTACGTCGCTACGAGGTCTTGCTCCTCGATGCGTATGGCGTGCTCGTCCATAGCGGCGGGG
>Ga0209236_1002854_pt1 | contig 10530 bp, 8 predicted proteins | sample GraSoi013_1_40cm_FD_185819 | JGI IMG/M metagenome (GOLD analysis project Ga0209236, IMG submission 185819) | Grasslands soil microbial communities from the Angelo Coastal Reserve, California, USA - Sample 09_27_2013_1_40cm (SPAdes) (version 2) | ecosystem: Environmental > Terrestrial > Soil >... | reverse complement strand
CGCCAGGCCTACGCGGCGCTCCGCAACGATCCGAAGCGGCTGGCGGCCGTTATCAGCGGCAGCATGGCCGGATTCCTGACCATGTTGCGCACGACGCTCCGGCTTGCTGCACGCAGACCCCTCCCCGCCCCCCCCCGCGGGGCCGCGCCCGATGCCCTAGTCCGTGAGGCGGCCGCGCTGGTGGGCCTGCCGCCCGACCCGCTCGCGGAGTTGTTCGGTCAGGCCCGTGGACGCACGCTGCAGCTGTCGGCCGCCGACCCGCGCGCGGCGGCCTATCTCGCGGCGATGGCACGCGTGGCCGAGTTCGTGAACCGACTGACCTGACGAGGAGAGACGACGTGAAGACCTTGCGATGGACGCCGGTGACGCTTGTAGTGCTGGTAGCGGCGGGCGGCTGCGGCTACAACACCATTCAGACGTACGACGAGCAGGTGAGCGCCGCTCAGGCGCAGATCAAAGTGCAGCTGCAGCGGCGGGCGGACTTGATTCCGAACCTGGTGGAGGTGGTGAAGGGCTACGCTAAGCAGGAGCAGACGATCTTCATCGAAGTCGCGAATGCCCGGGCTAAGCTGGCGGGCGCCGTGCAATCGGGCGATCTCGCTCAGATGGCGAGCGCCAACGCCGCCCTGACGGCGCCGCTGGGCCGCCTGCTCGCGATCGCGGAGAACTACCCGCAGCTCAAGTCGAACGAGAACTTCCGCGCGTTGCAGGATCAGCTCGAGGGGACGGAGAACCGCATCGCGGTGGCGCGCCAGGACTACAACGACGCGGTGAACCGCTACAACGCCTTCATCCGGCGCTTCCCGCAGGTGCTGACGGCGAAGGTGATCGGCAAGGGCCCGCGGCCCTACTTCGAGCTACAGACGCCGGGGGCGGATACGGTGCCGAAGATCAGATTCTCGAACTGATCTCCGAGTTCGGAAGCAGAAAGACGGAGGGGCACGGTGATCACGTGCCCCTCCGTCTGTCCATCCATGCCGACCGTCCGACGTCTCAATCCACGATCGCGTCCGGCAGCACGTATTTCATCGGGTTCACCGGCTTGCCGTTCACCCACACCTCGTAGTGCAGGTGCGGGCCGGTGGAAAGGCCGGTCGAGCCCACGAGCGCGACCTTCTGCCCGCGCTTCACGCGCGTGCCGCGCGCGACGAGGATCTTGGAGCAATGCGCGTAGCGGGTGACCAGGCCATATCCGTGGTCGACCGTGAGCATGTTCCCGTAGCCTTCTTCCCACTTCACATCGGTCACGATGCCGGCGGCGGGGGCCTCGATCTCGGCGCCCATCGGCGCGGAGACGTCGATGCCCTCGTGCGGTCGCGCCAAGTGCAGGATCGGGTGGACGCGCTCGGCCGCGAACGCGCTGGAGAGCCAGCCCTTGGTCGGCATGATGGAAGGCGTCGCCGCGAACCGCGCCTGGTGGCTCGAGAGCGAGTCGTACGCCTCGGTGAGGGAGCGCACCAGGATGTTGGCGCGACGGCTCAGGGCGTCCACGTCCGTGCGCGCGGCCAGCGCCTGCGCGCCGAGCCGCCCGGAGGCGGAGAGACTGTCGCGCTCCGACCAGGTGCCTGCCGGCCCGCCGATCCCGGCCTGCTGCACGGCGACGTCCGTCGGGCTGAGGCCGGCGAGCAGCCGCAGCTCCTGCTCCCGCTGACCGATGGTGTTCAGGGTGTCGCGCAGGCCGACCATCCGCTCGCGCAGCCGCTGGATCTCGTCGGCGAGCAATCGGTTCTCGTGCTCCAACGCGCGGCTGTGCGTGATGTTGATGCCGCGCGACAAGGCGGCGCCCCCAAGCACGAGGAACAGGAGCGCCAGCGCGCTCCCGAATCCGGCGAGGGCTTTGACGACGGTCTGCGACACCTCCACGGCGCGGGACGCGCCCGAGCCGTGGGGCACCAACATCACCGTCCACTTCCGTTCCGCCTTGTGCCGCATTGGGCTCCGTCTGTCGCTGGTACGGCTAGGAGTCCCGAACATAGGCCGCCGTCAAGGGGCCGTCAACATGCCCCGGCGTGAGCCAAGTCACGAACTCTTCGGCAACCGGTTAAGTCGTGCGGGGCTTAGGAAATAGGATTGGAGGTTTGGTGACCGTCCGCCCCTCGACCGGCGGCTCCGCCAGGTCGGCGAGGCGAACGCCCGCGAGGGGCCGCCCGGTGCCGAGGACGTTCCAGATCACCTCCGCCTTGACCGGGATGAATGGGGCCGCCAGCACGGCGAGCCGCGCCACGGTCCGCACCAGGTTGGCGAGGGCGGAGTCGAGCTCGGCGTCCTTGCCGGTCTTCGCGAGCGTCCAGGGCGCCGTCTCTTCGACGTAGCGATTGGCGCGCGAGGCGAGCTCCATGACCTGTGCTGCCCCGTCCGCCACCGCGAACGCGTCCATCGCCGCGGCGTACTCGCGCAGCGTCTGCAGGCCCGCCTCCTCGAGCGGCGTGCGGTACCCGTTCGGGTCGCGCGGCACGGCGCCGCCGCGGTGGCGGAGCACCAGCGACAGCGTGCGCGACACCAGGTTCCCGAAAGTGTCCGCAAGCTCGGAGGTGTAGCGCGCGTCGTAGCGCTCCCAGGTGAAGTTGCCGTCGTTCTCGAACCCGATCTCGCGCAGCAGGAAATACCGCAATGCGTCCGGGCCGTAGCGGGCGATCGCCCCGCCGAGGTCCACGGCGGTTCCGGCGGTCTTGCTCATCTTGGCGCCCTCCCATTGCACATAGCCGTGCGCCCAGACGAGCCGCGGCAGCTCGAGGTCGGCCGCCAGCAGCATCGCCGGCCAGATGATGCAGTGGAACCGCGTGATACCCTTGCCGATCACGTGCAGGTCGGCGGGCCAGAGCCGCTCGTACCCGCCGTCCGGGAAGCCGGTGGCCGAGAGGTAGTTGATCAGGGCGTCGAACCAGACGTACACCGTCTGCTCCGCGTCGCCGGGGAAGGGAATGCCCCAGGGCTGCCGCTGCCGCGAGATGGAGATGTCCTGGAGTCCGTCCTCCAGCAGCCGCACGACCTCGTTGCGGCGGATCGCCGGCTCGACGCGGAAGGCGCCGGACCGGATGCGCTCAAGCACCGGGTCACGGTAGGCGCGCAGCCGGAAGAAATGGTTCCGCTCCTTGGTCGGCACGAGGTCGAGGGTGGGGTGCTCGATGCAGTGGCCGTTCCGGATCTGCGATTCCTGCTTGAACTCCTCGCAGCCGGTGCAGTAGAGTCCCTCGTACTCCGCTACGAAGAGATCGTCGGGACGGCGCTGCTGGATGCGTTGCAGCAGCGCCGTGACCGCGCGCGCGTGACGGGGCTCCGTGGTGCGGATCCAGTCGTCGTGGCTGCACAGCAGCCGGCGCCAGTATCCGGCGAACGTGCCCGCCATCTGGTCCACCCAGGCCTGGGAGGTCACGCCGGCGCGGGCCGACGCCTGGATCACCGACTGGCTGTGCTCGTCCATCCCCATCACGAAGTGCACGGTGTCATTGCGGAGGCGGTGGTAGCGCGCGATGCAGTCGGCGCCGATCTTCTCGAGCGCGTGGCCGAGATGGGGATCGCCGTTGGAGTAGTCGATCGCGGTAGTGAGGTAGAACTTAGACACCGGTCTCCGTGTTGAGCTGCCCGAGCGGCACGATTCGCGTGCTCCCCTCCTCCCCGCGCAGCGTCACGCGTTCGCGAAAGATGTCCACCGCCAGCACGCGCTCGAGGCCCACGCTGGTGCGCAGCACCTTGCCTTCCTTGGGAAAGCGCTTGCGGCTCTGCACATAGAAGTCGTGCTCGTAGTGCAGGCAGCAGAGCAGGCGGCCGCAGGGGCCCGAGATCTGGACGGGGTTGAGCGAGAGGTGCTGGTCTTTGGCCACCGACAGGCTCACCGGCCGCAGCTCGGGGAGCCAGCTCGCGCTGCAGTACTCTCGGCCGCAGCGACCCACCCCCGAGAGGCGGCGAGCCTCGTCGCGCGCGCCGATCTGTCGCAGCTCGATGCGGGTGCGGAACATACTCGCCAGGTCACGCACCAACGCCCGGAAGTCCACTCGCTGCTCGGCCGTGAAGTAGATGGTGAGCTTGCGGCGGTCCCACTGCCATTCGGCGTCGGAGACCTTCATCGGCAGGCCGTGCTCGCGGACGCGGTCCCGGACCTTTCGCCGGACGTCGTCCTCGGAGCGGCGGAGCTGCTCGGCGGCCTGCACGTCCTCGCGGGTGGCGCGCCGCAGGATGCGACGCGTGGCCTTCTGGTCGGCCGCGTCCTGCAGGGAGCAACCCGCACAGCCGCGGCCACATTTCTTGAGGGCGATGTCCCCCAACGCCGACACGCGGCCCAGGTCCTGGCCCCGCTCCGCCTCCACGATCACGGGATCGTGCGGGGCGACCGGTTCCGCGGACTGCCAGGTGAAATACTCCAGCCGGTTCCCCTTGAACCGGACCTCGACGACCGGATGAGTCAACTCACTTCTCGGTGAAAGCGCCTATCGAAAGGTACTTCTCTTCCCGCCGCTTGAGGAGCTTCGCGGTCCTCAGCTTCATGAGCTCGCGGAGATGGCGCTTCAGCGCCTCGGCGAGGATCTCCGCGGCCGCTTCGGCGTCGGCGTGGGCGCCGCCGGTAGGCTCGGGGATGATCTCGTCGATGACACCGAGCGTCAGTTGATCCTGGGCCGTGAGCTTGAGGGCTTCAGCCGCCCGCTCCTTCTGGGTGGCGTCCTTCCACAGGATCGCCGCGCACCCCTCGGGGGAGATCACGGAGTAGACCGAGTTCTCGAGCATCAGCACGCGGTCGGCCATGCCGATGGCGAGCGCGCCGCCCGAGCCACCCTCGCCGGTGACCGTCGCGATCAGCGGCGTGCGCAGCGCGGCCATTTCGATCAGGTTGCGGGCGATCGCCCCGGCCTGCCCGCGCTCCTCGGCGCCCAGCCCCGGATGCGCACCGGCAATATCAATCAGGGTGAGCACCGGAGAATGGAACTTCTCCGCCAGCTGCATCAGGCGCAGCGCCTTGCGGTAGCCCTCCGGGTGGGCCATGCCGAAGTTGCGCCGCAGGTTCTCTTTGGTGTCGCGGCCCTTCTGCGTGCCGATGATCATGACCGTCTGGCCGTCGAGCCGGGCCCAGCCGCCCACGATCGCGGGGTCGTCGCCGAACAGGCGGTCGCCGTGCAGCTCGACGAAGTCGGTGAACACGAGCCGGATGTAGTCGAGCGGGTAGGGCCGCTTCGGATGGCGGGCGACCTGCACCCGTTGCATCGGGGTCAGCTTGCGGTAAATCTCGGCCCGCAGCTCGGCGAGCTGCTTCTCGAGCGGCGCCAGGTCGCTGCTGCGGCTCGCGCCGTCCCATCTTCTTGAGCTCCTCGATCTGGCGCTCGATCTCGAGCAGCGGGCGTTCGAAATCCAGCGTGTGCGTCGCCATGCCGGGTCAGCTCGCTTTCACCAGGTGCACGCGCTCGGCGCCCAGGATGCTCCGCAGCGCCGCCAGCAGATCCTCGGCCGGCTCGACCCGGTATGTGCGGCTGCGCAACCGCGCGGTCGACCGCACGCTGCCACCCCCGTTGCCGCCCTCATCGGCCCACTCGACCAGGACCGGCGCCGGTCCGGGGTGCGCAGCGCACAGCGCCGCCACCGCCCGCGCGGCGTCCGGCTCCGGTGGACTCGTGGCCGACCACGTGAGCGCGAGGCCGATGGCGCCGCTCGACCTCAGCTCGTCGAGCGGGCGGACGGCCTCCACGATGAACGGCGCCTGCTCTTCGGCACGGTCCCGTGAGCTGTGCGATCCGGTGAGCAGCAGCGCGCTGTCGGGCCGGATGACCGCGTTGAGCCGCGCCCACGCCTCCGGGAAGACCAGCGCTTCCGCAGCGCCGTGAAAGTCCTCGAGCACCAGCCGGGCGTACTCGGCGCCGGTCTTCTTCGAAACCTGCCGCTTCACGACCGTCACGATGGCGACGATAGTGACTTTCTGGTCGCTCCACCGCCCCAAGGTAGCGGTGGTGCGGGTCCCGAAAAGCTCCACCTCCGGGCGGTACTTGGCGAGGGGGTGGCCGGAGATGAAGAACCCGAGCACGGCCTTCTCACGCTGCAGCCGGTCGTGCTCGGTCCACGGGAGGACCTCCGGGAGGGGGGCGGGGGGGCGGGGAACGGGTGTCTCCTCCCCGAACAGGGCGTGCTGGCCGGACTCCCGCTCCTGCTGGCGCACCTGAGCCTCGCCGAAGGCGTGCTCGAGGGCGGCGACGAATTGCGCCCGGTGGCCGCCGAGCGAGTCGCAAGCGCCGGCGTCGATGAGCGCTTCGAGCACGCGCTTGTTGCAGAGCCGCAGGTCAATGTGGTCGCACAGTTCCACGAGCGAGCGATAGGGCCCGCCATCCCGGCGGCCGGCGAGGATGGAGGCGATCGCCCCCTCGCCGACGTTCTTCACGGCACCGAGGCCGAACCGGATCCGCGTGTCGCCCACGACGGTGAACTTGAAGCCCGACTCATTCACGTCCGGCGGCAGCACCTCCAGGCCCAGCTCGCGGGCCTCGTTGATGTAGGTCACCACCTGGTCCGTGTTGCCGATTTCCGACGACAGCAACGCCGCCATGAACTCGGCGGGGTAATGGGTCTTGAGCCACGCCGTCTGGTAGGAGAGAATCGAGTAGGCGACGGCGTGCGCTTTGGGGAAGCCGTAGCGTCCGAACGTCGCGATCTGCGCGGCGATATCCACGATCACCCGGCGGTCGTGACCGCGGGCCGCCGCGCGCTCCACGAACCGCTCCAGCTCGGCGTCGATCAGCTTCTGGATCTTCTTGCCGACCGCCTTCCGGAGCACGTCGGCTTCCGCGAGGGAGTAGCCGGCGAGCACGTTCGCGATCCGCATCACCTGCTCCTGATAGGTGATGACGCCGTAGGTCGGCGCGAGAATCTGCTCGAGGTCGGGGTGCGGGTAGCGGACCTTGTCGCGACCCAGCTTCCGGTTGATGAACACGAGGTGCATCCCGGCGTCGAGCGGGCCGGGGCGGAGCAGGGCGTTCGTGGCGACCAGATCGACGAACCGGTCGCACTTCATATTGCGCAGGCAGTCGGTGGCGAGCGGCGACTCGAACTGGAACACGCCGGCCGTGCGGCCCGAGCGGAGGAGGCGGTAGACGTCGGGGTCCTCGAGGTCCAGCGCCGCCGGGTCGAGGGTGACGCCGTGGCGCTCCCGGATCATCTGGACCGCGTCGTGGATCACGGTCAGGGTCTTGAGGCCGAGCAGGTCGATCTTGAGCATGCCGACGTGCTCGAGCGAGACCATGTCGTACTGCGTGATGATGGCGTCCGCGCCCTGCGGCGCGAGGCAGACGGGAACGTAATCGGCCAGGGGACCCGGGGCGATCACCAGACCGGCCGCGTGGACCGAGGCGTGGCGCGCCAATCCCTCGATGCGGGCACCCAGCTCCAGCACCTTGCGGATCCGGTCGTCCTGGGCGGCGGCGGCCTTCACCTCCGGCACCTTCTCGGCCGCCTCCCCCAGCGTCAGCGCGTACGCCGGGCCGGAGGGGATGAGCTTCGTGATGCGGTCCACGTCCCCCATCTCGACCCGCAGCGTGCGGGCGACGTCGCGGAACGCGGCGCGGGCCTTGAGAGTCCCGAAGGTGATGATCTGGCCCACCGACTCCCGGCCGTAGCGCGCGCGCACGTACTCGATCACCTCACCTCGGCGCTCGAAGCAGAAGTCGAGGTCGATGTCCGGCATCGAGATGCGCTCGGGGTTGAGGAACCGCTCGAACAGCAGATCGAACTTGAGGGGGTCGACGTCGGTGATCCGCAGTGCGTAGGCGACGAGCGAGCCCGCCGACGAGCCCCGCCCCGGACCCGTGGGGATGCCGCGGTCGCGCGCCGCCTTGATCAAGTCGTACACAATAAGGAAATACCCGGCGTACCCGGTGCGCTGGATGACGTCCAGCTCGTAGGCGAGACGCTCCTCCGCCGCGGGGGGGAGTGGGGCGCCGTAGCGTTCCGCCGCGCCGGCGCGCGCCAGGTGCACGAGCAGGTCGTTATCGCTCGCGAACTCCGCCGGTCGCGGGTATTGCGGCAGGAAGTAGCGCTTCTCGAAATCGAACTCGCACCGGTCGGCGATGCGCTGCGTCTCCGCGATCGCGTCGGGGCGCTCCGGGAATAGCGCGCGCATCTCCTGCTCGGATTTCACGTAGCTCTCGCGGCCCATGAAGCGGAACCGCTTCGGGTCGTCGAGGTCCTTGCCCGTGCCGATGGCCAGCAGCACGTCGTGCGCCTCGGCGTCCTCCTTCATCAGGTAATGCGCGTCGTTGGTCGCCGCGACGGGGATGCCCAGCTCCGCGGCGAGCCGGAACATCCCCGCGGCGACGACCTTCTCGTCCGGGATGCCGTGCTCCTGCACTTCGAGCCAGAACCCGTCGGGCCCGAAGGTGCGGGCGAACCACTGGGCGCTCGCCTTGGCCGCCTCGTAGTTTCCCTGGCGGAGGTAGAGCGAGATCTCTCCCGAGAGGCATGCCGCGAGGCAGATCAGCCCGTCCTTGTGCTGCTCCAGGACTTCCTTGTCGATGCGCGGCCGGCGGTAATAACCCTCGAGAAAGCCGATGGAGGAGAGCTTGACGAGGTTCTTGTACCCCGTGCGGTTACGGGCGAGAAGCACGAGGTGCGAGTACGCCGCCGGCGCGTCCACGGGCCGCTCCCGCAGCTTCCGGCTGCCGAACGCCAGGTAGGCTTCGAACCCCAGGATCGGCCGGATCTTTCGCGCCTTGGCCTCCTCGTAGAAGGTCCAGGCGCAGTGCAGGTTCCCGTGGTCGGTGACGGCCAGCGAGTCCATGCCGAGCGCCTGGACCCGGTCCAACAGGTCGGGGATGCGGTTGGCGCCGTCGAGGAGGGAGTACTCGCTGTGGGTGTGGAGGTGGACGAAGGCCATGGCGTGTATCGCGCATATTACCGGGGCCTCCACGCGTTGTCAAAAGCCGTGGTGACGTTGAGATTTGTGCGTCATGCGTTGGTTCGCAAGCCTCTTCGTCCTGGCCCTGACGATGGCCCTGTTCCATCGTCTCACCGAAGCCGGGCCGCTCGAGGCGCGCGCCGCGCTCGCTCTCGGCTTTCTGCTGCTGGCCGCGCTGCTGGCCGGCGACCTCAGCCGCCGCTGGCGCCTGCCGCGCCTCACGGGGTTCCTGCTGGTCGGCTTCTGCGTCGGCCCGGCCTGGCTCGGCCTCGTCCGTGAAGACGAGGTCGCCGCCCTGCGGTTCATCGCCGACGCGGCGCTGGCGCTGCTCGCCCTGGCTGCGGGCGCCGAGCTGCGGCTCGAAGTGCTGCGGGAGAGCCGCGTCGCGCTCACGCGACTCGCGACCGGAGCGATCGGCTTCCCGTTTCTCGCCGTCTCGGCGGTGATCCTGTCGGTCTCCCCGTGGTTCCCGCTCACTGTGCACCAGTCGTTCGGTGATGGAGTCGCGGTGGCGCTGGTGCTGGGGACGCTCGCCGCCGCGGCGTCACCCGCGGTCACGGTGGCGCTGATCGGCGAAATGGGCGCCCGCGGCCCGTTCACCCGCGCCGTCCTCGGCGTCACCATCGTCCAAGATGTGGCGGTGGTCCTCCTGCTCGCGCTCGTCCTGGCGCTCGGCAAGGCGGTGGCCGGCCCCGGCGCGCTGAACCTCACGCTCGCGGGGACCGCGGCCGTGCACCTGTTCGGCTCCGTGGCCGTCGGGCTGATCGTCGGGGTGCTGCTTGGGACGTACCTCCGGCTGATCAGTGGAGGCACCACGCTGTTCCTGATCGCGGCCGGATTCCTGACCGCGGCGGTGGCGAGGGGGACCGGCCTCGAGACCATGCTCATCGGGCTCGCGGCGGGCTGCACCCTGGAGAACTTCTCGCGCGCCGAGGGTGAGCGGCTGCGCGCCGAGCTGCAGCGGAGCTTGCTTCCGGTAGAGGTGGTGTTCTTCGCCATCGCCGGCGCCGGGCTGCGCCTGCAAGTGTTGGGGGAGCTGTGGCCCTGGATCCTCCTCCTCGTCGGGCTCCGAGTCTCGAGTCTCCGCGCCGGCTGGCGCTGGGCGGGCCGGCACCCGCTGGTGACGGGCGACCTAGCGCGCTACGGCTGGAGGGGCCTAGTGTCTCAAGCCGGGACGGTGCTCGGACTCGCCCAGATCGCCCGCCGGGCTTTCCCCGAATGGGGGGTCTCGCTGGAGGCCCTGATTGTCGCGATGATTGGGGTACATGAGGTGGTGGGCCCGCTCTGGTTTCGAGCGGCGCTCGTACAAGTGGGCGAAGTGACGGAGGGAGAACATGTTGCGGCGAATTCTCACGGGGATGGGTCTGCCGTCGTTGCTGCTCGCGGCGGCCTGTAGCAGCGACGTCGTGATCCTGCCGCCGCTCTCTCCCTGCACGGTCAGTCGCGGTCAGGCGATCAATCTCGCGGTGGGGGAGTACGCCTCAGTTGACCCGATCCCCGATTCGGGGTGCGTTGTATTCTCGGGCAACCCCTCAGGTACCAACTCGGTCGAGTTTCTCCTCGTCGCGCAGTCCGTGAGCGGCACGCCGGGCGTGAAGGCGAATTTCCTGCTGCGCGGCGACACGATTGTGGTGGGGGCCGTCGCGGCGGCTTCGGTGCTTCCCCCC
>Ga0209236_1002852_pt1 | contig 10531 bp, 9 predicted proteins | sample GraSoi013_1_40cm_FD_185819 | JGI IMG/M metagenome (GOLD analysis project Ga0209236, IMG submission 185819) | Grasslands soil microbial communities from the Angelo Coastal Reserve, California, USA - Sample 09_27_2013_1_40cm (SPAdes) (version 2) | ecosystem: Environmental > Terrestrial > Soil >... | reverse complement strand
CGCCCACGTCCCGTTGAAGCCGGCCAGCGGTCCATGCGCACCTCACCGTGCGCCTCGACGTCGGCGAGCAGGCGCTTCGCCAGCGGCGGTAGACTCGCTCTGGCGGTGTTGCAGCGCTTGGGGTCACCGGCAATCCGCACCACGGCCGGGCCAAGGGTGACGTCGAGTAAGGTTTCCCTGCCGAGGATGAGGGGCGCGGTGACGATGGCATCGGATCTGTGGACCTTCCCCAAGACCTTGTAAATGAGGAACACTTCGGGATTTGCCATCCAGCTGCCGCGCAACTGCCGGCCGGCAATGGCCTCGGCCAGCGAAGGCAAGCTGGATCGACCTGTGGAAAGGACAACGCGCCTCTCTCTGATGAAGGCTAACGCAACACGAACATCGCGCATCGGTCGTGACGGCTTGAGCCGATGAAGCCGAAGCCGCGACGCAAGCAGCTGCTTGATTCGGCCACTATCAGATTTGTCTGTCATTGCGAGGCCCGTCAGGGCCGAAGCAATCTCCAGCTACAGCAATTCCATCTGACAAAGGAGATTGCTTCGTCGGCTTCGCCTCCTCGCAATGACGAAAAGATCGAAATCCGAATCGATACCGCGACGTTTCGAATCCCGAAGCCCGAGACCCGGCTGTGTCAGTAGGCCCTGGCGTAATACACCCACGCCTTCGCCGGCTTCCCGCACACCACGCAATTTCCCGAGACCTTCTCATCCAGCGGGATGACGCGTGGGGAGGCGCCGGTCCGCTCGCGGATGGTGTCCTCGCACGCCTGCGACTCGCACCACCGCACCTTCACGAACCCCTTCACGTCCGCCAGCGCGCGTACGATCGCATCGACGGTGTCTGCCGGCGTCGTGTGGTCGTCGAGGTAGGTCTTCGCCTGCGCGAACATCTCCTTCTGGGTCTGGTCCAGCATCTTACCCAGGGTATCGACGACCGAATCTAATGGCACCGGATGCTTGGCGCCACCGACCCGGCGCACCAGGATGACCTGACGGGCCGCCACATCTCGCGGGCCAACCTCCAACCGCACCGGCACACCCCGCAATTCCCACTCGTTGAACTTCCACCCAGGCGTGTACGCGTCACGGTCATCCAGCTTCACCCGGAACTTGGCGCTCAACGTCTTGGCAAGATCCCGGGCCGCAGCAAGGACTTTGGCTTCTTCTTTCCCGAGAATGGGGACGATGACGACGTGGTACGGCGCGATCTGCGGCGGGAGGACGAGTCCACGGTCGTCCCCGTGCGCCATAATGAGGCAGCCGATGAGCCGCGAGGAAACGGCCCAGGACGTAGACCAGATGTACTTCTCCTGGTTGTCGCTGTCCAGGAACTTTACGTCGAACGCTTTGGCAAAGTTTTGCCCGAGGAAGTGCGATGTCCCGGCCTGGATCGCCTGGCCGTCCGGCATCAGCGCTTCCAGCGTGTAGGTATTGTCCGCGCCGGCAAAACGCTCGCTCTTCGGCTTCACGCCGCTCAGCACGGGGATGGCGAGAATGTCTTCCAGCAGATCCCGATAGATCCCCAAGATCAACCGGCACTCGGCATCGGCGTCTTCGGCCGTGCGATGCGCGGTGTGTCCCTCGTGCCAGAGAAATTCCGCCGTGCGCAGGAACAACCGGGTGGCCCGCTCCCATCGCACCACGCTGTTCCACTGCAGCAGCAGCAGCGGCAGGTCGCGGTACGATTGAATCCACTTCGCGTACATCGGCAGGATGATGGCCTCCGATGTCGGCCGCACGGCCAGCCGTTCGCTCAGCTTCTCGGCGCCGCCGTGCGTCACCCACGCCACTTGCGGCGCGAACCCCTGGACGTGTTCAGCTTCCTTTTGCAAGAGGCTCTCCGGCACCAGAAGCGGGAAGTAGGCCGAGACGTGGCCGGTGTCTTTGAACCTGCGGTCCAGATAGGCCTGAATCCCCTCCCACAGCGCGTAACCGTACGGCCGGATGGCCATGAAGCCGCGCACAGGCGAGTAATCCGCCAGTTCCGCCCTCAAGGCAACGGCGGTGTACCACTCGCTAAAGTTCTCATCGCGTTTAGGTATCTGTAAGACGGCTTCACGTTCTGGTGTCATCGATTCTCACCGAAATAAAGTTAGCCCCATCCGTTTTAGGGACGGGGCTAACCGTGGTACCACCCTTGTTCCGGCCCACCACTTCGGTTGGGCCGGCGCTCTATCGCAGTTATCGGCGCGGTCCGGACCGGTTACTCCCGGTCAGCTCGGGGGACGGGATCGGCGCTCAAATTCGGACCGGCTCTCACCAAGCCTTCGACTTCGCTCAGCCTGCCCTCATCTTATGGTGACTTGCTACCCTGAGCCTGTCGAAGGGCACCCGGCTCGCTCCACTCGGACAACGGGCGCCTCAGTCCCCCTCATAGCCTGTGACCGCGATTCTAGCACGCGCCCCGGCGGGATTCAACCAGAGCCACTCAACGCTCGATGGGCACACCCACCAGGCTTCCCCACTCAGTCCACGAGCCATCGTAGTTCTTGACCTGCCGGTAACCCAGCAGATACTTCAGCGTGAACCAGGTGAGCGAGGATCGCTCGCCGATGCGGCAGTAGGCCACCACGTCCTGATCGGGCTTGACCCCCTGCCCCTCGTACAGACGCCGCAACTCCTCGGCATCTTTGAAGGTCCCATCTTCCCGCACGTTCTGCGTCCAGGGGACGTTCCGGGCGCCTGGGATATGGCCGGAACGCTGAGCGCCTTCCTGTGGGTAGGCCGGCGGCGCAAGCAGTTCTCCGGAGTACTCGGCCGGCGACCTGACGTCCACCAGCGCCACATTCGGCTGCGCAAGGCGCTGCAGGACCTCATCCCGAAACGCACGGATGGACCGATCGGGAGCGACGGCCCTGTATTCAGCCGGGGGAAAGCGCGGGACCTCGAGGCTTGTCTTGCGACCTTCCCGTAGCCAGCGGTCGCGGCCGCCGTTGAGAATGCGGGCGTCGCGGTGCCCATAGTACTTGAACAACCAGAAGGTGTAGGTCGCAAACCAGTTGTTGCGATCGCCGTAGAAGACGATCGTCTGGCTGGGATCAAGTCCCAGCTCCCCGACAATACGCTCGAAGCGATCCTTGGGCACCCAATCCCTGACGATGGGATCCTGCAGATCCTGCTTCCAGTGCAGGCGGACGGCACCGGAAATATGTCCCTGATCGTACAACGCCGGATCTTCATTCGCTTCTACGACGCGAACCTGCCGATCGTTGAGATGTGCTGCCAACCAGTCTGGTTCAACCAGCACTTCAGGATACGCATATCCAGCCATCGCTAAACCTCCCTTGCTCGAAGTTCAACACGATCTCCATTCAGGGCGAGTTGGAGGGCCAGCTTCTCCCATTCCACCGCTCCATGGTTGATCGCCACAATAGCGCCCTCTTCTCCAACGACGACCGTGGTCGGAACCGTCAAGATCCCAAACCGCCCGGCCAGCGCCGGTTGGGCGAGGGCATCGACTTCGCGGACAACCACCCGGTCCCGATACCGGCGTTGTAGCTCCTCCAGAGCCGGTTTTTGGATGGTCTTGCACGGCACACAGTCCGGAGTGGAAAACGCCAGCACGAGCGGCCGGCCGTCGACTAATAGGTCGCCGGCCATGCGACGCCGGAACCGCCGCGATCGCCAGGTCAGTCCCAACCAGGCCGCGGCGAGAACGGCCGCGACCAGCGCGAGGGCCAGCAGGCGGTCGGCGAACATCATTCTGCGTGCGCCGCCCTGCGGATGAGACCGGCCCGGCGCAACTGATAATACGCAAAGCAGCCGGCACAGAAGTTGAACAACACATTCGCCATGGCCAAAACGGCCACCAGGAGATCAAGCGTCCACCCCAGGACCGGTGCGCCCGCGACGAGCGCGATCCACGACAATGCCAGAAACGCTGCGCCGACGCCTTGCGCAAACCGGTGCGGGGCCGGATCGTCCTCGACCAGGTGCGGCCGCAGCAAACCCTGCGGCAGCGCCACGCGCTGGTACAGCACTCGAAACAGACCCCACTGTGGCCGCGCCGTGCTCGCAGCCAGGATCAGGGCCAGGGCGGCCACCAACCACGACTGGTTGGCAAGCACCGCCACCACCGCCACGAGGGTCAGGCTCACCTGATTAAACTTGATTGCATTGTGGTCAACTTTGACGGCCATCACCTGCTCCTTTCCAGCGCACAGTTGTCGAATGTGCAGAAGCATCCCGACCGGTCTGGATGCGGAAACAGGTTGTGCCTTCGAGGGTTAGATCAGTGGATCAGCGAAGGCACACCCTGCCTCCGCCTATCTGCGGGGTCCCCACAAATTCGCTCTGGCGAATTTGCGGGGTGCAGACAGATACATTGCCGAGGGGTATATTGCAGTGCGGATGGAGTGCAGACGAAACGTACGACCATACCCACTTCCGATTCCTGACTTGTTTGCTTAAGAATAGGACCCTCTTCGCGCTCTGTCAAGAAACTTCCTTGCGCCGCCCGGCTGCCCGAGTCAGCGGTCGCTTGTGGCGTGCTCGGCGTCAGTGGCATGCCGGCGGGCCGTCAAGACCCAAAGGATCGCGCGGAGAAGCACAAGCAGTCCGTGGATCACCCAGCCGGCTGGTCTGAGCGTATAGATAAACAGCAGATCGAGAAATCCCAGCGCGCGTTTCACCCATCGCATCCGCCGGCCGAGACGCTGCAAAACGGGGAGCTGCCCATAGAGCAGGGCGAGAATGAGTGTGCTCAGGGAAACCGCAAACTTTTGCACATCGCTGATGTGGATCGGGAAGAGGTCTTCCAGCAAGAGCTCCACGCCGATGTTGAAGACCAGGATATATGCCGCGGCCTCCAGCACCGGGTAGCGCTCGATGAGTCGCGTGAAGATGCCGGCCGCAAACCGCATCGTCACGATGCCCAGGAAGACGCCGGTCAGTACGACCCACAACTGGCGAGAGAGCGCGACCGCGGCCACGACGTTGTCCAGGCTGAAGGCGAGGTCGGCGAGTTCAAGTGCCAGCACGACGCTCCAGAATCCCCGCTCAGCGCGACGAACCGGCTGCCCTGCCACTTCCGCAGCGGTTTTGCGGGCTTCCTCGGGGGTTTCCCCGAGATGATCCACGGCCAACTTGATCAGGTACAGCCCGCCCAGTAACAGCAACCAGCGATTCTGAATCACCCAGGCCGCGATAAAGAGCATCGCCCCGCGGCCCAGGTAGGCCCCAAACAGCCCGACCTTCAGCGCAGCGGGGCGCTGCCCACCCAGTATCTTGTGTATGGGCTTTTGCAACTTCCGCAGCGGGCGGGACCAGGGGATGCGCTCGTGACGGGGAAGGTGCGCCACCATCGCGCCGAGTACGGCGGCGTTATCGATGGAGAGGATGCCCTCCAGGTAGATCAGCTGGAGGACGATCAGGACGACCGAGACGTCCACGACCCTGTCATTGTACCAAACTGCCGAGGTTAAAAGAGAAAGAGCTGTTGTGGGGAATGCGCAGCGGGCGCATCGTCGCGCCTGCGACGCGCCTCGGAACAGTTGTGCAACCCGTGCCGCGCCTTCAAGGCGGCAACCACTTCCTGGACGTGGCGCCGATAGGCCGACGGCGCGTACTTGCCGCGGTACATGCGCTCATATTCAGGAATGAGCTCAGGCCGCCTGTGCCCTAGATATTGGAAGAAGGCCTGCCGGGTTACATCTCCCAGGTGCAACGCGTTCGTCCATAGCGACGAGGCTCCGTACTCTTTCGCTGCCTCGACGACCGCCGAGAGTTGCTTTGGCTGATCAGTAATGCCTGGGAGCACCGGAGCTAGCAGCACTGCAACCGGCACACCGGCCTGCGCGAGCGAACGGAGTGCTTCCAACCGTCGAAGAGGCGGCGGGACATCAGGCTCAATCTCGCGCGCCACGGCTGCATCCATCGTCGCGATGCTGAAGCACACCATCGCGCCCGGTCCCTCCGCGAGGCGCGTCAACAGATCGGCATCGCGCACGACCATCGTGGATCTGGTCACGATGTCGACGGGCGTAGCTGCGGCGAGCAGGGCTTCCAGGATTTGCCGCGAGATCTTATAGGAACCTTCAGCAGGTTGATATGGATCCGTCGCCGTACCGAGATGGACTTCCTCACGCGGCCACGACGGCTGCTCGAGTTCGCGGCGCAGCACCTGCGGTGCGTTGATCTTTACAAAGATGCGGGAGCCCCACCCATTCACGCCATCTTGATCAAGGAACCAGTGCGTTCGCCGAGCGTAGCAGTTGTGGCTCACTACCCCATCGGCGATAAAGTCACCGGTGCCCGTCGTAATGTCGACAAGATCCATATCGGCATAGAGGGGTTCAATCCCAACGACGCGGAGTCGAGCTTCACTCTTGAGCGCCAGGCCGTCAATGCTACGTTTTCTCGAAATTGCTGGATCGACGGTATGGAGGAAGCGCAGGCGCTGTGTAATCCCTCCTCGCAGACGGACACAGTTAATAGGTTTCCCACTGGCCTTATCCCGATGCTCCAGGACATGATCAAATCCAAAAAGGTTCATCGCGCGACAAACATAATCGAGAATGATTGGATCAGTGTTGGCAACGCGGATGGTGTGATCATCGTGGCTCCCCTCTGCGTCGAAGATCCCTGCTAAGAAGCCTTTGCACCAGTCTGCCGACAGAGACAGGGGCCACTGGATCAGGTAGTGAACGGCATCCACCAGTTTGCGCGAGGAGGTCCTGATGGCGTGCATTTTCCGGTGACGAAGGTTCCCTTCGGCGAAGACGAAGGCATAGGTAGGAACGTCGAAATCGCGGAGGTATCGGTCGGCTCTCTGCAAAGCCTCGACATCGGTCATCGCCAAACGAAATTGGTAGATATCTCCGTGGCGCCGCCCAGGCCGATCGTACTTGTAAGTCGCCAGCAAACCGTCGCCACGGACCAGCCCTGCAAGGTATCCTCGCTGATAGTCTGAGTTCTTCTGGGGGGGAGCGGAAAATGCGCCTACGCCCATCAGTTTATTGTTCGTGGTGAGAAACGGTCTCCGATTTGGCCCCCACTCGCCTCCCGTGACGAACTTCCAGCCTCGATCAGAGAGAAAGCGATGGTCCCCACTGGCGACGAGTTGCGTTCCGTCCTCAAGAGTAATCTGATAGGCGGGCTTTCGCGTCGCCCATTGGGCGACTACTTGAGTGTGCACAAAACGCCGATAGGCACCTTGCCTCGCTGTGCCGTAAATCGCGTCTCCAGGTCGGACTTCTCCAATCGGTTTGTGGGTGCCGTCCGCCATCAAAATCCGTGTGTCGGGAGAAACGCAGAAAACGCACTGGTGCTGACAACCTCGATACGGGTTGATCGACCACTTAAAGGGCATTCCTTGCACGCGATTCAGAACAGACTTCACCTGGATCTCGACCCACTCGACTTGAGGCAAGACGCGCGCGCCTGTGGCCTTGAAGAGACGCGGCTGCAGCGGGGTGGGGACAGAGTCAGGCTCAGGAAAGAGTTCGGAGGGGAGCCCCATGGCGCTAATACTATATACGAACATAAGTTCGTGTCAATGCCTAACGCTGGGGTACTTGATAAGGGGTTCTGGAATGCGGCAAATCTTGCCTGGGGAGCTGGATTAGGCAGCTCGGGAGTGACTAGGGCACAGCCTTGAATGCCAGTGTTCCCTCCCACGACATACAGCGTCCCTTTTGCGACACCAACGGCATAGCCGTAGCGGCGTGTGGGCAATGGTGCTTTCGCTGTCCACGAATTCCTCACGGGATCGTAGGGTGGACATCTCATCGCTCTTGTTCGACCCTGGAATACTTAAGGCAAAGCCTTGAACACGTAGGTAATTCCATCAACCACGAGCCTGAGACCAGAATAACCACTAGTTGCATCCTTTTCGAAGCTAGACCCGCCTACAGCATAAAGAATCCCATTCACAGCCCCGACGCCAAGAGGATTCCGGTTACCCGGCAGCGGCGCCTTCGTAGTCCATACGTTTCTCGACAGATCATAGGCCTGCACAACGATGACTGGGATATCAAATTCAGGACCTGGGCGGGCCCCTATAGCATATAGAATGTTGTTAGCAACACCGACGACGGGACGAGCCATCGGGGTAGGCAGCGGCGCCTTAGCCGTCCACGTGTCGGTTGTTGGATCGTAGACCTCTACTGTGTCGAGAATGCGACTGCCGTGGCCAGGGTTGCAGCACGAGCCTCCCACGGCATACAACATGCCATTCACGACTCCAACGCCAAGGCCCACTCGCGGCGTGGGCATGGAGGCCTTCGCGGTCCATTTGTTCGTGATCGGATCGTAGGCCTCGACCAGACCGGTTGGGCCCGTCTTTACGCCCCAGCCTCCCACAGTAAAAAGAGTCCCTTTAGCCACCCCAACGGCATGCCCGCCACGGGGCGTGGGCATTGGTGCTTTCGCTGTCCACACGTTCCTGACAGGATCGTAAGCATCCATCGTGTCCAGAGTGGGCTCGGTGTTGCTCCTATAGCCGCCCAAAGCATACAGGATTCCGTCCACGACCCCGACAGTAAGCCAATCCCGCGGTGTTGGCATCGGCGCCTTTGTGGTCCATAAATTTGTCGACGGATCGTAAGCGTCGACTCTGGATAGAAATTCCCGATAACCACCAACACCCACGTGAAGGACGCCACCCACGGCGTACAGGATTCCGTTCACAACCCCGACCGCAAGACCCACCCGGGGGGTGGGAAGGGGCGCTTTCACAATCCACGTCCCGCCTTGTCCGAGGACTTGGTCGCGGCCGGACACGACGACGAGTGCGACTCCTAAGACAAGGAGAGTCCTCCAGAGCGCGACTCCACTTCGCATCGGTACTCCTCCACTCGCCAACCTTGTGATAACTGCGATGGGTCCGGGAAATGCTCGCGTCGGATTCACAGGCAGGCAGTAGATTTCAAGTTTTTGCCTTGTTCCTTATCACTCGCGCCTTGACAAGTTTCTTTATGAGCGCGCCGGGAAGCGGCTTATCGAGCGGAAAGCGAACCGTTCCCTTCGCGGTCTCGTACCCCTTAAACTCCTGCTTGTCCTCCTCACTTAACGCGCCAAAAAATCCGATATGGTTCTTGAACGCGGCAAATCCAGCGAGCGCCCCGTGGTATTCATAATACGGCATGCCATAGCTGATACGCTCCCTCGACTCGGGGGCAACGGCTTTGACGATCTTGCGAAGTTGCACAAGCTTGGCCTGTACCTCTTTTGGGGCTGCCGCAATGTAGTCATCGACATCTTTGGTCACCGTCATTTTCCTCACATCGTTGCCCTTCATACGCCTGCTAGTCCATTGTTTGTTAAAATGCGGTTGTGGTCGCCAAACTTATCCGCATCGAAGGCTTGATCGTCTTCTTAGGCGCCCTCTACTTCTACCATGTTCTCAATGCGAGCTGGTCGCTCTTTGCTATGCTCCTGCTCGCTCCAGACCTTTCGATGGTCGGGTACCTCAAAGATAAAGAGACCGGTGCCTTAACCTACAACTTCGTCCACAACTTCGCGCTGGCTGCCCTCCTCATCGGGAGTGGCCTCTTCACGGAGAATACACTCTGGACGTCTCTCGGTCTGATCCTCACTGCCCACATCGGGGCCGATCGATTCCTCGGATTCGGGTTAAAGTACACGACGGACTTCAAAGACACCCATATCCAGCGGTTATAAGCACCAAGTTTGCCGCTACTCAAAAGGGTCTGACCCTTTTGAAGACTACGCCAGACCCTCGGCCGGACTGTAATTCAATGGGGTCTGACCCCATTGAAGACTGCGCACAGGGCTCAACCGTCTGGATGCATCTTGCTGCGCCCATAGACGTCCGCAGCCGCCTGCCCCTCGTGGGTATTTTGATCCCTATCCAGGTGGGCCCTACCCGCGCGCGCACGCGGCGGCGCGCGCAAGGAGCAGGTCGCGCTCGCGGGTGTTTCGCGTGAGCGATGCCGCGCGCTCGAACTCCGCACGAGCCTCATCGAACCGGCCGAGCTTGGAGAGGAGGTCGCCGCGCACGCTCGGCAAGAGGTGGTAGCCTTCAAGCGACGGCTCCGAGGTCAGCGTATCGACGACTTCAAGACCCGCTGCGGGGCCAAACGCCATACTCACCGCGACCCCACGGTTCAACTCAACCACGGGCGACGGTGCAATCTGCGCGAGGGCATCGTAGAGCGCCACGATGCGCTCCCAGTCCGTCTGCGCCGGGGTACGCGCTCGCGCGTGGCAAGCGGCGATCGCGGCCTGCAATGTATACGGGCCGAGCGTGCCGCCGAGCTTCTCAGCGCGCTCGAGCGCTGCCAGGCCGCGACGGATGAGGAGTTGATCCCAACGCCCGCGGTCTTGATCGAACAACAGGACGGGTTCTCCCGATGGGCCGATCCGCGCGCCCAAGCGCGATGCCTGGATCTCCATGAGCGCGACAAGGCCGTGGACCTCCGGCTCCTTCGGAACAAGCCCGGCCACGATGCGGCCGAGACGGAGCGCCTCCTGGCAGAGCGCAGGTCGCACCCAGTCGTCACCGGCGGTCGCCGCGTAGCCCTCATTGAAAATGAGGTAGATGACCTCGAGCACCGACGACAGACGGG
>Ga0209236_1002851_pt1 | contig 10532 bp, 10 predicted proteins | sample GraSoi013_1_40cm_FD_185819 | JGI IMG/M metagenome (GOLD analysis project Ga0209236, IMG submission 185819) | Grasslands soil microbial communities from the Angelo Coastal Reserve, California, USA - Sample 09_27_2013_1_40cm (SPAdes) (version 2) | ecosystem: Environmental > Terrestrial > Soil >... | reverse complement strand
CACGTTCAAAGCCCAGATTCGCCCTACGTGTCCGGATCTTAGGGTAGAGTCTGGGATCATGATCTTGTCAATTATGTCCTGACAACGATCTAGGTCAAGTTCATCGAGATCCACCAGTTCTCTCCTCTCACCTGTGACCGATGCAAGTAAAGTACTCCTCATCTCTCCCGACGATGCGGTTGTTTCTAGCGGGTGGATTGTAACCGAATTCTCGCCCGTAGGAGAGCCCAATAGTCCCGACCCCTTCAGTATTGCCCGGTAGAACGGCACTTCCGCCTTTGTTACCTGACAAACTACATCCTGTCCTGTTGCTAATCCATCCTTCACAAACGTCTCGACGAGGTTTCTCCGATCGGATTCGGTATTATAGAGTACTATCGTGTCGATGCTGGGATTAGAATACACGGCCTGGCTTACAGTCTCTCCTGATGTTACGATCCTTCCGAGGATTGTGGGTTCACGTAGGGCGAAAGCAATCAGCACAAAGAGAAGACTATCGGCAACAGATCCGATGCTCTGGGAGATCGGAAGGAAGAGCCCCCCTGCGGCAATTTGGAAAAGGGTTAGCACACCGAAGCAAGCCCAAGAGAGGCTGATAATTTTCATGGATAGGGAGGCTTTCCTGTCTTGAACGGTTTTCGATTGGTGGAAAAACGAGAGAACGGGCAGGGAGACGAAACAGACTAGTAGAAGAGCGCTCGTTGCAATGTACCAGATCTGGTATGAGAAATAATAGTAGGTAACTCCCCCCAAGGAGGTTTGATTTAGCGACCAAGGAATGAAGATGAAACCAGATGCGGTCCAGATGCCGACGGCTATCAAGAAGATCAGGAAAGGGAATGGCGGTCTTGAAACGAATCTTCTCAGTCTCCAGATTCGTCTAGTGCCGGTCTCGTCGCCGTTTCGTAGGAGATAGGACGCGACTCCGATCGAAGTTGCCATAATCGCTACTAATGCGGAGTCGATGAGTGGGGATACCGGGACCTCAAAGGCGTGAGCGTACGTACTCTCGGCGAGAAATAGGATAAATCCTACATTTGCGAGAGCTATGAAGAATCCTGAATCCAGAAAGTATGTTTTCTTTGCGCGAAGGATGAAGTATAGCGCTGAGCACGAAGCGGTGAGCGCGAGAAAGTCTAGGACGTTAATCAGAATGTTGACCTCAGACTATTTCATTCTGTTTTCTCATCAACGATTTGGTTTTCGTCTTTCTTGAGTTCATAAACCAGTTTCACAGAATCCTGGTTCTCGTTGAGGCTAAGCTGGAAGTCAGATGATGAAGCGACTCCAAGTAAGCGAGCAATGTCAACTGGGATTAGGAGATAGAGACTATCTCTCAGCTTGACCGGACGGACTTTCAGTGTCACTCAGACTCAACTTTGTAGGCGCAAAGTTGAACGGAGGGATGGGAATAATGGAACCGCTGTTGATGTTGCACGGTTACAGTTGCAAGTCGCCGAGCGATTCTTCGTTACTAGACAGCCCTGCCCATCCAAACTTGTCCTTGATTCGGTCTGCAGCCTGTTGAGAGTTTTCAGCTTCGATTGTCGAGATTCTATAGAGACCAGCGAGCCTCTTCGCTTTCTCGGTTAGCCCTGGCATGGCGACGAGAATCGATTGAGTTGGAGTGACATCGAAAATCTTCGCGTACATTGAAGCGACTGGTACTTCGTCGATCTGCTTTTCGCTGGCTATGACATCAAGCACTACGACTTCGGAAGAGCCTTTCGTCGCGACGGCGTCAAACCTGTGCAACGCGCCAGATCGGCCTGCGATCTGGCCGGGCATTTCCACTTTGAACTGGAAATCTTCGAGAACAACACCTATGGGCTTCATGACCAGATAGCTTCGCTTGAATTCCTCCTCGGCCTCAGTACCGAGCCTGTATGCGTAAATATTGACGAACCCCGTGTCTCTTACGGTGAAGATGTGTCCACAATTTCTGCATCGATGTATTGGGCTCGGCATGTCGGAGCGTTTTCCACATTGACTACATTGAAACCAAGCGCCAAGCTTCTGATAGTCAACCCCTGCCTTGAACAGCTCCTTGTTGCATTTTGGGCAGAGCAGGCCCCCCTCGACGAGAAAGTTGTCGACGCTGTCTATGTTTCCACAAGCGGTATGTTCGAGAAGAGTCTTGCGTTCAATATCGATTGAATTGCAGTTAGGGCAGACGTAGTCGTTACTTACGTTGACGGATAAGCACGAAGGACAGACTAGAGTCTTCTCATGAAACTTGCGTTTGAAAATGCCTACGTCCCAGAGTTTTTCAACCAAATGTTTCGCGGCCCCTGAGTCTCCCTCGACAACTTCTTCCACCTCCGGGTATCTGACGGTCTGATTTAGATCGAAGCTCGGGACCAGCTCAACTATTTCTCCCCTAACAAACTTACCTAGAAGTAGCTGTACAGATGGATCCTGGTACAGAGCAAGCCTATCCTTCGATGTCACGCCTGGCGACGCCTGGTTATCTATCTCAGACTCTTCTGCCAAGCGAACCGAGTCTTCATCGATATGCGTTCAATGTACCCTTTTCGTGAAGGTTAGCGTATCAGAATGAATATGCTTTCGAGACCTCGGTGAGAGCTTTGGAAGATTCATGGCCGACACCGCGGCCGCTTCATCGGCCAATTCTAGGACGCCTACCGGAATCCCAGGACTAGATAAGCTGCTGACTGGCGGCTTGCCCAAGAATAGAACTATCCTTCTCTGCGGCGGTCCAGGCACCGGAAAGACGATCATGTCATCGCAATTTCTAGTCAACGGAATACTAGACTACGAGGATCCTGGGGTCTACGTCAGTCTCGACGAGAACAAGGTTCACGTTTTTGAAGAGATGTTGGACTTCGGATGGGATTTTGAAGACCTAGAGAATAACAAGAAGCTAATCTTTCTAGAAGCTTCCCCAATCAGATATCTTCCAGCCGAAATCAAGGTTGGAAAACTGACGGTAGGGCGGAAGGAATTTTCGATGGCAACCCTCATCGAAATGATAAAGACCAGCGTAAAGGAAATCCTGTGACAACGCTAGTCTTCCAATATGACGGAGTTGTTGCTCAACGCAATGCGCTGGTGGAGTTGATGGAAGCACTCGCCGATACCGGCGCAACATGCATGATCACGACAGAACTGAGACGACCCGGATTTGAAAGAAGCATAGACTATGAGGAATACTTGGCACATGGAGTCATTCTGCTGCAACAGTTGCAGGTGGGGAAATCGCTGCTGAGGGTTATCCAGATCGAGAAGATGCGCAAGACGCCGGTCGACAATCAGCCGCGCCCGTACAGAATTACCGACACGGGAATCGAAGTATTCCCGAGAGAAAGCGTTCTCTAGCTCTGCAATCCGCTGCTAGTGGGCATAATCAAGCCCAGGCCTTGGTCTCTGTTGTACGGTGTCCACGCCGTCACGTGACGTGCACCTTTCATCTTGGGGACCCGAATGTACCTGGCGAGCCCGTCCTTTGTATCCTCGGCTTTCATTTCGATCACACCGTCTACCTTGTCCTGAATGGCTGCGATGATAGCGGGGTGAAATGCTTTCCTTGAGAGAGATGTTACACAACTTGCTTTGCAGCTTCGGATCTTGGCAACCAGAGTGTGGAGAAAGTCGAAAGATGGCCTGACGCCACTTCGTTGCAACAAGGTCGTCAAAGAATCCATTGCCAGCAGAGTATTGCTCGGGTCACGGGACTCAGAAAGCGCTTTGGAGACAACGATACTCAAGTCAGAGAGTCGTTGAGGGTCCTCGCTGTACTGTTCTTTGCTCTTTACACCCACAAGGAAGGAGTAGCAGTCGATGAAAACCAATCTGCGGCGTCCTTCAACCTCGTATTTCTGGGGATCTATGCCCATCATGCGCATAGATTCTCTTACACTATCCGGGAAGTCGTCGAGGCTTGCATAGACAACATTCCTGTCTCTTCTGAGCGCCTCGACTACAAGCTGGGTCAGGAGTGTCGTCTTTCCAGTTGCAGGATCTCCCATGACCAAAACGACCGAGGTCGAAGGGTAGCCTTCGGGAAGGAGTTCGTCAACTATTCCTATCCCTGTCATTTCTCTCGATGAAGATCTTTCCGTCTCGTCCCCAGTTGGAGGCGATATCAATCTCTTTGAGATCTCTCGTTGCAGTTCTTGATCTCTGGCCTTGTTGAAGGATACAGTCCTAACTTCCTTGAGAAGTCCGAGCTCGACAAGATCCGACACGTCTCGGTCTATTTCCTTCGGATTTCGACGGATCTTATTGGCGATTCCTTCAACAGTGTCGGTAGATTCCGGGTTTTCGTGAAAAAACATTAGGAGTTCGGCCTTTGTCTCCGAACCAATCAGTTTCTCAATCAGATCGGCTTTTGAGGGTCCCTTATCGAGCCGACCGCTGCCCTTGTTGTCCATAAGGGGCACTCTTAGATCCAGAATCGCGGTTATCGGATCTTGTCAGGTGGGATGGGGGTCGGGGCCAGAGCAAATCCCTCTCGCGTGATGTAGTAGTCGTAGCCTTCAAGGCGGTGTTCTGTTCCTCGCATCTTGGGAATGTAGATGCGTCTTCGGACTCTCGAATTGTCGAAGCTGGCGTCGAGGACGATGAGGCCATCTCCTAGAAACTCCTCGAAGTTTGTACCTAACTGTTGTTTTCCCCATGGGACTTCGCTTATCATTAGTGTTGTACAGTTGGCCGCTTCCAAGAATTTCAGCATGATGTGCAGGAAGCTCCTAGCTTCAGCTGTGCTTTCGAAGGCGGTCATCAATGCCGATAGGGAGTCGAAGACGAGCCTTCTGGCATTGATGCTGTGCAAGGCCTCAAGCACGGTCTCTAGTGCTGTGCTTACGCCTGCTTTCATTGTAGATTGGAGCGAGACTAGCTGGAGTTTTCCTTCCTTCTCAAGGCGGTCAAGGTCCCAGCCGAAACGTCGAGCGTTGCGCTTCAGTTTTTCGCCGCTCTCTATGACGGAGGCGTAGACACCGTTCTCGCCACACCTGACCGCTCCGTGGTAGAGGAATTGCAGACCGAGAGTGGTTTTTCCTGTTCCCGGCTGACCGGCAACGATTATCGTGTCTCCCCTAGCCAGTCCGCCTTCGATTATCTTATCTAAGCTTGCGATGCCTGTCTGGACTCTTTCATCGTTCTGCTGCAGGGCTGGAATGCTGGACCTGCGGCTCTCCATTACTTCTCGTCCTCCAAGGACCAGAGTTTCACTGGTCCGACCTGTCGAAAGTTGACCATTCGCTTAGCCCTAAGGACATGCAAGTACTTCGATGCGGTGGACCGATTGACCCGGAGGTCTCTGGCTATCTCGCCGATTGAACTGCTGGGTCTTTCACCAAGAGTGTGAACAATCTTATCTTCGATAAGATCCAGGCGATCATCTTCAATTTCTAGTCTAGTTGTCAACTCTGACTGTCAACTGAGAGCGTCAGCCCTGATTATCATAAGGCACGTGTTACCGGCATAGCAAGATAACAGTCATCCCGAAGCCGCTAAATGCTAACCTGAGTAAACCGGAGCCCATGCAAGCTCCGGTCGTAGTCAAGCTAGGAGGATCTGCAATTACTCAGAAGTCAAAACCTTCTACCGCGAGGCTCGAAGTAATTCACAACGCGATCAAGGAAATCGGGTCCTACTCAGGCCGAATGGTTCTACTCCACGGTGGAGGCTCTTTCGCTCACCCCTTCGTCTCGAAGGCTGCGCTCAGAAACGGCTTTAAACAGAAATCCCAACTAGCCTCAGTATCAGAAGTCGAACTAAATCTCGACCAACTGACAAGAATAATTGGGGTAGGTCTCCTGCTTCGACACAGGCCCTTCGTTCCGTTGGCACCGATGAGCTTCATCACGTTGAGACGGGGGCAAATAGAAAGATCGTTTCTTGATCCTATTACCGCTGCGTTGCGACTTGGCTTGATTCCCCTGATTCATGGTGACGTTGCATTCGATGAAATACGAGGATGCAGTATTGTGTCGGCGGATCGAATCGCTTCTCTCCTCGGTGAGAAGATCGGAACTTCGAGGGTCCTATTCGGTTGTGATGTAGACGGTCTCTATGATGGAAACCCGAAGTCTTCCTCGAAAGCTGAACTAATCGTCGAAGTCAATCGAGATAACTACCTCCAAGTGTTGAAAGGATTGAAACCAACCACCGGCGATGTAACAGGTGGCATGCGTGGAAAGGCCTTGGAGGCGCTTAGGCTGGCCAAGCATGGCTACGAGTGCTACATCTTCAATCTCACAGAATCGGGAAACTTGGGAAGCCTGCTCAGAGGATCTTCATCCATTGGGACAAGATTCGTCCCATGGAGAAAAGTGAGTCAATAAGATCTCGCGACTACTTGATCTGCGAGATCAGACAAGCCATCCCTGAAAGGAGAAGGCTTCAGGATTGATAAACTCGTCTTGGCATCCTCGAGACATTTCATCGCTATCTCCCTACACTCCCTTTCTGCAGGAGTCTTGTTCACCATACTTCTGGCTTTCTTAACCATCTGTTTCGAAACTCTTTCAGATCCGATTATCTTCTTCAACTCCTCCCGGTCTTTCCGAGAAAGAAATCTCAATGCGATCAAGATCGCGGCGTTTCCTAGTTTGTGTTCAATGATGTCCTTGGCTTGTTGTTTCCCCGTCTTCTCTCCACAAATATCCAGGACGTCGTCCATTACTTGGAAGGCAAGTCCTGCCTTCCACCCGTAAGCGCCTAGAGCCATTACGACGCGGGTTTCTGCCTTAGCGGCGTAAGCGCCTATTTGGCCAGCCGCTTTGAAAAGAGAAGCGGTCTTCCTCCCCACCATGTCCAAATATATCTTGAAAGTTGGATCGGAGATTCTGTTCTTGACGAGATATGAGTCGGTTCTGCCTGCTTGTTCAAGTAACAGATCCAGTCTCTCTCCATCGATAATTTCTTTCATAGTCCTCACCGCAACCCCTCTGACGTTCCTACTGGTTGGCAAGTCTTCGATCAAGTCGTCGAGAACTTCACGGTAAAACATGGCGACCAACAGGGCGATCGAGTCCCCCATCACAACACGTACGGTCGGCCTTCCCCGCCTGACCTCTCCTCGATCGATAAGATCGTCCATGACGAGTGAGTAGTTGTGGATCATTTCAACGACTGCGGCAGGCTTGATAGCTCGCTCGGCCCTTCCACCGGCGGCTGCGCAGCTGAGAACTACCATGGCAGCTCTCATCCGTTTCCCGGGCACCTCAAAGTGATAACTTAGCGCAGGTCGAAACTCAGAGGGTGCACTGCGCCTTAGGGCTTCGAGTATAACTGGGTCAGCCTGTTGGCCCAGGCGAATAAATCTAGCGAGTCCTGAAGGGCTCATTTCGACTCTTCAGCCACTTCGTTGAAGGCTACTATAGAAGCCCGGTCTGTATTCAGGTGCGTCATGAGGAGCTTGCTAGCTAGTGCCCTTTTCAGTTCCATATTGTGATTGGAGCGACTCGATTATTCTTGGAGACCTGGATGATGGTGATCCATAAGGATCACTTCGTACCAGTGGCTGATTCCGTCCGAATAGAGGTGGTAAGAATCTCGTACAGCCAAGTTCGGGTATCTCCTCACTGCTCGTCTCTCGGCCACACTCTGGAGGGAAATCGCTCTGGTGAACTTGGAAACTCCCATTGCTTTCTGTCTTCTCCCGGAAACTGGCCTTGGTTTCCTCGCGCCCCCGCGTCGAACTCGGACTCTGACCACGACTATTCCGGGTTTTGCCTTGTATCCTAGGCGCCGGGCGGTTACGAGTCGAGTGGGTCGATGAATTCTCTTCACGACGGGCTCTCTCCTCCAGCTTATCGCTGCTCGCCTCAGCCAGTCTCGGAAATCGGCCGTGCCGTCGCGCCACCAGCCTTCCATGTGTGAATAGGCCATGGGGATGCAGTCTCGAGGCTCGGGGGTAGAAACACGTCTGATAAGGCTTACTCGACTGCGTGAGGTTCAACATTGTTAAATCTCACCTTCTTAGGGGACCGAGAATCCTCGGTAGTTGAGGAGCTGTCTATGGCTCAAGACGTCAAACTGTTGAAGCGTGCCTATGCGCCTGCCCGACTAGCCATGAAATATCATCCCTACTATCATGGGAAGATTGAGATCAGCTCGAAGGTTCCTGTCAACTCCTATGACGACTTTGCGATATGGTATACGCCAGGCGTCGCGGATCCATGCAGAGAGATTCAACACAATCCTGAGAAGGTGTACGATTATACTAACAAGTCGAACAGTGTTGCCATCGTCACCGACGGTACTAGGGTCCTGGGTCTCGGCGATATCGGACCCGAGGCGGGTTTGCCAGTGATGGAGGGGAAGAGCCTGCTGTTCAAGTATCTGGGCGGAGTGGACGCTTATCCAATATGTCTCGGGACAAAGGTCCCTGAAGAGATAGAGAGCGCGGTAAGGTGGCTGCAGCCTTCCTTCGGGGGAGTCAACTTGGAAGACATCTCGCAGCCCAAATGCTTCGAAATCCTCGATGCACTGAGGAGCGATCTGGGAATACCAGTCTGGCACGACGATCAACAAGGGACCGCGACGGTCGTATGTGCTGGCTTGATGAACGCGTTGAAGATAGTTGGTAAGAAGATGAGAGAGGCTATGATCTGTATGCTGGGAGCCGGGGCCGCGAATATTGCCGTCGCCAGAATAATAGTTCAAGCGGGCGTGGATCCTGGGAAAATAATTATGGTCGATAGTAGGGGAATCTTGGGCAAGGAAAGAACCGAGCTGAGCGAGAGTTTCAAGGCCAAGTGGGATATGGCGCTCAAGACGAATCGAGAAGGACGAACCGGAGGGTTGAGTGATGCGATCAAAGGAGCTGACGCATTATTGGCGATGTCATCCTCCGGCCCCGGGGTGGTTTCCGGCAAACTCGTCGAGACGATGAATGATGAGGCGATTGTTTTCGCGTGTGCGAATCCGATTCCGGAGATCTGGCCTTGGGAGGCGAAGGAGGCGGGCGCGAAGATCGTTGCGACTGGTCGTTCGGATTTTCCTAATCAGGTGAACAATTCTATCGGGTTCCCCGCAATATTCCGGGGCACGCTAGACGTGAGAGCGAAGATGATTAGCGATGAAATGTGCATTGCGGCGGCTGAAGAGATCGCGAGGGTCGCGGAAGAAAATGGCCTTTCAGAGGATAGAATAATTCCCAGCATGAGCGACTGGGAACTCTTTCCTAGAGAAGCGGCGGCTGTTGGGGCGCAGGCGGTAAAACAAGGTTTGGCGAGAACCCGGCTGACGAAGAAGGAGCTTTATGAGAGGGCGGTGGGAACAATCACTCACGCGCGCAAGTCTACTGAACTGCTTATGCGTCGAGGTCTTATCAAGAGCCTACCGCAGACCGCTCGCCGGAGAAGGAGATAGCCGATTAGTCTCAAGATAGGAGTAGTCGGCGGAACCGGGGACGAAGGCTATGGCCTGGCTCTGCGCTGGGCCAAGCACGGCTACGAAGTCATAATCGGATCCAGAGACCCGGACAAAGCCAAGGCGGCTGCAAGTAAGATTCAGACAACTATCGGTAGTAGTTCTCGGGTCTACGGCCTCGTCAATATGGAAGTAGCATCGAAAGCAGACATCCTAGTCGTAACTGTTCCTTTCGCAGCGCTCCCAGACACTATCAAATCGCTAAAATCTTTCATCAGACCCGGGCAGATAGTAGTCAACGTTACGGTTCCCCTCGAAACTGCGGTCGGGGGCTCAGCGACGCGGACAGTCGGGGTCTGGGATGGCTCAGCTGGTGAGTTTACTTCCAGGTTTCTGCCGAAAGGTGCAAGGCTGGTTTCAGCATTCAATAACGTAAGCGCGGAATTACTGAACGACATATCCAAGCAAGTAGACTGCGATGTTTTGGTTTGTGGGGATGATGCGGATGCGAAGAAGGTAGTACTCGATCTGGCCAAGGCGATTCCCGGCGTTCGGGGTGTGGACGCGGGACCTCTGAGTAATTCGAGAACGATAGAGCAGCTGACTGCGCTTCTAGTTTCATTGAACATTCGATATGGTGTGAAGACTGCGGGGTTGAGAATCACGGGCCTTCATTCAAGCACTTGATTTCTCTGTGGTAGTAAAGTGCAGGTTGGAATTGTAGGAAAGCCGAACGCCGGAAAAAGCACGTTCTTCAGCGCGGCTACGCTAGCAGTCGTTCCGATTGCGAACTATCCTTTCACAACAATAAGACCCAATCGAGGGATCTCATATCTCCGAACGAAATGCGTCTGTAGGGATCTTGGCGTTCAAGATCAACCTCGCAATTCTCGGTGTATAGATGGCGAACGGTTCATCCCCGTTGAGCTGATCGATTGTCCGGGTCTTGTTCCTGGCGCATCCTCAGGGAAGGGCCTCGGAAACCAGTTCCTTGACGACCTTAGGAAGGCGGATGCTCTAATCCACGTGGTCGATGCGTCGGGCTCGACGGATTCTGAAGGAAAACCAGTCGCGGCGGGAAGTCACGATCCGGTCGAAGACGTAAGCTTTCTCGAAAGTGAGCTTGAGGCGTGGATGTACCAGATACTCTCGAAGGACTGGGACAAGATCACCCGGAAGGGCAACCT
>Ga0209236_1002850_pt1 | contig 10534 bp, 8 predicted proteins | sample GraSoi013_1_40cm_FD_185819 | JGI IMG/M metagenome (GOLD analysis project Ga0209236, IMG submission 185819) | Grasslands soil microbial communities from the Angelo Coastal Reserve, California, USA - Sample 09_27_2013_1_40cm (SPAdes) (version 2) | ecosystem: Environmental > Terrestrial > Soil >... | reverse complement strand
GTTCCCGGAACGGAAGATAAACCGGACGCCTCCGTTATCGGCCCTGATTGCCGACCGCACGGGCCGGGATGTCGCATGCGAGCCGCGCCGGTCCCGCGGGTCCCCGCCGATTCGAATAGCCATCTCGACGTTCCAACCGCCGGGCGCTGCCCTGTCATACTAAAGGCCCTGGGGGGCACGGCCGTGTCGTGACGTACTTCAATTTCGCCTCGAAGAAATCGTCCAAGGACCTCTCCTTCGCGGCCTGCATCTTCCCGAGGATCGTCGACGCAGTCGTCCGGCTGACCGTCGGTGAGGTCAGAGGAGAATCGTTATACGCCGTGTCGGTTACCCTACCGAAATCCGTTTCGGCGGAGAGCGGAACGTGGCGCTCGACACCGGAGACACCGCGTGGGTCATCGCGGCGACCGCACTCGTCATGATCATGACGCCCGCCTTGGGTTTCTTCTACGGCGGACTCGTCCGGAGGAAGAACCTGGTCTCGACGATCGCCCAGTGCTTTGCGATCTTCGCGGTCGTCAGCCTCGTGTGGGCGCTGTGGGGGTACACGCTCGCACTGGGGCCGTCCTACAACGGCTTCATCGGCAGCTTCTCGAACTTCGGCCTGAACAACGTCGGAGCGGCGCCGAACCCTGGGTACTCTGCGACGATCCCGGAGCTCCTCTACTTCGCGTTCCAACTGAAATTCGCCGCAATCACGCCGGCCCTGATCATCGGCGCCTTCGCGGAACGGATCCGGTTCAAGGCGCTCCTAATCTTCATCGTCCTCTGGACGACGTTCGTGTACGTGCCGATCGCCCACTGGAACTGGGGCCTCGGCGGATTCCTGAAGTCCCTCGGGGTCATCGACTTCGCGGGCGGCCTCGTCGTCCACACGGCGGCCGGCGTCTCTGCGGTCGCCGCCGCCCTCGTGATCGGGCGACGCCAAGGGGTCGACCGTTTGGACAGCCGCCCCAACAACATCCCGTACGTGATCCTGGGTGCCTCCGTGTTGTGGTTCGGCTGGTTCGGCTTCAATGCCGGGAGCGCCCTCCGCGCGGACGCGCTGGCCGTCAACGCGCTCGTCGTGACGAATCTGGCCGCCTCCGGGGCCGCGGTGAGCTGGATGCTGACAGACTGGGTGCGCAAAGGGAAGCCATCGGCCGTCGGGATGGCCGTTGGCGCCGTCTGCGGCCTCGTCGCGATTACGCCCGCGTCGGGATACGTCGGCCCGATGCCATCGATCGTGATCGGGCTGGTCGCGGGCGTCCTCTGCAACTTCGTCGGCAGCTGGAGGGCTCGGACGACCCTCGACGATTCGTTGGACGTCTTCGCGTGCCATGGAGCCGGCGGAATCTGGGGGACCATCGCCACGGGCTTGTTCGCATCGGCGCTCGTCAACCCGGCGGGCCCGAACGGCTTGTTCTTCGGGAACCCGGGTCAGGTGGGAATTCAAGCGTTGGCGTGTGTCATCGTGGCGGTCTTCGCGTTCACCGGGTCCTACGTGCTCCTGCGAATCGTCAACATCTTCACCCCGGTGAGGGTCAGTCCAGCCGAGGAAGACGCCGGGCTCGACATCTCCGGATTCGGAGAGGAAGCCTATGCCACGGAGACGGACGAGCCCCGTCCGATGGCACCAACCTCGAACCCGCGAACGGACCCTCGATGAGACCGGTCTCGGGGGTCCTGATCGATCCAGCTCCGGCTTTGCCCTGCGCCTTGGTCTTGTACGACCGAGTCAGGATCTTTCAACCTCGCCTCTGAGCGATCGCCTAGAGGAAGGCGAGCACGCGCTCGTCAAAAGCATCGACCTCCTGCACGTCGCGGCAAGAGATGCCCACAGAGGCCAGCTCTGACCGGACTGCCTCCGGCTCCTTTCGCTCCCGGAATGCCGCATACACGAAACTGCCCGCGACGGAACTCGAGACCGCAAGGGAGGCCTCTTCCAGTCTTGTACAAGTCGCGTCGGGAGATTCGACCTCGATCCGAATCACACTCTTGGGCAGCTCGTCCTTGGTCCCTTCGAAGGAAAGCTTGCCGCGTCGGAGGATCGCGATTCGATTGCACACGGCCTGGATCTCCGCTGCGTCATGGGTGCAAAGAAAGAGAGTGACCTCCTCCTGCGTCGCGAGCTTCCGCAGGAGCTCCCAGATCTCTCGCTTGCCGGGGATGTCGAGTTCCTTCGTCGGCTCGTCCAGGAGCAGGACCTCCGGGTGACGGGAGAACACGCGGCACAGTTCCAGCCGCTTCCTCATCCCGGAGGAGAAGCCCCCGATCGGCCGAGCGGCATGGGCCGTGAGGCCCAAACGTGCGAGCCAGTCCTTCAGGTCCGCTCGGGCATTCCGGTCCGAACCACCCTGGAGCCTCGAGAAAAAGCGGAGGTACTCCATCGGAGTCCAGAACGGCCGGGCCAGCTCCGTGCCTTCACCGATGACGCCGATGATGGAGCGGACCTTGAGCGCCTCCTTCCAGACATCGAATCCGCCAACCGTGGCGGTCCCGCTCGTCGGGCGGAGGACTGTGGACAGCATCTTCACAGTCGTAGTCTTGCCCGCCCCGTTGCGTCCGAGGAAACCGAACACGGAGCCTTTGGGGACCCCGAGGGTAAGCTCGTCGACGGCTCGAAGTCCGTCGTACGCTCGGGTTAGGCCGACCGTTTCGATCATGGCTAGGCCTTCCGAGGCCTGCGAGTCAGGCGGCGGCCGAGCACGACGGCCGCTTCGAGGCCCACGATGATCCAGACGATGTTCCGCTCGAAAACAGGCCCTGACACGTTCATCTCATTGTAAAAGAGTAGGCGTGTCCCATCCGCTGTAAGTTCCATGGGAATCAGTGCGTACTCCGGCAACCCTTCGTAAATGGGCAACGAGCGCACTTGAAGGGGAACTGCAGTCACGTTCAGGCGGAAGAAGGCCGCGCCGTTCTGGTCCGGAGCCAGCTTAGCAGGAACCTCGACGGGACCGAACTCTGCCCGCGTGACGTTGAAGTCAATGAAGCGGGATGACCAACTCACGACAATCTCCCCCACCGTCACGTTCACCGGTTGATCGTTGTACAGCGAGACGACCATTTGCGCATGGATCGGAGAGCCCAGGGACGGCGGAGGTGAGCCGAGTTGCTGCGGCGTTTCAAAGCTCACACAGTACTGGAGCATGGAGGCCATGACGCAACTTTGGGTTCCGTATGAGTCCGGGAACTCCCTGTAGCTGACCCCGGGGATAACCGGCAGTGCGAGAAGGAGAACAATCCCAAGGGCGACGACCGGAGCCGCCTTCGCGCGGCCGACTTCCCATCCCTCGGCACTCTGGAAGCGCCGGTACACCAGGAGCCCCAAGGCCACAAGGATCACGACGACGGCCAGCGTTGCGAGGAGGGCGGGTAGCGGGTTCTCCGCAACCAGAAGCCCCGTGCCCGTCGCGTCCAACGCCGCCATCATGGGAGAGAAATGGAGGACGCGCATGCCCAGGGAGGCGGTGTCGGGGGGCATCGCCATGACGTAATACGGAAGGAACCACGGTCCGATCACGAAGATGAGAGCGAGTCCGAATCCGACGTATACCGAGGCCGTGGCCGCCCTGCGGCCGAACGAAGCCGAGAGGAAGAGCCCGAGGGCGCTGACGAAAGATGTCTCCAGGGTCGCCCAACCGGCCATGATCGCGATTTCCCCGAGCCATCCAACCCCGCCGTACAATACGACGATTGCGAGAAAGGGCACCAGAAGGAGGAGGTAGACGCCGAGCAGAAGGTGGAGCGCGAGGAATTTCGCCGCATAGTAACGCGTGGCGGTGACCGGGTAGGTGAAGAGTATGCTCGCGTAGCCCGCGTCGCGATCCGAAGCGATCGAGGCCGTGGCTGGCGCGAGGATCAATATGGGCACCATGAGGAAGGCGGCGTTCAGAAAGTGGTCGATTGAAAAGCTGGCGAGAAGCCAGAAGAGGAACCCGACGAAAACGATGGATCCCACGAAGGAAATCGCACTATGAGGAGAGCCGAGTTGCCGGCGCAGATCGGCCAAGGCAAGGAACGTGGTCTGCGACACGGCCTTCATAACACCCCCTCCATGATTCCGAGGCCGCTAACACATATCTCTCAACCGATAAGAAAACCACGGTTACGTCTGGTTACGTCATGCGCGGAGGATGACGGTCCACCGGCTCCCTTCCGCTCTTTCTAGGAACCGTTCGACAGCGAGCGAGAGTCGGAAGGACTCAGTATAGCTTCGGCTTCGCCTGCGGCTCGTTCCAGTATGGCCCGCGTCGTGACGTACTTCAGCTTCGCCTCGAAGAGATCGTTTTCGTTGGTCGAGTTTCGGCTAGCTCGAATTTCTGCTGCAGCAGATTCACGATGAACGTGGATCGTTTGATGAGACCCCGCTGTCCCTCGATTTCATCGTACAGCCATTTCGGCAAAACAATCGTGACCCGCACCAACCGATTCGGGCGGGCGCGGTCACTCTTCAACGGGCTCCTCCTCGCGGGCACCCTTCCTTGCCTCATCCAACGCCTCCAGACGAACCTTGTCGATGGCCTCGAGGGCTCCCGTGCCGACGGATTCGAAGATGGGGATGAAGTTTAGGAGGCGCTCGGACCACCCCGCGATCATGCAGACCCGAGGCTCAGTCCCCGCGAACTGCGCGGTTCCGTAGCCTGCGAGGTCCACCGAGTATAGGTAGACGTCCGGGTTCACGTTCGCCTTGTACTGCTTCAGCTCTTCGGCGAGTGACGCACCTTTCGGCCGACCGTAATAGCGGCCGGGATCCCGCGTGTCGTAGCACTGCATGTCGCTGAAGAGCAGGATCCGGTCCACGTCCACGCGCTCCCGGGTCAGGTAGCGGATCGCGAGGAAGGCGTTCGTCGCCATGCCCACATCCGTCTCCTGGAACCGGCGCGTGTTCGCAAGGATGCCCGCGCTCTTGATCGTGTGGACGACCTTGAAGCCCTGCGCGAAGACAGACGTGATCGCCTTGTCGCAAATCTCTTTCGCGATCGCCTGAAGCACGTCCGCGATCTCGGCCCGCTTCACCTTCGAGCGCGCGCTGACCGGGGCCTGCATCGATCCGCTGTTGTCCGCGCTGATGAACGTCGTTCCTTTGAATTCCGGGACGTTCTCGACGCTGATCTCCAACGCGGTCTCCAGCGCTTCGAGGACCGTCGGCGTCTCCGGGCTCGGAAGGTTCTCGAGCTCTCGATAGGCGCTGAAGAACCGGTACGGGAACTGCTTGCTGTTGCGCACGGCCTTGCGATTCGTGAGGTGTTCCAGGACCGGCTCGAGGTCCACGCCCTTGTCCAAGAAGTTTCGAAGGTTTCGGAGCTTCGCCATGTACCCCATCTTCGGCAGGATGTGCTCCCAGTTCTCCTTCGTGCTGCCGTGGACGGAGATGTATGTCTCCCACGTCTCCGGGATCGGGAGTTCGCGCTCCCGCAGAAGGCGGTAGATCTCGCTTCGCTCCGGCGTCTTCGGCTTTGGATGGACGATCTTGAGGACGTCTTTCAGCTTCACCTCACCGTCGCGGTCATACTTCGCCAGCTGGTACGCATCGAAGTTCTCGAACGCCTCGGCGAGTCCTCGCTTCAGCGGGTTGCTCAGCATGCCCTTCTCGGCCTGATCGCCGATGTCACCGAAGAGGCGCTTCCAGTAGGCGATTGCCTCCGTCAGCTCGTCCGGACGCTGCACGATGTGCGGAGCGTACCGGCGGACGAACTGCTTGCTTTCGTGGCGGCAAGCTTCGACGAGCAGCACCACCGGGATTGTGCGAAGATGCAAATCGCGACGGCAATGGACCGCCAGCTTCAGGATGAATTCCGGATCGCCCTTCGCGACCGTGCTGATGAGCTGAAGCAGCCCCCGGTCCCCTTCCGCGTTCGGCTCGTAGAACTTCGGCTCGCCCACGAGGGCCGTCGCGACCCGCGTGTAGAGCTCCATCTTCGGCGTCATCGTGAACGCGATGCCGCCTTCGTAGTTCACCGTTCGATCGCTTCGGCTGAACAAGCCGAACCGGCGCGCCTTGCGGTTGATTTTCGCCATTCTTGGCATCCCCTGGGCGAGGAAAGGCGGACAAGGAACTCCCCCCGAAGGGGGACGGGGAGTCGAACCCCCAAGCCCTCACGGGCCTGTCTACCAGCGAAGTATCCTTGATCCTACACTACGCCCGAGAACTCATACTAGTATGAATACTCATACTTTTTGTCGCTGATGCCGCGAGCGGCTCTGTCGAGCGGGTATGGACGACCGCGACGAGCGGACGGACGCGGCCCCCGGGTCGCATGTCCCGGGTCAAGGAGCGAAGTAGCCGCGGCCTACAGTACGCGATCGTCCAGGGGGCGAGAATCGGTGACCGGGGAGGCTCCCCTTGCGGGGAGAGATGGTATGACATCGAAGGATCCCCGGTCTACACTACGCCCATGCGGGAACGCGGAATCGAACCGCGATCTCTCCCCTGGCGAGGGAGCGGCCTGCCATTGACCGACTCCCGCACTTTGTTCGAAATCCGACGAACCGACAGGATTCATGAGTCGATAGGGCGACGCGCAAACGCGGATGACACCGGGCTCACGCGTCGCTGGGCGACGAACGAGCGACGGGAGCATTTTGGCGAATGCGATACCACTACGCTACACCCCGTCCTGTGGGATGGGGTGGGAGGAATCGAACCTCCGATCTTTCGCTCGAAGTATCTCCCGCCTACAGTACGCCCATGCGGCATCCCCGAATCGAACGGGGTCTTGCGGTTTGGAGGACCGCCGTGCGACCTTCACACCCATGCCGCGATGCTGCCGCCCGGATTCGAACCGGGATCCCCTCGCCGAGGACGAGGCATGGCTTCCGTTGCACCACAGCAGCGATGCCGTCAGCCGGAGTCGAACCGGCGCCCGACGTTCGAAGGACGTCGATGCTTGACCGCGTTACACCATGACGGCGTGGCAGCACCCCGATTCGCACGGGGGCCTCGACTTTGTAAGAGTCGGATCCTGGGTGCTAGACCATGCTGCCATCCTTCGCCCCTCAGAAAAAGCGGCGGGCCGCGTGAGAGAAAGGCCCGCCAACCGGCGTCGCCGGCTCGTGACTCGGCATCTTCGTCGGACATCGGCGACCGCCGCAGTGGACTCGAGAGGATTCGAACCCCGCCTCCGCTTTGCAAGAGCGGCGTGCTTCCAATTACACCACGAGCCCATCCGTCCGGCGAAGGAGTCGAACCTTCTCGGGCCCGCAGGCCCGCCAGGTATCCGCCCACGATAGCGGCCTGGCGCCTTGCCGTTCGGCCAGCCGGACAACGACGGAAAGAATGGTCCAGGTGCCCGCCGTAAGCCTCGTTCTGTTCTGACAGCATTGGACTACGCGTCCGCAAGGGACTTGCTCCCGCGGGGACTCGCCGTTCCACCCGATCCGCCGGGACCGTCACGGCCACAAGCCGATCATCCTCTGCCGGGGCGGTGTCGTTTCGGTGCGGTTGCCTGACCTCTCGGCCACCCGGCTTGCGCCGGGCCGCGTGCGTGTCGGAGCGAGGACTTTCCTCAGCGGCCCCGTCGGGCCACCGTCAGCTGTCCACGGGCTCCTGGACTACTATCATAGAGATGAGATGAAAATGCAGCCGCCAGGAATCGAACCTGGGAGGGCCTTCGCCGACGGGTCTCCCACCAGTGTTTTGGGCCCGCCCCCGTACCGCTTGGGACACGGCTGCGAGTGCGCGCGGTTGGATTCGAACCAACGGAAGGACTAACCGTCTGCTTCTAAGGCAGATGCCATTGTCCGCTAGGCGACGCGCGCATGCGCCCGGCAGGATTTGAACCTGCGATCATCCCTGTATCAGAAGGACGCGTTGAGCGAATCATAAATTCGCTGCGATTCCAAGCTACGCCACGGGCGCTCCGTTTCTTCACGTGGCGGACCTCCGCTCCGTCGCAACCGAGTTGTCGTCCGCCCGCGTTTCCTCGGTCGCCCACCGCATTGCCCCGCCCGGATTCGAACCGGGGATCCCTGGTCCAAGGCCAGGAGGGATTGCCGCTTCCCCACGGGGCTGTGTCTCAACGCAGAAGACGGGCCGGGAACGCCGCGAGAGATGGCGTCGCCCAACGGCCGAATACCAAAACCAACGGCATCCCGGACCCGCTTCAGCGTATTTTGGCGGCACTGCCTTCTAGCAGTGTCGCTAACCGCTGTTGGGACTCGACACGTCCCGATGGGTTCCGCAATGCCGTGTGCATCATTGCAGTCAAGTCGAAGGAGGAAGGCCTATTTGCAGATTTCGGCGTCGATCACGAAATGCAGTCGCGATGAGCGGGCACGCGAGGATTCGAACCCCGACCCGAGACGTTCGAAGCGTCCGATGCTGTCCAGGTTACACCACATGCCCGACGCCCCCGAGCGGAATTGAACCGCCTCCTGTGGCTTCGCGGGCCACCGTCCTGTCCGGTAGACTACGGGGGCATGGAGGACGCGACGGGACTCGACTGCACTTCGACCCTTGGAGGGAATGGGCTCTGTTTCCGGTTGACCTACGCGTCCGAGGCCGCAGGCCAGACTTGCACCGGCGTCCTCCCGCTTACGAGGCGGGCGCTCCCACTGCGTGAGCCACTGCGGCACGATGGATCGGGCAGGACTCGCACCTGCATCGACTCGCTCTGCGGGCGAGCGCATGGGCTCTTCTGCCACCGATCCGCACGCTCTGGCCGCGATTTGAACGCGGACCGTTGGTTCGACAAACCAACATCCTGACCGGATTGGACCACCAGAGCATCCGCTACGCGGCGGCTTCGTTGGTCGCCGCCTTCGCTTGGCTTGCGTCGTCCCCGAGTGCATCCCTCGGGGATCCATGGGAGGTGGGGCGGGCCCGATTCGCACGGGCATCTGCGGTTCTGGGGACCGCCCGGTTGCTGTTACCCACACCGCCCCTTTGGGACCGCGAGCGCGAGTCGAACGCGCGTCTCGAGGGCCACAACCTCGCATCCTGGCCGTTGGACCATCGCGGTCATCCGGTTGCGGCCCGGGGATTCGAACCCCGATCCTCGCCTCATGAAGGCGAGATGCTCACCGTTGCACCAGGCCGCGATGATCGATGGAGAGAACCGAGGCCCTGCGGGGCCGCTGGGGCGATTCGAACGCCCAGAGATCCGCTTACTAGGCGGGTGCCAGACCCATTCTGGCGTCAGCGGCGAAGACCGTCCACCGATCGTTGAGAAGACCGGAGAGCCTCGGCTGTCTCACATCATGAACCGACACCACGTACGGTGGTGCCGATCGTGTCGGGCTGTTGTGAGCAGCGTGGGACTCACCCAAGTTCTCGATGCTGCGGGGCGTAATGAAACTTGCGCCGCGCGTCTCGGACATGCGAGAGCGCAGCCGCGCGGAATCGAACCGCGGTCTCCGGCTTAACAGGCCAGTGCAGGGACCCTCCTGCTACGGCTGCATTTGGACCCGCCCGGAGTCCAACCGGGATCAGGGGATTTTCAGTCCCCCGCTCTCGCGCTGAGCTACGGGTCCGTTGGTGGACGCGGCAGGATTCGAACCTGCGACGGGGCTTTCGCCCACGCGGTTAAAAGCCGCGTACCTTCGTCCGCTCGGCCACGCGTCCGTGGTGAGCCGGGCCGGATTTGAACCGGCGGTTTGGCGGCTTAAGAGACCGCTGCCCTCGACCGTGCTAGGCGACCGGCTCGCTGGGCCCCAGCCGATTCGAACGGCCACCTCGACGTTCCAAGCGTCGGGTGCTGCCAGGTTACACCAAGGGCCCGAAGGAGCGTTTCGCGGGATTGGCCGCTCCGCTCGCCCGCCAAGGACGCCGCCGCTTTGGCGGCGACCTCACCACTGTCCGCCGCGGAGCGCGGCCTTCAGGTTCTTCAGGAGCCAGTGCACGCGGCGCCGGATCCCGAAGCTCCGTTTCTTCCGGAATCAGATCACCTCCTATGGTATTCGTCGGCCCTCGCGCCGAGAGCAATCGGAGCAGAGCGAGTCGAACGCCCACCTCGAGGTCTACGGCCTCGGATGCTGCCCTTACACCATGCCCCGCCAATCTTCCGGGCGCAGAACACGAGAGCCTTCGCTCTCAATACGCTGGGAAGCCCGCCACGGGCCGTGTCGGTTTGTTCTTCGTGGCGATTCGGGTCATGGTAGGCAGAACCGATGACCTCCACGTATTTCAACATGGCGACCTCGGCTCCGCGGTCGCGAATCGCGCGGCCAATAACGCGTGGCGCTGGAATCAGTACAGCTTCGGCTTCGCCTGCGGCTCGTTCCAGTACGGCCGCGTCGTGACGTACTTCAGCTTCGCCTCGAAGAGATCGTTCAGGAACTCCTTCTCGGTATCTTGCATCTTCGCGAGGATCTTGCTCGCGGTCGTCGGGCCGACGCCGTAGACCGAATTCGCGTACACGGCCCGCTTCCCGTAGACCGCCACGAGGTCGGCGACCTGCTTCGAGCGCGTCAGGAGCTTTCGTTCTTCGTCCGTGAGGTCCAGCTTCCTCATCCGCTTCGCATAGGCGTCTCGCACGGTCCACGCGGCCCAGCCGAGGACGGTCAGGAGGCGGGACTTGCAGTTCGCGCATTCCGGATGGTCCGGCATCTG
>Ga0209236_1002849_pt1 | contig 10536 bp, 13 predicted proteins | sample GraSoi013_1_40cm_FD_185819 | JGI IMG/M metagenome (GOLD analysis project Ga0209236, IMG submission 185819) | Grasslands soil microbial communities from the Angelo Coastal Reserve, California, USA - Sample 09_27_2013_1_40cm (SPAdes) (version 2) | ecosystem: Environmental > Terrestrial > Soil >... | reverse complement strand
GCCATGCGTCGGCCCCCTTCGACGAACGCATGCCCCGGCCCGCGTGCGGCGTGCGCGGTCAGCCCCAAGGTGCGCCGGATCGCGCTGCGGTGTGGCCAGGTTTTCGGCCTAGGCCTTTACGGACTCGACATGGTTGAGGGTCCCGACGGGCCGGTGGTCGTGGACTTGAATTACTTCCCCAGCTACCGAGGTGTGCCGGGGGCCGCTACTCTGATCGCCGATTACATTGAGGAGTACGCCAAAGAGGACTGCCCCAGGCTCGCCGTGAACCAGTTCGCCCAAGGGGCTGCTTAATGAAGGCAAGATCGGTCTTTAGCAATCCGGCGCTACTGACCATCGTCGCGGAGGGTTTCCTTTCCCGCCTCAGCTTCGGCTTGATCAGCTTTGCCCTGCCGCTCTATGCCTATCACCTGGGGATGAAGCTCTCGGAGATCGGGATCCTCTCCTCGATCAACCTCGTGGTCGCGATGGCGTTCAAACCGTTGATGGGCGCGATGGCTGACCGCTTTGGCCTGAAGCGCAGTTTCACCGCGGCCACGGCTCTTCGCAGCGCTGTATCGTTGGCTCTGGCGTTCGTCAGCTCCCCGTGGCAATTGCTCGCGTTCCGGTCCGCGTACGGAGTGTCTCAGTCGGTGCGTGATCCAGCCCTCAACGCGCTTCTTGCCGAGCACGGTGGCAAGAAGATGGTCGCCTCTTCGTTTGGATGGTACTCCACGGCAAAGAGCGTGGGAGGGTCCCTCGGAAGCGCCATAGCGGGCGTTCTGCTCGCGGTGACCGCCTCCAATTACTCGCTGGTCTTCGTGGTGGCTTTTGTCCTGTCGCTCCTGCCGGTCTTCATGGTGGGCCGCTACGTCCAGGAGAAAAGCGAAACGAACGAAGCAGATGAAACGGTAGCGACAAGCGAGGGGGCGGTTACCGCGGAACGCAAAGAGTATCCTGCGGGCTCCATTGCGGCCTCGAGATCGGGGCTGGCGATATTCTCCTACGTTGGACTGGGTATCATGATCAGCGGGACAGCGCAAATGTTGCGGGGCTTGCTCCCCATACTGGCGACACAGTATGCCGGCCTGAGCGAAGCGCAGACCGGGATCATCTACACGGTCTCGACACTGGTCGTGATCTTTGCCGGGCCGCTGTTCGGCTGGTTATCAGACAATGTGAGCCAGAAGCTGGTTTTGATGGTGAGAGGCATTGCCAACACGTTCTCCTCCATCTTGTTCCTCGCTTCTCCCAACCTCGCCGGCATTGCCTTCGGCAAAGCCGTCGATGACCTGGGCAAGGCCGCCTTCAAGCCGGCCTGGGGGGCGCTCATGGCCGACGTTTCGAGCCTGGATAAAACGCGCCGCGCTCGAACGATCAGTTTCCTGTGCCTGGGAGAGGATGCCGGCGAGATTGCCGGCCCGGTCCTGGCCGGCTTCCTCTGGAGCGCCTGGGGTGTGCCGGTCGTGTTGGGTGTACGTGTTCTGCTAGCGCTTCTCACCGAGGTCTACGCGACGACACTGGTGGGCTTCCTCAACAGGCAACAGAGAATGGAGGCCTTCTCGGTGGCGATAGCCGCCACCCGAACGATCGGCGAGTTTTCCAAAGGTGACGCAGAAACTCATTCCGGCTGAGAGTTGCCGGTTCAGAGCTGTACTGTCTGAGTTTATGCCGATGTCAAGGGCGATTCGCTTGTCAATCGTTCGGATTTTGCTGCTCGCAGTGCTGCCGGCCGCGGTACTCGCGCAGGATTCCCAACCCGCGCCGCAGCAGGATCCAAAGCCAACTCTGCGGATCGTCCGTGTGTCCGAGCCCCTCCAGTTCGACGATTTCCGGGACGGCGCGGGCTTGCCTGACCGCACGCGAGCGGTGGCGGTGACGGGCTTCCGCCAGCGTGATCCCGGCGACGGTGTCGCCGTCAGCGCGGCCACGACAGCCTACTTGAGCTACGACGATGACAACCTGTATGTGCTCTTCGTCTGCAAGGACGACCCGGCGAAGGTTCGGGCGAAGCTGGCCAACCGCGAGGACGTCGGCAATGATGACGGGGTGGCCGTGTACCTGGACACCTTCCACGATCGCAAACGCGCCTATGTGTTCTGGGCCAACCCGCTGGGTGTGCAACTCGACGGCATCGTGACGGAAGGGCAGGACGACGACTACAGCTTTGATACCGTATGGGAATCGGACGGACACCTGACGCCGGATGGCTACGTCGTGCGGTTTGCCATCCCGTTCCGGAGCCTGCGGTTCCGGAGGGAGGCTGCGCAATCCTGGGGCATCGGCCTCGGCCGTTTCATCCGGCGCTACAATGAAGAGTCCTACTGGCCCTACATCACCAAGCGGATCTCGGGTTACGTGCCCCAGTTTGCGACGTTGGAGGGACTCGAGGACATCGTTCCGGGACGCAACCTCCGGCTCAACCCTTACAGCGCGTTCACCGGCGCGCGCTTCCTGGATGCGGGCGTGCCGGCATTCCGCCGCGAGAGCGAGCCGCGGATCGGGCTGGACGCCAAGGCGGTTTTGGGCGGCGCGCTCACGCTCGACGGCACGGTCAATCCCGACTTCAGTCAGGTCGAGTCCGACCAGCCCCAGGTGACCATCAACGAGCGCTTCGAGGTGTTCTACCCCGAGAAGCGGCCCTTTTTCATCGAGAACGCCGGCTACTTCCAGACGCCGGTGAACTTGTTCTTCTCCCGGCGGATCGCGGACCCGGGGAAGGGAATCCGGCTCACCGGGAAGGTGGGCCGCTGGGCGGTCGGCGCGATCGGGACCAACGACCGAGCACCGGGCGCCACGATCGGCGCCGGGCCTGTCGGCGACGAGGCTCACTCCGCCGGCATCGGGGTCGTGCGCGTCCAGCGCGACTTTGGTGGCGAGTCGACGATCGGGATGCTCGCGACCGACCGCTCGCTCGCCGGCGGCTCCAACGGCGTGGTCTCAGCCGACACCCGGCTGAAGCTGAGCAAGACCTGGGTCTTCTCCGGCCAGGCGATGGCGACACGCACACGGGGTACGAGCGGCGCCCCGTCGTCGGGGACCGGCTGGTACGCGAACTTGCTCCGCGACGGACGCAACCTCGACTACAGCGCCAGCTACCTCGACCTGAGTCCGTCGTTTGAAACGCAGCTTGGCTTTGTGAAACGTGTCGGGATCCGGCAGTTCGACCAGGAGCTCCAGATCGTGCGTCGGCCGAAGGGTCCCGTCGTGAGGTTCGGTCCCACATTTACGACATCCTTGGACTGGGACCCCCACGGACGCCTGCTGGACCGCTCGCTCAAAGCCTCCTTCGAAGTCAAGTTCCGCCGCGAGACGAAGATTGTGGCCGGCAGGGAGCAGGCTTTCGAATTCTTCAACGGCCTGCCGTTCAACACGCACCGGACGAGCGTGACTCTCCAGAGCGAATGGTTGAAGTGGCTCGCCGGGTTCGCCAAGATCGGGCTCGGCACAGCGGTGAACCACAAACCGCCCAAAGGGCTGGCGCCGTATCTCGCCGATGCGCAGGATGGGTCTGTCGGGCTCACATTCCGGCCCATGCGCGCGTTGCGCCTCGACCACACGTTCCTCTACGAACGCTTGAGAACGCGGCCGGGCGCGTCGCTGGCGGCTGACTCCCCGAAGCGGATCCTTGCGAACCGCATCCTGCGTGAGAAGCTGAACTACCAGTTCACCCGCGCGCTCTCTTTCCGCGCGATTCTGGACTATTCGACCGTGGATCGGGACTCGACCCTGTCGCGGGTGGAGCCGGAGCACCGCTGGGGAATGGACCTGCTGTTTACCTACCTGGTCCACCCAGGCACGGCACTGTACGTGGGCTACAGCGACCGCTACGAAAATTTTCGGCTGCTTCCAGGCAGCCCACCGGCGCTCGAGCGCAGCGGCTCGCCCGGATTGTCCGTGGGGCGGCAGGTATTCGTGAAGCTGAGTTACCTGTGGCGCTTCTAGCTCGTCATGTTGCGAAACTGTTTTGAGGGAGGTCTGTATGGTACAGAAAGGCGTCAAGATCGAAGGGCCGTCCGGAAAATTGGGTGTGCTGATACCTGGGCTGGGGGCTGTCAGCACCACATTTATCGCCGGCGTGGAGGCGATCAAGAAGAAAATCGCCCAACCCGTGGGATCTTTAACCCAGCTTGGAACAATTCGATTGGGAAAGCGCACGGAACGCCGGGTCCCGAAGATCCACGACTTTGTTCCACTCGCCTCGCTCGATGACCTGGTGTTTGGCGGCTGGGACATTTATGAAGACAACTGCTTTGAGAGCGCGGTCAAGGCGGGGGTTCTCAATCCGAGTTTGCTGGATACCGTGCGGCCCCAGATCGAAAAAATCAAGCCGTGGCCGGCTGTCTTCAGCCAGGAATACGTTAAAAGATTGCAAGGTCCCAACGTCAAGTCAGCCAAGAACAACATGGAGCTTGCCGAACAAGTGATGGACGACATTGAGCAGTTTCGCAAGCGGCACAACCTGGCTCGATTGGTCATGGTCTGGTGTGGAAGCACGGAGGCATACATGAAGGCCGGGGCCGCTCACGCATCGTTAGCCGCTTTCGAGAAGGCGCTGCACGCTAACGACCCGTCTATCGCGCCAAGTATGGTATATGCCTACGCCGCGCTTTCGAAACGCATTCCCTTCGCTAACGGTGCTCCCAACCTCACGGTGGACATCCCGGCCTTGACGGAACTGGCTCAGGAAAAGCGCGTGCCGATCTGCGGCAAGGACTTTAAGACGGGCCAAACGCTAATGAAAACCGTGATTGCACCCGGCCTGAAGTCCCGCATGCTCGGCTTGCGTGGGTGGTTTTCGACGAATATCCTGGGCAACCGCGATGGAGAAGTTCTGGACGATCCGGATTCCTTCAAAACCAAGGAAGAGAGCAAGCTTTCCGTGTTGGATCAGATCCTTCAGCCGGACCTGTATCCGGAGCTGTACAGAGATTTCACGCACAAGGTGCGGATCCATTACTATCCACCGCGTGGAGATAATAAAGAAGGATGGGACAACATCGACATCTACGGATGGCTGGGTTATCCCATGCAGATCAAAATCAATTTTCTGTGCCGCGATAGTATTCTGGCTGCGCCGATTGTCTTGGATCTGGTTTTATTCCTGGATCTCGCGCAGCGGTGCGGCATGCGCGGCATTCAGGAGTGGCTGAGTTTCTACTTTAAGAGCCCGATGCACGCCACCGGGTTGTATCCCGAGCACGACCTGTTTATTCAATTGATGAAACTCAAAAATACACTGCGTTATCTGAAAGGAGAAGACCTGATCACCCACTTAGGCATGGAATATTACGACTGAGGGGTCCTCAAGAATAGATGGATTTCACTGACATCCTCAACGTTTACCCGTCTACCGGCCCCCGACCGACCGAAAGGATTCGTCCATCTGTCTGGAAGATGAAAGCGAACAGTGCGTTTTCCGGCGGCCCGGAACCGGTTACAGTCCAGACGTTATTGCGGAGTTCTGCTTTAATCGGGGATTGTCCTGCGACCGTTTCGCGGCCGTAGAGCGGCGTCCAAATAATCTCGGCAATGCGTATTGCAGTATCGGGATCCGGCACAATACCGGACGCGGGTAACGGCGGCATGGTCGAAGGCTGGAATACCATGCCGAAAATCCCGGTCGGTGGCTCTACCGGCCTCGGCAAGCCAGCCAATTCGCCGCGGATCGCCTCCAGTTTCAATCCCTGTTCTTGCAGAATCTGTGCGGCTACACACTTTTCTTCCCGCAGCATCCCAAGCAGCAGATGTTCCGTACCGATAAAGTGCCTGAGTCTCACGGCCTCTTCTGCCGCATAGGTGAGAATGCGTTGGCACTCGAGGGAAAGCGGTATGTCTATCGAGGTCGGCAGTTCAGGTTTTTTAGTGACTCGCTTCGTGACTGCGTCATGAATATAGGTCCACGCGGCCTTATCGGGGGTGAAACGTTCGGCGACGTTTCTGTCTTCGCGTAGCAATCCCAGAAGCAGGTGCTCCGTCTCAATGGTCATGCTGCCGAAATTGCTCGCCTCTTGACGAGCAAAGAAGATCACCCGCCGCGCTTTCTCCGTGTACCGTTCAAACATACGTTCCTCCTTAAAACCACCACGAACCGCGACTGCTGTCTCGAAGCTCACAGCTCGAGGACGAGCCGCATGGCGTTGGCGACATCTGCCATTCGCGTGGCAGGCACTCTACCGGCCGGGCCCCTTGTTGGCTGGAATCTCGCTGGATCTAACGAACGGATTTGGAAGCAGAGAAAAACCGTGTCCCGGGGCAGGCCGGTTTCGGCCGCAGCAACGCGTACATTGACGGGGTAATCTCGCGGAACGTTCTTCGCATCCGTGCCAACCACAACGGTGACCACAAGCGGCTGCCGATTGATGGCATCGCTGGAAACGACCAAGACCGGCCGGCGTCCGGCTTGTTCACGTCCTTTCGTGGGATTGAGGTCAACGAAGTAGATTTCGCCTCGTTTAATCACAGCCCATCCCGCTCAGTTTTCTTGAATTCCTTGCTGATTCTCTTCGTTTCGGCTCGGATCGAGGGATCAGCAGCCATAGCCGCGATCGCCTCCTCAAATCGGGCGCGCCTGTGACGGTCGGCATATTCCTGGAGCGCGGCAATAACGAGTCTGTTCCAGTTTTTCGCCTGATCCGGCGTAATGAACTTGCTCACTTCCTCAACGAGCCCCCGTGGTAGGGCAACACTGCGCCGTACGGTTTGTGACTTTTTGTGTTTCTTCATAGCACACATTGTAACACACCACGCCGTTGCGTTTTTGATCGATCCGCATTCAGTTCAAGCTATCATTACACGCATCAAGCAAACCGGGCGAGGCACCGAGTTCATCTGCGAGAAGATCTTCTCGCAGATGAATTTGCAGTCTGTTTCCGATGCCGGCAATGACGCGGAGGCACCGCCGGAGCTGCTTCTCTTTGCGATGCCAGGTCCGCGCGGCCTGGCTCAGAAACGAGCGCGCAACGGCAGAGTGTTTGGCGCCATGTCGAATGACCAGATAGACGCAATACGCATATGTCGCTGCGTTTAACTTCGTCACTAATTCGAGCGCAGCATTTAAATCTCGGACGACCCCTGGACGCTTTTCGGCAAGACTATTTGCGATTCGGTCGGCCAGGTCGAACAAAGCTGTCGGGTCTCGTGGCAACCGGTTCCCTGTCATGACTTCTCTTTTCTGATCGAACGTTTGCCTCTCACTTTGTGACAAGCAAACGATTTCGGACGTGTTCATATGGTCCGCAAGCCCAGCTCGTAGCCGCTCGCAGCGCTGCGAATGGTCAGTAGTTCGTTGCGCCGCTCCTGCCCTTCTTCGGCGAATCCCACGTGGCACCACCGGCCGAATTCGTGAATCACTTGGTCGAACGCAAGACCCGACCGCGCGATCTGTTCACAGACCTCCAAGGGCGTGCCGAATTGGGGGCAAAGGATATCGGCGGCCAATCCGCGCGTGTGCATGGAGTGTTTCGATCCCCCCAGCATCTGATTCAGCCGGGCCGAGCGGAACCCGCTGGTGACGTGAATGGGCTTGTTGCCTAGCGCCGCGCGTACAAGCTCCAGGCCTGCCGCCAACCGGACCAGGTTCGGCATCAATTGGCCGGAAGGTGTATTGTCGATGCCCGCCCGGACTGCAGTGTCCGAGAGGGTCAGTTCTTCGAAAGAGAAGTGTGTGGACAGATTCATTCCTCAATCTCTTTTTCCGCTTTGATTAGATCCAGATCGAGTGGTTCTCCGGTGTGCTGCCGATAGGCCTCGGCGCCCGTCTCGATGATCTGTAAAAGCGTGTCGCCGATGCCGGCGTCGTGATCAGGATTGCGTTCGGCCTGCATTTCGGCGACAGCCACCGCCGCCTCCATGATTTGGAAAATCAGACTCGGGTTCATTTGCCCTCCTTAAATATGCGGATCGCGTTGCTGAGGTCCGTGAGATTCTTCGTAAGTTTATTGAAGTAGATGTCCGAGGGGACGTTGCTCGAAACGGCGCCGCGGTACGCCAGCCAGGAAGTGCGGGTGATGTTGTAGGACTCGATCAGCGCCTCCAGCGCCGGCTTCGTTCCAGCGGGAAGCCGGTTCGCTTCGAATTCCACCCGAGCTTGATCGATCGTCGCTTGGGCGATCAGCAACGTGTCGTATGCGGCGGAATCCGTCGTGCTCAAAGCTCCGGGATGGATCGTGTAACGCGCGGCACAAGCCGAGGTTGCCAGCATCAGCGGAATCGTCAGGACGAGCACGAACGTCTTCAGCCCAGGGATCTTGCTCCCAAACGCCGTCGTGATGTTGCCGGCGATGCTGTGCAGGAATCGAAACAGCCACAGATAGCCCGGACTGCCGTTCGAGGCGGGCTCGGGCATAGACGATACCGCCGCGGAGAAAATCCAATAAATCACGACGGCGGTCCAGAATTGATGTTGCGTGACGAATTCGAACATGGGTTCTCCTTTCCTTCACTTTCCCGAGATTCCTCTGAACATGTAGAGGACGGCGGCGGTGAGAATGGCCCATTCGCCTTTGAGCCAGGACTGAGCCTGCTCGAGTGCGGACACGCGCTCGGAGAGCTTGCGAATCTGGATCAACTCGCCTTCGATGCGCCCGAGCGCACGTAGAATTTCGCTATAGGGATACATCGCGGTCTCCTTTGTGTTGTTGTAGGGGCGGTCTATGACCGCCCGCGATGTCTCGGTTTCGAGATCGTGGGCGGTCATAGACCGCCCCTACAGTTGTGGGACACTTAGGCGCAGATGAAGGTCATCGAGTCACTCCAATCGGTGTAACCCAGTTTGCCCAGCGCTCGGACCTGGAACGCGTAGGCCGCGCCGGGACTCAGACTGCGAATCGTTGTTTTCTTCGGGCTGGTGAGTGTGACCGTCGTCCATGATCCGGGCACCCCATCGGCAACGGGAGCGTAACGCACGTCGTAGCCGACGGCCTTCGGCAGGGACTTCGCCTTGACCACGACTTCTCCGGTGGAAGAACCACGGTCAATCCAGTCGAAGGCCGCCGGAGGCAGCGGCTGCGGCGCGGTACGGATCTTAGGAACCGCCGCGAATCCGCTGGTGTCAAACTTCGCCTGATCGCCGTCGGAGGTATCCTCGACGTAGTGTCCAAGCTGCGTGGCCATCTTGATCACCACTTCGCGTTGTTTCTTTTTCGCGCTGATGGCCTTCTTGCCACCATCTTCCGCGTCGGAAACCAAAACCGAAAAGGTCTCCAACGCCGTTTTGAACGTGTCCATACTCAGTGGTGGATTGGCATAATTCGGATTCCCGTTCATGCGCTCGCGGATGGTGTTCAACTGCTTGAGGAGATCGGCGTCCGGAACTTTCTGGAAGCCGAGCACGGGCTTGATTTTCGTTACCTTTGGCATAGATTTTCCTTTCTTTAAATTTCCGGCCGCTGACCACCGATCACACATCGAGAGGAGGCGGCCGGATTGAAGACCTCCTCCCGAAACTTTTAGAGGGTCAGGTCAGATCTCCCAAGGCGTCGATCGATTCTCCAGCAGTCGCCTCGGGTTCCCCCAGCGCGCGTTCGCCGGCGGGCGTAATTTTGGAGTAGCGTTTCAACTGGCCTTCAGGCTCCTGGGCTGGATGGGCCACCCTCGACTCCACAAGCTGGCGGCCTTCCAGGCGGACCAGCGATTCATCAACAGCTCGGGTCGTGATCGGCTTTCCCGTCAGCTCACTAGCCTTGTGAGCAATGTTCGCGGTATCGGCTTCTCCGCCAAGCAGGTGAACGGCCCTCAACACTAATTGCTCCAGTTGCGCCTGCGATTGGGCTTCCTCCGCATCGAACGCCCTCGGGGGTACCGGCCCCAGGCCCTGGCGCTTTAGAATCGCCTTGGCATAGCTCACGCTTCGTTCGGCCAGGCGCTTTTCATCGATCCGGGTCCGCTGGGGCAGTTCGGCTTGAACGGCCCAGACCGCGAAGAACTCCTCCAACGCCTTCCGGTGTTGCGGATACCGTTCACACCAACGCGCGAGCGCGGTGTCGCCGGGCGTTTCCTCTTCCAGCATCAACTCGTCCACGATGTCTTCAAAGCGTTCGTCGTTATTGCTCATTTCTGGCCTCCTATTGCGGCACGCATCGCGTTGAGAGCCGCGTTAATCCGGTTCCGGATCTGCCGCTCGCTTTTGTTGAAGTGACGTACCAGGTCCTTGACCTGCAGGCCCTCCATAAAATGCAGGCGGACGGCCTTCCGGTCCCGCGGATCCTTCACGGCGTCCCAGGCTTTCTGGACCAACTGGCGCGTGCGGGCCTCGTCCTCTTCCTCCAGAAAGTGTTCTAAAGGACCCGGCCGCTGATCCAGAGCCACTTCAAGGGGCCGCAGTTCGTCGCCATCGGCGTCATGCTCCTGGACTGTTCCGGCCATCTGATCACGGTGGCCCATGACGGAATTCTTGTGTTTGGGGACAGTGTCGATGGCCCGACCCTGGACGGCCTTATTGAAAGCGACCTCCAGAAACTCGCCCGGACGGGACGGTCTCTCCTCCAGAATGAGTTCCAGGATCTTCGTGTCCACTTTCCACACAATCTCCTCGCTCGTCACCTCATCAAAACCTTG
>Ga0209236_1002847_pt1 | contig 10539 bp, 10 predicted proteins | sample GraSoi013_1_40cm_FD_185819 | JGI IMG/M metagenome (GOLD analysis project Ga0209236, IMG submission 185819) | Grasslands soil microbial communities from the Angelo Coastal Reserve, California, USA - Sample 09_27_2013_1_40cm (SPAdes) (version 2) | ecosystem: Environmental > Terrestrial > Soil >... | reverse complement strand
GATAACCTCCTTCAAACTTGAGAATCTTCTGTCTCCCTGTAAACGCTCGGGCTAAACGCAGGCTGTGCATTGTTGCCTCCGTACCGGAATTAGTTAGCCGCACCATTTCCATCGAGGGAACTAAGCTATTGATGAGGCCGGCAAGCTCGACTTCCATCTCGGTTGGCTGACCGTACAGCGAGCCTCTGCCCATTGCTTTCTGGACCGCTTCTACGACTTCCTCATGCGCATGCCCATCCAGCATGGCGCCGTAGGCCATGCAGTAGTCAAGGAACTCTTCACCATCCACAGTTCGAAATCTGGAACCCTTGGCTGAGGCAACGAACAGCGGATAGGGAGAGTAGTTTCGGACAGGGCTGTTTACTCCTCCCGGTATGAGTTCTCTTGCGAGTCTGTAGAGATGTTCGGACTTTGAGGCTAGCTTTGTAGCCATTCTCCTGCTTCCTTCGCGTGGTAGGTGATTATCATATCCGCTCCGGCCCGTTTGATCGCCGTCAACACCTCCAATATGGCAGGTTTCTCTTCAATCCATCCTTCCCGGGCCGCGGCTTTGAGCATTGCATATTCTCCGCTGACGTTGTATGCCGCCATTGGCATTCGGAATCTTCTCTTGGCGCGATAGATAATGTCCAGATATGCCAGGGCCGGCTTGACCATGATCATGTCTGCTCCTTCCTTGATGTCCAAGGCGATTTCGCGCATAGCCATGTCGGGGTTTGAGTAGTCAATCTGGTACGTTCGTCGGTCTCCGAACTGGGGCTTGGAGAAAGCTGCCTCCCGAAATGGTCCGAAGAATGAGGATGAGTGTTTCGCCGCATAGGCGAGAATCGCAGTATCCTTGAATCCATTATCGTCGAGCGCCTCCCGAATAGCGGCTACCTGGCCGTCGACCATGGCGGACGGCGCTACGAGATCGGCTCCAGCCTTCGCATGGCTGACTGCAATGGCTGCGAGACGCTTCAGAGTCGAATCATTCTCAACCAGTCCGTTACGGACGATCCCACAATGACCGTGGCTGGTGTATTGGCAGAGACACACATCCGTTCCTACAACCATCTCGTCGCCCAGTTCCTCTTTCAAGCTCTCAATTGACAATTGCACAATTCCTCGAGGGTTGGAAGCACCAGACCCTTCTTCGTCCTTGTGAGTAGGAATACCGAAGAGGAGGACCGATCTGACTCCTCTATCTTTGAGGTCTTGAGCCTCTTTCTTGACTGAAGAGAGAGAGAATCGGCTCTGCCCCGGCATCGTGGAGATCGGAGTATTCTTGCTGAGACCCTCCTCGACGAAGATCGGCTGGATCAGGTCCGATTTGGAAACGGTCACTTCCCGGACTAGTTCACGCATTAGAGGAGTTCTTCGGAGCCTTCGCATGCGGAGCTGGGGAAAAGTCAGTGAGGCCTAATCCCCTTGAAAGATCTGTCCCGCAGCGGTCAACACCTGTTCATCTTTCTTCTCAGCTGCTCGACGCAGATTCACTACCGGTCCGTCTAGCAACTTCTCTACGAGCGACACGGTCATGTTCTTCAGCGACTCTTGCTGCTCGGCCGTCAGGTCCATTTTAGAGAGGGTCTTCTTTAGAACCTCTTCGCGTATTTGATCAGCTCTACGGTAGATGTCGGAAACGATTGGTTCAGCTTCTTCCCGCCGGAGCAGAGCGGTAATCTTTTCGACGCGCGGCCCCAGAAGAACCTCTGCTTTCTTAACTAGCTCGCGGCGCTTAGCTAGAGCGTCATCAGCTATTCCGCGAAGATCATCCATTGTCTGGAAGATCACATTGTCCATCTCGCCTACGTTGGGGGCGACGTTTCGGGGGTTGGACAGGTCCAGAACTAGTAGCTTTCTCGCGTTATTCTCGCGATGTGAAAGAGAATCTTTGGTTAGAACATGGTTTGAGGATCGCGTAGCAACAAATACCAGATCTGCGCTTGCTAGTTGCAATGGAACTGTTTGAAACTCGATTGGTGTGCCACCAAATGTCCGGCAGAATGATCTAGTCCTCTGCATCGTTCTACTAGCCACGGTTATGCTACTTACTCCTCTTGCCTTCAATGCCTTCATTACTAGCATTCCTACCTGACCCGCGCCCAGGAGTAGCACGCGACTATCCTGCAGCTTTCCGAGAGTTTCCTCGGCGAGTTTCATTGCCGCGGATCCAACTGAGACGGTTCCTCTTCCGATTCCAGTCTGTTCTCTGATGCTCGATCCTGCGGATATTGCCCTGTGAACTGTGTCTTCCAGCAGAGGTGAAGCAGAGCTGTGGAAGAGTGCTTCCGAGAGCGAATTCTTCAGCTGGCCGACGATCTGGTTCTCACCGATGAGCATCGACTCTAGCCCGGCCGCAAGCCTAACCAGATATTCGACTACCAACTTTCCTTCTCTAGCGTCAACAAGCTTGTTCAGCTCTCCCAGTTTGAACTTGGTTTCGAGAGCCCATTCCCGTAGGATTGTGTCCCGAATCTGTCTGGGGTCTTTTGCGTCGAGGAAGAGTTCGACTCTGTTGCAGGTCTGGAGTATCATTGCACCATCCAGCACTTGGGTTCCTCGCAGAAGACTGTAGAAGGTCGGAATGTCCCGAAAACTTAGAGCGTCGAGTGTTGCCAGAGGAGCTTTCCTGTAGCTCACTCCCAAGTTTACTAGCACTACTGATGCCGCCGAGAATGATGTAAGCGGGGAAACGAGAGTTCGTTATTAAGACTTGATCTGTACAGCCTAAGCTAAACGCGAATCTTGTCAACTTGCTAAGTACCCAGAATCATGTTCCCTATCCTCGAGAACAGAGCTTGAAGGGACACAAATTCTACGGACACTTCAACCCCGACATAGACGAATACGGTGCGTGTGTGGCGAGGACAGCGGAAGATCCTCGACCCAAGACCATCGGTCTACAACAATGGACCATTCCGAAAGGATTTTACACATACGAAAAAATCGACGAGTGGAACAGTAAGAAGCACCTGAGCGCGCCGACATTCGAGAGAATGATCAAAGAAAACAATGACATTATCGACTGGTCCAAGCCAGTTCTCGAATTCTACAAGAGCATGAACGAACTGAGACTACTGGTCCCGATAAGAGGCTAAGAAACGAATTCAAAGTGCAGAGGCATTTTGTGTCTAAGCCCTAGTCTGCGCCGATTATCGTTTCCAGAACTTCCACCAAGGAGGCTTCATCGCAGCTCCAATTATTCCGATGATTCCCGCCGCGAAGACTAGGATTGCTGACGTGGCAAAGCCGGTTATTATGAGGAGTATGATTCCTCCCAATACCGCCACGATTCCTCCGAGCCGCATGGGACCCGTGTAGATCATTATCCCACCGATTATTGCTCCGATCGCTAGCAATGCCTCAAACGCGCGAATAACGATAGAGGTAGGCGAGAGGCCGCCGCTTGTCAGAGCAGAATAGCCTATCAAGGCTCCTCCGATTAGGGCTAGTAGAAAGCCTGCTATTCCGAAGAGTTTTACGAAGACTCTCCTGAAAATTTTGAGGGCCAATTTTTCAAACACCCGGAGTGTCGCATTCCATATGGTGGCTTATAATGCAACAGTTTGAACGCTCACATGTATAGCGGTGGCAAGGTTCTCGCCATCTATCTTTATTCATTCGAATAGCCGCCATGATTCCCAGATAGACCCATTTTTGGTTGCCAACAGTCTTATGTGGGACGGAATAGCTTCCCGTCTTGCGCCCGTTAACAGGTCCTGAGTTGAGTTAGAAACAATGACCCCTGATGGCACTGCCACGAGTTCCGTTCTCGAAAACAGGCCGGAGGAGAGGGAGAATCTCCCAAGCGCAAGCCGGACCATAAGGCTTGAGGGCGATCTTGACCATGTCTTAGAGGAGATCGCCAAACAGGAAAATCAGAGCGTCAGTCTCATCATGAACAAGGCGCTTCTCAGGTACATAGAGTGGGAATACCCTGCCGGAAGATTTGGCCTGATACCAGTGTCGACTAGCGTCATGAGGAAGCTGTTCGAACTACTGACAATTGACCAGGCCAGGACTTTTGGCAAGGAGGCCGGAGCCCAGTTCCTCTCTGAGTTCGTAAATTTCTGGTTTAAAGCCCTAGACTTCAAGGCACTCCTCAAGGCACTGGAGTTCTTGGGCGACCGGTATGCCAGAGAATTCCATTTCGACCAGAGTTTTGATGGTAAAGTCCACACTCTCATAGTAAAACACGATAGGGGATCTGCTACATCAGCGTACTACGCTGAGGCATTGAAGGTTCTTCTCGATCGCTTGAATCTCAAAGCCGAAACGGTCGAGAGCGATCAACAGGTTACCATCACAGTCCATGGCTAAGATTCGAAGAATGAATACAGGTCGCCGCGCATAACCGACTGCATATTGAAAGGGCAAATCATCAGCCCACGCGTCAAGGTCAAACCTCCGCACGTCTGCTCATGGCAGGCCCATGAGTGATTGGTTCAGTCGGAGAACCGATCGAGCAGATGGGAAAGCCGAAGTAATTGACAACAGGCTGAGGCGACCGCTCAGAGCCCCAATATTGCTCAGTTCGATCCCCTTCGGCCTTCTCTGGACGTCGCTCACGCGATCGGAGAGAGGTCTGAAGATTTGTATGTTCGCCGTTCTCTCCGGCCCAAGGGTATGCGTATACGCTTGAATATGTCATCGGCCGGCGGCTGTAGGTTCTTCAACGGGTCCATCGAGATCTCTGCCACGACTTGGTTGTCCGTGCTGGTCAGACTAAACCGTTTGACGTCGCCCTCGAGGCTTTTGCTAAGCATAGTTTCCAGCATTCCCTCGCCTTCGAGGCTTTCGCTAAGCATAGCTTCCAGCAATCCCTCGTAGAAGAGCGACCATTTCCTCCCCAAGCCGTGCAGGAGCGTCAATATTCGCGTGGAGCCTATCGTGGCTTGGTCGAAATAGAACCTTCTTCCGTACCGGCCGAACAGTTCGAGGACGCGGATACCAGGCTCGATGCCATGCTCCTGATTGTAGGATGCGGCAACGGCGCTCCACTCGTGGAGCCACTGTGACTTGCCAAGCTGGCGGGCATCTTCGTCTGGAACCCACGTCATCAGTTTGACGAGAAGCGAGGAGAATGTGGATGCAACCCGGAACCTCCTGCTAACCGCATCCCATTCCACGTGTTTCTTCAATGCACGATTTGCAATGACGTTTACACTAAGGCCCTGTTCCTCAGCCTCCATAGTGAGTTTTTCAAGGATGCCGCTGTCCAGATGGAGGGTGAAGGTCTTCGACTTGACGCGATGCGATCGGTTGGAAGAAGACATGATTCTCAATCCCCTCTGAAAGCATGCTCTGACCCGGGGGGGGATTGGTCCAAAGGAATGGAGAAACTATCGGAATTTAAACCAACACTTTTTGTCCAAAGAACGAGAATGGCCTGCGTAAATCACGAGTCCCGTACAAGCCTAAACCCATAGATACCCCGAGCTAACTGGAACAAACAAAGTCCTGGCTTGGCAACAGTGCGTCTTTCAAGTCAAGAGTTCCCAGCGTTGCATTCTGTTATTGGGATTCATCACAGCTTGTATAGGTCGAGGCTTCAATGCCTGCGAACATCGATTACATTCGTCACGTGAAGAAGGGGATCCGAAGAACCTACTGAGGATATGAGATTTGACGCAAGTCGCTGCCATGCCCCAATTGGCGCCGCCGCCACTGGAGATCAGCTTAGTACTTCATGCCTGATAGCATAATCCTGGCTAATCGGGGCGAATGAATTATTATCACATCATGATCTTAATTGCGGACTATGATTGAGAGTTGTTGATCGCTCTCGACCGCATCCACTTTCAAATTCAAACGATTGAATAGAACCTTCGCAATCTCAGCGAAGAATGCTGATGTCCTGGGCCCTCTATCGTGTTTGAAGATGATCGTGTGAACACTCCCATCGAAGCTGTGTTCGAATCTAAAAGATCTGGCGTACTCGCTACCCAGAATCTTCAGAGCCTTCACCGTGGTGTCGAAGTCAATCTTCTTGAACCAGAAATTGATAAACTCGGAAAACTCGTTCTCTGCGGACTGTCTGCCCAAGTCTCTGGCTTCCAGATCAGTGAGACTCTCAAATATTCTCCTCATGTTGGCGGTAAACGCCATCATGAACCCAAACTTCTCCGCGTAGATCTGCCACTCAACATGCCTCCTAAGTGCCTTGTTTATTATGAAACTAATACTCACATTCTCTTGCTCGGCAAGCTCTTCCAGCTTGGGGAAGACGTCTCCCTCGAGCCTTATGGTTCGCGTCTCGCTCGGGACGCGTGTGGGTTCAGCCTTCTCTACTTCGAGCTTTAGTTCGGTTAACGACTCGGTCATGATGGTTATCTGCGCCTAGTTGGCTCTTAGCCTCCATAAGAAAAGGGAGTTTCCTGTTGTGCTAGCCTCTCAGAGTATTGCCGTCCGTAGGTCTCTGACCAGCTTGGCTTGTGTGTTTCGCGGGGAATCTTTAGACGGATTACCACTTGGTCTTCAGTGCGTTCGGATTCAGGATCTAGATTCAGAAGGCCCTTGAATATGCCCGTCAAGAATTCTTCGTTGAAAACAGACCCTTTTGCGCCGAGTCCATGCTTTACTATTATCGTATGGGCTTTGCCGTCGAAGGTATGTTCTAGGCTGAAAAGTCGGGCGTACCGGGAACCCAGTAACCTTAGAGCTTCGATAACGGTGTCCAGGCTTAGTTTCTTGAAGCGGAAGAGTATGAAATCTCTTCCAAAGTTCTTTGCGGCCCATTCGCCTAGTTCCCTCGCCTGTTCGACCGTGAAATAACTGTACATTCTGGCATGAAGGAATCCTGGTACGGCGACGAAGCCGAATTTCTCGGCGAGAATATCCCACTCAGTGAGCCTCTTGAGGGACGAAGCCACGAGATAGTTGACACTGACCCGTTCTTGCTTGGCCAATTGCTGGAGTTCCCGGTCGACTTCAGGGCTAAGCCGTACTGTCCTCGTGATCGTTTGCCGTGGCATCAGCGCTTCTCTGTAGTACAGTTGGCCTTAGTGGGTGCCTATATTATCATTCTGTGTTCCAGTCAGTTCATTTGGAACACCACGCAACTAGGTGGATATCTTATGGTAGACTCGTCTGTCTAACGGCTTTGAACCGTGGCTCTAAGGATAGTGTGGACGGTGATCAGGCCTCTGAAAGGATGACGGCTAGTTACTGCATCTGAACACAACAGAACGTTTCGGATGCCCCTCGAACGCATATCGGTTCGATCTCCCCGGATCTCGGCATGCTCAACAAATCTAGCAGCGATTAGGTGCCGGCGTGTATTTTCCAGACAAATTCAGACAAGTGAATTAGACGAATGTCCACTATTACACGCTAGAATGGCTTTGGCTCTAACCGCATGATTCCCGCGAAATCCTAACTCAACATGTCCAGCATGTTTCATCTATCGCCTGCTGGAAACGTATTCGCGTTATGTGATCAAATATGGTACATTGACTTGTCAATAGAGTTGCGATCATTTCCTCTGTTGTTGTTCGTAAACGTCCACGCTATATGCAATAACCAGCGTAGTACGTAATCTCGGGATAGCTACGGAGTGAAAGTAGATGTCGGTAGAATTTGATATGCGAAAATGGTGCGCGATCGTAAAGCTCGAAGGATACACGACGCCCGCTAGCGCACGAGCCCTGGTTCAGAAGTTTCACGAGATCGTCGAGACTTTCCAGGATGAGGGCGTCGACCTCGATGTCTTCATGCTCTTGGAGGACGGAATCGAGCCGGGATCTGTGGAAAAACCTGTCCCTCGCAAACCCGAAGGGTCGAAGGAAAGGTAAGACGTCATACTTGAGCATAGAATTGGAGGCGAACGCGAATTAAGTCCCTGATGTTAACTTGGGAGTTTCCGCCGAGAATCATAGGCGGCATTTCAACTCACGTCTACCACCTCTCAAGGGCTCTGGTCGAAAAGGGAACCCCGGTTCGCGTGATAACTTGCGACTTTCCCAAGACCCCTGATGAAGAGATTATTGACGGGGTCTCAGTGTCGCGAGTCATTAGCGGCCGCGTTCCTGAATCCAACTTTCTCCTCTGGATCTATCACCTGAACTCCCAGATGATCTCGAAGGCGACCGAGCTATTCGAGACTGAGAGGTTCGACTTGATACACGCCCATGACTGGGTTGTGGGAAGGGCCGGTGTGGAACTCAAGAATCAACTCGGTCTTCCGCTAATTTCTACAATTCATGCGACGGAGATTGGAAGGGGCGGTAGCTTGGACGGTGAGTATCGCAGGAAAGTGAGGGACATCGAGCGCCTACTAGTAGATCAGAGCGACGGGATTATCTGTTGCAGCAACTACATGCTGGACCATATCCAGCACCAACTCGGCGCGGTCAATGCCAAGATCCGCGTTATCCCAAACGGAGTCGAAGTATCTAGGTTCAAACGCGACGGCCCGCCACACCTCATCCCGACTGGAGTTTCTGAAAACAGAAAAGTCATACTCTACGTCGGCCGGATTGTCCGCGAAAAAGGAATCTTCACTCTCATAGAAGCTTTGGACGAGCTGCGAAACCGGGGCAAGGATGTCAGCCTCGTCATCGTTGGAGAAGGCCCGCTGAAAGAGGATTTGGCTAAGGAGATCCTCTGGAGGAGACTGAGCGACCGCGTTAAGCTCGTAGGATTCGTTGACGAACAAAGATTGGTCTCGCTCTACAATTCAAGCGATGCCTTTGTCCTGCCATCCCACTACGAACCCTTTGGTATGGTCGTACTAGAGGCAATGGCGTCACGGATTCCCGTTGTGGTCTCGGACGTCGGAGGGCTCTCCGAAATAATCGATGATGGAATAACAGGCGTAAAGGTTCCAGCCTCTGACCCACGCGCCCTCGCAGAAGGTATTCTTCGAGTGCTCGAGGATCAACAACTCTCTGAGCAGTTGAAGGAGAACGCCTACCGAGGAGTCCAGGAGAGATACAGGTGGGATATGATTGCCGAGAAGACAATCGAAGTCTATGGAGCTAGTTCATCCAAACCATCACCTTCTTCGAGAGCGGTAGAAGATGCTGAATTTCTCAGCGACCCAGCACTAGTACAATTCCTATTGACAATGGGTGCAACAGACGGGGAGGGGGCTGTAAGCGCCAGAGAGATAGCATCTCTAATCAAATCCCCCGAAACTCCAGTGAAAATTAGCCTCGGAAGACAGGCCTCGCTGGGATACGTGTCAACAAAGCTCGCCCCAGACTCATCGAATGTCCGCTACCACTTGAGCCCAGTCGGCATAATCAGAGCCTGCAGTGATATGTCGTGAACTACGCTCAAATTCGGTTTTCATCTTTTCCGCTCGTACTCTTTGAGAGACCTTGTTATCCGGTACTCACTGGCAGACCAGGTTTGGATGGACCTGCACACCGATCGAATCAGGATGAGCGATGAAGACTGGAAAGACGCGTAAAAGCAGGATCATCAGGCTGGTACTCTTGATGGCGGTCTTGGTTGCTTCGCAGACCATCAGCTTCGAAACATCAGGGAAACTGCAAACTGTCAATGCAACCGTGTCGAGCAGTGCTCCTTTCCAGTACATAGTCACGATCCTTATGGAGAATAATGGTCTCTGCGACGTTACTCCAAGCCTAGTCTCGGGCTGCGGTTCCGCGTCAAATCCTGCACGCTACATTACTAGCCTAGCCCAGTCCTATGGGTTCAACACTCACTACACGGGAGTAGGTCATCCCAGCGAGCCTAACTATGTTGCGCTCTTGGGGGGGAGCACGTTCGGATACACCTCCGACGGCTACTGTTGTTTCCAGCTAAACTCGCCAAACCTTGTTGACCGTCTAGAAGCGGCGGGGCTCAGCTGGAAGGCGTTTGCCGAGGACTCTTCCGGCTCTGGAACCTGTGGCTTCATGCCGCCCAGGTCGGGAGACCACTACCCGTTCATCGACTTCAGCGACATGAAAACATCTGCACGATGCGCCAACATGCTCACCACAACGTCTCCCCTCGACCCGGAGTTCCTGGCTGCAATCAACGACGTAACACTACCAAACTACGTCTGGCTCACTCCCAACGACAGCGATAATATGCACAGTTCGTCAATCACAATAGGAGATTCCTACCTCGCAGCTCTAGTCCCGCTGATCCTCTCAAGCAGGATGTTCACCACTCAGAACGCGGCGCTGTTCATTGTATTCGACGAGGGAAACGACTTCTGCCCAACAGGCAACAGCAAAAGTGACTGCGTCGTCGCGGAATGGGCAGGCCCAGCAGTCAAGAAAGCCTACGGCTCCACCACATCCTACAACCACTACTCGTACCTCTCAACCCTCGAAGCCAACTGGAACCTCGCGAGTCTGACGGCGAACGACGCGTCAGCCCCACCCATGACAGAGTTCTTCGGAACCTCACCACCATCAACCCTCTCAGCCAGCTTCACATACAGTCCATCTTCACCCCAGACAGGACAGACCGTTTCTTTCAGCGGCTCAGCCTCAGGAGGAACCTCACCCTACAGCTATTCTTGGAGTTTCGGTGACGGATCCACAAGGACAGGCTCGTCTGTAACCCACGCCTATGCCTCAACAGGATCATTCA
>Ga0209236_1002846_pt1 | contig 10540 bp, 5 predicted proteins | sample GraSoi013_1_40cm_FD_185819 | JGI IMG/M metagenome (GOLD analysis project Ga0209236, IMG submission 185819) | Grasslands soil microbial communities from the Angelo Coastal Reserve, California, USA - Sample 09_27_2013_1_40cm (SPAdes) (version 2) | ecosystem: Environmental > Terrestrial > Soil >... | reverse complement strand
CGCCAGCTCGCGTGCACCGATCAGATGTTCGTTGTCCTTGGATAGTGGGAGATGCAGCGTGACCGCGCCGCAATGGCGAAGCAGGTTGTCGAGCGACGCCGGTCTGACCCCGACCTCTGCAATCGCGGCTGGAGCGACCAGCGGGTCGCTTGCCCATGTCTCAATCCCCAGGCCCCGGGCGCGCCGGGCGACCGCTCGACCGATCCGTCCGAAGCCGGCGATGCCGAGGCGCGTATCGGACACCCGCAGAAGCGGGCCTCCGCCGTGATCGTCCCAGTGTCCGGCGCGCACGCTGCGATCGAGAACCACGACCCCCCGAAGCAGCGCCAGCAGCAGCGCGATCGTGCTGTCGGCGACTTCTTCGACGCAGTACTCGGGAACGTTGCACACCCAGATTCGCCTTGGCTCCGCCGCTTTCGTGTCGATGTGGTCGAAGCCGGTACTCCCGGTAGCGATGACCCGGAGCGCCGGCAGCCGAGCCATGTCTTCCTCAGTCACGGCCTGCCACACGAGGAGGCCGACGACGTCGTCACCGGTCCATGGCCGCGGCCGCGTCTCGACCGATACGTCGCTGCCCGCGAACAGCTCGCGAACCCGATCGACGGGAAAGACGGGCGGCTCCACGATCACCCGCCTGACGACGGCCATCAGCGCGTGGGCGCCGCGGCGGCGAGCCTCTCGCGAAGGACGATAGCCGCCGGGCCATCGACTGTTAGGGCCCAGGCCAGATCGGCTGCCAGCCGATCTGGAGTGGTCAGCCGATTCGGAACGCCGCAGGCGCTGCAGAGCGCCAGGAAGTCGGGCTGCACCAGGTCGACCGCGTGCGTTCCCTGGTAGGCATCGCGCTGATACTCGCGCAGGATTCCGTACCCGCCGTCGTCGATCAAGAGCAGCTTGGCGTCGAGTCGATGCTGTCGCGCCGTCAACATCTCGACCGCCCCGTAAAGAAAGCCGCCATCCCCGACGACCGCGAGCGCCGGTGTTTGGGGAAGCGCCGCGCGGGCACCGAGTGCCGCCGGCCAGGCGTATCCGAGCGTCCCTGAGCCGAGCGGATAGAGAAACCGCCGCGGCGCGAGCGCCGCGAAGTGCGCCGCGGCCCAGTAGCCGAGGATCGTCATATCCCAGGCGTGCACTGCATCGCGTGGCAGCACCGAACGGATCGTGGCGAGCAACCCGCGCTCGAGGTCGCGAGGCTGGGCGTCGAGGCCTCGGTCGATCCGCTCGCGGACCGCGCGGGCGCGCTGCGCGCTGTTTTCTCCCTCGCGCGCCGGCACTCGTTCCAGTAGTGCCTTCAGCGTGGCAGCGGCATCGCCGACGAGCCCGAGCGCTGGGTATGTCGCGCCGATTCTCCGCGGGTCAGCGTCGATCTGGATGAGCCGCCCGTGAAACTGCAGCGCGTACTGGGCGGTCGTCTCCCCACCCAACTCGGTGCCGACGCAAAGCACGACGTCGGCGTTGCTCAGCAGTTCCTGGAAGGCCCGGTCGTCCGGAGCGGACCCGACCGCGAGCGGATGGTCCTCGGGAATGGCGCCCTTCCCCATATACGTCGTCGCGACCGGCGCGTCGATCCGTTCCGCCAGCTCAACCAGCGGTTCCCAGCCGCCTGATCGCATCACGCCCCCTCCCGCCCAGATCACCGGACGGTGAGCCGCTGACAGCACTCGCGCGGCCTCGGCGAGCGGACCGGCCGGCGCGGCCGCGGCCGGGGGCGGTTGCGCGTCAAGCGTGTCGACCCGCGGCATCGCCGCCTGAGTCAGGAGCAAATCGACGGGAACCTCCAGGTATGTCGGACCACTGGGCGGGGTCAGCGCCCGTCGCCAGGCCTCCCCGATCAGCTCGGGCAGCTGCTCGACCCGCTCGCTCCGGGCCGACCATTTGACGATCGGCTTGAACGATGCCTCCTGGTCATGCAGCTCGTGCAGGTAGCCGCGCCGCTTGCCGATCATGTCGCTCGGAATCTGACTCGCGATGGCGACGACCGGCACATGCGCGCTGCCCGCTTCCATGATGGCCGTCGCGGCATTGAGCGCGCCGGGGCCGGTCGAGAGCAGCAACGGCGCAACGCGCCCGCTGACTCGTGCATAACCGTCCGCCGCGAAGCCGGCGTTCAGCTCGGTGCGAAAGTTGAGCGTGCGCAGGCGGCTCGACCGGAGCCCGTCCCACATCGGCAGTGCGTGGATACCCGGCAACCCGAAGGCGACATCGGCACCGAGCGCCTCCAGGCACTCGATCACGACGTGACCGCCAATCCGGGTCTTGAGCCCTGACGCCACTGGCCCTACAGTATCGCTGTGCCCGAGCAGCCCAACATCGTCATGATCGTCGCCGACACCTTCCGGCGCGATCACCTCGGCGCCTACGGCAACAGCACCATCCGCACCCCGCACCTCGACCGGTTGGCCGCCAGCTCCATCGTTTTCGACCAGCACCGGATTTCGTCGTTCCCGACGATGCCGGCGCGCGCCGATTTCCTGACCGGACGTTTTTCCTTCACGTTCATGGGATGGGAGCCGCTGCCGCCGGAGCTCGACACGCTCCCGGCGATGCTGTCGAGGGCCGGCTATCTCACGATGGGTGTCGTCGACACGCCCTTTTTCATCCGCGACGGTTATGGCTACGACCGCGGCTTCGACGACTTCATCTGGGTCCGCGGCCAGGGCGATGACACGCGCCCGGAGGAGCGCGCCGACGCGCGGGCCCTGTGGCGGACGGAACGCGACCGCCTCGTGGCCCGCACCATGACGGCCGCCGACAGCTGGCTCGAACGGCACCACGACAAGCCGTTCTTTCTGTATGTCGACACCTGGGACCCGCACGAGCCTTGGGATCCACCGGACTACTACAGCAAGCTCTACCGGCCGGACTTTCAGGGTCCGGCGCTGTATCCCGCCTACGCGAAGTGGAAGGACGCCGGCCTCACGAGGGACCAGGTCGACATCGCCCACGCCGCCTACTGCGGCAAAGTCACCATGGTGGACCGTTGGATCGGCATGCTGCTCAACAAGCTCGAGGTACTCGGCATCGCCGACAACACGATCGTCGTCTTCACCTCGGACCACGGTCACTACTTCGGTGAGCACGAGTACTTCGGCAAGGCGGAATGGATCCACGATCCCGACGCCGTTCTCTCCGCCGACGCCGATGTCCCGACATGGTTTTCGAAGTCCTGGCTCCTCACGATCGGCTGGTCGCCGCTCTACCAGGAGCTTTATCGCGTGCCTTTCCTGCTTCGCGTGCCGGGCGTGAAGCCCGGCCGGCGGCAGGCGCTGACGACGGCGCCGGATATCCCGGCCACCATCCTCGACCTCGTCGGCGTCGACCAGCCGGCTCAGGTGCAAGGCCGCTCGGTCCGCAAGGTCGCAACCGGTGCAGAGCACGAGCATCGTCCATTCGTCGTGAGCTCGTGGCCGCTCTACTTCGCCAAGGGCGAGCTCACCAGTGCCGTGGACTCGCGCAAGCGGCGCATCGCCAGCTACATGCCGGTGACCGTCTCGAACCGTCGCTGGTCGCTGATCATGGGCGGGCCGTCGGAACCTCCCGAGCTCTACGACCTGGAGAAGGATGCCACGGAGTCGACCAACGTCTGGGATAGCCATCTGGCCGAGGGCTCGGCGCTGTTCCGCGACGCGATCGCGTTCCTGCGATCGCAGAACACCTCGGAAAAATTCCTCGAGCCGCGCGAGGCGTCGCTCAAGCGCTTCGCTCCCGCGCCAGCGTCTCACGGCTGAGACTCACCACCACCAGCGCCACCAGGGCCGGGACGCCGGCAATCGCAAACGCGGCACTGAAGCCGAAGCCACCGGCGGAGAGGCCCGCGATGAGCGGTCCCAGCGTAAAGCCCAGGTCGACACCGAACCGAAAGATGGCGACGCCTCGCGCCGATTCCCTCGCGGGCATAACATCCGCCAACATGGCGGCCGGTGGGACGCCGGAGAACGCGGACGCCATGCCCAACAGCGCCAGGACGATCGCAAAGACCACGGCGGTCGTGGCCCAACCCAGGCTGACCGTCGCAACAACCAGCACGGCGAATGCGGGGATCAGGACGTACCGCCGGCCGCGCGTATCTGCCCAGCTCCCGGCCGGGTAATACGCGAGAAACTCGACCGCCAGCGAGATCGCGTAAAGGATGCCGATGCCGAGGGTGCTGAGGTGCAGCTGGTCGCGCGCGAACAAGGGCACCAGCGTGTTGAACACTGCACCGAACACCCAGAGGTTGGCCAGCGCTGCAATTACCGCGGCGGCGAAGCCGGGGATCCGCAGGAGCGTCAAAACCGAGGCGCGGGTTCCCGCCGATTCTCCCGGCGCCCGTATCGGATGCGCCGGCTCGCGGAGTAAGCGCAGCATGACGGCCGCGAGAATGATCGCGATACCGGCCAGGAAGAACAGTGGCGCGGCAAGTCCCAGCCGGCTCGCGATAACGCCGCCTAAGAATCCACCGGCGACGACGCCCCCATTGAAGGCCCCGTAGAAGAGGCTGAGCGCGCGCGCCATCCGAGACTTCGCCACGCCGGCCAGCAGGGCGTTGTACATTGCGGCAAAGACGGTGCCCGCCCCGGCACCCGCCGCCGCCCAGCAGATGAGCGCGATCGAGAAGCTCGGGCTGAGCCCGGTGAGCAACGCGCCGAGGGCGAGGAGGACGAGACCCGACCCGGCCGATCGGCGGATACCGAATCGATTGATGATCGCGCCCGCGGCGAGGTCGGACAGGAGCCGCGCAAAGTAGAACGCACCCACCAGCACCCCAGCCTGTGCGTAATCGACGCCGAATGACCGGGCAAACAAGGGAAGGATCGGCAGGACGATTCCGGTGCCGAGATTCAGAAAAAGCGCAAGGGCGATCACCGAGGCGACGCTTCGGTCGGAGAGGATGGCACGAACGGCCCCCCTCTCCTTCCCCGCCCCTTCCACCACGCAGGCAGCTTAGCCTCTGCCTAGCTCCTAAAGACAAGCAACGGACCGAGTTGCTCAGCGGCGGTCAACGACCCGTGGTGACCGTTCAGCCGAGCTTGCGCCGGGTCGACGTTGCGTTCCACGATCCCGACGCGGCCATACGCGGCCGCCACGATGTCGCCCATCCGTTCGCGCGCCCGGTCGGTGACGCGCGGACCAAAGATGCCGGTCGCGATCGCCTCTTCCCTCGCCCACACCCACATCCGATCGCCTAGCCGCGACCGCCAGGCAGTGAGCACGTCGTCAGTCGCGCCGGGCAGGACGCCAACGTAGCGCGCCCGCGCCTCGCCGCCAAGGATCCGGACGCCGGCTGCGATGTCGGGATGGTCGGCGAGATCGAGCCGCTCCTCCGGCTGCAGGTCGACCATGCCGTGGTCGCCGGTGACGACCAGCACGGTGTCCTTCGGAAGCTGCTCAGCCATGAGCCGGATGGCGTGGTCCACCGCGACCAGCTCGTCGGTCCAGGCCTGGGAGGCGACGCCGCGCACATGCCCGGCGGCGTCCAGCCGCGGGTGATAGCCGAAGACAAATGTCCTCGGCGCGTTCAGCAACTTGAGCGCCCCTTCGGTGACGGCCTCCAACGAGTCTGCGGGGTGAAACCGCTCACCTCGGCCGATTGCCCGGGTCAAGCCGGACCACTCGTGGAAGGCTGGGCCAAGATGGTGAATTCGCATCCCGGCCGCCGCGGCCCGTTCGGCGAGGGTTGGAAACGGCTGGAACGACTCGGGAACCAGCTCCCCCACCAGGTCGACCCGAGGCCCAACCCCGTAGAGCGACCAGGTCAGGGTATTGAACGCTCGGTTGTAGCCCGGCAGCGCCATCGTGTAGCCCACCAGTCCGTGCTCGCCGGGAGGCACGCCGGTAGCCAGCGAGCTCAGGCTTGCCGCCGTCGTCGCCGGAAAGCCCGCCGTCAGCGGCTCTCGGGCGATCGAGTTCAGGAACGGCGCGGACCCGGCATTCGCCCGGAGCAGCTCCCAGCCGAGCCCATCGATCAGCAGGAGGCAGGCCCGGGACGCCGGTTCGATCGCAAGCGGATTCGCAAAACCGGCGACGCCGACTCCGCTCAGGAGCGACGGAACCAGCTCGCCAAGCGAGCGGGTCCCGTACCGTGGAAGCGGCGGCACCGGAGCCCCTGAAATTTTCACCGCGTGGATCTTGCCGCGCCCGCAGCTGATTGGTAAGCTAGGCTGAACTTGGTCACCCTGGGTACCATGCTTTATTTGACATTGGCACAACCCTTTTGTATACAGGTAGCGAGTGCCCAAGACTAATCAGCCGCGGCGCCCAAAACTCGACATAACCGGGCGCCAGACCTCCAACGCGGGCACGAATGCGCCAAACGGCGTGCGGGCCAATGGAGCCGACCGGCGACAAGGTCAGGGCATCGCCCCTGAGGACGCCGAGCTCATCCTGACCGTCCTGCGCGAGCTCCGGAAAGGCAACTTCTCCGTCCGGATGCCCCTCACCACGAACGGGGCCATGGGCAAGATCGCGGCCGAGCTCAACGGCATCATCGAGCTCAATGAGCGCAATGCCAAGAACCTCTCGGGCGTCGCCCGGGTCATCGGGGCGGTCGCGGAAGGCGATCTCTTCCAGACGATGGAGCTCGAGCTTGACGGCCGGCCGCTGGAGGGCCAGTTCCTGCGGACGGCCCGCACGGTCAACGCGATGGTGCAGCAGCTGCGCTCCTTCACCTCCGAGGTGACCCGCGTGGCCAGCGAGGTTGGGACTGAAGGCAAGCTCGGCGGCCAGGCCCAGGTCAAAGGCGCGGCCGGCGTCTGGAAGGATCTCACCGACAACGTCAACCTGATGGCGGCCAACCTGACCGCCCAGGTGCGCAACATCGCCGACGTCACGACCGCCGTCGCCAAGGGCGATCTCTCGAAGAAAATCACCGTCGACGTTCGCGGCGAGATCCTCGAGCTGAAGCAAACCATCAACGTCATGGTCGACCAGCTCAACGGCTTCGCCTCCGAAGTCACGCGCGTGGCGCGCGAGGTCGGCACCGAGGGCAAGCTCGGCGGCCAGGCGCAGGTCCGCGGCATCGGCGGCGTCTGGAAGGACCTCACCGACAACGTCAACTTCATGGCGGCCAACCTGACCGCCCAGGTGCGCAATATCGCCGACGTGACCACCGCCGTCGCCCGCGGAGATCTCTCGAAAAAGATCACGGTCGACGTCCACGGCGAGATCCGCGAGCTGAAGGACACCATCAACGTCATGGTCGACCAGCTCAACGCCTTCGCCCGCGAGGTGACACGCGTCGCCCGCGAGGTCGGCACTGAAGGCAACCTCGGCGGCCAGGCACAGGTGGAAGGCGTGGCCGGCGTCTGGAAAGACCTCACCGACAACGTCAACTACATGGCCGGCAACCTGACGGCCCAGGTTCGCAACATCGCCGAGGTCACGACCGCCGTCGCCCAGGGCGACCTCTCCAAGAAGATCACGGTCGACGTGCGGGGCGAGATCCTTCAGCTGAAGAACACGATCAACAGCATGGTCGATCAACTGAACGGGTTCGCCGGTGAAGTCACCCGCGTGGCGCGCGAGGTAGGTACCGAGGGCCGCCTCGGCGGCCAGGCCAGCGTGCCGGGGGCATCCGGGACCTGGAAGGACCTCACGCAGCAGGTCAACCAGCTCGCCGCCAACCTCACGACCCAGGTCCGCAACATCGCCGAGGTCACCACCGCCGTGCAGAAGGGTGACCTCTCCAAGAAAATCACCGTCGAGGTGCGGGGCGAGATCCTCGAGCTGAAGGACACCATCAACGTCATGGTCGACCAGCTGAACGCCTTCGCCTCGGAAGTCACCCGCGTCGCCCGCGAGGTCGGCACCGAAGGCCGGCTCGGCGGCCAGGCGCACGTTCCGGGCGCCTCCGGGACCTGGCGTGACCTGACCGACAACGTCAACTCGATGGCCGGCAACCTCACCGCCCAGGTGCGCAACATCGCCGACGTGACGACCGCGGTCGCCCGAGGGGACCTCTCGAAGAAGATCACTGTCGATGTCCAGGGCGAGATCCGCGAGCTGAAGGACACGATCAACGTCATGGTCGATCAGCTCAATGGCTTCGCCTCGGAAGTCACCCGCGTCGCGCGGGAGGTCGGTACCGAGGGCAAGCTGGGCGGCCAGGCGCAGGTCAGGGGTGTCGTCGGTATCTGGAAGGACCTGACCGACAACGTCAACTTCATGGCCGGCAATCTCACGGCGCACGTGCGCAACATCGCCGAGGTAACGACCGCGGTCGCCAACGGCGATCTGTCGAAGAAGATCACCGTCGACGTTCGCGGTGAGATCCTCGACCTGAAGAACACCATCAACGGCATGGTCGATCAGCTCAACGCCTTCGCCTCGGAAGTCACGCGCGTGGCGCGCGAGGTCGGTACCGAGGGCCGGCTGGGCGGCCAGGCCTACGTGCTCGGCGCCTCCGGCACCTGGCGAGACCTCACCGACAACGTCAACCAGCTCGCCGCCAACCTCACCACGCAGGTGCGCAACATCGCCGACGTCACCTCGGCGGTCCAAAAAGGCGACCTCTCCAGGAAGATCACGGTCGAGGTCAAGGGCGAGATCCTCGAGCTGAAGGACACGATCAACGTCATGGTCGATCAGCTCAACGCCTTCGCCTCGGAAGTCACCCGCGTCGCGCGCGAGGTCGGTACCGAAGGCAACCTGGGCGGCCAGGCACAGGTCAAGGGTGTCGCCGGCACCTGGAAAGACCTGACCGACAGCGTCAACCTGATGGCCGGCAACCTCACCGACCAGGTGCGCGGCATCGCCCGCGTCGTCACCGCGGTCGCCAACGGCGACCTGCGCCGCAAAGTGGTGTTCGAAGCGAAGGGCGAGATCGCGGCCCTCGCCGACACCATCAACGAGATGACCGATACGCTGGCCATCTTCGCCGAGCAGGTCACCACCGTGGCTCGAAAAGTCGGCGTCGAAGGCGAGTTGGGCGGGCAGGCGAGCGTCCCGGGCGCGGCGGGCACCTGGAAGGACCTCACCGACAACGTCAATCAGCTGGCCGCCAACCTGACCGGCCAGGTGCGCGCCATTGCCGAGGTGACGACCGCGGTCACCGAGGGGGATCTCACCCGATCGATCCGGGTGGAGGCACGCGGTGAGGTGGCACAGCTGAGCGACAAGATCAACGAAATGATTCGCAATTTAAAAGAGACCACCCAGAAGAACATGGAGCAGGACTGGCTCAAGACGAACATCGCCAAGCACACGACGATGCTGCAAGGCCAACGGGATCTGCGCACCGTCGCCGACCTGATCCTGACCGAGGCCGCGCCGCTGGTCTCGGCCCAGTACGGCGCCTTCTACATCGTCGAGAACCACGAGGGCGAGGAGCCGGTTCTTCGCATGACCGCCGGCTACGCCATCAGCGCGAGTGAAACCGCGGGCAAAGCCTTCCGCTGGGGTGAGGGGCTCGTCGGCCAGTGTGCCCGGGACGCGCGCCGGATCCTGCTGACCACCGTGCCGTCTGGGTACATCGGCATCCGCTCGGGATTGGGCGAGGCGTCTCCGAACAGCATCGTGGTGCTGCCGGTGCTCTTCGAGGGTCGCATCAAGGCGGTGATCGAGCTGGCCTCGGCTGCGCCATTCAGTGAGACGCATCTCGACTTCCTCGATCAACTGACCGACGGCATCGGGGTCGTCCTCAACACCATCGAGGCGAACATGCGCACCGAGGAGCTCCTCAAGCAGTCGCAGATCCTCTTCGCCGAGGCGCAGGAGGCGAGCAAGAGCAAGAGCGCGTTCCTCAGCATGGCCGCGCATGAGCTTCGGACTCCCCTCTCCGTCATCACCGGCTACCTATCGATGTTGCAGGACGGGAGTATCCCGCCGCATAAAGCCGAGCAGCCGCTGCGCGTGCTGATGGGCAAGGCGACCGAGCTGAACAGCATCGTCGACGACCTGCTGACCGCTGCCCGCATCGAAGGTGGCACCGTCCCGACGGATGCCAAGACGCTCGATCTCCGCGAGATGGCCCGCCAGGCGATGGGACGCGCCGAGGCGCGTGCCGGCTTGCTGCGGGCGGAGATCTCGTACAGCGAGCCTGACGAGCCGGTCGCGGTCACCGCCGACCGCGAGCAGCTGGCGCGCATCATCGATAACCTGATCAACAACGCGCTGACCTATAGCGCTGGGCGGCCGTGGGTCAAGCTGACAGTCGTCAGCGACGGCGGCCCGGCGCTGATCATCGAAGACCGCGGCGTCGGCATCGCGCGCGACAAGCAGGACAAGATCTTCGAGCGCTTCTTCCGCATCGATGATCCCGGACTCGGCCCTCAGCCGGGAACCGGGTTGGGTCTCTTTATCAGCCGCGAGCTCGCGGAGCGTCATGGCGGCTCGCTCAAGCTCGAGTTCAGCGAAGGCGGCAAGGGCAGCACCTTCGTACTACGGCTCCCGCCGACGAGTGGTGCCCATGCCGCCACCCTCCTCTCCGTGGCCCCAACGCTCGAGGGCGTCCCCGCCTCATAGCAAATCTCCCCTCCCCGCTTGCGGGGAGGCTCAGCGTGGGGGCAGGTTGGAGGCTGGGAATTCGATTTACCCATGTGCGGCAAGCCGGGAGCTGGCGCCC
>Ga0209236_1002845_pt1 | contig 10541 bp, 9 predicted proteins | sample GraSoi013_1_40cm_FD_185819 | JGI IMG/M metagenome (GOLD analysis project Ga0209236, IMG submission 185819) | Grasslands soil microbial communities from the Angelo Coastal Reserve, California, USA - Sample 09_27_2013_1_40cm (SPAdes) (version 2) | ecosystem: Environmental > Terrestrial > Soil >... | reverse complement strand
CCGAGCGGGCCCGTCAGAGTCCAGGAAGATCTGGTCCACCTCGCGTTTCAGGTGGACGACCTGGACGAAACCATCCGGACCTTGCAGGCCAAGGGCATCAAGATCGCCGACGGCCCGACCACCACGTCCTCCGGCAGCCGCTTCATCTTCATCGACGCGCCGGACGGGTACGAAGTTGAACTCATCGAGCGCCAGCCCGGCACGGCCATCGTCTGAGATGTCGTTTGAAGCCAGATTGGCCGAACTGAAGATCACCCTGCCGCCGGCGCCGAAGCCTGTCGCCACGTATGTTCCGGCCGTGCGGGCGGGGGATTTGCTCTTTCTGAGCGGCACCGGGCCGTTCAAGGACGGCGTGATCGCCTTTGCCGGCAAGCTGGGCAAGGACCTCACCGTGGAGCAAGGCTACGAAGCGGCCCGGCTGACGCTACTCAATTCCCTGGCCATGGTCCGTCAGGAGCTGGGCACGCTCGACCGCGTGACCCGCGTCGTGCGACTGACCGGACACGTGGCCTCCGCCGAAGGCTTCACTCAGCAGCCGGCCGTCATCAACGGCGCGTCGGATCTCCTCGTCCAGATTTTCGGCGACGCGGGGCGCCATGCCCGCCTGGCCCTCGGCGCGGCCGAGCTGCCCCTGAACATGGCGATCGAACTCGAACTCATCCTCCAAGTCCGCTAAATCGTCCCTTACAAAAGGCATGTAGCGGGTGATGCCTCTTGCGGGTGGCAGCAGAGGGGTGCCCGGCTCGAGCGCAGCGCCTACAGGCGAGTCTGCGGGGCTGCGACGCCGAAAGGCGCAGCTCGAATGGGCTCTCTGCTGACAGGACCCGCTCTTGGCGACAGACCCCGCTCACATGCCGCTTCCCCTTACCTTGACACCTCTTCGGAACCCTATGTTATAGTGCGAGACTTCCTTTGAAACGCGTGGAGTTGACACGATGAATAGGCTTCGCGGTCTGACAACGGGGGCTCTTCTCGGAACGGTTCTCGTCGTAGTCTTCGCATGGGAAGGCGCGTGGGCGGCGCCCGCAATCAACCCGGATTCCGGCCCGATCGGCATCACCGTCACGATTACTGGTGAAGGGTTCGGCAAGTTCGTGTCTACCAGGGACAACGCCGTGCTCTTCGGCAAGAGCAAGGCGCCCGGCTTGGTCGAGCACTGGGAGAATGCCCGTATTGTCGTCAGGGTCCCGCGCAAGGCCGTCACGGGTCCGGTGGTGGTCAAGTCCGGCCCAAGGACCAAGACCGTGGGGACTTTCACTGTCGAAGTGCCGACCGTCAAGGAGGTGTCTCCGGCCACCGCCGTTCCCGGGCAGATCGTGCAGATCGTCGGGAAGAACTTCGGCCCGACCATGGGGCAGAAGGACAGCGAAATGCAGATCGGGGTCAACGAAGTGCTCTTCAACGGCATCGCCGCGGAAGTGGTCCGCTGGCGAGATACGCGGATCGAGGCCAAGGTGCCGTCCAACGCGACGACGGGGCCCCTGCTGGTGCGGCTCGCTTCCGTGGACCCTCTGCCGGACGGATCCTGCTGCGCCCCCGTGGGGTACAGCACCAGCGCACCGGTGACGTTTACGGTCATGAGCCCCATCACCCTGGAGCCCACCGAGGGGCCCTTGGGGAATCCTGTCGTGATTTCCGGGATCGGATTCGGCCAGCGGAAGCCGGGCGAAGATGCGGTGCTCTTCAATGGAATACCGGCCCCGATCCTCCAATGGACCAATACCCAGATCCGCGTGATGTTTCCGCTCAATGGTGCGTCGGGCCCGGTGACGGTGAAGCGGGGGAACGAATCACGGGTGGTGGGTACGTTTCGGTTGACGCCCCACAGAGTCATCGGATTGACCCCGGATACGGCACCGGTGGGGGCGCTCGTGACGATCAGCGGGGAGAATTTCGGGGTGTTCTACGAGGGTGGGCCCAACCAGGTTCTCTTTGGGGGCGTGCCCGGGCGGATCTTCCAATGGACGGATCGGGTCATTGACGTGTGGGTGCCGATCAGCGCGAAGACCGGCCCGCTGGTGGTCCGGCGGGGCGCCGGCACGGCGAAACCGGACGGATCATGTTGTGCGGAGCGCGGATTTGCCTCGGTCGAGGCCGGCCTGTTCACCCTGGCGGTGCCGAAGGTCGCGTCGATCGCGCCGGAGACGGCGGAGATCGGCAGTCTGATCACCATCAAGGGGAGCGGCTTCGGAGAGTTCATCAAATCCGATGAGCGCACGCAGGACAATCTCTCGCGGGAGGGCCACCAGCACCTGTTCACACAGTTCGGCGTGAACATCGCGCGGTCGGCCGTGCTCTTTCCGGCGAATAAAGAGTTCGTCAAGGCCAGCCACGTGGCCGGCTACGTCGAGAACTGGACCGACACCGAGATCAAGGTGCGCGTGCCCCAGGTGGCGGTTCCGGGGAAAGTCCTGATCACTCGGGGATCGTGGGATATGCTGCCTGATGGAACCTGCTGCAAGGACAAGGAATGGATGCAGTTCGAAGCCGGGCGCTTCACGCCGACAGGTCTCGACAAGATCACCGCGGATTACCTGAAGAACATCCCCAACCTTGGGTCGGAGCAGTGATGAGACGGACGGGCGCGTTCGGCCTTCTGGGCGTGCCGCTGATTCTCCTGCTCGGCTCCCTCTCGCCAACGCTCGTGTGGGCCGCCTCGCTGGCGCGCGACCCGGTGCAGGTGCTCAAGAGCGGGGCGACCGTCACGCTCTATGGGGTCGCCTTCCCCTCCCCCACTGCCGGCTGGGTGGTCGGCGGCGCTGGCACAATCCTCGCGACGACGAACGGGGGCGCCTCCTGGAAGCCTCAGAAGAGTGGCAGCCAGGAAACCCTGTACGATGTGGCGTTTCCCACGCCGAAAGTCGGATGGGCCGTGGGGTCGAACGGCGCGATTCTCAAGACGACGGACGGCGGCGCCAAGTGGGCGGTGCAGAAGAGTGGAACCATCGTCAGCCTCTATGACGTCACGTTTCTCGATGACAAACGTGGCTGGATCGCCGGCGCGGACGGGACCATTCTCTCGACGGACGACGGCGGGGCCTCGTGGCAGGACCAGCCCACCGGCAGCAAAGTCCACCTGTACGCCGTCCTGTTTCTCAACGAGAAGGACGGCTGGGCGGTCGGAGCCTTGGGGACCATTTTGTCGACCAAAGACAGCGGACGTACGTGGAAGGTCCGCGAGAGCGGCACGCCCAGCACCCTGTTCGACATCGCGTTTCCCGATCCCACGATCGGATGGATCGCCGGTAACGGCGGGGTCCTCCTCCAGACCGTGAACGGCGGAGAAAAATGGGAGGACCGGTCCCTCTCTCAACCGGTCGATTTGACCGGCCTGGCTTTCACGGACATCAAGACCGGCTGGGTCGTCGGCGACCGAGGCGCGATCTTCCGGACGACGGACGGCGGATTCACCTGGGCGCCCTATGGCCGCGGCCCGCAGGCGACGTTCTACGGGACCACCTTTCGCAATGGAAAGACGGGCGTCGCTGTCGGCGATCAGGGGATGATCGTCCAGATCGCGGTCCCTTAGCCCGGATGATCCGGGCTAGAGTCAGCCGAGATTTCCCCACTCGTACTGTACGATAGCCAGCGCCGCCAGGACGGCGCTTTCCGCCCGCAAGATACGATCCCCCAGCGAGACAACCTCAAAGCCGTGGCGCCCCGCCAGGTCGACCTCGCTGGCGTCAAACCCGCCTTCCGGCCCGATCGCCAGTGTCACCGAGTCGGGTCGGGCCTGCCCGCGTAGCCGGTCGCGCAAAAGCGTGTGACCGGGCGCTTCCCACAGCAGCCACCGACAGGCGTCATGGCCGGGTTCGGCACACCAGGCATCGAAGGAGACCAGCCCCATCACGATCGGGATGTCCCACCGCATGCTCTGCTGCGCGGCCTCGAGCGCGATGCGCTGCCAGCGGGTACGCAGGTGATTCGCTCGTCCGGCTGCGGGGCGGGCGACCGTCCGCGCAGTGAGGAGGGGGACCAGTCGGGCCACGCCGAGTTCGGTCGCTTTCTGGATGGCCCATTCCATGTGGTTGCGGTCGATGACGGCGAATCCCAGGGTGAGGCGGGGACCGGGCCGCACAGGAGGAGCAGATTCGGAGAGGATGTCGCCCGTGAGGCGATCGCGGGATGCGGCGGTGATGCGGACTTGGTAACGGGGCCCGCCCGATTCTCCCAGCCAGACCGTCTCGCCTGGCCGGACACGGAGGCTGCCCTTCAGATGACGGGCCAACGGCCCGGCGATCGAAACCGTCCCGTCTCGGATGGCGTCCCGCTCGATGAAGAAGACGGGCATTCCTTATTCGAACATGTTTTTCATCTTGCTGAGGATGCCGCCCTCATGGTCGAGCGGCTCGCCGCTGCTCCTGGCGTACTCCTCCAGCAGTTCCTTCTGCTTCGGAGTCAGATTCGTGGGGATTTCGACTTTCACGCGGATAAGTTGATCGCCCGTGCCATTGCCCCGCAGGCTGGGCGAGCCGAGCCCCTTGAGCCGGAAGATCTTGTCATGCTGCGTCCCGGGCGGGATCTTGATGACCGCGCCGTCGCCCTTCAGCGTCGGCACCTTGATCTTCGCGCCGAGCGCGGCGGCGGCGAAACTGATGGGGAGCTCGCAGACGATGTCGTTGCCCTTGCGAGTGAAGGTCGGATGCGGGGCCACTTGGATCAGCACATAGAGGTCGCCGGGGGGGCCGCCGTTCTCCCCCGGCTCGCCCTCGTTCGCCAGGCGCAGCCGAGTGCCCGTCTCGACGCCGGCCGGAATGTGCAAGTCGAGCGCGCGTTCCGTCTGCACCCGCTGCTGGCCGCGGCACGTCGGACAGAACGCGGTGATCGTGTGGCCGGCGCCCTGGCAGCGTCCGCACGTTTTATTGAGGGTGAAGAAGCCCTGTTGGAAGCGGAGCTGGCCGGCGCCCTTGCAACTTGGGCAGGTCTTGATGTGTTCGGGACTCTTGGCCCCGCTGCCGCGGCACTCCTTGCAGATCTCCCACAAGGGGATCTTGAGACTGACTTCCTTGCCGTTGATGGCGTCTTCAAACGCGAGGTTCAGGCGATACTCGATGTCGGAGCCGCGCGTGACCCGGCGCCCCCCTGGCCGCCCGCCGAAGAAGTCCTCGAAGATGTCGTTGAAAATATCGCCGAAGCCTTGCCCGAACCCTTCAAAGCCCTGCGGACCCTCGGCATGGCCGAAGGTGTCGTAGCGACGGCGCTTGTCCTGGTCGCTCAGCGTGGCGTAGGCTTCGTTGATCTCTTTGAATTTCTCCTCGGCGGCCTTCTTCTCCTGCTCGCTGGTCTGGGTGTCGGGATGGTGCTGCCGTGCGAGCCGTCGGTAGGCCTTCTTAATCTCCTCCTCGCTGGCGTTCCGGTCGACGCCGAGGATCTCGTAGTAGTCTCGTTTCACCATCGAGGCGATGGCTCGTCATGGCGACACACGATCATGACTTGTCTTTGTTCACTTCGGTGTATTCGGCGTCCACCACCTTTTCCTCGCCCTGCCCGCCGCCCGCGCTGCCGGTACGGCCGTCGCTGCTGGACCCGTCGGCTGCCGACGCGCCTGCGCCGCTCGACGCGGTCTTTTTGTACATCTCCTCGCCGATCTTCTGCGAGGCCCTGACCAGGTTCTGCGTGGCCGTCCGGATCGCGTCCAGGTCGTTGCCCTCCATCGCCTTGCGAGTCGCCTCGATCTCTTCTTTGATCTTGTTGCGGTCCTGCTCGCTGATCTTGTCGCCGTGCTCGGAGAGGAGCTTCTCGATGCCGTAGATCCGGTTGTCGGCCTCGTTGCGGACTTCCACGAGCTCCCGCTTCTTCTTATCATCCGCCGCGTGGGCCTGGGCGTCCTTGACCATCTTCTCGATCTCGTCCTTGTTCAAGCCGCTGGACGCGGTGATCCGGATCGATTGCTCTTTCTGCGTCGCCAGGTCCTTGGCCCCGACGTGGACGATGCCGTTCGCGTCGATGTCGAAGGTGACTTCGATCTGGGGCACGCCGCGCGGCGCGGGCGGGATGCCCACGAGGTCGAAGTGGCCGAGCGACTTGTTGTCGGCCGCCATCTCCCGCTCGCCCTGCAGGACGTTGATCGTCACCGCCGTCTGGCCGTCCGCGGCCGTGGAGAAGATCTGGCTCTTTTTGGTCGGGATGGTCGTGTTGCGCTCGATCAGCCGGGTGAACACGCCGCCCAGCGTCTCGATGCCGAGGGTCAGCGGCGTGACGTCCAGCAGCAGAACGTCCTTCACCTCGCCTTTCAATACGCCGCCCTGGATCGCCGCGCCGACTGCCACGACCTCATCCGGGTTCACGCCCTTGTGCGGCTCCTTGCCGAAGAACTCCCGCACGAGCTGGATGACCTTGGGCATGCGGGTCATGCCGCCGACCAGCACGACTTCATCCACGTCCTTGGCCGTGACGCCGGCGTCGGCCATCGCCTTCTTGCACGGCTCGATAGTGCGCTGGACGAGATCGTCCACCAACTGCTCGAGCTTGGCCCGCGTCAGCTTCATCACGAGGTGCTTCGGTCCGCTCGCGTCGGCCGTGATGAACGGCAGGTTGATCTCGGTCTCCTGAGAGGAGGAGAGCTCGATCTTCGCCCGCTCGGCCGCTTCCTTGAGGCGCTGCAGGGCCATCCGGTCCCTTTTCAGGTCGATGCCCTGGTCCTTTTTGAACTCCTCGACTAGCCAGTCCATGACCCGCAGGTCGAAGTCGTCGCCTCCCAGGAAGGTATCGCCGTTGGTGGACTTGACCTCGAACACCCCATCGCCGATTTCCAGGATGGAGATGTCGAACGTGCCACCGCCCAGGTCGTAGACCGCGATCCGCTCATCCTTCTTCTTGTCCAGGCCGTAGGCGAGCGAGGCGGCCGTCGGCTCGTTGATGATGCGGAGCACGTTGAGGCCCGCGATCTGGCCGGCGTCCTTGGTGGCCTGCCGCTGGCTGTCGTCGAAGTAGGCGGGCACCGTGATGACGGCTTCCGTCACCGGCTCGCCCAGGTAGTCTTCCGCGGTCTGCTTCATCTTCTGGAGGATCATGGCCGAGATTTCGGCCGGGCTGTACCGCTTCCCCCGGATCTCGACGTGCGCGTCACCGTTCGGGGCGGGCACGACCTTGTAGGGAAGACGTTTCAGCGCTTCGCGTACTTCCTTGGACTCGTACTTCCGCCCGATCAGGCGCTTGATCGAGTAGACGGTGTTCTCCGGATTCGTGATGGCCTGCCGCTTCGCGATCTGTCCCACCAGTCGTTCACCCTTGTCGGTGAACCCCACCACCGACGGGGTGGTCCGGTTCCCCTCCGCGTTGGCGATGACGACCGGGTCGCCTCCCGACATGATGGCCACGCAGGAGTTCGTTGTCCCAAGATCGATTCCGATGACTTTACCCATGGTCTTTCTCCTTCGGCTGTTAGGGCGTCGATTTCACCGGTGCGTCCCGGCATTCGCCCGGACCGCTCGCGGCGACCGTCACCCTCGCTGGCCGCAGCACGCGGTCATGCAGGTAGTACCCCTTCTCATATTCTTCCACGATCGTATTGGGCGCCTGTCCTTGGGGATCCACCGTCGCCACTGCCTGATGCACGGCGGGATCGAAGGGCAGTCCCACGCTGGGAATCGGCCTGACACCGAAACGGCCCAGGACCTCCAAGAACTGCTTGCACGTCAGCTCCACGCCCTCGATCAGGCTGTCCGTGCCGCCCGATTGCTGAGCGTGCTGGAGCGCCCGCTGCAAGTTGTCCAACACGGGAAGCAACTCTCGCAGGAGACGTTCGGTGGCGTACTTCGTGTACTCCGCCTGGTCCCTCTGCGCCCGTTTCTTGTAATTCTCGAATTCCGCGGCCAACCGGAGGTACCGGTCCTGGACGGTCTTCATCTCCTCTTCCAGGGGCTGAGGCTGCTGGTCCGTGATGCTTGAAGCAGGCTCCGCCGTCGCGGCCGCCGAGCCCTCGGCATCAGGCGCGGCCTCCTCGATATTCGGTTCCCTCCCGTCGAACGTATCAGACCCGCTTGTTTTTTCTATCGAATCGCTCTTTTTTCTCATTCGTTCTACTCAGCGTTGCTTTAGAGTAGCCATCGCAGGCCGGTAATCAAGCCAAGAGGCCGGTTTCCCTGGAAAAAATTCTTCTCTAAGCAGGGGAAGTCAGGACGGCCTGTTCAGGGCGTAGAGGAGGGCGAGCCCTTCGAGGGTCAGGTGGGGCCGTACCTCGCGGATCGTGCGGGATTCCGGAGCGATCAGGCCCGCGAGCCCCCCGGTCGCCACCACGAAGCAGTCCTGACCCAACTCCTGCTGGATCCGGCGCACGAGCTCGTCGACCAGCCCGGCATACCCGAAGATCAAACCGGATTGCATGCTGGTCACGGTGTCCTGGCCGATCGCGCTCTTGGGACGTATCAGCTCGATCTTGGGGAGCTTTGCGGTCCGGTTGAACAGGGCCTCGGCGGAGATCCGCAGGCCCGGGGCGATGGCGCCGCCCAGGTACTCTCCCGCGGCCGTGACTGCGCAGAAGGTGGTGGCGGTCCCGAAATCCACGATGATGATAGGCCCGCCATACCGGCGGTAGGCCGCCGCCGCGTTGACGATCCGGTCGCTGCCGACCTCGCGAGGGTTGAGGGATTTGATGGTCAGGCCAGACCCCAGTTCGTGGGACACGATCAACGGGGGGTAGTGGAGGTAGGCCTCGGACAGTTCCTCGAAGACCGGCGTCAGCGGGGGCACAACGCTCGACAGGATGACGCCCTCCACTCGATCCGGGCTGATCCCTTTCACCCGAAGAAGATCCAGGAGCAGGATGCCGTACTCGTCGGTGGTCTTGGAGTGATCCGTGCCCACCCGCCAGTCGGCCAGGAGTTTGGCGCCGTCGAAGACGCCCCAGACGATGTTCGTGTTACCAATGTCGATCGCCAGCAACATAAAAGGCTACCGCAAGTGTACGACATTTCCGGCGCGGATTTCGAGCACCTTGCCACTCTTGGTGCGAAGGCGCAGCGCGCCGTCGGGGGCGAGCACCTCGGCTGTCCCTTCAATCTGTTCGCTGCCGATCAGCTCGACCTGGACCGGTTTGCCGATGGTGTCGCATGCCGCTTGATACGCGGCGGCGATGTCACCTGGCCCGTGGGTGCACGCGTGATCGTACAGGCGTTCCAATTCGTCCAGTAACGCGGCTAGGAGCTGCCCTCTGTCGACGGACGATCCGGTCTCGATGAGGAGCGAGGTGGCGGTCGCGCGGAGCTCTTCAGGGAGGGCCGCGGCCGGCATGTTCACGTTGAGGCCGATGCCGACTACCATCGCGCGTCTGCTCCCCGGGCCGGTTCCGATCGCATCAACCAGGATGCCGGCCAGCTTGCGACCCACCCCGTTTCGGATGGCGAGCACGTCGTTGGGCCACTTCAGCCTGACGTTGAGGGTGGTCAGCGCGCGGATGGCGCGCAGCACCGCCACCGCGGCGAGCATGGGAGTCCAGGTGACCGTTTCCGGGGGAAGGGCCCGGGTTAAGAGGATCGACACGTACAGGTTCAGCCCGCGAGGGGAGAGCCAGGTCCGCCCCAAGCGACCACGCCCGGCCGTTTGGGACTCGGCGACCACCACGGTGCCATCAGGGGCTCCCTCGTGCGCGAGGGCCGCAAGCACGCGATTCGTCGAGTCGACTTGGTCGTGCAGGTGGAGGGTCGTCCCGATCACCCGGGTCGCCAGATGAGGCCGGATCGCGTCGAGCGAAAGAGGGTCTGACGGTCCCGTCACTTGGGGACGATGTCCATGCTGAAGCGAGCCGCCGGTGCCGAATGCGTCAGCGCGCCGACGGAGATAAGGTCTGCTCCCGCCGCGGCGATCTCGCGCACGTGGCTCAAGGTGACCCCGCCGGAGACTTCGATCGTGGCGCGTCCCTTGATCAGCTCGATGGCTCTGCAGATCGTGGGCACGCTCATGTTGTCGAGGAGGATGATGTCGGCACCCCCGTCGAGGGCGGCTTTCACGGCGTCGAGCGACTGGACTTCGACTTCGATTTTCAGGCTATGCGGGGCCCGTTCCCGGGCCAGTCGGCAAGCCCTTGCCACGTCGCCGCCCGCCAGCGCCAGATGGTTGTCCTTGATCAGGATGCCGTCCGCCAGGCTCTGCCGATGATTCCACCCTCCTCCGAGCGTCACCGCCCATTTTTCCAAGGCCCGCAGCCCAGGCGTCGTCTTCCGGGTATCGACGATTCTGGTCTTGAACCCCTTCACCGCGTCGCAGAATTTCGCCGTCAGCGTGGCGATGCCGGACAGCCGCTGCAGAAAATTCAGGGCCACGCGCTCGCCTTGCAGCATGGACCGGCCGTCGCCGGTGACCGTGAGGACGGTGGCCCCGGCAGGGATCCGGTCGCCGTCGGCGAAGTGTGTGGTGCATTCCAGCGACGTGTCCGCTTGCGAAAAGACTTCCACCGCGACGGCCAGTCCGGCTACGACAAGTCCCTCCGGCTCCTCGGCGAGAATCGTCCCACTGGCCGGAACGTTCGCTCGAAACAGGGCCTTGGTCGTGACATCGCCCGTTCCACAGTCTTCGGCTAAGGCGTGGGCGACGATCTCGCGGAT
>Ga0209236_1002843_pt1 | contig 10548 bp, 10 predicted proteins | sample GraSoi013_1_40cm_FD_185819 | JGI IMG/M metagenome (GOLD analysis project Ga0209236, IMG submission 185819) | Grasslands soil microbial communities from the Angelo Coastal Reserve, California, USA - Sample 09_27_2013_1_40cm (SPAdes) (version 2) | ecosystem: Environmental > Terrestrial > Soil >... | reverse complement strand
CTATGATCTTCGAGTCGAACTTTCCGAAGACTTTGCTCTTCGCAGGTATATCGAGGCCATATTCGACACGAGCGCACTCGATGAGGGGAGCCGTCAGATCCTCCAAGGGAGTTGGATTGACGAAAGTCTTGCTTCCGTCTCTCTCGACAAGATGAGGGACTTTGCTTCCTATTTCGCTCTGGAATCGTTTGAGAAGTGCTTCGTCAACCTGAGGCTTGGCTGTGGACTCTTGCATTCCTTATCTAACTGATGGGGGATACGGCTTTATATAACGTATGTCATAAACGTGCGGTATGACTCAGACCTACAGGGCTCCAAACGTTCCAGGCGATAGAATCACGCCCGAATTCGTAAGGGACGAGCTACTGAGCTGTTTCGAGAGCGCCAATAGAGAATTCGCCACGTTGCTGAACCAACCAGTTACCGACGAACAGTTGAAACAGCAAGTGAAACAGTTCGTAGAATCAGTCTTCGTCAACTGCGGCGCCAGCTACACAGACCCAACCAAACAGGGAATCTTGACGGCCATGAACCAGTGCAGAAGCAATGCTGAGAAGATGATGGGCCCCCAAGGAGCCGGGATCATTCAACACCACTACGATGAAATGATGAAACTGGTGGACAGACTGCAAGAACGGCCGGTCTACGTGTCAACATCTCGTCTTGTCTGATTCCAACAAAGACGAGGTCGCCGGATCGGACAAAACTCCTCCTCTCGTAAGTCATTAGTACGCCTCCCTCCGCACAGCCCCCAGAATTGGAGTCTGTAACCCAGCAGCTTCACACTCCTAGAGTCGTTCGACTCGACCGCATTGTCGACGAGACGCCTTCAATCCGTTCTTTCTGGTTCAGCGACTCTACCCTACACAACGCCAAGCCGGGCCAGTTTGCTATGGTTTGGGTGCCGGGGGTGGATGAAGTTCCAATGAGCGTGCTAGCATTTCACGGGAGAACAGAGGCGGGCGTAGTGATCAAGAAGGGCGGACCAGTCAGCACTGCCCTTTGGGAGAAGAAAGTTGGAGACAAATTCTGGGTCCGAGGCCCGTACGGCCACCCGTTCAGCGTGGGACACCACCACAAACTGCTCGTTGTAGGCGGAGGAACAGGACTCGTGCCGCTCATCTCTTTCCTGGTCCATCTGAGGGGACGAGATGTCACATTGATTACTGGTGCGAGGACCTCGAGCGAGCTCTTGTTCAAGGACTGGCTACTCAGTGAGAGCAAGGACCATCACTTCAAGCTCATCTTCGCGACCGACGATGGAACATACGGGGAAAAGAATCAGGTCCCGAAGGTCGTCGAGCACGTATTGAAGGAAGGAACCTTCGATGCAATCTACACCTGCGGACCCGAACCCATGATGAAACTAGTTTACGACCTGGCGATGCAGAAGAGATGCCACATACAGGTCAGCCTCGAAAGAGTGTTCAAGTGCGGAATCGGAATATGCGCCGCCTGCGTAATCGGCCCATACCTAGTATGCCACGACGGACCAGTATTCTCGGAAAGAGAGCTCAGCGGGATGCCAGAGTTCGGAAAAACCCGACGAGACCTCTCAGGCAAGAAGGTCCCTCTAGGCGCGGGGCACTGAGTGTTTCTTTCAGTGCAGTAGATACCCTGGGCAAGGAACGATTAAATATCTCACAACGCCTCCCGACCCTTCAGAAGGAATAAGCAATACCAACTCACGGCTCGCTAACAAAGGCAGGAAAAGTTAGACAGCAGACCCCTAAGATTCAAGCAATGAACAAGCCAGGCCTCTCACCAAGAGAGAGGGTCCGGCGGAATTCTGAAAAGAGGTTCGTCCTCGGCAGAAAACCAGGACAGAACTACATCAGAACCTAAACGCTCGCCTGATACTTTTTTCCGCTTATGACCGAAGAATCGTGCCCAAGTCTTCCATGTGTTTTACCTTATTAGCGACAGTCAACAGTAATTTTCGCCGATTTCAGATGGAAAAAGCCACTCAGATGCAACGTGGCCTCATGGCACGCGTAATATTGTCAATAATCACGCTAGCGGCCTTCTTGGCCGGCTCACTCATCTTTGTAGGCTTCTACACTTCCGGCTACGATCTGTTCCAGAAAATCGTGGTAATCTTGGTCGCTATGATAATCGCATTTGCAGCTCTGGCAATCGTATGGGTCACTTGGGCCGGTCGCAGAGGGATGATGGGCTGGTGGAGAGACTAGCCCACTAACGGTTGAACTGCCAAGCTCTTATCTAGAACGCTTCTTCCCAAGTCTTCGGCAACAAGTTTCGGGGACCATGCGTTGTCTCTGTTAATTGATACTCTGCTTATCGTTCAATCGACCCTAGTGTTCCTTCTGGCCGGATACGAGTATCTTACCCTGATGCACTTCCCGGCCTTACCAGAAAATACCATGGCCCCGTCGAACAGTTCGATGGTTTCAATTATTCTTCCCGTTCGAAATCAGGCAAATACAGTATCTGAATGCGTGGCCTCCCTGATTGGCTTGGACTATCCCGCGAAAGAAGTCATCGTTGTAGATGGCAATTCTACTGACGGAACCCAGAACATCCTCAAGAGCTTTGATGGTAAGATCAGACTCGTCGAGGAAGAACCTCTTCCTCAGGGCTGGGTGGGAAAGAACTGGGCCTGCCACATAGGCTACAAACAAGCCACGGGCGACCTACTCCTGTTCACGGACGGCGACTCTGTCCATTCGCGCGACAGTCTGACAAAGACCACGAACTTTCTGCAAGACACCAAGGCTGACCTTGCTACCCTTGCCCCCGCCGCGATTCTTCGAACTTTCTGGGAGAAACTTCTCCAGCCTCCTATTTTCTGGTTGATTATGATGTTCGTCGGCGGCAAGTGGGTCAATGATGACAGCAAACCCCGTTGGGCTCTTGGGAATGGCCAATACATGCTCTTCCGACGTGAGGCCTACGACAAAGTAGGCGGGCACTATGCGGTCCGGGACAAGATAACCGAGGATTATTCCCTTGGCAGATTGATCAAAGCCCAGAGGCTTAGGCTCAGAATGGTCACGGCCTCTGGGTCACTGGGTGTTCGAATGTACTCTAGTCTCCCGGAGATCTGGAGGGGATGGAGGAAGAACTTTTACTCCGTCTCAGGAAACCATCCTCTCTTTCGAGCCGTATACCGACTCGTACTCCTCTTCACATTTCTCGTTCTACCGTTCATCGTGCTTGGATACGGCATCTACCTTGCACCAGGCATGCCCCTGAACATCTACCTTCTCACGGGTGTTTTCATGGCCGCGTTCCTGTGGCTTGGACTCATCATCCTCGACCGATCGATCCGGGTAAACCCACTCTACGCGCTTCTACTACCCTTCGCCATCATGGTCTACATGGGAATCGGCATCGACTCGACTGTCAGAGGAGCACTAGGTCTAGGCTTCTCTTGGAAGGGGCGAGTATACGGAAAACCCATAACTGGCCAGCTCGAAACCGGAGTTCGCTGAGATAGTAAACAGGAGTGGAATGAGTGGATTGAGCCAGACAACGGAACAAGTCTCTACTGAAATTGTAGAGCGTCTGCTCAGTCTTGACCGTCCCTCTCGCGAGGACGTTAACCGAATAAAGATCGAAGTCTGCAGGCTACACCGATCACCTACTGTTCCACCTAACTCCGATCTTCTTCAGCGGGTTCCTGGTTCGGAGCTCATCCGGCTCAAGCCTCTCCTTATCGGTAAACAAGTTCGTAGCGCTAGCGGAGTAACTACTGTCGCCGTGATGCCGAAGCCGTACGATTGTCCCCACGGAAAGTGCACGTACTGTCCGGGTGGGCCCGAAGTCGGAGTCCCGAGGGCTTACACTGGACAAGAGCCAGCTGTCATGCGCGCCTTGGAGAATGAATACGACCCTTTCCTCCAGGTTCAGGGCAGAGTCGCCCAGCTTCGGGCAATGGGACACCCTGTCGACAAAGTAGAACTGATCCTTGTCGGCGGCACATTTCCATTCCTCCCAAGAACCTACCAGGAATATTTCGTCAAACGATGCCTCGATGCGCTGAATGGCGTTAACTCGCCTTCGCTGGAAGAGGCGAAGAATCTCGCCGAATCAGCAAATATCAGGAACGTTGGGATCACCGTTGAGACCCGGCCAGACTGGTCGCGGAAGGGCCATGTGGATCACATGCTTTCGATGGGGGTAACACGCGTCGAGATCGGGGTCCAGACCTTGTACGACGATGTCTATGAGAGAATTCATAGAGACCATACTGTCGCCGATGTTGTTCAGGCAACACAGACCCTGAAGGATTCAGGAATCAAGGTCGGGTATCACATGATGCTAGGACTCCCAGGCTGCGACGCTTCGCGGGATTTAGACGCGTTCCGGAAAATCTTCGAAGACCCCGACTTCAAGCCTGACATGCTGAAGATCTATCCATGTCTGGTCACCCCTGGAACACAGCTCTACGAAGAATGGAAGAGAGGAGAGTACAACCCCTACTCCACCGAGGAATCAGCCCATCTCATCGCAGAGATCAAACAGTTCGTCCCACGCTGGGTAAGGATCATGAGGATCCAGAGAGAGATACCGGTGGATGGGATCGCGGACGGCGTGAAGCACGGGAATCTCCGACAGCTCGTCCAGGAAGAGCTGACGCGTCGTGACATGAAATGTGAGTGCATCAGATGCAGAGAAGTCGGGATCCACTTCCTCAATAGTCGAGAGAGTCCTGACTTGGAACAAGTCCAACTTCAAAGGATCAACTATGAAGGTTCCGGGGGAACCGACATTTTCCTATCTTTCGAGGATCCCGAAAGTGACATACTTATTGGGTATGTTCGACTTCGGATACCAACGGAGAAGGCTCACAGACTCGAGATAGCCGGACAGGATGCCGCAATTATCAGGGAACTACACGTTTTCGGGCAGACAGTTCCAGTGGGAGAGAGGCTAGCGGGCGCGTTCCAGCACAAGGGCTACGGGTCCAAGCTTATCGCGGAAGCAGAACGAATCTCTCACGAAGAGTGTGATCGCAAAAAAATGTTGGTGATAAGCGCTCTTGGCACAAAGGGTTACTACTCCCGCTTCGGCTACACGCACGATGGACCTTACGTTTCCAAGAGCATAGTCTAATCCTTAACCAGACACGCAACTCACAGGTTCACTTTGGAGAGGTGTTGTACGAATGAGCTTCCTTGAACTAGAAGGGTACCATGGTAAGATCCTTCAAGAGCTAAAGAAATCCAAAGCCAAGATCGGAAGCGTCATCCGCCTCACTTCCAATTCAGGCGAGGTGTTCGAAGGAACCCTCATTCCAAGGTCGGAGTATTCCGATCACACTCACATCGTCTTGAAGATGAAAAATGGCTACAACATAGGTATCTCTCTCGACAGAACGGAAAAGCTAGAAGTGATCGGTGAGGGCGAGAAACCCCATTTCACCAAGCCTTCCCCACCGGCGAATCATGTTGGATTACCGAAGGTTGCCATCATAAGCACTGGAGGGACTATCGCCAGTAGGGTTGACTATCGCACTGGTGCTGTGCAGCCTGCACTCACGGCGGCCGACCTTGCAAGCGTCGTCCCCGAACTTTCGTCAATCGCCGAAATAGACGCTCACATACTCTTCAGTGAGTACAGCGAGAACATAGGCCCAACCCATTGGAAGGGCATGGCCGAAGAAGTCGCCAAAAGGATAACCAACGGTGTAGAGGGGGTCGTGATAAGCCATGGAACAGACACCTTGCACTATACTGCGGCAGCTTTGAGTTTCGCGCTCGCAAACCTGCCCGTTCCGGTTCTACTTGTCGGTGCTCAGCGATCTTCTGACCGTCCCAGCTCGGACGCGGCCCCCAACCTCACGGGAGCAGTCGCCTTCGCCGGGCGAGCCGACATGGCCCTTGTCGGTGTTGCAATGCACCAAGACCTCTCCGACCACGTCATTCTTGCTCATCGTGGCACCAGGGTTCGAAAATGTCACACGAGTCGTCGAGACGCTTTCAAGTCCATTAATTCTGACCCTTTGGCGAGTTACGATCTGAAGACGGGGAGGATCGAACTGACGAATGGAGTTCCAAAGAGAGACAAGTCCCGGAAGCTCGTCTTGAAATCTCGTTTTGACCAACACGCATACTTGATCAAATTCTACCCGGGGTTCAACACTTCCATGATTGACACAGCGGTTTCTGCAGGAGCCCGTGGAATAGTCCTTGAGGGAACAGGGCTAGGTCATGTTTCCAGACACCTATTCGATTCTGTAAAGAAGGCGTTGAAGCGGGAGGTTCCAGTCTTCATGACCTCCCAGACCATATGGGGACGAGTAGACATGAACGTCTACAACACCGGGCGTGACCTACTCAATCTCGGAGTCACTCCTCTTGAAGACATGATCGCTGAAACGGCAATTGTCAAGCTCATGTGGGTTGCAGCCCAGACCAAATCAGCCGGCAAGCTTCGAGAAATGATGCTTCAGTCGATCGCAGGCGAAATGACTTCGAGGACATTGGTGGAGGCTTCCTAGTCGTCCATAGATTATCGAGCCGTTGGCCTCAAGGTCGGCGTCGAGATACACCGACAGCTCGACACTGAGTACAAGCTCTTCTGCGACTGTCCAAGCATTCTATCGACAAAGCCACCCACGGTCACCTTCGAACGGAGACTTCGGCCCACACAAAGTGAGCTAGGCCAAATTGATCCAGCCGCCCTCTTCGAGTTCCACAAGGGCAAGACCATCACTTACGAGGCAGACCCGGAAACCACCTGCCTCGTGGAACTGGATGATGAACCTCCTCACCTCTTGAACCCGGAAGCATTGGATGTCGCACTTACCATGGGTATGCTTCTACACGCAAAGCCGATGGACGAGATTCACGTTATGCGAAAGGTGGTCATCGATGGGTCCAACACAACCGGATTCCAGCGAACGGCTGTCATCGCACTCAACGGGTCCATAACGGTGGATGGAGTAGAAGTACCGATAGAACAAGTAACGCTCGAAGAAGATGCGGGGCGAAAGACAGGTGACGCAAAGACCTCAGTAGTATTCCGCCTCGATCGGCTTGGAGTTCCACTGATAGAAGTCTCCACCGGACCAATAATCCATGACCCAGAACAAGCTGGAAAAGTTGCCTTCGCCATTGGCCGCATTCTCCGGGCAACCAAGAAGGTAAAACGAGGACTGGGAAGTATTCGACAGGACCTCAACGTATCGATCAAGAACGGCGCCCTTATCGAGGTCAAGGGAGTCCAGGAGCTCGAACTCGTTTCCAAGGCTGTAAGCTACGAGGTTCAGAGGCAGCTCGGGCTGCTTGAGATCAGAGATGAACTCCGGCAGAGGAACGTCAAGGCTTCTGACATCAAAGAGGAGTTCGTTGACGTCACCAACATCCTCTCAGGTTCCCAATCGAAGATCGTCCAATCTGCTCTCAATCAAGGAGGAGTAGCACTAGCAGTCAAACTTTCCAGTTTCAAGGGACTTCTCAAACGCGAACTCATCCCCAATATCAGGCTCGGAACAGAGATGGCAAAACGCGCGGTCTTCTGGGGTAAGGTCGGAGGAATTTTTCATTCAGACGAGCTTCCTGCATATGGAATCGATTCAAGCCACATAGAAGAAGTCGCGAAGAGCCTCGGATGTGGAGAACTTGATGGGTTCGTTATCGTAGCAGACAATCCCGACAATGCGAAAGACGGCTTGAGGGCCGTTGTAGAACGTGCTCGGGAGGCCCTGGAACGAGTTCCAGAAGAAACACGGGCGGCAAACCCTGACGGGACCACTGTCTATCTGCGCCCAAGGCCTGGAGCTGCGAGAATGTATCCAGAGACCGATGTCCCACCCGTTCAAATCGGCCAGGACCGACTTGAACGACTCTGGGAGAACCTTCCCCGAATGCCGGAAGAGCTCGCGAAAGAGCTGGAGACAAAACATAGTCTCAGCCCCAAGCTGGCCACTCAGCTCGTGGATTCCGATTATCTTCCCGCTTTCGAGGAAATTGTCTCTAGATCAGAAAGCGTCGCACCCAGCTTCGTCGCAACAATCCTTACGGAATCTCTGAGAAGCCTGCAAAGGGAACAAGTGCCCGTGGAAAACGTGCGGGAAGACCAGCTCAAACAAGCGTTCGACCTGGTTTCCAGGGGTGAAACCGCGAAAGAGTCTGTTCTGGACGTTCTCAGATGGCTTGCATTCCATCCAGATGGAGCCGCCGAAGAAGCGGTGGAAATGCTGAACCTCCGAATGCTGACCAACTCGGATCTAGAGAATATCATCAGCAAAGTTGTTGAATCGAATCAAACCCTGGTTCAAGAGAACGGTACCAAAGCTCTCGGACGAATGATGAACCTAGTAATGGGCGAAGTGAGGGGACGAGCCGACCCTCGACAGGTCAATGAGCTGCTTAGGACCCGTTTGGAACAGGTCAAAGCATGACAAGCACGAAAGACGAGTTAAAGGTCGAAGATATTGCCCTTGACGATCTCGATAAGAAGATTCTTCACTGGTATCTCATCGACGCTCGCCTCTCCTACAGGGAGCTAGCGCACAAACTAGGCGTCTCCACAACCACAGTCCAATCGAGAACCGCAAAACTGGAGAAGGCGGGAATCATACGGGGCTACTCGGCCATGTTCGACCATGACAAGATAGGCTTCCAGCTCACTGCGATCACAGAAGTCAGTGTTGCCAAAGGCAAGCTCCTCGAGCTTGAGAAGGAGGTCGCGAAGATGCCGCAAGTGCTCGCCGTCTACGACGTCACAGGGCTCACGGATGCCATGGTCATTGCGAAGTTCAAGAGCCGAGACGACCTGAGCAAGTTCACTAAAGCTCTGCTAGCGATGCCCTTCGTGGAACGAACAAACACCCACATCGTCCTCACGACAGTCAAAGAAGATTTCAGACTACTGTAATCAAACGTCTAGGAAGAATCACGAGTGGAATTTGACGTTCTTCTCAGAAAACGCAGGAATGTCTACGGGTTTCAAGACAAGGCAGTACCAGATGTCATTCTACATAAGATTCTTGAAAACGCACGACACGTCCCCAGCGCAGGTTTCACTCAAGACTTCGACCTCGTTGTGGTCAGAGACCCTGCAATAAAGAGAAAACTCGCCGAAGCAGGCCGAGAACAAGAATATGCAGGCTATGCGGGGATCGTTCGGGGCTTCATTGAAAAGGCTCCTGTCGTCGTGGTCCCGTGCGGTAACAAGCCCCGATTCGAATTCAAATATGGAAGTCCAGCGGAGAAGAACTCAAGAATTCCATGGTGGCTGACCGACAGCGCCTTCTCCTCCATCATCCTCATCCTTTCTGCCTTCCAGGAAGGAATGGCCGCGTCATTCATCGGAGCGATTGACGAGAAAATGGTCGCCGAAAGCCTCAACCTTCCAGGAGACGGCTCGATAATTCCCCTCGCGATCATCCCAATAGGCTACAAACACAAAGAGGAACGACGCTTCGATCCAGAAATGAGGAAGAAACTGAAAACTCTCAGGCAATCCACGAACCAAATACACTGGGAGAGGTGGTCTGAGTAGCCACATTCAACCCCGGAGTGAAGCAAGTCCCTGAGATAACCCGCGACTTGTTCTCACAATTGAGACAGCTATCTCAAGATTTCTTCGTTGCGGCTTTCAGTTTCGTTATGGCATCCCTCAGATAGTCAGCAGCTTCGTCTGGATTTTCAATATACTGGGATACGATGCTAACCAGTTCACTCCCGACTATGGCTCCATCAGCTCCCGACTTGATGATGGCGGATACGTGTTCAGGCCGGGATATGCCGAACCCCGCAGAGACGGGAATCTTTCCCTTTGCCAGCGACTTGACTGCACTGACAGCTTCTAACGCCTGGGGACTAAGAGTGTCCCTAGGACCCGTAACACCGTAGAGAGAGACGAGATAGAGAAAACCCTTCGACCTGTCGAGGATAGTTCGCAGTCTCAGCTTAGAGGTGTTTGGTGCTGCTAGGTAGATGTTATCGATATCGTGCTTCAGGGCAAGGTTCCTGAACTCGTCGCTCTCTTCAACCGGCAAATCCGGGACGACGATCCCATCAACACCGCTTTCACGGGCTTTTCTTAGGAAGCGGTCCAAGCCCGTCGCAAAAATCGGATTATAGTAACTCAAGACGACAAGTGGAACCGAAGATTGCGATGAGAGCTCTCGGATCAAACCTAGGATTCCTTTAGGGGTGGCTCCTTGGGACAAGGCCCGCATGCTAGAGGCCTGGATCACTGGTCCGTCGGCTATTGGATCTGAGAATGGAATTCCGACTTCAACAATGTCCGCTCCACCCTCTATCAACGCCGTAGAATTAGCCAAGAATGCTTTCGGGTCCGGGTCGCCGCCTGTCAGGTAAGCGATCAACGCTCCCTCTCCGCGGCTATGAAGTTCTCGGAACTTCGCCTCTATCCTATCCTCATTGTGGGATGTGCTTGGCAATTATCTCCACATCCTTGTCCCCTCTGCCTGAAAGATTGACGATGATCGAATCCTTTGTCCCGAGACTCTTCGCCAACTTCATCGCGTAACTGATAGCGTGGGCCGATTCCAAAGCAGGCATGATCCCCTCCAGTTGTGAGAGATTCTTGAAAGCGTCCAGAGCCTCC
>Ga0209236_1002839_pt1 | contig 10556 bp, 7 predicted proteins | sample GraSoi013_1_40cm_FD_185819 | JGI IMG/M metagenome (GOLD analysis project Ga0209236, IMG submission 185819) | Grasslands soil microbial communities from the Angelo Coastal Reserve, California, USA - Sample 09_27_2013_1_40cm (SPAdes) (version 2) | ecosystem: Environmental > Terrestrial > Soil >... | reverse complement strand
GGGGGGGGGGGGGGACACCTGGAGGCACCTTGCAGCCCAGCCGGATGGCCCAAATGTTGCCAGTGGAATACTCCTATGGAGGGCCGGTGGGTAGCGAGGCCTGGGAGCCGAACTCTCCGTCGGGAGCACTATCCCCATAGGATTGGTACAAATTAGGCCTACTTCGAGAAACGCATTTCGGGCACGGCGAACGCCTGCTCGAACTCGGCGAGCGCTGATTCCGTTCGGATGCGCCCGTCGCCAAGCTTGCAACACTTCTGAACGCCCGCACGGAGAATCTTCCCTCGATCGACAGCCGAACTCTGCGCGACGAAGCTAACGCTGGGTCCTCGCCATCTCGTCCGAGACATGTCTCGCGTTATGGCTGCCGTTGCGGCGGTGCTTGCGGGGCCAGCCCAAGCTGGGCCATCAACCCCATTTGATCGAAATAGAGGTTGATTTCCGCAAACTTGCCGCCCTCAAGTCTCGCAACCAAGGCGACCGGAATTCGGACGGACTTGTTCGTTGCGGGGATCGTCGGGCCCCCCGGCACCTCCAGCGGTCCCGTGTGGGTTGCTCGCATGTGGCTCAGTTGCGTAATCCAGTCCCCGGCGCCGAACTGACGTTCCGTCACCAACCGGATGTCGGGGAATGCCTTGAGGAACCGATCCATGCTCCGCGCTTCGCAGGGGGAGCTAGAGTGCGCCTCTCGACACGTCAAGCGATTCGAGAACACTGGCGACAACACGGTCGGGTTCGTCGAACCAGACAGCATGCCCCGCATCCGGAATCAGCTCGAACCGGCTTACGGGCACGCGCGCCGCGGCGGCCCTCCCCTTGTCGACGCTCGCGAAGACGTCCTTCTCACCCCATATGAACGTTGTCGCGACGCGGAGCTCGGCCCACCGCTGGTCAAGCAGAAGAGGAGGGCTGACACCTTCCGGCGTCACGACGCTATCCAAATACCATCGGAACGAGCGGTGATTGCGGAGAAGATTGAACCGGTCGCAGTCAAGGAATTCCTCGGCCACGCGTTCGGGGTGCGCAACGAGCGCCGATTGCACTTCACGCATCCGTCCGCGGGCCGCGGGCTGGGCCAGCTCCGAACGCATGGCCACTCCCGGCGACGTGGTCGACAACAGACGAATCAGCTTCTGGGTCTCATAGATGCCTGGTGGGACGGCCCGCTGGAGCCCGGCGGGCATGCCCGGTAGGATGAGCTGGCTCACGCGGTCGGGATGTCGCAAGTAGAAGGCGATCGCAGTGAAGCCGCCCATTGAGCATCCTACGATGGGGACGGTTCGCAGACTGCAGTAATCCAAAACGTCCGCGAGGAACGTTGCGCTGAGTTCAGACATGTCGATGCCCCGGTAGTCGAATGGGTCGGAAAGGCCGTGCCCTGGCCGGTCGGGAACATACAGATGGAACCGACGTGCCAGAAGAGCCAGTATGGGCGCCCAGCCACCAGCTTCGCCAAGTCCGCCGTGGAGCAAGACCAGTGGTGGGCCTTCGCCTACTTCGATCATTTCGGTCGATCCCATGGACCACTTCAGCCGGCGGGTACGAGCCCCGGGGACGAATCGGGACAACAAGCGTTTCCGGGCCTCGCGCAACCCTCGATCCCCAGTTGGGTCAGCCCAACCGGTTGCGTCGGCCATCGCGTCTTTAGCTTCGACGTTCAATATGCGTCAGCCTCCACTCAGGACTGTTAGGGTTCGTTCGCTGTTAACAATGACTTGAGTTCCCTGAGTCAAAAGGGATACAATTAATAGAGATGTTTCACCTTTCTTGCACTCGGTCTTTGCAAAGTGGACAGCTTGGATGTCAAGGTCTGTCGGGAGCTCTTTCATGAAAGAACAAGTCCCCTTCTCGACCCGGATTTCCGGAGATCCTACCGGAGCATGGCAAGGAAGCTCCGAGTCGACGAAGTCACGGTCAGGAATCGGATCAAGAGGTTTCAGCAGAGTGGCTTCTTGAAGGGGTGGCAGCTCATCGTAAATCCCGGCCTCCTGGGCGTCAGATTCGCTCAACTATGGTTTGATGTTCGACCCCCGTCTGCGAAGGATGATCTAATCCGAAAACTCAGCTTGATGCACGGCGTGCTAGCAGTCTCGGATTCTTATGGATCCTCGTTAGCGCTCGTCATGATGTATGAGGGCGAGATCTCTGCGAAGAAAGAGTTTGAGCTGATTGCGAGCATGTCGAACGCACAGAACTTGGTGCGTGCCAACATCCCGTTTCCGGAGTGCGCAATTGAATTGACTCATACCGACTGGAAAATCATCAAGGTCATTCAGACAGATCCTCGCCAATCCTATTCTGTGATTTCGAGGGAAGTTGGAATGTCCCAAAAGACCGTAAAACGAAGACTCCAGAAGATGATTGAAGAAAAGGCCTTATTTGTGATCCCGAGCTGGAATCCAAAGGCATTGGACGGCGCGGTAATCGCCGATCTCGTCGTCTTCTATACCAATCCGGGATTCAAAGCCGATCTCGATCAAAGAATCATTTCTCAATTTGATGAGCTCCTCATCTCCACGAGGCTAAGTGATATCGAACACAGCTTTTTCAATCTCCTAATCAGAAATATCTACAAGGCCAAGGAGATATTGGCCTGGGTCAATGAGCAACCCGGCGTTGGCAAGGCTTTCATAGAATTGGTGCAGGATCGGATTGAAGTGTATGAATCCTTCAATGAGCCGGTGGACAAGAAGCTGACCGAAGCCTCGATATCTATCAGGGCACCTTGACGTGAAGGCCAATCACCAATGAGGTATGTCCACAATCGGTACACCGGTTGTCAATCATTCCAAAGCGACCATTCGATGTCAATCGTCTTCCTGAGGTTTACGGAAACGAGTTTGGCTCATGTAGCGCATGGTTTTCCGGTCGACAATCCAGAAGCTCACCAGGTCGTACGCGGCGAGCGCAACGACGAAGGGGAACGCGAGTTGTTGCATCACCTCGCTTCTGCTTCGGCCGGTTGAATACCAGAGGACGACGATGGACATCGTAATCGTGACAGCGAGACCCGCCCCCAGGTAAGGGACGAGCTTCCTTCCTCCAATGACTTGCCACCTCGCGAGCCGATATCGAGCGAGGTCCTCGTCGAGTCCCTTCCAACCGACCGGCAGCATGAGGAGAACGAACAGCGCCGTCAACCCGATCAAGCCGGGAAACCAGAAGGCCTCCGAAATGGAATACGGAAATCCCGAAGCCAGGAAAACGAACAAAAAGAGGATCAAGAGCACATAGAGGCAGAGGACAAACACTCGCGCCCGAATGAGGCGGCCTTTCGGCCGTTTCCGCGCGATCACCATCCGATCCAGAACATTCGTCGATGGGCGAATAATCGTTGTGCTTGAGCAGGTCTCCCATTACCGAGCACCGGGCACCGAGAGAACGAACTCCGGACAATGCCGTTGGGTAACTTCTTGACACTCGGTTGGCCGATCGTCACCAGATCGAAGGCGGACCCCTGAACGGGAATCGAACAGAGACATTTCCCAGTGTGCCGCGACTCTTCGATCCGGTCCACCCGGACTCGAACCGGATCCGCGAAGAAGGGTAAGGGGAGGACCGGTTCAACCAGCCCTCATGAGGGGGACAGAGGGCGGGTTGAGGCAAAGACCCAAACTCGCATGATTGGTACCGCTCCTATGGAGATAACAAATCCCGTCGGAGCATCCTACTCACCGGCGTAAGCCTTTCGAGATCTGCGTCGAACTGCCACACCTGAATCCCGCCTTGGAATTGCCCCGGTGCCCGTTGTTGCGGGATGATAGGTTTATCCCTGAACGTATCGATGCCGGTTTCTCTTTCCTTTCTTGATTCGGGGGGTTCAGGGGCAATGACAGTGAAGCGCCTGCTGGCGTTCGTCGGAGTCGGACTGATTGTGATTGGCGCGTTGGCGGCGGCGGTCGCGGTATCGGGTTCGTCTCCGCGGGTCTCCGTCGCTCGGATCGGAATGGGCACTTCGTCCCGAATCCATAACGGGGCGCCAGGGAAGGGAGAATTGGACCGGTACGGGCCCTACGTCGGCGACACGCTGTCACTCTCTGGCATGAGCCGCATTGCGGGAAATGTCTTTGCATGGAACGGTTTGGGGCCAGTTGAGACTGCGTCTGATAGCAGGAGGGGCGAGGTTGCGGTGTTGCCGTCCTCCCAACCCGCATCCGGGCAGCCTCTGTCTGCGGGCCTGACGATAACCGACTTGGGGACTCTGGGTGGTACTGCTAGCATCGCCTTCGGCGTCAACAATGTGGGGCAGGTCGTCGGCGATAGCAATACGACGACCTCGGGGATCCGCCCCCACGCCTTCCTCTGGCAGAACGGCGCGATGACGGACCTCGGGACGTTGGGTGGCACATTCGACCGTGCCGAGGCCTTCGGCATCAACGACTTGGGGCAGGTCGTCGGCGATACCACTACAGCCTCGGGCGCCGAGCACGCCGTCCTCTGGCAGAACGGCGCGATGACGGACCTCGGGACCCTCGGCGGAGGTTTCAGCGTCGCCGAGGGCATCAACCGATCGGGAGCAGTCGTCGGCCTAAGCACCACCTCCTCGCAGACCACCCACGCCTTCCTCTGGCAGAACGGCGTAATGACGGACCTCGGGACTTTGGGTGGCACTGCTAGCATCGCCTACGGCATCAACAATTTGGGGCAGGTCGTCGGCGTCAGCTTCACGTCCACGGGCGCCTTCCACGCCTTCCTCTGGCAGAACGGCGCGATGACGGACCTCGGAACTCTCCCTGGCGAGGCACAGAGTGAAGCCTTGGGCAGTAACGATCTGGGGCAGGTCGTCGGAGGCAACAGCTTTGCATTCTTTACGGGGGTGGGCCACGGCTTTCTCTGGCAGAACGGCGCGATGACGGACCTCGGGACTTTGGGTGGCACTTTCAGCACCGCCAGCGGCATCAACAATTTGGGGCAGGTCGTCGGCGTCAGCAATACGTCCTCAGGGCTGCCGTATGCCTTCCTCTGGCAGAACGGCGTAATGACGAACCTCGGGACCCTCCCGGGAGACTTTGTCAGTCAGGCCTTCGGCATCAACAATCACGGGCATGTCATTGGCACTAGCGCCATGGCCTCGGGCGTCCTCCACGCCGTGGTCTGGACGACGGCCGCCCCGCCGGCCTTCGACTTCAGCCTCTCGACACCGTCGCCGGGCGCTCTGACGGTGGTCCAAGGCTCAACGAGTCCGTCCTCGTCGATCAACGCAACGCTTGTCTCGGGCACGACGGGTCCTGTGACCTTCTCCGCCTCGGGAATGCCCAGCGCTGTGACGGCGACCTTCACGAACAACCCTTGCAATCCCATTTGCACCGCGACCGTCTCGTTCTCTGCGACGTCGACCGCAACCGTCGGCACGAGAACCGTATCGATTGACGCCACCGGAGGTGGGGCGACTCACTCGACGAGCTTGTCCTTGACGGTGTTGGCGCCGTTGACCGGGCCTTTCGTCGCCTACACGCTCGTCCTATTCAACAATACCCTCATTCCAGGGAATTTCCTGGCGGCGAACGGGGCAATCCTATACGACGTCGCGTATGACAGCGCCAAGGGCGAGGTCTTCGTGACGGGTATCGGATCGAACACCGTGACCGTCATCTCCGACGCGACGAACGCCGTCGTCGCGAGCATTCCGGTGGGAACCAGTCCGCTCGGAGTCGCCTACGACAGCGGGAAGGGGGAAGTGTTCGTCGCGAACGAATTCTCGAGCAACGTGAGCGTGATCTCCGACGCGACGAACGCCGTCGTGGCGAGCATCCCGGTCGGTTCCCGTCCGTACGGAGTGGCCTACGACAGCGGGAAGGGCGAGGTCTTCATCACGAACTACTACTCGAACAACGTGACCGTCATCTCCGATACAACGAACGCCGTGGTGGCCAACATCCCCGTGGGTGCCGGTCCCGACGCCGTTGCCTACGACAGCGCGAAGGGCGAGGTGTTCGTCACGAACCACGACTCGAACATCGTGAGTGTGATCTCCGACGCGACGAACGCCGTCGTCGCGACCATCGCGGTGGGTTCCGGTCCGTTCGACCTGGCCTACGACGCCGGGAGGGGCGAGCTCTTCGTCACGAACGTATACTCGAGCAACGTGAGCGTGATCTCCGACGCGACGAACGCCGTCGTCGCGACGATCCCGGTGGGTTCCCCTCCGATCGTCGTGGCCTACGACAGCGGGAAGGGCGAGCTCTTCGTCACGTATTCCACAGGGGACACCGTGAGCGTGATCTCCGACGCGACGAACGCCGTCGTCGCGAGCATCGCCGTGGGTGCCTATACAGTCGGCGTGGCATACGACAGCGGGAAGGGGGAAGTGTTCGTCGCGAAACAGGTCATTGCGAACCAGGGATCAAACACCGTGACCGTCATCTCCGACGCGACGAACGCCATTGTGGCGAACATCCCGGTGAGTTCCCGTCCGTACGGAGTGGCTTACGACAGCGGGAAGGGGGAAGTGTTCGTCGCGAAACAGGTCATCGCGAACCAGGGATCAAACACCGTGACCGTCATCTCCGACGCGACGAACGCCATTGTGGCGAACATCCCGGTGAGTTCCCGTCCGTACGGAGTGGCTTACGACAGCGCGAAGGGCGAGGTGTTCGTCGCGAATTCTGAATCGAACACCGTGACCGTCATCTCCGACGCGACGAACGCCATTGTGGCGAACATCCCGGTGGGTTTCAATCCACAGGGTGTGGCTTACGACAGCGGGAAGGGCGAGGTGTTCGTCGCGAATTCCGGATCAAACAACGTGACCGTCATCTCCGACGCGACGAACGCCGTCGTGGCGAACATCCCGGTGGGTTCCACTCCATACGGAGTCGCCTACGACAACGGGAAGGGCGAGGTGTTCGTCGCGAATTCCGGATCAAACGACGTGAGCGTCATCTCCGACGCGACGAACGCCGTCGTGGCGACGATCCCGGTGGGTTCCAGTGCGTGGACAGTCGCTTACGACAGCGGGAAGGGCGAAGTGTTCGTCGCGAATGCATTCTCGAACGACGTGAGCGTGATCTCCGACGCGACGAACGCCGTCGTGGCGACGATCCCGGTGGGTTCCTATCCCGCCCTGTTGGCCTACGACAGCGGGAAGGGCGAAGTGTTCGTCGCGAATGAGCTATCGAACACCGTGAGCGTCATCTCCGACGCGACGAACGCCATTGTGGCCGACGTCCCGGTGGGCTCCACTCCATACGGAGTGGCCTACGACAGCGGGAAGGGCGAGGTGTTCGTCACGAACTTCTATTCGAACAACGTGAGCGTGATCTCCGACGCGACGAACGCCGTCGTGGCCGACGTCCCGGTGGGGTCCGGTCCCCCCGGAGCAGCGTACGACTTCGGCAATGGCTACATTTACGTGAGCAATTTCAACCAAGGGACCATCTCGATCATATCGACCGGAGGCCAGGCCCCGCCTCCAGCCACATATCCGGTGACCTTCACGGAGACAGGCCTGCCGACCGGGACGTCGTGGTCCGTGTCCCTTGGTGGGACGACTCACACCTCGACGACGAACACGATTGCGTTCTCGGAACCTAACGGGACGTACGCGTACACCATCGGCGCGATTCCGGGCTACTTGACTCCGTCCTACGCTGGTTCGATCGAGGTCCACGGCAGCAGTCTCACACACTCCGTGCCTTGGACTCAAGCCACCTACGCCGTGATGTTCGAGGAATCGGGATTGCCCTCCGGGACTTCCTGGTCCGTATCGATTCAAGGGACCGCCCAGGCTTCGAGCACCACAACGGATTTGTTCAACGAGCCGAACGGGACGTACTCGTACACGATCAGCGCGGTGACCGGCTACTCGGCCCATCCCGCATCGGGGACGATCACAGTGAACGGGGCCGGCGTGACCGTGGCCATCGCCTTCTCGGTTGTGCCGAGTGGGCCCACGATCACCGGATTCGCAGCCTCGGCGTCCCCGATCACCCTCGGGTCCAGCGTGACCCTCTCGGTGACCGCCACGGGCGGGACGGGAGGACTGACCTACGCCTATGCGGGTCTCCCCGCCGGATGCGCGTCGGCGAACGTCTACGCGCTCACGTGCACCCCGACGGCGACGGGAAGTTTCACAATCACCGTCACGGTGACGGACGCGGTCGGCCATCGCGCGACGGCAACGGTCGATTTCACGGTGAATCCGTCCGTCTCCAGCGTCAGCTGCGGGCACGGCATGACGTGCTCCATCCAGAGCAGCGCCGTGCTCTCGAACGTCGGTTTCGCAGGCAACACGATTCACTTCACTGCGACCGGGCCCGCGGGGACCCAAGGCTATGCGAACGTGACCGTTCCCAAAGCCGCGATTCCGAACATCAACGCGCTGCGCGTCCTCGTGAACCGGACACCAATCAGCAGTCCGGCGGTGACCGTGACGAGTGACGCGACCAACTACTACATCGTCATCTCGTTCACGTTCCACAGCGCGGTCGACATCGACATCGAACTCGCTCCGACGCCTGCTCCTGCGGTTACGATTTTCGGGCTCGATCCGCCCGTGTTCTTCGGCGCGACCGCAGTCGTAATTGCGATCGCGGTGGCCGTGGTGGTGGTCGCGGTCCGACGGAGGAAGCGCGTCGTCCGGTGAGCGCGATCGGCGCCTCCGGGTCGGAGTCGGAGGCCGAGGGTCAGGCGCCCATGATGGGAAGCAGCTGATCGAGACCAGCGGCCTCCTCCGGAGGCTCCGGATCCCGCAACCGCTACCTCGCGAATGTCTGAAGGATTGACCACCCGCCGGAAGCAGTGGAGAGTAAGCTAAGGCCCGGTGGCGTGGCAGCTGCTCATTCCATAGCTAAACGTGATGGCCCGTCAACTTCAATACCGTGTTAAACTGGGCAGACGGTTTAATTCCCAGGCTCAGCGAGCCGCCAGCGATCCGAATCCAATCCGCGAGGCGACCTAGCGGGGGCGCTTCCAATAATGCGCCCGCTCTCCGACCGCGGCGTTCACCCAGGTGAACCGGTCGGACTGATCCTCGCCATGTTGCCCGAGACAGGTGCCGTCTTCGCCCAGGACTGTCCCGGTCAGCCCGGAAGCTCCTTCTCGTGAGCTCCGCGAAAATAGGGCGACTCCTGCGGTCGTGAAGCTGTATGGTCGCGAGAGCAGACCCCTATCGACCCTCCGGCGCCTGCCGGGGAACAAGTTCATCCCCTCACGCGTCATCGGAAATCGGGGAGGTTCCCATCGTGGAGGCAGAGAGAATTGTCGGCATCGTGTACAACGCAGAAGGACAGGTAGGTCGAATCGGACTACCGAAGCTATACGACCTGATCTTCACGGATCGGCGTCTCGTCGGGGTCGTGACGGTGAAGACGGGAGTTGCGCGTATCGCCGGACAGATGCTGGGCGGAAAGATCGGACAGGCCGTCGCCGCATCGGTGGCGAAGGGCGGTGCGGACAAGAAGCGGGCGGCCTATGCCGGAATGCCACTCGACCAAGTTGCCGCGCAAAATCCGGCGAACTTTGCGGCGTCGTACGGTTCGATCGAGAACCCCAAGATCAAAGGAATGTTCTCGAAGCGCCTCGAAATGCGCGTTGGTGGGAAAAAGGCCTTTTTCCGGCTTCCGAGGGACCAGGTCCCTGCGACTCAGATGCTGGTCGGGCAGCTTCCGAAATAGCCAGACGGGCCCGCAGCCCGGTGGGTCAGAGTCAATCGGTGACGCACGGGGTTCGAGCCGGGTGGTCGGGTTCGGCGCCCGACCGGGACGTACCAATTATCGGTAGCAAACCTGGGGGACCGCCCCGGTTCGCCCGGCCTGCTCGTGGAAGGCGCGCCGAAAGGCTCATCCGGGGCCTCCTCGCGCGGTGACCCCGCCGTTGTAGGCGGCCATAGGCCTGGATTCAAGGTCATTCTGGGTTGGATCCCCGTCGGGAGCACTCGATCGTTGCCGAACGATCAATGACCACTGCAAGACGGTACCGTAGGTCAGGGACGGGAAGGCCGCGACGAACATGGGGTAGAACACGATGACGACTTTGGAAAGGATGCCGCCCCAGGCGATATTGGAGGCTTCTGGTCGAAGCGCGCGGAAAGGAACAGAATTGTTTTTCAGTTCAAGGTCAGACGCGGCTAATCGCGCGTCGATACGAATTCTCGGACCGTGCGCGGCATCGGCATGAGGGAGAAGCCGCCTCCCACGGGAGCCGGTGTACGGGCATCGACCTACGCACCGGAAATAGGTCGAAGAAAGGCAGGCGCGGCGGCGCGCCAAAGCCCAGCCGTAGGGCCCAAACGTTGCGATTGGAATACCCCTATGGAGGACCGGTAGGTAGCAAAGGTTGGGGCCCGAACTCTCCGTCGGGAGCATGCTATTTATTAACACGTCTATTCGCACGAACGACTCACAATCCCGATAGGCGGCCTCGATTCCGTCTTGCGTTCTGAACGACGAACACGTTGGACCAGCATGCGGGAGGGATCGGTGCGTCACTCCCTGGCGATGATAGGTTTATCGTTGGGGGGATCAATGCAAACAAACTGTCCCGCTTTCTCGGTTGGATGTGGAGGGTTGTGCGGTGAGACGCCTACCGGTGGTCGTCGCAGCCGGGCTAGTCGTGCT
>Ga0209236_1002838_pt1 | contig 10556 bp, 9 predicted proteins | sample GraSoi013_1_40cm_FD_185819 | JGI IMG/M metagenome (GOLD analysis project Ga0209236, IMG submission 185819) | Grasslands soil microbial communities from the Angelo Coastal Reserve, California, USA - Sample 09_27_2013_1_40cm (SPAdes) (version 2) | ecosystem: Environmental > Terrestrial > Soil >... | reverse complement strand
CGCGGCCCGCACAGTCTACGTGTCTCTTGACAGAGCCGACGCCATCATAGAGGGTGGCAGGCTCTTAGCTGCAGGGCACCGTCGGGGTGCCGCACCCTTCGGTTTTAAGGGTGCGGGTTTTGTGCGATGCGCAATCCACTCAAGCGGCATTACGGGCAAGGCGATCTTCATTTTGTCACCTTCAGTTGTTACCGGAGGAAGGCGCTGCTGGGAACGGCTCGGGCGCGAGACCGGTTTGTGAGAATCCTGGATGAAGTTCGCCGCCGACACGAGTTCCGGCTGGTCGGGTATGTGGTGATGCCCGAACATGTACATTTGTTGCTCAGTGAGCCAGCTAAGAAAAATCCGTCGAAGATTTTGCAGGTGTTGAAACAGAAAGTCGCGCGGGCGCTGTTGAAGAAGCGAAGAAGAGTGACGAATGGCCAGTTGTGGCTTCCCTTCGAGGGCAGGACAAGGGAAGAGGCGCATTTTTGGCAGCGGCGATTCTACGATTTCAATGTGTGGAGCGAGAAAAAACTGAAGGAGAAGCTGGAATACATGCATGCGAATCCGGTGCAAAGAAAGCTGGTGGAACACCCCAAGGACTGGCCTTGGAGCAGTTGGGCGCACTACGCGGGAAAGGGAGAAAGTAGAATTCGGATCGACTCACACCAAGCAAAGAATGTGGAAGCAGCTACTTCGAGGAAGGGACAAAACCCGCACCCTTAAACCGAAGGGTTGATTGGATAAGAACGAAGGCTCCGTTCGGTAGCCGAGTAAGCTTCTGGTTGGAGGACCGAAACTCTCGGTAGGAAGGAGCCTTCGATGATGCTTATTGGATGTGATTACCACCCCAGTTGGCAACAGATTTGTTGGCTGGACACGGCCACGGGCGAGACGGGAGAAAAAAAGCTGGAGCATGCCTCGGGAGAAGCGGAGCGGTTTTATCGGCAGCTGCCCGCGCCGGCTCTGATCGGGATGGAGTCGACCGGAAATTGTCAGTGGTTTGTGGAACTGGCCGCAACGCTGGGGCACGACCTGTGGATCGGAGACGCTGCAAAAATTCGCGCCAGCGACGTGCGCGCTCAGAAACACGATCGCCGGGATGCCGAGCTGATTTTGAAACTCCTTAGGGAAGGACGCTTCCCGCGGATCTGGACGCCGTCCGGTGAGGAGAAGGATCTGCGGCAGCTCTTGATTCATCGCTACAAGCTGGTGCGCATTCGCGCGCAGGTGAAGACCGAACTGCAGCACCTGGCGATGAACCAGGGCATCACCAAGAAGCGGAGACTGTGGAGCAAAGCGGGGGAAAAGGTGCTGCGCGAGTTGCCACTCGCACCCTGGGCCAGCCAAAGACGAAAAGACCTGTTCCGGGTAAGAGAGATGCTCGATGGGCAGATAGACCTGCTCGATCAAGCCGTGGTGGAAATCGCAGAGAAGAACGAAAAAGCCAGACTGCTAATGACGCAGCCGGGTGTGGGACCGATTACCTCGCTGGCATTTGTGCTAACCATGGGAGACGTCTCTCGTTTTCAGCGCGGGAAGCAAGTGGCGAGTTACCTGGGGCTGATTCCGCGGGAATATAGCTCCGGCGGACATCAGCGGTTTGGTTCCATCAGCAAGCAAGGGAACCGCTTTATGAGGATGCTGTTGGTAGAGGCCGCGCAAGGGGCGGTGCGGTGTGATCCGGGATTTCGCAATGAGTATGTGCATCGCTGCCACCGGAAGCCGAAAGGAGTGGCCAAGGTGGCGGCGGCCAGGAAGTTGGCGATTCGACTCTACTGGATGCTGCGCACCAATACCGGGTATCCAGAGGTCGTTCGTGTCGAGAGCAGCTCGCGGGTGCCGCTGGTCAGCGCAAGCTAGACCGCAGGATTGATTGGGCGCTCTCGTCCCGGCGAAAACCGGGATTCGGATAGAAGAATCATGGCCGCAGTTGGTGACCGTATCGATGGTTGGTGGAACGACTCCACCGCAAAGTGATTCACCGTGAGAGTTTCAGAGCTTCGGTCCTCCACCACTCTGCAATCACGCGGTGGCAAAAACACTGCAGCGCGGTTTTGTGCCTTGACAACGCCTTCGTTCTTATCGAGGGGCACCCTCGTTAGTTATTCTTGCTAAATTGATGGAAATTGCGTACTGACACCGTGCCTGTCCACAAGAAAGAGAAATCGAACGAGTGCGCCACCCAGCTTGTGAACAACCCCTCCCTCCTTGACAGGATATCGATCGCCGTGCTACCAAACTCGTCCCGTCCCCGAAGAGAGTCCGGAAAAGGTGGTCCAATGAAAAGATTCTTTGGAATCGTCCTAGTAGTATTAGCATTTGCATTGACAGCGGCAGCGGATTCCGGCAACCGCTTCAAGAATTCGGCCCCCGATCCGCTGGCTGGCAACGATGACGGCCTATTTACGCCCCTGCAATTTGAAGCGGCGATGGCCGCTCGTCCCGATCCCTCGGGAAAGGTCTTCGTATCACGCTGCCGCTTCGCCCCGTTCAGCAGCACGACAACACTGTATGCGCCGTTTGCCGGCACGCAAACCGCCGACGCGATCGCCGGCGACACAAAGTTCTTCTTTGCGGACGGCACGAGTTGCTACAACCCACAAAACGAATCGAACATCGTCATCAACCCGACCAACCCCAACAACGTTGTCACTTCCGCGAACGAGTACCGCATCGATGGAGATGAAGTTTATGTGAGCATGGATGGAGGGAAGACCTTCACCGACGTGGTACTTCCGGGCCGCACCGGAGCGACCGGCGGGCGAGGGGTCTTCGCGCGTGTGGGTTCTTGTGGCGACCCGGTACTGGCATTCGGGCCAGACGGCACTTTGTACTATGTGGGCTTGAACTGCAACTTCCGAAAGGGCAGCACCGCTAGCGGGGTAGCCGTGAGCGCCTCACACGATGGCGGAATGACATGGGGCGCTCCCCAAATGGTCCACTTCACCGATGCGAACCAGATTTTTAATGATAAGGACTGGATCACAGTGGGGCCGGACGGCACGGTCTATGTCACGTGGACGCGTTTTAAGTCGAGAGGATCTCTGCAGGGGTTCGCCGGGTCGCCCATCGTGATATCGGTGTCCCGCGATGGCGGGAATACCTGGTCCGACTTCGCGGGAGTCAGTGATGGCTCGCATCCGTTCAATCAGGGTTCGCAGTCAAAAGTGGCACTCGACGGAACTCTTTATGTGGCCTACGAGGGGGCAACGCCGAGTACCAACTTTTTCGGTGATGCAATCATCCTGGCGCGCTCAACCGATGGTGGCAAGACCTTCACCAACACCGAGCTCGCCCGCGCCTACGACGATTACAACTGTTATCCGATTAACGTCGCGCAAGGCCGGCAGACCCTGAGCGGAGAACAATTCCGCATCAACAGCTTTCCAAGTTTTGACATCGATCCCACGAGCGGTCACATGGGCATCACTTGGACCGATGACCAAGCGAACGCCAGTTGCGGCTTTGAAAAGGGCGGCCACTTCGTTGGGCCGACCTCCAATCAGGTAAAGCTCATCACCTCTTCGGACGGTACCACTTGGGGCGCTCCGCAAGTGATCACCACGGGGGCCGCCGACAAGGTTTATTCCGCTGTGGGCTTCAATGCGGGACGCTCGATCGTCACCTATTACACACGCGCCTACTCTCCGGACGCTGACGACTGCCACGCCCAGGTGCTGGACACGACAACTCACACGCTCAGCTTTCTCCCTGGTCCGGTCTGCCTGGACTATGCAGCGCGCAGTTCATCGGATGCATTTGGGAGCGAGACGCGCCTGACAACCGAGTCATCGAATCCATACATCACGTTCGCAGGATCCTTTATCGGCGATTACACGGGCGCCGCGGTAGATGGTACGGGTCGAGGATTCGCGGCTTGGGCTGACTTCCGCGGGAACCCTGGCAATACAAATCCCAACATGGACATGGACGTGTATCGCATGTATTGAGGGACAGGGACGGATCTGGTTCAGGCCAAGGCAGGACGCTCTTGATCTCCGGGTCAGCCTGCTCGTTACCGGCAGCAGATCGAGGCAGGATGACCAATCACCCGACAACACGCTGCTCCGCATCTCCCGCACCTTCGACATGCCGCCTTGCACCGAAAGCCTCTCCGGTGCAGGTGTCGCGGTTACCGAAGGGCGCGCTAGTAGAGATTGAATTGATTGCGGTTGTAGCCCCGGCACATTTCGAATGAATCAGCAGCAAAGAAAAGAATTACCCACCTTTCGAATACCAACCCCGAAGGGTTTCGGCAGCCTCGTTAAACACTCTTTCTAAATCACTTGGAAATCGCGTCCAAGCGTCGTGCGTGCCCACAAGAATTAGGAATCGAATGAGAGAGCGACCCACCTGGACCCGATAGCGGGGGAACGACAGGGACGGATATTACGCAGTTTGCAATAAGGTGTTGTAATGGTGCAGGATTTCCCAGAATCTTGTGCATTAAAGCCGGCGTATCCTTTTTTGATCGATCATGAGGAGGAACTGCTATGAAAGCAGTGGCAGCAATATGCGTGCTTGTGAGCGCTTGGGCGGCAATGGGAATTGCGCAGGAGCCCGTGAAGCCGAGCGGCGAGGAGGGAAGAATCATCGCGCTGGAATCAGCCTGGGACCAGGCAGAGCAAAACAAGGACGCGACGGCGCTGGCGGGCCTGCTGGCCGACAACCTCGTGTACGTGGATTATGACGGCAGCCTGAGCAACAAGCAGCAGTTTCTGGAGAGTGTCAAGAGTGCAGCGGTCACTTCCGAGCAGATCAACAATGAAGGGGTAACGGTGAGGCTGTACAACGATAACGTGGCGGTGAGCACCGGCATTTATAGGGACAAGGGCGTCGAGAAGGGCAAACCGTTTCAGAGGCATGGACGGTTCACAAACGTATGGATCAAGCAACACGGCGCCTGGCAATGCATTGCCAGCCAATCGACCTTGATCGCGCACTAGGAGCGAAGATTCGCAGACAGGGTTCACACCTTCCAAACAGACAAGTTATTTCTGGTCGCAGCCGTTGAAAGAAAGATTGAAGGACGGGCTTGAGCTACGGGCGGTCGGGGCTTTCGAACACTTCGTGGAAGGCCCACACGGTGACCACGGCAGTGACGCCGATGACGTACCACATGAACTTGCTCTTGGCGGCCTTAATTGGCGGTCCGCCATAACCTTTGGTGCCCGCGCCACGCGGCCCCTGGGGGTCGGCAGCGCTGGGGTCGAGAACGACACGATAGGCGGCGCCTTCGGGAATCTCGCGCACATCATCCTCGACGGCGATACTCAGTGAACCGCGAGTGCTCTTGACGATCAATTCCTTGGAAGTCAGGACTGTGACTTGACCGATGGTGGGCTGATTGGTGTTCGGGCGAATCACAGCAGAACCCACGTGCAGGGCAAAAGCCTTCGAATTGGCGGTCGAGAAAGTCGCGGAGCCGTGAGTCAGTGTTGCGGCGGGACTGACGTCATCCTGAGAGAAGGTGGCGATACTCGCGCTGGAAAGAAGCAACCGGGCGGCGCCGGCGCGGATCTGGACGCTGCCGGACTGGTCGGTGCTGAGTCTGTCGCCGGTAAAGATGGTTGCGCCAACGGATACGGATGCTTGCGCCGCGCCGACGTGGGCGCGATCGGCATAAACGACGGTGCCGAGCGAAGAAGCAGGAGCAGCCCAGACAGGCGTGGTCAGGAGCGAAAATGACACCAGCAGGGCGAGGATGCCTTTCGCAAAGGAAATGCAGTCAGTGTGACTGGTGACTGCAAAGCAGTTCATGCTGCTGGTGACCGCTAAGCGGTCCCCTATTCTGGCGACTATAAGACAGTCACCACGCAGTCGTGTCATTAAACGCCTCCAAGAGGGCTAGCCGCAGAATACTGAGTAAACTTCCTGGCGTCAATCGGTAAACAGTTCTTGAACTTAAAGAGTCACCGCTCGCCGCGGCCCGCGGAGTTTGCTGGCCGATGAGGCGTTCCGCTGTTACAATGCAAGAAAGATGACCGACTGGAAACAGATTACCGCTCGCATCCGCCGCGCGCGCACCAGCAAAGATCCCGCGGGCCAGCTATCAAATCTTTACCAAAAGACGCGTGACGCCATGGTGGCGTTCGAACTCGCGAAGTATTTCGAAACTTCCGGGCAAAATGCCGACGCCGCAAAATGGTATTCTGCGGCGGCGGAGAGATTCCGCCGCTCGGATTGGAAAATCAAAGCGCAGGAAGCCGCGGTCCGGCTTGGAGGCGCGCCGGGGGAGATTCCTCTGGACGCCGGGGCTCTGCCGGCGGGAGAGTTTGTTTTGACGGCGCCTCCGGTTTCGACGCCGGAGCCAGGTTTACCGTTCGAACAGAATCCCGAAGCGCTCGAATCTTCCGTGGCGGTCACCAGCGAAGTCCAGCTGGCCGCAGAAAGTTCGTTGAACATGCCAGCCTCTTCGGGGCCAGAGAAAAAAGGCCGTCGGCGGGGACGCCGCGGGGGTCGGAACCGACGCAAGGGCAGCAACGGCAAGGAGGTAGTGGTTGCTCCTGGTCGGCACTTGACAGAGGCGCCTGCCCCACGACGCGGATTGCCTCCTGCAGTATTCGATGAATCGGCCGAGCCGACTCCTCCTCGAGTGACGCACAGCCGCGCGCTCCCCAGCCTGCCGATCGAGCCGATTGGAGAGCCGGCGGGAGCGAGCGTGAAGGGACGCTATGGCGATCCCGGACTGTCTTCCCGCATTTCGTTGTTGGAGATGCAATTCCGCAGATTGATGACCTGCCCGCCCGCCAAATTGGACGAGGCGGATCGTGCTCCAGCAGGACCGGGCGTATTTGTCCTGACGGACGCGGACCTGACGAGCTATTACTATGTGGAAGCTTGCCAGACGCTGCGCATCGCCATCGGCAACTTGTTGCGAGGTGGATCGAGCCGGCGTGGGCCGGATTCGATCAAGCCGCAGCTCGCGCAGCACTTAGGAATCCAGGAAGCGCGCGTTGCGAAGTATCTCGCAGAACACTGCGTGGTACGTTGGTTGCAGCTGGATGAAGGCGCTTCGAATTTTGCACACTTCGTCATCGCGGTTCTTCGGCCTGCCCTAAACGAATAGGCAATACTCGGCAGGGATTGGGCAGGAATCCTCTGCGGAAGGGCAAAGTCATGGCCCATTCGGACTACTAGTAACCCCGTTTTGGGACTCCCCCTAATCGCCGTTCAATGCGCCATATTGCCGTTCGACCATCAAAAATGACCGTTCGGCGCAACCTGCTGGCGTCCACCCCCGGTAACCGTCAAACTATAGGAGTCTAAAGACTTATTGGATGTACCTGGTGTTCGTGGTACGGTTTTTAGGCACGCAAAGAGCCCGGGGGCAGTCGTTTGGGCTTGGCTCCGACGATTGAATGGGCTCGAACTAACTTAAGGCCAAGTGGCAGGCATTTTTGAAAGTGGAGGATAGAGGTTTATGCCGAATACAGTAGGCACGCAAATCGCGAGGACATTTGATTGGGTAGTTTGCAGAGCGGCTGGAATCACGTTTAACACCATCCAGTACTTCAACAAGCGCAATCCCAATCCTTCGGTCACGCCGAAGTGGTCGGATAAGCCGCTGCTTAAGTCCTGGGAAAAGACCAAGCCGACGCTGGGCTTCCCGCGGCAGACGGATTCGCTTTGCCCCGCGTGCGTGAAAGAAGCGCGCCAAGCGATCATCGCAGGCAAAAAAGACTGGCGCGACCTGATGCACGAGAAGGTCGGAGAGATCAAGGCGCAGATCATCGAGCGCGACGGGCAGGTCTGGATGGTCAAGGACTGCCCGCTGCACGGCCACTACGAAGACATGATGGCCGTCGACGCCAAGTTCCTCAACTGGATCGAAAAGCAATTCCCCGGCCGCGATATTCCCGCGCACAACGACGAAGATTTGCACAAGCATGGTTCCTCGACGGTGCGCTATGGCCGCGGGTCCGTGCTGACCGTCGACCTGACCAACCGATGCAACATGATGTGCGACCCGTGCTTCATGGACGCCAACCAGGTTGGATACGTCCACGAGTTGGGCTGGGAAGAGATCAAGGAAATCCTGGACAACGCCTTGAAGATCAAGCCGCGTCGCCAGATGTCCGTGCAGTTCAGCGGCGGCGAACCCACGATGAGCCCGTATTTCTTCGATGCAGTCGCTTACGCGCGCAAGATCGGCTACAACAGCGTACAGGCAGCGACCAACGGCATCGAGTTCGCCAAGAGCAAGGAGTTTTGCAAGAAGGCGTTTGAAGCGGGGATGCGGTACGCGTACCTGCAGTTCGACGGCATCGGCAACGACGCCAACAGCCACCGCCAGATCGGCAACCTGTTCGACGTGAAGCTGCGCGCCATCGAGAACATGCACGAAGCGGGCATCGAGATCGTGCTGGTGGTGACCATCGTCAATAACGTGAACAACGATCAGGTCGGAACAATCGTAAAGTTTGCGATGGAGAACCCCAAGAAAATCGCGTTCGTCAGCTTCCAGCCTGTTTCGTTCACCGGGCGCGACGAGGACATCACTCCGGAACGCCGCTTGCGCCAGCGCTACACGCTTTCGCATTTGGCCAAGGATGTCAGCAGCCAGGTAGGTAAAGTCGAACCGACGCGCGACTGGTTCCCGATTTCGTTCATCAGCACGTTTGCCGGATTCTCGGACATGGTCAAGGGACAAGAGTCGAACTGGGGCTCGCTCTCCTGCGGCTGCCACCCGAACTGTGGCGTGGGCACGGCGCTGATGATCAACAAGGAAACGAAGGAATGGGCTCCCGTTCCGCGCTTCCTGGATGCCGAGCAACTGACCAAGGACGTGACTGCGATTACCGACGCGGCGCGCGGCAAGAGTTTTTCGAACTTCATGATGGCCATGGCCCTCTTGAAGAACTACCACCCGTTTGAGGGGCCGAAGGGGCTAAAGTTGTATGACCTCTTCAAGAAATTTGACAAGACCTGGGCGCTGACGAAGAAGTCCGAAACGAAGTACGGACGCACATCTCCGGAGCGCACCTACGAAGACGCCATGAAGCGTCGCCAGAGTGATCCTTGGAACTTCCTGTTTATCGCGGGAATGTGGTTCCAGGATCTGTTCAACTATGACTTCCGCCGCACGGAAATGTGCATCATTCCGTACGCCACGCAGCAGGGTGAAATCAGCTTCTGCGCGTACAACACGGGCGTGGGCTGGCGACAGATCATCGAGAACATGCACAAGAACGCGACCGTGGCCGAGTGGTATAAGAACCACGGCAAGCACGAAATTTATGCCAAGGGTAAGACCGTCAACCTCCAGAGCTTTGAGCATTCCTTGAAGATTGACGCCGAAGACGCTGCGCGCGTGCGCCGCTTGGAGCACGACATTCCGGTGACAGCCGCGGAAGAAGAGCGCGCTCGCCGCAAGAAGGCTTACGAAGAGCAGGCCAAGGTTCGCGCGATTTACGAAGAGCTGGTGCTCAAGAAGCCTCAGCCGACGGTCGTGCAGATTGGCAGCGTAAGCGACATCGCCAAGGCTGTGCCTGCCAATTTCGCGAACGCGGGCAAGCCGGTTACCATCGCTCCAGCAAATGGCAACGGTAATGGTCATTCCAACGGCAATGGCGCAGCCGCCAAAACCGACGAAAAGGCCGCAGAAGCCGTCGCCGGCGACTAAAGTATCCTGTCGATTTCTATTTCGGAAAATGCTCCAGGCTCACCTGGAGCATTTTCATTTCGAGCCGCTTGGCCGTCCCCGAGGAGGGATTTGGTGTTATAGGTTCAAAAGGATACCTTCATGGAATTCCTCGCCAGAACTCTTGAATGGCTCTCAGTCCTACTGCCGTTGCTTGGCTGCGCTTTGGGATGGTGGCTCTGGGTCCGGGAAGGGAAGACGGTTCCGACTCAGGCGTGGCGTCGCATTGCGAGCGTGGCAGGGCTGCTTTTGGCCACGGCCAGCAATGCTTTTGGCGCATTTGCGTGGGCCTACTGGAATCGATTTCCTGACCCGGAGCCGGGACCGCCAAAACCGACCTATGTTGCCACGAACGTGGGGTTTTACCTGACGCTGGCCATGTTTCCGCCCTCCCTGTGTGGTAAGGCAGGCACGCGCGCCGTGCTACTCCTATGTTTTGGCGGATTACTCGGCTTCTATTTCCTTATGTTCTTATCTCCTTGAATCTCAGGGCTAGCGGGCCGAGCGCATGTCTTTGAAAAATCGTGTAGTGGTCGCTAGATGGTACAATTTTGGTCCTGGAGTTTATCGGGGCGAGTAACCGATGCCGATTTACGAATACATTTGCGAGGATTGCCAGACGCACTTTGAGAAGATTGTGCTGAACAAGCAGCAGGAGATTGCCTGCCCGAAGTGCGCGGGGAAGAAGAATGCGATTCAGCTTTCGGTGTTCAGCGCGGCGAATGGCTCGAGCAATGGCTCTTCCGCTAAGTCATCGGGCGGGTTCTCTGGAGGCGGGGGCAGTTGCTGCGGCGGCGGTTGCGGCTGCCACTAAAAATCTATGAGCCTTACGTCCATTCTTTTTATCGGAATTGTGCTGGTTGTGGTCTTAGCTACTATCCGCAATCTCCGAGAGTCGAGAGACCGAGATCGATCGTTGCCAGCCGGT
>Ga0209236_1002833_pt1 | contig 10569 bp, 8 predicted proteins | sample GraSoi013_1_40cm_FD_185819 | JGI IMG/M metagenome (GOLD analysis project Ga0209236, IMG submission 185819) | Grasslands soil microbial communities from the Angelo Coastal Reserve, California, USA - Sample 09_27_2013_1_40cm (SPAdes) (version 2) | ecosystem: Environmental > Terrestrial > Soil >... | reverse complement strand
AGGAGACTGGAAACCTGTCGTTCCACTGCAACCTACCGTTCTTCGATAGGACCGCGTGATCAGAGGTCTCTCCAACGTCCCAGTCAAAGGATGGTGTGGGACTGGATGATTCATAGTAGCTTCTTCTTCTCGTCTGCATAATCGCTCCCAGATTGGTCCTGGATAGTAGTCGAAGGATTCCTAGGAGCTTGCTGTGCATGTAGAAGTGTCTCTTCCCATCGCTTCCCGTAACTGACGAGATTCTCGGGTCGCTGAGCATGAATAGAGCCGTTAGGAGGAGAGTTGTCCAGATGACCGCTCCGTTCAGGTACTGGAGGTTAAGAAAGTTAATTCCTGCTTTCGAGGCATAGGTTGAATATTTCACGTCAAAGGTGAGACCATTGTTCACCCCGACGGCAAAGGCAGCGAAACAGGCGAGACCGAGAAGAATGTAGTATACAACCCAAGGGGTCCGAGAACCAGACTGGCGTTGAACCCTTGCAGACAAGAATGATCCAACGAGTACCAGGGCCAAAAGCAGAGCAGCGGTAGCAACGAACTCTGTGGCAAGGACCCAGAGCCCAAGCCCTGTGTTGAAGACGGAAAGTTCTCTGAGAAGAGCGAACTGTATTCCGAGAACGATTATGATGGCGAGAATTCCAGTGAGGAGACCTATTCTAAAGGGCCCCTTCAAACCAGCTCGGATCTCTGTCAAAGTGGGCGTTTCCTAGTCAAAGGGTCAATGAGATAAACTCAATTGAGTCTGTCCGACCGATTGTAACACCGTTGTATGATGTATTGCCAGAGGCCTTGGTTTGTTTATGAGAAGTCATAGGCTGCGATTCTGTCTAGGTCTCTCCGCCTTGGCTCGGTCCACAGGTCGAGGGGGATCAGTCTACCAGCATACTTCGCGATAATTGTCAGCTTGTCTGAATCGCACCTTGAGCATTTTGCATGTACTCCGGTATCGACGTAATAACATGACTGACACCATGACAATATTCTAGAAAACGTGAAGTGTTTGACTCCCGATTCTGCGAGTAGTTGGGATGCTTTCGTCAAACCTACGGTCTCTACTTTGTCTCCTAATCGGAGTGGCAGGATTGATCCTCCGTCGAGGAATCTCTGAACCTCTCCCTCAATAGAGGCGCGTGACGAGAATGGAATCTTCTGGGTAAGCGGGATCGCCGGCACATCAGTGTAGTATGGGTATCGCTTGGATCCTTGATACACGATTGTTGAGAAACCGTATTTTTCAGAGTCGATACCCGCAAGCCTCGATGATGCTTCGGGAGACGGATGAAGCCCAACCCGAATTCTAAGCTTACGAGAGTCGGTTTCCGATATCGCGCGTCTCGCGGTCTCGATGATCTTTTTGACAAAGACAAGAGAATCCTTGTTGTCCACATCCTTCTTTATGTGGTGCTTTACCGCCTCGTTCAATCCGAGGAGGCTAATCTCTGCCATCGGGTGAGATCCATAGTAGGCGCTCCCATTTGTCTGCCAAGAAAGCAGCGGCAGAAGTCCCTCTCGCATTCGTTCATGAATAGCCTGTCCGCGAATCTCTAGGGCCCTAACCGCCTCGTCTACGGCGTTCGTCACTCCTTGGAGAAATCGCTCGTCTTTCCATGCCGATTCATACGCGATTCTTGGCAGATTGACTTGGACCGTTCCCACCAGCGCTCCTCTGGCCACATCGCCCATGCTGTCGGTGACGAACATGCACCCGTCTGAAGATACGGTGTAAGATTCTCCCGGATTTTGTATCAGATAATTCATGATGGAGTATCTTAGAGAGGTCTCGTGGGCCATTGAGAGAAGTCCATCGGGCTCAGAGATTTTGTTGCGATCGAGTCTCAGGGTGATCGAGGGATTGACAAGTGGATTGTCTTGAGCAATTTCTTGGGCTGCATCGATCATTGTGCGGAGTAACTCCTCAGCTTCGTGTGCGTAGTCTGCGTACTTGCCCTCTGTCTTTCCGTTGGGACCAATCGCATCGGATTGTCCGAGGATGTTTGGGGCGGCACGATCGAGCCCAATGGTCGACCGTGAAGGAAGTGTGTTTGAGAAACCTTCCCAGTTCAGCTGAGAAAGAAAGAGTCGGACGGCTTCTTGGACCCTTTGATTTGGGACGCCCTTGACGAATGGTGCGAGAAGGATGTTAACGTGATCGAGTACTTGCTCCTCGGATACCTGCCCTTCGGTTACTCTTGCCAGCCGCAGCAGTGTTCCTAGCGCGCTTTCGAAAGAGATGGGTGGTTGCGATCCAGGTAGTCCTTTTCGGAAGAACGGGCGTGGGTCATGTGAAAAGACGCTGGGTTTGAGGATCCAGGACTCCGCGTCTTCTAGGTGGATTTGTCCCGAGAAATGTGCATCGACCAGAGGTCGTGGAAGACTATTGAGCAAGACATACTCTTCGGTCACCGCCGCGCCTGCGGACGATTGAACCCAAGCCGAGTCAAGGCGCTTCTGTCCTGCTTCCCTTAGAAGGACTGTCACGTCGTTGACGGGGAGTCCAAGTCGAGTTAGTTTGTGACGGTACTCCTCGAGTTTTCTCTCGACGAGGATGGTATTGACAAGCTCGCGTACTAGGGGCGCGGTGAGGTAGGTTGTCCCGAATCGCAAGAGCCTCTCTTCTGCTTCAGACGCAATCTCGTCAGCTAGGCTCTGAGGCATACCGGCTTCAGTTACAAGTGATGAAGCGATTCTGGTCCGGTCAAATTCCTCTATCGTCATTTTGGAGGTTCGGACGAACAGGCGGCCTCGCTTGACCGCGACCCATTCCTCTAGGTCGCGCGAGAACTCGACGAGTATCTTTCCGAGGTCTGTTATACTGTACTTTTTCGTGCCTTTTTCGATCGCAACCAAACCGGCCTTACGAAGGGTTTTGAGATGATAGACGAACTTTCCAGCGTCCCGCACAGGATCCATCTTCGCTTCGTACATTATCTCAGTGTACGGAAGAGGACCTTTGGAGACTAACAGCTTGAGAATGTGAAGCCGAACGGGGGCAGAAGCAGCGTCTAGAACATCCGAACTGAAGCGCTCGTAGGATCGCTGCAAGAAAAGGTCAAGAGCCTTCTACCCCAAACCTGTTTAAAAAATTGTACTTGACATCATATTGGACTCTGACTTCTGTCAGGAGCGGTACGGCGGCATACAGTGCAGGTCTTCCAACCTAATGTGTCCACGCTGAAAAGCTGTTCCCGCCCGCAACTCGTGCAGTACTGGTGAAATCCTGTAGGATGCCGCGGTTCTGATAGAGTCTCGGTCGATGTTGCCGCTCGCATGTTCGGGTCTTTCTTAGGAATAGGTTTCGTCAAACGCTGGAGGTAGTCCTTGCTGAACTTGAGTTTTGGCACCGCTACCCACCATACATGTCACTCTCTAGGCTTTGAGGACTAGGGTCCACCGAATTGCTGCCATGTGGAGGGTCAACGTGACACAACAATCACATTGGTTCCCACCCAAACACCGCGAAGGAGACAATTTCTTGAAATCTTTCACGCCCCTCATCAATTCATGATAATAATTTGATAGCCTCGGGAACGCAACCCGATCCTCAAGCTCTCGAATCCTCGGTAGTCCGTGCGACATCATCCCCTATGATGAACATGTTCTTGGAGTTTCTCGAAGTTCCCGGAAACGTCCTTCTCATCCAAGGAGCACCAGGCACTGGGAAAACAACTCTCGCCTTCGAGATCCTGAATGCTGTTGCGGACTCGCGCAGGGTCTACGCGTCCAGCAGGGTCTCACCCGTGAAGTTGCGTATTCAGTTTCCTTGGATCGATGAGGTTATCGATTCTATGTCCGGGAGATCGTCTAAGGCCAGCTGGAATGACGAATTCCACGACCTCCGAGGCTCCGACACCGACAGTGTCTTTTCGAAGGTCGTACGCCTGAAACAGGTGAAACAGAAATCAATCCTTGTCGTAGATAGCTGGGAGGGAGCGTTGAGAAACGCGACACCTGAAGGACGCAAAGTGCTGGAGTCAGCCGTCATGTCCGAACTAGATCAGACAAAAGTAAGCGTGATTCTCGTCAGTGAGGCCGAACGAGCCGACAACCTCGGTTACCTGGTCGACGGAGTCGTAACCCTCGAACAGAGCGAGCTAGATGGGAGACGAATCAGGTCTCTTGGAGTGGACAAGCTAAGAGGATTCAGAGTCCAGAGCCAACATTTCCCCTTCTCCCTGGAAAAGGGAAGGTTCACTTTCTTGGACCAAGAATACGAAAACGGTCCACCGAATATAGTGAGAAACCCAGAGAAAGTTCCACACACAGAAACCCACTACTCCACTGGGAGCAGGGAACTCGACCTGTTACTGGGAGGTGGCATCCGGAAAGGTGCTTTCTTCATGATCGACACAGACAGCAACGTTTCCCCGCAGTCGCTGAGATTATTGATCAATATGATCAGGTCCAATTTCGTCAACCAGGGCGGGGCCTGCTTCAGCGTTTCAACCGGGACCTTCAGCTCTGAATCCTCAGCGGAGGCACTGAGATCCTACGTAGGCGACAAAGCGTTGGCAGATAAAGTTCGGATAGTCGAATTCAACTCGCAGCTACCTTCAAAGCCCTGGAGGCTAAAGTTGAGGGGGCAGCTAATGAGCGATCTCGCAGAGTTCTACAGGTCATGGAACGCCTTGAAAGAAACGTCGAGTGGCATGATGCTAACTATGAACTTTGACAAGCTCGTGCAGGTCTACGGTGAGGAGCTGACACTTCCAGGTTTTACAGAGATAGGAGAAGGTCTGCGGGACGAGGGGGCCTTCAGCATCGGAATATCGTCACGTCCCACTAAGGTGCGTGATGAGTTTCTCAGACAAGCGGACTATCACATAAAGGTCCAAAGTTGGAACGGTCATCTTCTGATCTACGGCGTGAAACCTTTCACGCATGTTCACGGGGCCACTTTCAACTTCGACAAGGGATACCCGTCCCTCAACCTCATAGAGATCGTCTGAGCCTTTCCAGAGACTCACAATTGATTCGCTAGAATTTCGATGTGGTATAATCCCCAGTCGAGAAGAAGTACGGGGTTATCTCGACTAGGACTTCTGAGTCATTGGACAAGATTGACATTTTCATTGCTTGACTGGGACGCAGTAGAAAAAGTCGGGTCGCCTTTTCTATCCTCCTATAGCGGCTATACTACATGAGCGATCTGTCGTACAAGCTGGCTGAACTACGACCAGCCCTACGTCCAGTCGCCGAATCGGCGGCCTGGGTAGCCAGCTTCGTCATCGCCAACGCCATAAGCCAAGAACCAGTATACTTCCTGATCCTCCTACTTGTCCTCGGCTCAGACGTTCTCGATACCTCTGACAAGAGCAAGGGACTCTTCCGAGACTTCATAGCCGGGAGCATAACCGCAATCTTGGCCCTCGCTCTTAACGATCGGCTAGGCTTGGCTGTTGGAGCCGTAGTGGCTGTTACGGGGGTTGCCAGGCTGCTTCAGAAACTCGCCTAGAAGCCCGTCAGTAGAGAAATATCGCAAAGAGCTTACGCTGAAGCTTTGGTTCCCACGAAGTGGAATAATACCGGTTGAATCTCTCCGGAATCAATCAATAACTGTTCCATCCCCTTGAACATTCTCGCGAGTGCCGTCTCCCTATTCCGATCATGGATCCTCATTCCGCCGAATACGCCCCAACAATAGTAGCAGTGCCAGGAGAAGCGTCCTTTATGGAAGAGTTGTTCGAGAGGATACCTCATCTCCTCAAACTTGTTGATATGCTCCTTCCTTCCATACAGGTTTTCTTTCATTACGTTGTCAACACCTTCTCTCGGATTCTCGGAAAGATGCGATGAATACCCACCTGTTAGTTCTAGTGTTCGTTGGATTTGGTAGAGCCAGGTCGCAGCTCTCCGGTCCATTCTGTCATACGCATATTCTAGGCAGACCAGTCTTCCTCTATTTTTCAGCAAGCGGTGAGCCCTAGAGAGGATACTTCTGGGATGAGGAAGATCATGGAGGACCCGGCTAAAGAGAACAATGTCGTATGTTCCCGGATCATCAGACCATTTGTTGAAGTCCGCTACTTCGTATCGTAGGTCGCCACGGGTCTTACTGTAAGGGTCCGTTTCCATCGTCCTCCTAGCTATGCGGATGATCCTCTCATTCGGGTCTATTCCGACAAGGTCATGGCCCATCCTAGCTAGCTCTAGGCTCATGAAACCGGTCCCGCAACCGACCTCAAGAATCCTGAGATTTTGGCCACTAATGGAATTCTTTACCAGGCGGAAGTTATCGGCATAGGTCAGCTCGATAAGATAGGGTTGCCTCCAAAGACTGTCTTTCATGGAGGGCCAAGGCTTCAACCGACGCAGGTCTGGTGTGAAGTCCGAAGGATATCGTGGCAATGGTTCTGAGAACGTCCGGGACCGAATCTAAGAGGTTTCTCTCGGGCTTTTCTGCAGCTCTTATCGGTAAGCGCTTGGTTTAGCGGTTCACATCCACTTTTTCTGGCTCTTATTCTTTGCCGATCGGGTGCGGCTTCAGGGGATAAGCATAAAACGGCTCAGAGCTATCTCCAGTAGTCTAGAGATACCATGGGCAAAGTAATGATCTCTTTATCGTCCGAAGCAGAACAGCTGGTTAGGCAGGAAGTTGACAAGGTGTACTATGGTAGGACTGGGGGATTTAGCATCTTCTTCGAAAAGTTGGTTCGAACATACTTTAACGGACTCAAGAAAGTCCCATCCGACCGTAAGCAAGCGAAATAACGCGATCTCCCGCCCGGAAAGCAGGTTGAGTCGAATACGGCCAGTCACTCTGGGCTAACTTTCAGAAAGGGTCAGCGGTTTATTGCACTAGTTCTCAGCACCGTTGTCTAGCAATCGGCTGATACTGGGCCGCTTGCAGTCTAACCAAAGCATTTTGAATCATTGGCTTAGGGCTCGCGGCAGGGGCGGTGGTCCAGACCACGCACATGTGGGGACAGCTTGGTCTAAGAGAGCTGGCAGGCAACTACCAGTTCGAGGAAATACTGGTCTCGGGCACCAGTGATCGTGGGTTCAAATCCCACCCGCCCCACCAAGAACTACAAGCGCTCGACTCGAGGGTAAGTCTGAGACCCGCGGAATGATTTCAAGAGGTCGGAAAGATTTGGAGCTGATAGAACAGTCTCGGGAAATGCTCAGCTTCTTTAACCGTCTAGAAATCGGCCCTTGCTGAGGCTCGACGTCTTTGAAATGCACTTTCGGATTGATACATCTGGGGTGAGGTAATGAGCATCTCTGTGAGGAAGGAATCTAAGGAAGCGAGAGTGAAGAGGTCAAAGAGGAAAATTGTTGTCATTGGAGGGTCAGGAGTTGCCGGTGTGCATCTTGTTGAAGCCTTGCGCAGGGCGGCGGGTGTCGACGCCCTATCGGTGTCGCGCCACAGCGGTGTGGACGTTACCACGGGCGTAGGGTTGGACAAGTTCCTTTCCGGAGTTCAACGGGTCGTGGACGTGAGTTCTACTGAGAGCCCTGATGAAGGGATCTCGCGGACGTTTTTTGTCGCCTCGGCAAAGCATCTGCAGCGTGCCGCGGAACGAGCGGGCGTGGAACGGTTGTTCGTGCTTTCGATTGTCGGTGTGGACCAATTATCCCACGGGTACGCGGCGGCAAAATTTGAGCAAGAAAGGACCATTCGGTCGGGTGCCGTCCCGGCCTTCGTGGTGCGCTCTACACAGTTCTATGAACTCGTCCAACGAATTCGCAACTGGGGGTTGCGTGACGGGATTTGGTGGGTACAGGACCAACTTGTACAACCGGTCGCGGTTGCAGCGGTGGTCAGCGTTCTAGCCGAACTGGTTCTCACCGAGAGTCCGCCAGCCGCCATCTCCGAAGTCGCGGGTCCCCAACGAGAACAGCTGGTTGACATGGCCAGACGATGGGCTGCGCGACGTGGCGAACGGGTCGAGGTGCGTGGAATTCCAGATGACAGTCCGGACGGGCGAGCATTCAAAAGCGGTGCGCTCCTGCCAGGCCACGGTGCCACGATCACGGGACCAACATTCCAACAATGGCTTGATGAGGGAGAACGAGGGCCCTAATGGCAAACCCGAACTATGTCCGCACCAACTTTGTGGTCGTAGGTGCTACGGAACCGCATACAAACCGGTAGTTCTTTCGAGACCATTTCTTTCCAGGTCTTGAACCAGTATTGGGTTATCGAGGACCGTGATGAGACGGGTGTTCGCGTTGGTGAGTTACGGCCAGCGCTGGCTCTCAGTATCGATCAGAGGTTACGAAGATAGGGTGTGCTAACCTCACGATGGGGCACTTTTTAACAAGATTGCACGTGAAGCACAAGTTGTGAACTCTGTTCAGAAGCCGGCGTGGCTCTTCGCTCTTGTATTTGCATCAATCATGTCGGTTCTCTTTGGTCTGATTCATGTTTCTGATGCCATTGTTCGGCTGGAGGTTGGAAGTGTTTCTGGGGAGACCTTGGATGCCACAATAAACCCGCTGTACGCGGTCCTTTATCTAGGAGGGATCGCAGCAAGTTGGAATCGGAAGCGCATAGGATACATCGTTGTTTTATTTTTGTCAGCTCTGAGCACGTGGGGCTTTTTGGGCCACACGACCGGCCTGACTTCCCCGAACCTCGTGGAAATTGGAAGGGCTAGCGGTGTCGTATTCGTCTTTGTGGTGCTAGTCGGGGAAGTGGCCTCAATCTCCGCCGTGATTCTTTCATCCTATGCTTTGAGAAAAGGGCCAACCAAGTTGACCTCGAACGGCGGCAAGTAATTTTGTGCATGCGAATTTACAGCCACACTGCCGCGTCATTTGTTGAATGACGGAATAGCTTTCTTTCCAAAGTCGATCAGTGTTTGAATCGTCAGGCACCAGTGATGGTTCGTCTCCGAACATCGTGGGTTCAACTCCCACCCGCCCCACCATGGATGTGAACCCACTTGGGTTTGGGATCCACCTGCCCTACTAACCCAACCTACCCTACTAACCCAACCTGCCCTACCTTCGAGTCAGCATCTCTGACATTCATGATTCAACTGCTGAATTTTCAATTCTATTGCTCTTTAAATCGGAAGCTGGTTGTTGGATATGAACTGGGTAGAGTCGCAGCGAGTCGGGAATAGTGCCGGTCTATAGCCTAGTCGGTGGTATCCAGGTTGAATATGGAATTGGAGCGGGCCAGCCTATTGTCAAGCTCAAATCGAGCCGAGGAATAGCGCACAGAGCTGTCTATACTGGGACCGGGGTTCTTTTCTTCCACTGGGTCCAGGAAGGAAAAACTCAGGCTTGGAGGTGCGACTCTTCGATGCTGGATCCCCAGATTATTCAGCCTGAGGAAGCAACCGCTACTGACGGAGGCCAGACACTGACTTTTACTCTTCAAGAGTCTATGCCCGCCGCTGGATTATTGCGGCGCCGATGGGAGGGAATGTTCCTCGCTCCAGCGATCCACATCGATGTCCCGATGGGACGGGACATCTGGATTTTTCTCATCAGATCGCCATGGTTCCCCTTGAAACCCTCTGTGAGCAAGCCGCTCCTCTCAATCGCCCACGATCAGTCGATCGCTAACGCCTCGATAAGCATCCTCCCCACGGGAGGTCTAACAGCCGCGGTCTCGAACACAGGGACATCGTTCAAGAAAGTCTCCCTGGTGATGAGCCGGAGAGTTGGCGAGTTTGTATCAGAGGAGGTAATAGGAGAAGTCAGTTCCGGCACCGGGAATCTTTCTTGGCGGCCGATTATGCGAAGCTTCGATCTATGCTTTGCAATGTCTAGTTCGATGTCGATGGGAGAGCTTGCAGGAGTAGCCCAAGGCCTAGGAGCGCAGTTCACCTCGGGATTCTTTGGACCCGGTTCTATGATCGGAGACTACATTCTATGTGACGGTCCAAGAACAGGATATTCATTGCTGTTGAGGGGCGATCTTGGCCTGCTTCGCCACGAAGAAGATTCGACTCAGGCAAGTCTTGCCTGGCGATGAAGACTCCCACTATGTTGTTATAGAACTGGGGATCAGTCTCTGACAGGTTGAGCGGCCAGCAAAATCGATCCGGGGTCATTGTTGCACTAGTTCTTCTCATGATATTCCTCTTATTCGGGGGCCTCGCAGCCTTTTCCACTGGACCCCCTGGCGTCGCTTTCGGTGGCATTTTCTTCCTATTCTTCATTGTTATCATAGTCATCGTTGTTGCAAAGGCCGCAACGCAATCCAGGCCAGGGGTCCAGCGTCCGTATACTCAGCAGACGGCTTTTTCTCCCCCACCTCCCCCCGACACAATACTAGTTAAATGCGAATACTGCGGGATGAGCCAGCCCTTCAAAGAAAAATGCATTGGGTGCGGGGCGCCTCTTCCGAGACCCAGCCTGAACTAGCGGCCCTGCATGTATTGAGGAGCACTAGTAAAACCAGTAAATGCCCCCCTTGTCAAGTGCGCCCAGCAAAGGTTGCAAAGACTGGTCTCGGGCACCAGTGATCGTGGGTTCAAATCCCACCCGCCCCACCACGGATATTAACTCATGTGGGTTTGCAGCCTTGGCCGACCCGCGCTTGGAAAGTTGCGGTGGCTGAAAGTTTCCAAATTGCATCTAGGTCGGAATTTCTTGTCAGGGAGCTCGAGC
>Ga0209236_1002832_pt1 | contig 10570 bp, 9 predicted proteins | sample GraSoi013_1_40cm_FD_185819 | JGI IMG/M metagenome (GOLD analysis project Ga0209236, IMG submission 185819) | Grasslands soil microbial communities from the Angelo Coastal Reserve, California, USA - Sample 09_27_2013_1_40cm (SPAdes) (version 2) | ecosystem: Environmental > Terrestrial > Soil >... | reverse complement strand
AAAAAAAGCGGAAACAATCCCCACGCCATTCCGTCGTTCAGGTTGTTGACCAGTCCCGCCTGGCTAAAGCTGGAGAGATTCGGATCGCGAAACGTCGTCTGCCAGAAGACCTCAAGCGGGCTCGGTACTGGAGCGGCTTCCTTGCGAAGGCTCGATTCGAGTTCTGCATGTCCCTTCGTCTCACGCACTGCGAGCACCGAGAGGAGCAGACCGACCGCGACGAACACGACGCCCAGGTAGAAGGGCTCCGGGCGCAGTCCATAACGGGCCGCGATCCAGCCGGTCGCCAGCGCGGCGCCGGCGACGGCCACGTAGCCCGCGAACTCGTTCAGACCCATGGCAAGCCCGCGCCGCGCGGCGCCAACGAGATCGATTTTCATGATCACGGTGGTGGACCATGTCAGTCCCTGGCTCAGGCCGAGCAAGCCATTGGCGGCGAGCACCCAGTTCCAGCTCGGCGCCCACATGAGCATGAACGGCACCGGCACCACTGCGAGCCAGCCGGCAACGAGCACGAGCTTGCGGCCGAAGCGATCCGAGAAACGGCCCGCGAGGTAGTTCGTGCCTGCCTTCGTGACGCCGAAGACCACGATGAACGACAGCACGGCCGCTCGCGCGTGCAGGCCGAACTCCGCTTCGGCCAGCGCCGGAAGGATGCTGCGCTCCATTCCGACCATTGCGCCGACGAAGGCGTTGACCAGCACGAGGAGCGAGAACTGTGCGGCGTTCTCGCGCAGCCCGAGCCGCACCGTCATCTCGTCTCTCCGCGGTTGAAGGCCATGACGCGTTCCATCTCGACCGGCTTTGGCGGAACGTCCGCGAGCGCGTCGACGAAAGCCTCGCGCGAGAGCGAAAGCATCCGGTTCCAGCGCTTCTCAAAGGCGATGGTACTCGCGGGCTTGCCACTCATCCCGGTGCCGCATCCCGAACCGAGAAAGTGCCCGGGATAGACCTCGACGTCGTCGGGGAGCGTGAGGAGCTTCTCGCGAACGCTGGCGTAAAGCTGCGCGGCATTCTCGCGCGCCTGTCCTGGGAGATCGGGGCGGCCTACTGCTCCCACGAAGAGCGTGTCGCCGGTGAGCACGAACCAGGGATCGGTCCCGCGCCTGAAGTCAGTGACGAGGAGACAGGCGCTCTCCGGCGTGTGCCCGGGCGTGTGGAGCACTTTGATGTGGGTGTTGCCCAGCTCGATCTCCTGTCCGTCGCGCAGTGGCTCGAAAGGGATGTCGACGCGTGCCGACTCGTGCAGGCAGTACCTGGCGGTCGCCTTTCGAGCCAGAGCAGGCCCGCCCGAGCGATGGTCAGCGTGAACGTGCGTGTCGATGACATGAGTGATCGCCATCCCCTTCGATCGAGCGAAGGCGACATACGGTTCCAGGTCTTCCTCGTGGGCGTCGACGACGGCGCGCAGCCGAACAGATAAGCCACGCAACCGGTCTCGAAGTAGTAGTAGGGCCGGAAGATCATCGTCGCCCTCCTTTACGAACTGACGGCGGTCAAAGGACGAGCTGCGAGCTTCTTGACCACGGCGCGCTGCAAGGTCAGCCCCGCGATCATGCCGGCCACGACCACCGCGCCGGCGACCTGGCCCTCACCGATCATGACGGCCATCGGTCCCGGGCAGGTTGCAGCGATGCTCCAGCCGGCTCCGAAGAGCACGCTTCCGATGACGGTGCTCGCTCGCGGCCGTTCCACTATCCAACCGATCGGCTCATTGGTCACGAGTGCATGCGCACCTGACCGACGCAAGAGCCGAGCGCCGATCCCCGCTACCAGCGCGGCGCATCCCATGAAGAGGAAGACGTCCGCTTCACGCAAGAGAAGCATGTTGCGAATGACCGCGGGATCGGTGAGCCGCGCCCAGGCGAAGATGAACCCCGTTCCTACGCCCAAGAACAATCCGACGATTCTCGACCTCACGGCTTCCTCCTTACAGCAGCTTGTAGAGGTGGGAGAGCAATACGGCGGTGGCCATGAAGGTCGCGGTCGCGGCGAAGCTCGCCGGCGAGCCCAAAGACGTCCCGGACATGCCGTGCCCGCCGGTGCACCCACCCGCGGTGCGCGCCCCGAAGCCCATCAGCGCGCCGCCGAGCAGCAGCAGGGGAACTTGCGCGCCCAAAGCGGCAGGCAGGACCTCTCCCGCGGTCCCATACTCGAGCGAGAAGTGGAAGCTTCCGAGGGTGGCGGCGAATAGCGCGCCGCCGATGACGAATCCGAAGAGCATGAATGCGCGATAGCCGAGGCGCTGCGGCGTCGCGACGTGCTCGGCGAGATCGATGTAGCACCCCAATCCAGTCAGCGGCTTGTTCAGCGTCGCGCGGAGGCCGACGATGATCAGTCCGAACAACGGTCCGGCCAGGTACCAAGGACAGCGTGTCATGATTCAGCTCCTCCCTCCTCTTCCATCTCGATGGGAAGCCCGGCGGCCTTCCACTCGGGGAAGCCGTCCAAAAGGCGCCGTGCGCGCCGGCCGCTGGCGCGCAGCGACTCGACCGCGCGATCGGCGTAGACGCAGTAGGGGCCACGGCAATAGGCGACGTATTCCTTGGCCTTGGGCAGCCGGCGCAGCCGCTCTTGGAGCTCGTCCACCGGCACCGAGACCGCGCCCGCAATGTGCCCGGCGGCGAACTCGTGCGCCGGGCGCGCGTCGAGGATAATGACGTCGCGCTTGCGGGCGCGATCGACAAGCTCGTCCATCCTCACCGGCTCCGGATTGGAGCGATCGCCGAAATGATCGCGCACCAGGCGCTCGAGCTCCGCGAACCTTCGCTCGGCGACGCTGCGCAGGGCCTTGCACAACGCGAAGACCGACGGGTCGGCAAGGCGATAGTGGACGTAAAGGCCCTCCTTGCGGTTCTCGACGAGGCCGCCTTCGCGTAGCGCCTGCAAGTGCTGCGAGGCGTTGGCCAGGGAGAGGCCGATCTCGTTGGCGAGCGACTCGACGGTGCGCTCGCCCTGGGCGAGCAATTCGAGGAGCTCGAGGCGATGCGGGCTGGCGAGCGCCTTCCCGATGCGGGCGAACTGCCCGTACAAGCGGTCCTTGAAGAGGCGATGCGAGGGGTCCTTGGGCATGGTCAAGTGCTCTATAGACTACTTGAATAGTGCCGTCAAGCCCTCCACTGGCCTGATTGCGGGCTCGGTTTGCAAGCGACAGCCGCGAATTGCGATCCGGCCGCAGACCAACCAGCTTCAACACCGTGCCACGCGGTAGCGTTCGCTCGCGTTTCTGCGCGTACACTGCTACGGGCGATTTCCTCTGTACCGGCTCTACTTTTTCGCGGTCTTCCGCGGATCGTCAGCGGGGTTGACGTAGGTAATGCCCCAGGGCCCGTTGCCATGGAGCTGGATGATCGCCGCTCCCTTGGTGAAGGCGTAGTGGCGCGTGCCCTTGGGGATGGAGTGGAAGCCACCCGTCTTCATCTCTTTGGCGGCCGCCTCGTCGAAGGTATCGCCCATGCCCATGTAGAAGCTGCCGTCGATGACGGTGACGTGCTCGTCTGCGGGATGGAAGTGGGGCGGCACCTTGTAGTTCGGAGGCAAGCGCAGCCGGACGGTAAACTCGGTCTTCTTGGTCATGTCGCCGTCGAGGCCAGCGGCCTCGGCCCCGTAGGGAAGCGACCCCACGGGCGACCACTTCAGATCGTCTGGGTTCTGGATGCGAAGCACCGCGTGCGCCTTCTGCTGCTCCGCAACGAGCCGCGTTGAGATGAGGAACGCGACGACTGCAATCGCGACAGATCCAGCGTATGCCAGATACGTTCGTCTCATTGGTGGACCCCCGAGTGGGTACTGCGGGCACGCTTTAAGCACCGGGTTCCATGGATTTCAAGCCTGCCTGCCCTGTGCAATGGCGGCGGTTGGTTCCACCGGCGCTTCGGCGCGTCGTCGAGCAAACTCAATCAACTTGTGTTCTTTGTCAGGGGTGGAGCAATCTTGGCGCGTCCCGCGGAGACTGCCCACGTTCGAGCGGACAAAAGGATTGCGGGAGTGCCGGATTTCGGCGGCGCAGCTTGGGCTGACTTCGTTAGGGTGGTTCGCTCGGCGGGATGCCAATCCCGTCGATCCCCGCCTGCAGGTTCGCCAGGTCCACTCTGTTGTAGATGTTCGCGGCGAACCGCGGATCTATGGCGGAGGATGCGCTGGGCCACCACCAAGCCGACACCACTGCGGGCGAGCAGCGTGGCGGTCGTGCCGCGTAGATCATGGAAGCGCATCGGCCGAAGAATCGCCTTCGGCCAGAGCTTCATGTTGCACTCTGGGAAGCGTCGCAGATCGCGATCCTTGGTCTCCTCACGATGTCCGCAGCCCTTGCGGCGGTAGACGTGCGTGTATCCAGCCACTCTGCGTAGCGCGCAACCTTCAGGTTGTGTGCACCTTGGATGTCCGATCGTTCTCGCCGAGTGGCGCCGCTTGACGCGAGTCCCCGCGGGGCGCAACGTGGCACGGGGGAATCATGAGCAAGACCGAGGAGAGCGCTTCGCCGGTTCCAGCGCGCGATGTCGCGGATGTCGCGGACCCTCCCCGGATCGACGAGCGCTACCGCATCGAGAAGGAGATCGGCCGCGGCGGGATGGGGCGCGTCTTCGTCGCCCACGACCGCAAGCTCGGCCGCGACGTCGCCATCAAGGTGCTCGCCTCCGGCCTGCACGGAGAGGAGGCGCTGCACCGCTTCGAGCAGGAAGCGCGCGCCACCTGCGCGCTCAATCACGCCAACATCCTCGACGTGCACGATATCGGGACGCATGAGGGCAGCCCGTACATCGTCTCTGAGCTGCTGCACGGGAGCACACTGCGCGAGCGACTGCAGAAAGGACGATTATCGGTGCAGGAGGCGAACGACTACGCCCTGCAACTCGCGCAGGGCCTCTCGGCTGCGCACGAGAAAGGCATCGTCCATCGCGACCTGAAGCCGGAGAACCTCTTCATCACCGAGGAGGGACGGCTGAAGATCCTCGACTTCGGCATCGCCAAGCTGGTGGCGCCGGTGACGCTGGGAACCGGCGAGACGCTCCCCTCGCCGCAGCCGCACACCAAGGAGGGCGCGCTTCTCGGCACCATCGGGTACATGTCGCCCGAGCAAGTCCGGGGTCAGCCCGCGGATCAGCGCTCGGACCTGTTCAGCTTCGGGGCCATCTTGTACGAGATGCTCGCGAGGCGCGGTGCATTCGAGCGCGACACGGCCGTCGAGACCGCGTACGCAATCCTCAACGACGATCCGCCGCCGCTCCCCGCGGGTGTCCCACTGGAGTTCCAGAGGATCGTCCGCCGCTGTCTGGAGAAGGATCCGGAGAAGCGGTATCCGACCGCGCACGAGCTGGCCTTGGCGCTGGCCCGGCTCTCGCCGGCCGCTGGCGCAGGTCGCGCCGGCCGGCAGACCCGGCGGGTGAGCCTCTTCATCGTGGGCGGACTCCTCGTCGCGCTAGGCCTGGCAGCGCTGCTCGGTCGAGGGATTACGCGGAGTCAACCCCAACTTCAGACACTCGCGGTGTTGCCTTTGCAGAACCTCTCCGGCGATGCCGCCCAGGAATACTTCGCCGATGGCATGACGGAGGCGCTGACTACCGATCTGGCCCGAATGGAGAGTCTCCACGTAATCTCCCGCACCTCGGCGATCCAATACAAAGGAGCCAAGCAGTCTCTGCCAGCAATCGCACGGGAGCTCCACGCAGACGCAGTGGTAGAAGGCTCGGTGCAGCGCTCCGGCAGTCGCGTGCGCGTCACTGCGCAGTTGATTCGCGCCTTTGACGACCGGCATCTCTGGGCCAATTCTTATGAACGCGACTTCCGCGACGTGCTCGCGCTGCAAGAAGAGGTTGCGTCGGATATCGCCAAGCAGATCGAAACGAGGCTGGGCGGCCCGAAGCCAGCTCCACCGCCAATAGTACAGGCAGTAAACCCAGAGGCGTACGAGACTTACCTGAGAGCCAACTCTTATTTTGATAGTTTCGATCTGCAGAAAAGCATTGACTACTACCATCAGGCAATCAAGCTCGACCCGAACTATGCCCCTGCATACGCCCATATGGCCCAGGCTTACTCTTTTCTCGCCTTCTTCGGAGCGGTATCGCCCAGCGTGGGCTGGGGCAAGGCGAGGGAAGCGGCGAGCCTTGCTGTCCAGAAAGACGAGCGCTTGCCGGAGGGCCATGGCGCGCTGGCCCTGGCCAAGCTGCACTACGACTGGGATTTTCCCGGAGCGGAGCGGGAGTTCAAGCGCGCGCTGGAGCTCAACCCCAGCAACGCCGATGTCCGTCACGACCATGCTCACTACCTCATGGCCATGGGCCGGCTTGCCGAATCGGAGGCCGAGAGCGCGCGCGCAGTGCAGCTGGATCCGGTCGGAGACAACCTGAACGACTGCCTCTGCTGGCATAGCTTCGCCGCTCGCGATTACGATGAGGCAGTCCGTCTGGCGGCGAAGTTTCTGAAATCGCACCCTGACGACGTGTGGGCGCGGAGTGTTCTTGGATGGGCCTACGAACAAAAGAGAATGCCCGAGCAGGCCATCACGGAATTGAAGAGGGCAGTGGAGCTTACAAAAAGCGCACGAGCGACACCGGCGTACCCTGGCGATCCTTTCTTTGTCGCCGCGTTGGGGCACGCATATGCCATCGCTGGCAATCGGCGCGAAGCGGAAAAGGTCCTTCAGACACTCTCAGATCGCGCGAAGAAGTCCTACGTCTCTCCGTTTGATCTCGCGCTGATCTACGCCGCTCTGGGCGAAAAGGACAAGGCATTTGCCCTGTTGGATAAGGCCGTGGCTGAGCGTTCCACGTTTCTCGTTTACAGCAAATGGGAGCCACGGCTTGACCCACTGCGCTCAGATCCTCGGTTTCAAAAATTACTCAGGCGCGTTGGATTGGCGGCAAGTTAAATTGCTCTTCGTGGGCTAGATGTTCTCAGTGCAACGCCAGCAGCCGCTTGCTACGGAATGTTGACATGAATCGTTCCCTGCGGGTTCAGACACGTCCCGCCCTGGGAAGGCGCGAAATCGACCACGGCCGACGCCGCATAACCCGCTGATGGTGAGGCGATCACGACCAGCGCACCGGCCACACCGCTCGGCGGCACGTACGCCGCGCTCACTGAATAGCGGCCGAGCGGAATGTTCCCGATTTGGAACCACTTCCACGAGCCCGCCATAGCGGTGAGCGTGTGGCCGGTGCTTCCGTCGACCACCTACGAGCAGCGGTCGACGCTTCGACGAGCGCAGCGGTGGGAGACCGATCGAGGCGGACGTTCCAGCGGCTCTGGATAGCTAACCTTGGCCGCACTTCGAGGGCTCGGCCGGTGTGGCTCGTGCATCCCGTCTGTAATGGTCCAGTGGACCGACCGGTCCGTGCGTCGGTCGCGGCCCGAAGAGATGCGTCAGGCAATCGCAGCCTCCAGCGGGGAACGATAGAGTTAAACGATGCCGACGGATGAACCTGTTCGGAAGATGTATCGTCTACGCACGGCCCCAGATCTTTCCTTTCTGAAGGGTGCCAACGGTCACCAGCGTCTACCTAGATCAGCACGGGGCCGGCTTCTTGCTCGACCTCGGTCCAGCGAGTGGGATCTACGACTGGCGGGTCAACCAAGCATTCCACTTGCGGATCGCCGGAAAGCTCACGGAATCGGACCCGGACGACAGCAGGTCGATGATGCCCTTCTCTCCACGCTGTGCAGTTCGGTCGAAAACGCTTATCTCGACCTAGTGCTCCGACCGCCGCGCGGTAAGTCCGTCGTAGCGAAAGACTCGCCGCGCGGCGGTCGGAGCACTAGACGGATGCGTTCGTTTCACGCTCGCGGGGAGAATCGAAGTTGAATGTGGCAGCAACCTGTCCTACGAGGCATGGCAGCTCAGCGGACCAGGAGGGTTCTTGCTCGTTTGTCTCCCGGGTGGAGGCGTTGCAGCCTGGGACAGCGGCAAGACTCAGGTTGACAACCTGAACGGACGGTCTGTCGCGTCCTCCACCTCTTTGCCGCTCGCTCCTCCTCCCCTTCTTTCCCATTGAGCGACCTGACGAACACGATCTTTTTCAGTTGTTGGAGTCTGCGATATCTCGCCGTCGCGACATGCCACATCAGCTCCTCGTCTCTCCCTGTGAGACGCACGATCGAGGTCGGGCTTCCGTCCCCTCCCTCTTTCTCTCTCGCTTCTTCCTTTCCGTCTCTCATCATTCACCACACCTCCCTCAACTCTTCTCTGTCCTCTCCCTCAACTTCTGACCACTAATCTTCCTTGTTGACCCCCCTCCGAACTGGCCACCCCGCCCCCGCCAATTGGACCAAGCTTCGAGGCTGCCTCCGACCCCTCGATCAGGTCGTTGGGAGCGAGGGGTCGGGGGCAGCCTCGCCCGCGATCTCGCCCTGATCGGCGGGGGGCGGGGTGGCCACCTCTTCCCCGCAGAAACAACGACTTCCGTGACCCAAACTCATCAGCCGCCTCATCAGTAGGGTGGTTCGCAAACTCGTACATGTGCTGATGACTCTCCTGATGAGGCGCCGAACTACTTTGCTGACGACTTTGCGAACTACTTTTATGACGACTTCCGTCGCCTGCGACGCCACGTACAGGTCAATAGATCGCTGACACATTTAGCCTCGCTCACGCGCACATCGCAGCCGCTTCGGCAGGATTGCCTTATCCTAACAGACATGCTAACTGTACATACACATGCTGCGCCAACGACCCATGGCTAAGACACCGACGACCGAACGCGAAACCGCCACCTTTCGTCTCCCTGCGACGCTCCTCAATCGAGCGCGACAAGAGGGCGCTGCACGCGGACTGGCCTACGTGCGCTCGGTCGAGGAAGCTCTCGAGGTTTACTTCTTCTCGAGGCTTCCACCGCCGATGGCCGACGCGCTCGAGCAAGACATCAAGGAACTGAAGGTCTCGCGCGAGAACTATTTCTACTCCCTTCTCGATGCACGATATCGCCAACTGATTTCCAAGACAGCCGTCGCCGAAGGACGCAAAGGAAGCGGACCGAAGACGAGATCTAAGTGACCAGTGGACTCACCAGGAATGAGCGGTAGCATGAGCGACCCAGTGCACGAGCGTAGACTCACTCCCGAGCGCAGGATCGGGAGAAGGCGAAACAGCGAACCCGTCGTGCCGCCCTCCACGTCGCTTGCGCCGCCAGACCATCTGCGCGGGCCGACGATCCTGTCCATGGACCGACTCTGGAGCGTGCGTCAGGCGGCCACGTTCCTTGGGCGCTCCGTTTCATGGGTCTACAAAGCCGCTGAGCGCGGCGAACTGCCGCGAGCGAAGGGACTCGGCTGGGGCCTGAGGTTCGTGCCGGCGGAGCTGCATGCGTTCGCCCGAGGCGAGGTGCCTGAGCTAGCCACCCGGCGGAAGGGAGAGCGCTGATCATGGCGAGCGTCTTCAAGCGCGGCGGGACCTGGTACGTGCGTTGGCGCGCCGTCGACGGCTGGACCCAGCGAGCGACGGAGGCGAAGAGTCGCTCGCAGGCGAAGGCCTTCGCGGCCGAGTTGGAGCTTGAAGAGCACACCGCGCGCCGCGCCAGGATGCGCCAGACCGCTGGGCTGGTGCCGATTCAGGACGACCTGCCCGGCAGCTTCGGCGCGCTCTGTCGTTGGTGGCTCGACGAGCGCTGCCCGGAGGCAAGCAGGGACATCGAGAACCGACGCCTCCGCAAGCACGTGCTCGCCGCGCCCATCTCGGCGCTAGCGCTAGCGCGCGTGCGCAGCTCCGATGTGGAAAACCTGTTGGCGGACATCGAGCACAAGGGCGCCGCGGCCGGCAGTGTCAATAAGCTGCGCGCGATCCTGCACGCCGTCTTCAACCGGGCTCGGCGCGCAGGCCGTTGGGTGGGCGAAAATCCGGTCGCCGCCACGCAGCCGCGCAAGGTGCCGCGGCGGGTCTACGTCACGCTGAGCCCCGAGCATCTTGCGCGCATGCTCGAACAGATCCCCGACGACTGGCGGCCACTCTTTGCGTGTGGCCCCGCGCTCGGATTGCGTAAGGGGGAGCTGTTCGCGCTCGCAAAGAGCGATGTCGATCTGGACCGCGGCACCATCACGGTCGCCCGTTCGCACGATCGCGATACGACGAAAGGCGGCGCTGCGGCGGTCCTGCCCCTGCCGGCGCCGCTGCGGCCCTGGATCGAGTACCAGGTGAAGCACGCGCCAGGTCCCCTGCTCTTCCCGGCTCCCGATGGGTCGCAGCGGCGCCGTGAGGCCGACCCGCAGAAAATCCTCCGCAATGCGCTCTCGCGCGCTGGCATCGCGGAGGGCTGGGAGCACCGCTGCCGCTGGTGCGGCCACAAGGAGCGGCACCAGGACCGTGAACAGCGCTATTGCCCGAGCTGCGTGAAGCGCACGGACGGCACCGGCAAGCCCGCGAAGCACATTCGTGGCCGGTTGCTCTGGCCGAAGGCGCTGCCGCTCAAGATGCGGTTCCACGATCTCCGGCACACGTTCGCGACCGAGCTGCTGCGCCAAGGCGTCGACGTGCACCGTGTGCAGCGGCTCATGCGCCACAGCGACGTGCGCGTCACGACCGGAACGTACTCACACCTGCTCGTCGAGGATCTGCGCGCCGCGGTCGATGCGCACGCCC
>Ga0209236_1002827_pt1 | contig 10577 bp, 11 predicted proteins | sample GraSoi013_1_40cm_FD_185819 | JGI IMG/M metagenome (GOLD analysis project Ga0209236, IMG submission 185819) | Grasslands soil microbial communities from the Angelo Coastal Reserve, California, USA - Sample 09_27_2013_1_40cm (SPAdes) (version 2) | ecosystem: Environmental > Terrestrial > Soil >... | reverse complement strand
AGTCACCCGGCTTCCCACGAGGTAGCTCACAACGAGGTCGGCGGTTTCCCGAGGCATCGGCGTCCGGGGCATCATCGTCCCCGGCCGCGTGCCCTCCGGGTCACGGACCATGGAGTCCACGAACGCAGCCGAGAACGCCATCCCGGGCTGCGACAGATCGGGCGCCAGCCGCGCGCCTTCACCCTCGAGCGCGTGGCACCCGAGACAGGGGAGGTGGTCGCGGATGAGCGCTCGCGCCTTCGCGCGCGCGAACGGCGAGAGCGCAGTCTGCGCGCCGGCACCGGCCGCGACCGCGCATGCGCACAACATGACGACGACGACCGTGGGACAAGGGCGCGGTCCCGGCATAGGGGCTACAATGTAACGGTCCCCGATGGGCGTGCATCGTCGGGTTCCGTTACTACGCGGCCTAAGCCCGGGGAATCACCCTGCGCCAGGACCGGCGCGACCGCCGGCAGGATGTGTGTGATGTGCGTCGGGCCCGAGCTTCTGGAGCAACGCCCCAGGTCCTCTTCCGGCCTGGGGCGTTTGCTGTCAATATCGGGCATGATCCGGCTCCTCTGCGCTCTGATCGCTTCCTGGGGGGGAGCTCAAGGCGACACTGCCAGCTTCACGCTGCGCGATTTCCGCTTCGCCAGCGGCGACACACTTCCCCTCCTGCGCGTCCACTACCGCACGCTCGGCAATCCCCGACGCGACGCCGCCGGCGTCGTGCGGAACGCGGTGCTGATCCTCCACGGCACGGGCGGCACGGGCGCCCAGTTCCTCACGCCGGTCTTCGCGGGCGAGCTGTTCGGCCCCGGCCAGCCACTCGACACCGCGACCCACTATCTGATCCTGCCCGACAACATCGGCCACGGCGCGTCCTCCAAGCCGAGCGACGGCCTGCATGCGCGCTTCCCGCACTACGACTACGGCGACATGGTGGAGGCGCAGTACCGGCTGGTGACCGAGGGCCTGCGCGTCGATCATCTGCTGCTCGTGATGGGCACGTCGATGGGCTGCATGCATTCGTGGATCTGGGCCGAGCGGCATGCGGGATTCGTGGAGGGCGTGGTGCCGCTCGCCTGCGTGCCGACCCAGATCGCGGGGCGCAACCGGATGCTGCGCAGAATGATCCTCGACGACATCCGCACCGACCCTGACTGGCGCGGTGGCGACTATGCCGCCCCGCCCCGCGGGCTGCGCGCCGCCCTGCAGATCCTCTTCGTCATGAGCAGCAGCCCGTTGCAGCTCCAGCGCACGGCCCCGACGCGGGACTCCGCCGACGCCTACATCTCCCGCTGGGTCGACGCCCGGGCTAGGGCGACGGATGCCAACGACATGCTATATCAGTTCGACGCCTCGCGCGACTACGATCCGAGGGCCGACCTGGAGCGCATCACCGTTCCCGTGCTGGCCATCAACTCCGCGGACGACGTGATCAATCCCCCCGAGTTGGGGCTGATGGAGCGCCTGATCGCCCGCGTGCCGCGCGGGCGCTACGTGCTGATCCCCACGAGCGAGATCACGCGCGGGCACGGCACCCACACCGTGGCGGCGGCCTGGAAGCAATACTTCGCGCCGTTCGCGGCGGGGCTGGAGGCGCACGCCTCGCGGTGACCGCGGCCCGCCTGCTCTTTCCCGCCGTCGTACTCCTGGTGGGATGCGCCGGCCGCGGCCCGCGTGGCGGCCGGGACCTGCCGGCCGTGGACGCGCTCTTCACCGACTACACGGGACCGAGCGTGCCCGGCGCGAGCGTCGTCGTCATCCAGGACGGCCGGGTGATCCTGCGCCGTGCCTTCGGGATGGCGGACCTCGGCCAGCACATCCCCGCGACACCGGCAACCGACTATCGCCTTGCCTCCCTCACCAAGCAGTTCACGGCGATGGCGGTCATGCTGCTCGCGCGGGATGGCAAGCTCGGCTACGACCAGCACGTTCGCGACATCCTCCCGGAGCTGCCGCCCGCAGCTCGGCCGGTCACCATCCGCAACCTGCTGAATCACACCTCGGGCCTGTGGGACTACGAGGACCTGATCCCCGACACCCAGACGGTCCAGGTGAGCGACCACGACGTGCTGGCGCTGCTCGCGCGCCGGGACACGGGGTACTTCGCGCCGGGCATGCAGTACCGCTACAGCAATTCGGGCTATGTGCTCTTGGGTTTGGTCGTGGAGCGGGTCTCCGGAATGTCGCTCCCGCGGTTCCTCCATGCGCGCCTCTTCGCCCCCCTCGGCATGACCGCCACGGTGGCGCACGTGGAAGGCGCGGACACGGTGCCGAACCGCGCATATGGCTACACGCCAAACCCCACCGGTTTCACGCCGAGCGACCAGAGCGTGACCAGCGCGACGCTCGGGGATGGCGGGGTCTACACGAGCGTGGACGACCTCGTCCGCTGGGATCAGGCCCTCGACGGCGCTTCGCTCGTGGACACGGCCACGCTGCGGCTCGCCACGACGCCGCCCGAACTCCCGAGCGGCGCGCTCAGCCAATACGGGTTCGGGTGGTTCGTGGACACCTATCGCGGGGAGCGGCGCTGGCGACACACCGGGGAGACAAGCGGGTTCCGCAACGCCATCCAACGCTTTCCCGATCGGCGGTTCACGGTCTTCGTGCTGACGAACCGCAACGGGGGAGAGCCCGGCACGATCGCCGAGCGGCTCGCGGACCTGCTGCTGTTCCGCAGCAAGTCCACCCCCTAACGCCGGGTTGCCGCGGGGCGTAACTTGGCAATGGGACGTCCATTCTTACCGGGAGTGAACTGCATGCGTCTCGCATCGTCGGTCGTCACGGGAACGCTGGCCGTCGGCCTGGCAGCGGCCGCCGCGCAGGGGCAGGTCGCGGCAACGCCTCCCCCCCCCCCTTCGCCCGATCCGCAGCCGCTCGCCGTGGGTACCGTCGCGCCGGACTTCGTTGTCCCCGGCGCCACGCGTTACGGCGTGCTCCGGGCACCCATCCGCCTGAGCGACTTCAAGGGGAAGACGGTCGTGCTGGCGTTCTTCTTCAAAGCGCGAACGCGTGGCTGAACGATCCAAATGAACGCGTACCGTGATCAGTACGCGCAGCTGTTCAGAGGTGGACGGAACGTGGTGCTGATCGCGATCAGCGCCGACGTGGACACGGCCCAGGCCTCCTGGGCGCGCGATTCCGAGTTCCCGTACCTGTTCGCGAGCGACACCGGCTCAGCGGTGGGCAAGCAGTTCGGCGCCTACCTCGGCAAGTACAAGCTCGACAACCGGACGCTGTTCGTGATCGGGCCGGACGGGAAGATCGCCACTGTGATGGCGCCGTTCCGGGAAATCGACCCGACGGCGTATACGGACCTCGCCGCCGCCATCAACAAGCTGGTGCCGGCGGACTCGACGCACGGGAACTGAACGGGAAACGAGACACGAGAAACGGGAAACGTAGGGGGTCACGTTTCCCGTTTCACGTTTCCCGAGCTACTACCGCCCGACCGCCCGCTTCACCGCCTCCTCAATATTCTGGTCCGCGCCTGTCCCCGTGTAGACCACTCGCCCCTTCGCATCGAGCACCACCACGTACGACGTGGAGGGCGCCTGAAAGGCGCGCGTCGCACGGCCGTCGGTGTCCCATAGGATCGGGAAGGGCATCGCATGGGCAGCCTGGTGGCGGCGGATCGAGCCCTTGCTCTGGTTCACCGCCACGGCGACGACGAGAAACAGCACCCGGTCGCCGTACTTCTGGTGGGCCGCCTCCATCCGCGGGAGCAGCGCCTTGCAGAGCGGACACCACGTCGCCCAGAACTCGACGAGCAAGGGTCGCTTGCCGACGTACGCCCCTAGGTCCACCGGCCTGCCGTCCAGATCTTCGATCTGCGCGGCGGGCGGCACCGCGCCGACCGGCAGCCCGATGTCGTCCTCCTCCTGGGCCGCCAAGCCCCCCGCCCCGGCGCCGAGTCCGACCCCGAGCAGGGTGGCGGCCACGCACCACGCACCACGCAGCCTCATAACACCTGTCCCATCTGTATGAAGTAATACTCCGCCATCGCGAGAAGGATCGCTCCGGCGGCTCGTTTCACCCACACCATCCACGGGCCCGAGCGCGGCAGGGCCGCCAACATTCCAGAAAAGATCCCCACGACCGCGAGCAGCGCGGTCATGCCGAGCGAGAAGACGAAGAGATACACGAAGCCGAGCACCCCGCTCCGCGTGGCGGCGACCCAGGTGAGCACGGCCGCGAACGCCGGCGCCCCGCACGGCGCCGCGACGATGCCCGAGGTCGCGCCGAGCAGGAACACCGCTGGATACGATCCCCCGCCCAGACTCCCGGCCCACGCCAGCAGCCGCCGGGGGGCCGACACCGGAAACACGTCCAGCATAGCCAGCCCGAACAGCAGCAGCAGGTTCCCGATGGCGAACCGCGCCCAGGGATTCGACCCCACGGTGCCGAACAGCGATCCCGAGAGTCCGGCGAGCAGGCCGAGCACGCCATAGAACAATGCCAGGCCGGTGACGTAGGTCAGCGTCAGGCCCACCGCGCGCCGCCGCGAGGTCGCCGTCCCGACGCTGCCCGCGAGCAGCCCCGCGGTGATCGGGATCATCGGGTAGATGCACGGGGAAAGGCTGGTCAGGAGGCCGGCGCCGAACAGGGTCGCCACGGCGACCAGTGGGTGGTGCTGCAGCGCGTCCGACACTCCGGCCGGCAGGGCGAGGAACGGAGGCACCTCAAATTGTAGCATTGCTACATCCCTGCCGTTGGCGAGATCGGCGGCCCTGGCGTAGCTTCACCGGGCGACGCAGGTCTGAGGAGCGCTGGCATGAACATCCCATCTCTTTCATTCTGCATTCTTGGCTCGGCGGCCCTCGCTTGGGCGTGCGGCGCCGGGACCGGCGCGACGGCCACCGGGCGTCCGGCGCCGTCCCGGAGTCGCAGCAGCAACATCATCACGGCCGACGAGTTGAGCCGCGTTTCCGCGACCTCCTTGGACGAGGCCGTGCGCACGCTGCGTCCCACCTGGCTCCGCAATTCCCCGTCGACCATCCGTCCCGACGCCGAAGGCACGGTCGTCGTCTACCAGGACCGCGTACGCCTCGGCGGCCTGGAGAGCCTGCGGCAGATCAACCCCACTCAGGTGAAAGAGGTGCGCTACTACGCTCCCTCCGAAGCCGAGGCGCGTTTCGGCCCCGGGCATCTGCACGGGGCGATCGAAGTGACGAGCATCACCGGGCGTTAGGCGGGACTGATGCGCGGTCTGCTGCTGCTGCTCACGCTCGCCGCCGCCTGCGGCGGCCGCACCCGGCCGGACAATCGCGGACCCGCCGTCGGCGGGGACGTCATCCTATCGGATGAGCTGCGCCAGGTTCAAGTGTCCGACCTGTGGACCGCGCTGCAGCACTTGCGCCCCAACTGGTTCCGCCGCAGCCCGTCGGTGGTGCGCGGACGGGGAGATCTCCTCGTCGTCGTGGATCGCGTGCCCCAGGGCGGCAGCAACACGCTGCGCCAGATCCCCCTCGGCGCCGTTCTGGTCGCCCGGTATTTCTCGCCGACGGAGGCCACGGCCCTCTTCGGGTATAGCGCGCTGTACGGCGCCATCGTGGTATCCACCGCCCCACGCTAGGATGCCCGGCGTCAGCGGTACCCCGCCGCCTGCAAGCTGAACAACTCCGCGTACAGCCCGCCGCGTGCCAGCAGCTCCTCGTGCGTCCCCTGGTCCACCAGCTCCCCGCCCTGCAGCACCAAGATCCGATCCGCCATCCGCACCGTTGAGAAACGGTGGCTGATCAGCACCGCCATGCGGCCTCTGGTGAGCTCGGCAAACCGCAGGAACACCTCGTATTCGGCGCGCGCATCGAGGGAGGCCGTCGGCTCGTCGAGGATCAGGACTTGGGCGTCGCGCATGTAGGCGCGGCCCAGCGCCACCTTCTGCCACTCGCCCCCCGAGAGCTCCACGCCGCCGTCGAAGCGGCGCCCGAGCATCTGGTCGTAGCCCTTCTCCAGCCGCGTCGCCACCGCGTCGGCCCGACTGCGGCGCGCGGCTTCGCGGATCCTGGCGTCATCGTCGAGCTGCTCGACCTGGCTCACCCCGATGTTCTCCTTCATGATGAAGTCGTAGCGCACAAAATCCTGGAAGATGACCCCGATGTTCTTGCGCAGGCTCGCGAGGTCGAACTCGCGCAGGTCCACCCCGTCGAGCAGGATCCGGCCTTCGTCCGGGTCGTACAGCCGCGCCAGCAGCTTCACGAGCGTGGTCTTGCCCGCTCCATTTTCCCCCACCAGCGCCAGCCGCTCGCCGGGCGGCAGCGCGAAGCTGAGATGCCGCACCGCCCAGCGCTCGGACCCGGGGTAGCGAAAGCCCACGTCCTGGAACTCGAACCCGCGGCGGATCGGCGCCGGCACGGCGCGCGCGCCGGGCGTGGACACGACTCGGGGCCGCACGTCGAAGAAGGTGAACAGGTCGCCCAGATAGAGGCTCTGCTCGTAGATCTGCGACAGATTGAGCAAGATATTTTGGATCAGGTCCCGGCTCTGCCGGAACGAGCCGGCCAGGAACGTCAGGACGCCGATGGTATAGCGTCCGAGGACCGTGAAATAGATGATCACCGCATAGGCGGCGTAATAGCCCACCGTGCCGACCGTCACGAGCAGGGTCGACACGACGTTGCGGCGCACCGCCAGCCGCTTGTTCTCTTCGTAGAACTCGTCGGACAGCTTGGCGTAACGGCCGATCAGGAAGTCCGACAGCCCGAAGAGCTTCACTTCCTTGGCCGACTCGTCCGACGCGCCCATGTAGCGCAGGTAGTCGAGCAGCCGGCGCTCGGGCGTCCACTGGAACAGCAGCGAATAGCCGAGCGAGGCGTAGTGGGCTTCGCCGAGGAAGGACGGCACCACCGCCACCGCGAGGAGCAGCAGCAGCCACGGCTGCTGCACCAGGAGCACCGCCGCGAGGGAGATGAGTGTCACCAGGCTCTGCCCCGTCCCGAGCAGCAGCGCGAACAGACCGATCCGGCCCACGGTCTGGCGGCGCGCGCGCTCCAGATGGTCGTACGTCTCGGAGTCCTCGAACTGGGCGAGGTCGAGCGTTGCCGCGTGCTGCATCAGCCGCACGCTGATGCGGTTGGCGAACAGGTCGCCGAGCAGGCTCTCGATCAGCGACGAGAGGCGCGCGAGCCCTTCTCCGACCACCGCGATCCCGAATTCGAGCGCGACCAGGCCGCCCAGCGCCACGTAGTCCACCGGCCGGTGGCCCGCGTGCGCCCCCATCGCCGCGACCACCCCGTCGATGATCAGCTTGCCGACCCACAGCACCGCGAGGGGCACGAACGAGCGGATCGCCCGCAGCACCAGGATGCCGAGGGTGTAGCCGCGGTGCGTGTGGAACACCAACCGCACCAGCGGCGGGACGTGCTTCAGCGCTTCGAGCCGCTGGCTCCAGGTCACGGGCCCACCGTCGGGCCCGGACCGTAAGCTCTTGCGCCGGGACCGAATACCGTGCAAGGGGAAACGGGGTGTCGTCACGCTGGTTAACTTCGCCTCTGGAGGCTCGTCCGTATAGTCGTATGGTATCGCACCTGCTGCTGGCCCTTCTCCTCCAGGGCGCGGGAGCGCCGTCGTCTCGCGCGCTCACCCCGCGGGATTCCGCGTTCCACGCCCTGAACCGTCTCGCCTACGGCCCGCGCCCCGGCGAGGTGGACAGCGTCGCGCGGTTCGGGGTGATGCGCTGGATCGAGCGGCAGCTCGACCCCGGCCGCATCTCCAACGCCGGCCTCGCCGAGCGTGAGCGGCAGTTCCAGCTCCTCGACCTGAGCCGGGACGACCTGGCCCGGCTCTACCTCGAGGCGCAGCGCGCCCGCCAGGAGCGGCTCCGCGCCGACAGTATGGCGCGCGCCGGCGCCGACGCGGCCGACCAGACCCCCGAAGCGCTGCGCGCGCGGCGCATCGCCGGCGAGTTCCAGGAGCTCGCCGTCGTGCGGGCCGCGCTGTCGGAGCGCCAGCTCGAGGAAGTGATGGTCGACTTCTGGACCAATCACTTCAACGTCTTCTTCGGGAAGGGCGCCGACCGGTTCCTCACCCCGTCCTACATCGAGCAGACGATCCGGCCGAACGCACTGGGCAAGTTCGCGGACCTGCTCATCGCCACCGCGAAGAGTCCGGCGATGCTGTTCTACCTCGACAACGCCGAGAGCGTGGCGCCCGGTTCCGTCCCCCCGCAGCTCGCGCGGCTCCAGGCCCGGACCCAGTTCGGCCTCTCCCCGTGGCGCCGGGTCTTCCTTGATCCCATGGGCCCGATGCGGGCCGACTCCATGCGCCAGCGCGCCCTCCAGCGGTTGCCCAAAGGCCTCAACGAGAACTACGCCCGCGAGCTGATGGAGCTGCACTCACTCGGCGTGGACGGCGGCTACACGCAGCAGGACGTGATCAACGTCGCCCGCATCTTCACGGGGTGGAGCCTCGAGCGACCCCAGCAGGGGGCCGGATTCGTCTTCAACGATTGGGCCCACGACTACGGCGAGAAGATCGTCCTGGGCGTGAAGTTCCCGGCCGGCCACGGCATGGACGAAGGGCTGCGACTGCTGAAGCTGTTCGCTAACGAGCACGCGACGATGCACCATCTCGGCCGGCAGCTGTGCGCACGCTTCGTGGCCGACGACCCACCGGACGGCTGCGTGGACGACGCGGTGGCGGCCTGGCACCGCTCCGGCGGAGACATCCGCGAAGTGCTGCGGGCGATCTTCCGCGGTCCCGACTTCTGGGCGCCGCAGAACGTGGACGCGAAGCTCAAGACCCCGCTCGAATTCGTGGTGAGCGCGGTGCGGGCCGTCGGCGCGGATCCCGACACCACGCCGCGCCTCGCCCAGGTCGTGGCCCGCCTCGGCGAACCCCTGTATCAACACGTAGCGCCCGACGGCTACCCCGAGCGGGAGGAAGACTGGGTGAACAGCGGCGCGCTGCTCGCTCGCATGAACGCGGCGGTCGCGCTGGCGAGCGGCAAGCTCCCCGGCGTCACCATCAACCTTGACGCGATCGCGCCGGCGAGCGCCGACCCCGACCAGCTCATCGCCGCGATCGACGACAAGATCTTCGCCGGCCGACTGAGCCCGCACACCAGGCAAGTGATTCGCGACCAGCTGGCCGACGTGCCCGACCCGGAGCAGGCCCGGACGCTGGCCATCGGGCTCGCGTTGGGCGGGCCGGACTTCCAGAGGCAATGAGGATGACAATCAACAGACGCGTCTTCGTGAAATCGGGCGGGATCGCCCTCTTCAGTTTGGGGCTCGACCCGCTGTTCCTGGCTCGCGCGGCGTTTGCGTCCGTCCGCCCGACCACCGGTCCGCCCGACCGCCCGATTCTCGTCTGCCTCTTCCAGCGCGGCGCCGTGGACGGCCTCAACATGATCGTGCCGCACGGCGACGGCCTCTACTACCAGGAGCGGCCGCGCATCGCCGTGCCGGCGAAGGACGTGGTGGATCTGGACGGTTATTTCGGGCTGCACCCGAGCCTCGCCGCCTTGAAGCCGTTGTGGGACAACAAGAGTCTGGCCGCGGTGCACGCCATCGGCTCGCCTGACTCGACGCGCAGTCATTTCGACGCGCAGGACTACATGGAGAGCGGCACGCCGGGCGTGAAGGCCACACCGGACGGCTGGCTCAACCGCTACTGCCAGCACGACCGCGAGCATCAGAACACCCCGTTCCGGGCCGTCGCGTTCGGGCCGCAGCTGCCGCGCGTCCTCGCGGGCAGCGCGCCGAGCCTGGCGATCGATGACCTCCAGGCGTTCGGGATCCGCGTGCCGCAGGAGGCCGCGCGCGACCGCCTCGCCCGCGCCTTCGAGGCGCTGTACGAGGGCTCGGCCACCGGTCTGCTCGCCTCGTCTTCGCAGGAGGGCTTCGAGGCCATGCAGATGCTGAAGCAGGTGAACCCCAGCCAATACCAGCCCGCCAACGGCGCCGACTATCCGCGCGCCCGGCTGGGCCGCTCACTGCTGCAGATCGCCCAGCTCATCAAGGCCAAGATCGGCGTGCAGATCGCCTTCGCCGACGTCACCGGCTGGGACACCCACGTGAACCAGGGCGCGAGCGAAGGGCAGCTCGCCGCCCGGCTGAAGGAGCTGGGGGACGGCCTCGCCGCCTTCGCCCAGGACCTGGGCGAGCAGATGCGCGACGTCGTGGTGCTCACGATGTCCGAGTTCGGCCGGACCATCCGGGAGAACGGCAACAGCGGCACCGACCACGGCCACGCCACGGCGATGCTGGTGCTGGGCGGCACGGTGAACGGCGGGCAGGTCCTGGGGAAGTGGCCCGGCTTGGGTCCCGAGAAGCGCTTCGAGGGTCGCGACGTCGCCGTGACGACCGACTTCCGCGACCTGTTCGGCGAGATACTCGCTCGACACCTTGGCGCGGCGGACTTGGCACCGGTGTTCCCGGGTTATGCCGTCGACCCGACGCGGTTCCTCGGCGCGATTCGGGCATAACACCGTAAGGAGGACGACGTAAGGGAGACGGCGTGGGAGGATACGTTTTCTCCTTACGCCGCTCTGTATACGCTTCCTCCCTACGACGTGGCATTTAGTCGACGGGAACTACATCGAAATCCAGCTTCTCCGCCCCCCGGATCACTGTGACGGTGGTGGT
>Ga0209236_1002826_pt1 | contig 10577 bp, 9 predicted proteins | sample GraSoi013_1_40cm_FD_185819 | JGI IMG/M metagenome (GOLD analysis project Ga0209236, IMG submission 185819) | Grasslands soil microbial communities from the Angelo Coastal Reserve, California, USA - Sample 09_27_2013_1_40cm (SPAdes) (version 2) | ecosystem: Environmental > Terrestrial > Soil >... | reverse complement strand
TTCGAGACAACGTTGGGAAGCTGGACAAGATGTACGAGGGAACAGCAACCCTCTCGGCATACATGCGCGCCTACATATCGATCATTGGCGTCGGCCGGGTCGGAGAAATCGAGAAACTATTTAGTGAACACAGACTGGCGGGAGCCGACGCAACCCTTGAAAGGTTGAAGATTCACGATCGACTGGCCAACGAGATAACAAAGTCTTAGACCTAGAACGGCTTAGAATAGGGCACGCTCGAAGGGTTAGAGCGTTGAGAACTTGTTGCTCTAATTTCTTCCGATCTATCAAAAGGGTTCGTTTGAGCTAAAGAATTCTTGACGAGTGGTATCGAAGCGCTTTTGAGACAGCTTTGATGTCGGAACCGTGACGGCATCGGAGCAAGCTAGCATTCTTGTCTGATAGACTGGATTCCGCGGGTGGTTACAAGCCCATCAGCGATTACGGAGTAATCGGAGATATGCACACAGCAGCTCTCGTTGGACTAGACGGTTCCATTGACTGGTACTGTGCTCCAAGGTTCGACTCTCCCAGCGTGTTTGCTGCTCTGCTTGACTCGCAAAAGGGAGGCAGATTCCAGCTATCTCCAACGGGGAAGTTCACGACAAAACAGATCTACGGGGCCGACACGAACGTGTTGATGACCACGTTCGATTCCAAAGAGGGACGCATCAGGCTTACAGACTTCATGCCTTGCTTCATGGAGAAGGGAGAGTTGAGGGGATTCCAGGAACTCCACAGAATTGTCGATTGCCTCGAGGGCGATCCTGGACTTAGACTCACTTTTCAACCTCGTTTCAACTACGCTCGCGGAAGTACGATCATAAGAGAAACACGAGACGGGTGTCTGGCGAGGAATCAAAGACACCACATCAGTCTAGCCTCGTCCTTGAAGCTCCTTGTCTCAGACAAGGACCAACTGGTCAACGATTTCCGGCTGTCCCGGGGTCAGAGAATCGTCCTCGTCCTCAAGTGGGGAAACAGCTTGCCAACACCTGCGGCGAGATATGAAACAGGTAGGAAGCTATCCAAGACATTATCCTACTGGAAACGATGGGTTAGCCACGTCAAGTATCAGGGACCGTATCGGGCACACGTCGTAAGATCATGCCTCGTGCTGAAAATGCTACAGTATGCTCCTACGGGGGCTATGGTGGCGGCTGTTACCACCTCTCTACCGGAGAGCATTGGTACGTTGCGGAATTGGGATTATCGATATTCTTGGATCAGGGACAACGCCCTCTCAGTCTGGGCGCTAAGTGAGGCCGGAGCCACAAGGGAGGCCCTAGACTACACTAGATGGATGATCAATGTTCGACGTCATTCCAAGGAGAAGTTGCAGATAATGATGGGCATTGGAGGCGAAAGAGAGATCCCTGAGATTATCCTGGACCATCTTGAAGGCTATCGGCGGTCGAGCCCAGTGCGGGTCGGCAACGCGGCATACAAGCAGCTGCAGTTGGACATATACGGTATTCTCGCCGATTCCTTGTACTATCTACATCGCGCGCTAGGATGGACCACCAAGCAAGTATACGAAAACCTGGTGAAGTATTCGGCCGATCAGGCAGCAGCGGAATGGGAAAAATCCGACAGCGGAATATGGGAGATGCGCCAGGCGAGATCGTTCGTAGAGTCGAAGATGTGGTGCTATGTCGCGCTCGACCGGGCAATGAAGATAGCTCGAGAACTAGGATACGACGAAGACTGGCGGAGATGGGAGCCTGTGAAGAAGAAGATCAAGAGTCAGATCCTGACCGATGGATGGTCGACAAAGAAGAAGGCTTTCACGATGGTTCTAGGGGGGGACGACCTCGACGCAGCTAATCTCCTCATGCCCCTAGTGGGGTTTCTGCCGGCTAGGGATCCCAAGATGACCTCGACAATCCAGCGCATCCGAGAAGAACTGTCCAAAGGCGACCTAGTCTACCGATACAACGTGGACGATGGCCAACTGGGAAAGGAGGGGGCCTTCACCGTGTGCAGCTTCTGGATGGTAGACTGCCTAACACGGCTGGGAAAGCTAGGTGAGGCAGAGGAACTGTTGAATCAACTACTGAAAAGGGCCAATCATTTGGGATTATACTCGGAAGAGATTGATCCCGTCACCGGTGAAGCATTGGGGAACTTTCCGCAAGCCTATACTCACATGGGTTTGATAACCGCCTCCGTTCGTCTTGAGGAGGCACGTCGAAAGACCGGGGTCATGCGCTATGCCCGTGCTCTGTCTAACAGAATCAGTCGCTAATGAGCACGCCGGATAGGGAAGAGATTCTACGACTTGCCGGTCTTGTAGAGATCAGTGAGAAGTTGGATGACTTCTCGATGGTTTCTCAGGTTGAACTTTGCATAGGACTTCGCAAGTCCTACCTTGATCGAATAGGCCTGATCTGGAATCGCCTCGAAGAGGTCTTCGTCAGCCCAATCGTCACCCATCGCCAACACGAAGTCGAAGTTCGTCTCTGCGAGAAGCAGCTTCGCGGCCATTCCCTTGTTTATTCCAACGTTTCTCACCTCGATAGACTTACTGCCCTGTAGTACTTGGAGCTCAGTGTTTTCAGTGAAATAGGACAGTTCATCGGCAAGCTCTTTTGATCGCACATATGCGAGTTCCGGGTCTGCTGCTCGGAAATGCCAGACGAGGGAGAACTCCTTTTCCTCCAAGAGAGATCCTGGCAGTCGGTCTTCATACCCTCTAAGGGTAGGTCGCACCTTCTCCTTCCAGTTGCTTTCTACCTTTATCGTCGGAACCCAGTCTCAGCGACGATTCCTAGATTGAGGGCCCCGAACCAATCCTGCAAGAGACTTCGATTGCGTCCGCTGATTATTACCAGGTTGTTCCGTGGATCTTCTGAGAGCGCGTTGAGGACGGCGAGCAGGGTCTTTTCAGGGACCGCTGTTTCGGGACGTGCCTTGAACGGTGATAGCGTCCCGTCATAATCTAGAAAGAGTATCCTGTTCTGCGAGTTGTCGTAGTCTCTGATCATCTTCCCTCTGGTCGCGGCGTCAAGTAGTTTGGCACTGAACTTCTCCTGTTGTTGTTTGATCGAGTGTAGTTTGCCCATGAAATCCTGGCCCCATTTTATGACATCGTAGCGCTCCAGTCTTGTCTGCATTGCTTGGTTGCGGCGTACTTGCTCATCTTCAGGCATCTCAAGGGCGGTCTCGATGGCCTCGACTATTTCGGAGATGTCGTTGGGGTTTATGATGAGTGCCTCGCCAAGTTCCCTGGAGGCTCCTGTCATCTCGCTAAGTATCAGAACTCCTTTCTGATCGGTCTTTGATGCGACGTATTCTTTGGCGACCAGGTTCATCCCGTCTCGTAGAGGGGTTACTAGCGCGACGTCACTGATCGTAAAGAGGCTTAGCAGTTGATTGTAGGGCAGAAACCTGTACCGGTATACTATCGGGGTCCAGTCAATAGTCCCGAACTTTCCGTTGATACTGCCAACGAGCTTGTCGATCTCTTCCTTCATCTGCTCATATTGCTCAGCTCCGAGTCTTGAGGGCACGACTGATAATACCAGTACGACTTTTCGTTGCCACTGAGGGTGTCGTTCGAGAAAGATCGAATAGGCTTCCAGACGATGCTTGATACCTTTTGTATAATCAAGCCTGTCTTGGGACAGTATTATCTTGCGATTGCCGAGTCTCTCGCGGAGCCCACGGCCCTCTTCCTGTATATCGTCACTCTTCGACGCGTCGCGAATCTCGCAGTAATCAACGCCCATCGGGAATGTGTCAATTTTTATCGTCCTTTCTCCGCCAACGAGGACCTGGCCGAAATTGTGTTCGTAGCCTAGGATTCGGAGAATGCATCTGAGGAAGTGTTGCGTGTAATCTATTGTGTGAAATCCTATCAGGTCAGCTCCAAGAATGCCTTCCAATATTTCCCTGCGCCAGGTGGTCGGGAGGGTGCGGAAGATGTCATATGAGGGGAAGGGAGTGTGGAGGAAGAACCCGATTGAGAGGTCAGGCAGTTTTTCTCTCAATAGTTTGGGGAGAAGCATGAGATGATAATCGTGGACCCAGATCGTATCGTTGGGCTGGTACACCTTTAGGATGGAGTCTCGAAAGGACTCGTTCACCTTCACGTACTGCGCCCAGTCTTCTTCTCTGAACTTGGCATATGTGGGAAAGTAGTGGAATAGAGGCCATATTGTGCTGTTGCAGAATCCTTGGTAGAATTTTTTCATGGTGGCAGCGTCGAGGAAGACGGGGCAGGCCTTTTGCTTGGCAGCTTTCGTACTCAGTAATTCTCGAAATCCTTCCTCGACCTCAATCCCCGGCCATCCGACCCAGAGGTAATCTGTTCTAGAGGGGTCTTGTCTTGCCCACTCCAAGTACGCGGTCAGTCCTGAGACGAGACCGCCCGGGCTGGCATGGAAAACTAGCTTGTGGTCGCGACTGCTGACCGTGAAAGGCAGTCTATTGGATACGACTAAAAGTGTCATGCCTAGCTCGTCTTTGGGATTTTTTCTCAGACGGTCTAACTGTCCATTAAGATTGTTAGTAACCCGTCCTTAAACCAGCCGAGTATAGGGTCGAACGTGTCAATTCTCTCCTCCTCGAAGGGCCCCTCAGTAAGCATCGACTACGTTCTAACTGACTCCGGCAAGGACCTTGTCCTGTAGTGTTTGAGAGGGTCGAGTTACTCGATGAGGAATTTTCCGAGAAAGTCTTCCGAGACGACACGAGCCGCACGTTCGAGCAAGTCGTACGAGAGAAATCAGCGCGATCACAATGAAGTCTTCAACGAGAGTTCGAGGAGAAACCACAAGGAGAGGGGTGGGAGGGAGCGGTCTTCAGGTGAGAGAGCTGTTCGAGCGCTTGTTTGACATTGCGGATTAGCGGTCTCTCTATGCCCGGAACCTATGGATGATAAACACGGTATCAATTTGATTTTGAGCCAGACGTTCCGTCTGGTTGGCCGACATGTAGCTTGGCATCTACCTCCAACGCGCCAAAGGAACTTGGGGAAGACAGGGCGGCGACCGGTGTTGAGGGTTTTGACAATCTAATTGAGGGCGGGTTTCCAAGAGGAGACCTCATTCTCCTAGCCGGTCACCCCGGTTCGGGCAAAACGATGTTCTCCTCACAATTCCTATTCACCGGAGCGACAAAGTATGGCGAGCCTGGGATCTACGCGTCCTTCGCGGAAAACAGAGAAGCGTTTCTGCGAAACATGCGAAGAACCAATATGGATTTCGAGTCGCTAGAACAAAAGAATCTCTTCAAATTCATCGACTTCGTTACTGTAAAGGAACAGGCTATCGACGCTGCACTCGCCACTATCATGGCTGAAATCGACTCTCTAAAGGCAAGGCGTCTTGTGATAGACTCCTTCTCAGCAATGGCCCAGGCCTTTTCGGAAAAGATAGATGCGCGAATCGTTCTGCATACGGTTCTAGGCAGAATGACGCGGCTGAGCAAGGTGACCACCTTGCTTATCGCTGAGAAACCCCTCGGTTCGGAGTCCCTCGGGGGTGGAATGGAAGAGTTCGTCTCCGATGCTGTCCTAGTCCTTACGCAATCGCTGGAGCGGGGTCATATGCGACGGCACTTTGACATTGTCAAGATGCGGGGGACTGGAGCAAGCAGAGCTCGATTGACCTACGACATAACAGAGCATGGTATTGTCGTGCACCCTTCGCTTGAAGCACACCCCGCGACCACGATCTACAATGAAAGAGTGAGCACTGGCGTTGAGGGATTGGATCGAATGCTGAGTGGAGGTCCGTACAAGGGCTCTACAATCCTGGTTATGGGAGAAGCTGGAACTGGTAAGACGACCACCGCTCTTCAGTTCATGATGCGGGGCGCGGCGAATAAGGAGAGGACCCTTTACGTTTCTTACGAAGAATCACAAGAGGAATTGATACGACAAGCACTCGGATTCGGTTGGAAGATTAGAGACCATGTCGAAAACGGTCTAGTCAAGATTGTATCCTTCTTCCCCGAACCGTACAACATCGACAACATCTTTGCTGACACCAGGAAACTGATCGATGAGTACAAGCCCACCAGATTCGTTCTTGACAGCCTGACCAGCCTAGAGAGAGCTATGAGCGAGGACGAGTTCTTTCGAGTTGTCAGGCGAATGGAGTCGCGATTCAAGGCAGAAGGCGTAACTGCACTCGTCACTGCCCGTACGTCGGATGGAGGTCTTCCTTCAGATTTCTGGGTCTCTTCTCTAATGGACGTCATAGTTTCCCTCAGGCAGGTCGAGTCCGAAAGCGCCCTGAGAAGAGCTCTAGTCATCTTCAAAGCTAGAGGTCTTCCGCATGACACTAGCATCAAGGAGTTTGAGATCAACCCCAAGGGAATCGTTGTGGAAGAAAGATTCACGGATATCGAACAAATTTTGGGCGGCTCTGCGAGGAAGCCAGCCAGGGTGCAGGCATGGAGTGAGGCGTTCTCAGGCGCTGCACGACCAACACGGACTGGATCTAAAGGGTGAGTCTCGGCATGACTCGCTTCTGTCCTGATTTGCAACAATGAGGGGCGCGGATCAATTTTGATGAGCTTGAACTTACGAAAGCTGGGGGTCGCCCCGCTACCGGTCGCAGCCATTCTCACCTTGGCATTTGCTGTTTTTGGGATCGGAGAAGAACTGATCTACCAGTCGGTCCTTCTCGAGGTCTTACTCAACGTCTTCCTTGTGCTCGCGGTCTCGATTATTGTCGCCCGAGTTTCCGTCAAGAGTTTCCTTTCAACGGGATCAGTGAACGTTCTCTTGCTTGGAACCGCAGTCCTCGCATTCGGTACGATGGCGACTCTGGGAGGTGCCGTTAGCAGCATCGACGTCAACAAGGGAATAGCGGTATATAGCATCGGGGCACTCACCGCTGGAGGCCTGCATCTGGCAAGCGCGATACTCACGTATGGCGGCAGTCCTAGGCGAACTGCGCGCCTGAGACTAAGAGCAGGAGCATGTTATATCGGCACAATCGCATTTCTTACTACGCTTTCCCTGCTCGCGATAGACTCCATCCTCCCTGCGAGTTTCGGAGAACCCGGTTCGATTGCCCAGCGAGCTGCAGCCGCTACGACCGCGTCACTATTCACAATCTCCGCAATATTGTTCTCGAGGGTTTACCTTCGATCTCACAATCCGATTCTATACTGGTACAGTCTCGCTCTAGGGGCCACAGCTGTGGGATTTCTCTCGTTTTTTGCTACAAAGGGAAACGGAGATCCATTGCTTTGGACGGGAATAGCCAGCGTCTGCGTGGGCAGCGTCTATTTTCTGTTCTCGATACTTGCTGTCCCGAACCTTCGAAGCGATAGAAAACCGCCGAGCACGTGAGTTGAAAAGGAAGTGGATTCCAAGGCTGAAACCGATTTCAAGTTGAGTATCTTGAAGTGCATTGACTCCGGGCTCGATGTACTTGGAGAAGTATCCAAGCAAGTCGTGTATTCCTATCTCGCACAGAATCAGTTGACTAGAGAGACGATCCCAGATGAGCCGTGGAAGTTTACCGAGACTCTCAGAAGTCTATTTGGGCGTGGGGAAGAAGTATTGGAAAGGACAATCGTAATGGAACTAAAACGGACCTTCGAGATAACATCCAGTGGGGGGATGCTTGTGGAGATATTGGCAGCGGTGAGGCTTAGGAAGGGCCCTGCCGAGCAGCGTAGAGAGATTCATACGCGGACCCGTAAATCTCACGGCCTCGTGGGAGTAAGCAAAGTCTAGTTAGAAAGGCCGGAGAAGACACGCGAGCGCCTAACATTGCGGTCCTGCATGATACCATAGCTCTGTGTTTCGGAGAAGTCTTGCAAGACGCTGGACCTGGTGTGAGGCAAGTAGTCGATCGCTTCTTGTCAAAGTCGGGAATCTCAGAGTCCGATATTTCGACAAGGTTTGGAGATGTTGAGAAGGTTGTTACCGAAATGTTCGGGGCGGGTGGAAGGATTATGATCATTTCCACCTTATCGAAAGTCTGCGATGAGTACTCACTGAGGCTGGACATATCATACGCGACTTCGTTACACGACCGGCTTGAACAATTGAAGGAGCGAATACTTGTTGAAAGGTTGTTGCCCAAGCGCTATCGAAGGGCCATCGAGACGGCCACATTCGAAGACAAAGTTGGCACCCACGCACCCTGGACGGACTAGAGTCACGATAAGTTCGCGATAACAGGGAAAATTGGGATTCCTCTCCAATCCCTACTCCATCGGAATGATTGGCATCGAGGCACTCGCGATGTGCCTACTTCAGTTTCTTGGGGTCCCACTCGATAGAGTCGGAGTTAATCTTCTCTGCCTTCAGCGCGGTCTTCAATCCTCCTAGGACGCTCGTGAACGTATAGCCTGGTCCGAGACGCAGAACATGGTGGACAACTGGTTGTTTGTGTAACTGGTAGATCTGGTCCGAGGGAAACGAAGAGTTGAGCCAGAAGATTATCGGATTCTTGATCTTTCCATTGTACTGGACCAGTTGGCGGGCAAGAAGATGATTCGGAGGATTATCGCGAGCATGTAGGCGCTCGTCAAACTCGAAACTCTGCCCAACTTGGACCATGGCCGTTCCCCTGCGAGCATGCAACATTACCTGGGGCGACAGGACGCAAAGAGGACATTTGGAAAGCCAATCTCTTAACTGCTTCTCGTAGGACTCCACCGCGTTATCGAAAGAACTCATTCCCGGTAAGTAGGCGTCCCTTGATAATAGAGTTGTTGACCGTGCCTCTAGAGCAACCGCTTCCTCTGTTCATGATAACCTGGCGAGAATTGACAAAATGCAAGAATCTCTGTTTGACTAGATTCCGATTGGTGTGGGGGACTTCAGCACCCAACAAGCTCGAAGGAGTTAGATACGGGGCGCTAATGAATAGTGCGGCTTACTCTTAACAACATTCAGGTATGATAGGTCTAAACTGACCTGCAGACCACGAGTCAAACAGCAATCGTCTACTCTGCGTTGGGCTCGATTACAGAAGTGGATGAATTGACAAATGTTAAGAAAGCAGCTATTTCTCAACCGCTCCGGGGCGTGAACACCTGAATGTCGAATACTGTTGACTTGAGGACGAAGCTCATAGCTGAACTTGTCGGAACATTTCTTTTCGTCTTCGTCGGGGCAGGCTCTGCCGTGGCTTCTCAATATCTCGGCATTTCAGATCCGGGGACATCACTGTTGATAGCTGCTCTTGCCAACGGGCTAGGCCTGGCGATAGGAATCTCAATAACGATAGGAGTCTCAGGCGGTGTTCTCAATCCTGCAGTCACCATCGGACTCCTCTTGGGAAGGAAGCTGCCCGGAAGGAACGTGATTCCATACATCATCAGCCAACTGATCGGTGCTACACTTGCGGGAATTGTTCTGATGGCCTCGTCTCCTTCTTCTGCCGGCGTTCCCGCGCACTGGGGAGCTCCAACCCTGTCTGACGCTATCTCGGTTAGTCAAGGAATACTGTTCGAGCTTGTTATGACGTTCTTGCTTGTTCTAGCAGTGTACGGCACGATAGTAGACAAGCGTTCACCGAAGATTGGAGGTTTTGGAGTAGGTCTGATCGTCGTAGCGGATGTTTTGACCGGAGGCCCCTTCACTGGTGCCGCGATGAATCCCGCTAGAGCCATGGGGCCGATGATAGCCGGGCTGTTCTTCCCAGCTTACTGGTACATCTACTGGATAGGACCGGTTATCGGCGCAGCGATAGCAGGGCTGGTGTATAGTCGAATTATGGAGGATTCTGGATCTCGATCGTAGAAGTATTTCGACTATTCCCAATCCGAGTTTAGGACTCGTCTGTTTCAGGAAAGCGGACGGAGCAGCTGACAAGACTTTGTCCCTTACGGTCTTACTCTACCGGTTAAGGCGGCGTAAAGCCGTGTTTTTTGCCTATATTCCTCTCATGCCTAATTAGATTACTGGTTGACAATCTCTCTCAGGACTGATTCGCATGCTCTTCGCCCTTGTTTGCCTTGCTTCAGACAGTGGCAGCAAGATGGTGCGGGGGGTGACCATTATACTATAAGTGCGAATCACAAATCCCTAGAGACAGATTGACCTCACCGACATCAGGCAGGGTCTCGGCCAAGATGCCACCATTGGCTGCGACTCCTTGGGTCTCCATTTCTATGTCATATCTCGAATCGATTCGAAGCCGGGAGAACGCGATCAGGTTCTTTCAGATCTTCAGCTCAGTCTATGCCAACCTCGGATTTGAGTTGATGGGCCAATGGGAGCCCCTGAGAGACAAGTTCGATATAGACCGCGCAATTCTTGAGTGGGAAACCAATAGAGGGATGCCGGGTCACGCCGTCTACGGCGATTACATATACTATGGGAAAAAACCGGCTAAGTTCTCTGCTTTTGTTCATTGGCATGATCCGGAAAACCATGGCAGATGGATAGACACCATCTCTGTAATGCTAAATGAAAAATTTTGGACAAAAGGAAATCTAGAGGATCCGTCTGGGCGAGCACTAACTCTACTGAAAGAGCTTGCCACCTTGTCGAAGCCTCTCTATGGCAGAGCGTTTCATTCTGCAGAATTTGAAGAGAAGGACTTCAGGGATCATGTTCTCCAGGACGGCAGAGTTGCTCGCGAGAGCATCTCGTTAAC
>Ga0209236_1002824_pt1 | contig 10581 bp, 9 predicted proteins | sample GraSoi013_1_40cm_FD_185819 | JGI IMG/M metagenome (GOLD analysis project Ga0209236, IMG submission 185819) | Grasslands soil microbial communities from the Angelo Coastal Reserve, California, USA - Sample 09_27_2013_1_40cm (SPAdes) (version 2) | ecosystem: Environmental > Terrestrial > Soil >... | reverse complement strand
AGAATCTCACACGGCAAAATACTTGCGCGAGCATTTGGCGCGCTCAAATGGCCACAGAGTAATGTAATTTCATTTACCCCGGTCTTCGTCTTATACTTTCAATATGCTTCAGGAAAAGAATCTTGCCGGCAGGATTCAATCGCTGGCCCTTAAGTCAGAAGAGACTGTCGAGCTCCCGCCGATACAGCTAACGTCCGCTCAAGTCACCGCAGAATTCGAAGAGGATCTGGTTGACCGGCCAGAGCTAATTGTGACTCTTCAGCGAGGCAGCGTTCTTAATCCTGTACGAGAATCTCCACAGGAAAACATATTCTCTGTGGACGGACCAACGAAGAACTTTTGGATAAAGGTGCTTCACGCGCGTGGGGATGTTAGTCGCATCGAGCGAGTGCATATAATCGGAGTTACCCGCCGCGGCTCCAAGACCCAGCACATAGAGCTCGACTGATGCCTGTTACCACGCGCCAGCTTCTCCGGCTGATTCATGTCATCGAACAGCGATTCGACCTCACCAATCGGGAAAAGGAAGAGTTACTTTCAATTCTTGACGATCCGTCGGAAGCGGATGAAGCGTTGGTGTCCGGCTATTTCGATTGGCTTTTTCCGCGTGCGACGGCAAAGGTCTCGTCAAGTGACGGGGCGCAAAAGTGGGAGCTACAGATTGGACCTCATGCGCAGATTGAAGCTGTTCTCGACAGTATTCATTTGGATCACCGGTAGCAACGCTCGCCAACAATTGATCAGCATAGTAGTCTTCGTGAGAGACGATCTTACGGCCCGAGTCGCAACAACCTATCTGGGTCGTCCGCTAAAGCCCGAAAGCGGCGGACGCTTTCGCATCTGAAACACTCAAAGGTTCAAACGATGAACGTTGCCGATCAGCGTTACTTCAAACGATGGCTCGACGAACTGGGGGAACTGAATCCCGAAAAACTGTGGCAAGAGTTGGTCGCTACTAACGAGCTGCTGGCGATTGATTTTTCCAATGCAGTATCAGCGGTCTACTCAACCAAATATCGAAGGAAACCCGATTGATTTTAACAGCTATCTTGGTTCGCCCTCCGTCGATCAGAAAGTACAGCCATAAGTCTTCAACGCCGCAGCCTGTTGTTCTGCAGCCTGCCTACAAGCTGAAGCCAGCCTCGCCCTGCTCTGCGGACTGGCGGCGAGCTTCCGCCATGATTCGCGCCACTGTTCCAGCGCGTTCCTGTACTGAGCGCGCGCAGCTTCCGGCACCCTGTAAGAAACACAGGCGTCGTACTTGGCGATGAAGTCGTCACACTCCGGCACGCCGATCTTTTCACCGCCACTCGTCATGGTGGTCTCAGGGGTAGAGATTGGTTTGTTGGAGTTCGAGTTTGATGACACACTTCTGCTGCTCAACGTTGACCTGGTTGACATCATGAACCATATCGGAGTCAAACCGACGGCCAGGAGTACCAGAGCTACGGCACCGAGAACCGGTGTTAAGCCCCATCGCCGCTTGCCCGGTGCGCTTGCCGTTGCGGATGATGAAAACTGAGAAGCATAAACCTGAGGAGGCGCGGGAGTCCTAATAGTCTCCGGCATCGGCGACGCGCCCAGATTCGGCGCCGTCGGCGGCGGTAATGCGATTTCCGTTGGTCGCGCCGGAGGTGTGGCTACAGTTGGCACGTCGGCCGCGCCGCCGAATGTCATCGCCCCGGACCGACCGGCAACAGTCTCGCCTATTGGAATCTGCGTCGGAGCGCCGGGATAGATGCGATAAAAATAAAGCCGGTCGATTTCCTGCGGCGGCAAACCCTCCGCGGGATTGCGCGGCAGTGGTTCTTCCCAGTACGTCGGCAGAATGAAATTTGGACGGCGCAGAGAGATCGCATAGTCGATCTCACTCGCGACTTCCGACGAGCGCATTGAATTGCTCGACCAAAAAAGCTGGAACATATCTGCGCCGCGAATCAAACGCTGGACGCCTGCGCGACGATCTTCTCCTGGTTCCAGATGCGTGCGATCGATCAGATATCGCGAACCGAAGATCGGCGCGACGCGGGCCAACTCGGCTACGACTTGCGCGTCCTTGTCCGAGTAAGCGGCGAAGATTTGCCGCAAACGCCGCGCGCTTTGCGCCATCTCAAGCGAAATCTTTTCCGCTGAAGACAGGGCGCTGCTATCCACGGTGATTGACAGTGGGACTTCGGCGATGATGATGCTGCCCAGAAAAACTGTGAGCTGCCCACTGAGCGTTTGCCCGTCGATATCGCGCGACGCCCACATGTCGAACTCTTCGCGATGGACGCTTTTTCGCCAATTGAAGCTGCGACGCGCAGGGCTGAAGGTGACGCCGGGAACGACTGGCACAAAGGTGAGTTCTCCACCGCGCGGAATTTCCTGGCGACTCGGTTCATTGACGTCGGTGTAGTCTTCGCGCTGTTTGCCAAGGATGCGAGCGGCTTGCTCCTTCATTTCTTCGATCGGATCGGGTTCGTCTGCAGCGGCGTCGGCGCGTCGTTTGGAAAGGTGCGCAAAGGCAAGCAAGGTATAGATGTTTTCGGGCTTGATCTTCTGCGGCGCGTAAACCGTGAACTGGACATCTTTGTCTGAATACAGAGGTTTGCCAGCTTCATTTGATGAACGATCGGGTTGGTCTGCCAGCAAGGCTGCTTCAGCCTTGTCGCGCGCGTTATCCAGTTCGCGACTCGATATCCGTTCAGCATCGGGGCGCTTAAATTCCTCTACCAACGTTGATGCTATTCCGCCCGACGCGCTCGCCGTCGTTTGCTTTGCCTGGTGCAGTACATGACGCATGTCGGCGGCGCTTTCAGGTCGGTCACGACGCCTCAATGCCATTGCACTTTGGATGACGAAAGCAACCGCTGAATCAATCTGGGGGTTGAGTTCTGGTATCGGTCTCAACGGATCGAGCTGATCATTCTCAATCGCGTCGAAGCGCGCGGGCGCACCGAGCGGAGCCTGCGCCGTTAGCAGGTGATAAAGGGTTGCGCCCAACGCGTAGAGGTCGCTGCGCGGATCGGTGCCGCGGCCATGAATCTGTTCGAGTGGCGCATAGACAGGTGTGTAGCCATACACGCTGCGGTCGGTCTGCACTGTCGGCATCTGGCCCGTCGCGCCTTTCGCCAATCCGAAGTCGAGCAGGAACAGTTCACCCTGATCAGTAACTTTCAGATTCGCCGGCTTGATGTCACGATGCAGAATCGGCGGCTGGCGCGTGTGCAAATACTCGAGCAGTTTCAGTATTTGATCGGCCCAGCGTACGACCTGCTCTTGCGGAAATGGATGACCGCGCAGATCGAGCAAAGCGGCGAGATCATGTCCGGCAATGTATTCCATCACCAGGAACTCGCCGTCCCCTTCGCCAAAATAATCCATCACTTTCGGCAGCGAAGCATGGCGCAAGTTAGCCAGCAATGCGGCTTCGCGTTGAAACGCTTCGCGGGCTTCAGCGTTTTTCCCCAGCAGCGTTTGTTTCAGCGCTACGACGCAGCTCACCCGTTGATCGATCGCTTCGTAGACCGTGCCCATCCCGCCGGCGCCAAGTTGACGGACGACCCGATAACGGTTTTGCAGAATTGAATTAGCGGAAAGCATATGCGAGACACGTCCGCTGTTCTGGAACACCTCGCGTTTTGAGTAAGGCGAGGTTGGGCGCGAACAGACTGCATCTTAGCTAAGTTTTGCCGAACGCGCTAGCGAGATGTTTTGTTTGAATTGAGTTAGCGAAACTCGCCGCGAAACTTTATCATGCATTACGATGAACGTTGCCGATAAGCGTTACTTCAAGCGATGGCTCAACGAACTGGGCGAACTGAATCCCGAAAAATTGTGGCGAGAGTTGGTGGCTACTAACGAAGTGCCGGCAATTGATTTTTCCAATGCAGTATCAGCGGTCTACTCTGCAAACATCGAGGGAAATCCGATTGACGTTAACAGCTATCTGGCCTCGAAGTTCAGAGGCAGAAAGTTTCAGTTCAAAGCCAGAGACCGTAAAGAAATCGAGAATCTCGAGTCTGCTTATCGTTTCGCGCAAACCCATGCGCTGAACGAAAAGAACTTTCTCGTCGCGCACGAAATGCTCGCCGCCACGCTGCTGCGCAAGTCTTCGCTGGGAAAATACCGCGATCAGATGGTGTATGTTTACAGTCGCGCGGGAATGGAGTACGCGGCGCTCGAACCGGAGCATGTGCCGGACGCAATGCGGAAGATGTTCGCCGAGGTCAGGAAGCTTCGGCATGCATCGCTCAGCGTACCCCAAGCGTTCTATCACGCGTCGCTAATTCATCTGGTTTTTGTTCACATTCATCCATTCATGGATGGCAACGGCCGGGCCGCGCGGCTGCTGGAGAAGTGGTTCCTGGCGAGCCAACTCGGACGACAAGCCTGGCACCTGGCGTCAGAGAGGTATTACAAAGAGAATGTTGCCGCGTACTACCGCAACATCAAACTGGGACTAAACTTCTATACGCTCGACTATGATCGCTGTGTGCCCTTTCTCGTAATGCTCGTCGAGTCCCTTGCGGCTTAGCTCGATTCTTACACGAAGGCGTTTCGAATTAAGCAGGGAGAATTCATGAGTCTCAAAGATCAAATCATCAAAGACATGACTGCGTCCATGAAAGCCAAAGATGCGGCGCGCACTTCGACGCTGCGCATGTGCAAGGCGGCATTGCAGAACCGTGAAATTGAAAAGGGCGGATCGCTAGACGATGACGAATTGATGAAGTTGCTGCGCTCGCTGGTCAAGCAGCGGCGCGATTCGGTTGAGCAATATCAAAAGGGCGGCCGTCAGGATTTAGTCGAAAAGGAGCAAGCCGAAATCGCCGTCATCGAAAGTTATTTGCCGCAGGGAGCTTCTCAAGCAGAGATCGAGCAAGCTGTCAGCGAAGCAATCAATGAAACCGGCGCCACCTCGATGAAGGACATGGGCGCAGTGATGAAGGCTGCGATGACTCGTCTCGCGGGCAAGAACGCCGATGGCCGGATGGTGAGTGAAACAGTTAAGAGCAAGCTCGGCGGCTGAATCTCCAAATCTCCAAATTCACATTTTTCTGTCAAAACCAGAAAAGACCTTCCAAACTTACCTTTTCTATGGTAGAAAGTGACGACCAACCTTCGGGGGGCGTTTTGGCATTTACAGCTAGGTCCACCAGGTGGCTGGCTACGGATGCCAGACGCGGACGAAGCTCAACGATGCCGAACCCCCGGCCGAAAGAGTATCTCGCGGCGGACAGTCGTGAGAATTCGATTCCAGTTCTGTTGTTTGAACCAACGCCCGACCACTTCGTCGTGCAAATCGTCAGTTTTCAAATTCTCCAGAGGAGGATCGGATGAGAAAACCCTTTTGCCGCTTGATGCTTATGCTGCTGGCCTGCTGCCTGCTTGCCGCACCTTGTCTCGGGAATGGCGCCACGGAAATCCTTAAGCGACAGGAACGCAGCACCATCTCGCTGGAACTTGAGTTCTCCAAGAAGAACCCAAACGCTCTGCAACGCGTGATCTCTTTTCTTAACTGGGGGCCGAACGGATATGCCACCGGCTTTTTGGTTGGCGGGCGGCTGGTGATGACCGCTTATCACGTGGTCTCCGGCAACCTGGATGATTCGAAGAAGCTGGCACTCGGGTTCGGACGTGACGATGAGTTGGAGGCCAAGGTCTACGTCGGCGGCTGTCAGGCAAAAGTGCTGAAGATAGATCCGGAAGCCGACTTGGCATTACTGGAAGTGTGCGCCGCGCCCAAACAATCCGTCGCGCCGGCTTTTCAAACGACGCTCACCAAAGATGAGAAGCTGATGTTGATTGCCCGGCCGCATGGCGATCGCATTGTGAGTCACGGCACATTTTATGGGTCATACGCGTTCAAGGGCATCGAATACTGGTCGGCGAAGATAGCCGCTCGCGACGGGTTTTCCGGGAGCCCGGTCTATAATGAAGAGGGCCAACTCGTAGGCGTATTCAGTGGTTATGATTGGTCACAGAAACTCGCCGTAGTAAGCCCAGGGATTAGAGCGCAGAAGCTGATCGAAGAGTTCGCTTCGAACGCCAAGCCTTAAGCGTACGAGTGTTCAGAGTACCAACTTTAGTAGGGCTTTTTCATCGCGCTAGCCGCGAATACAAGCCCGACTAAAGTCGGTACTCTGAACACCGTCAGCTTACGAACCTCGCATTTGACCCTCGCTTGCTTCCACTCGATCCTTCCCGTATAATCCAAAGCTTGCTCGGATCTCGGATGCGTTGTCCGGTGGGTTTTCGCCCACTTTTTCTTTTGGGCGAAAGGCAGTACAGAGTTCACTCTGTGAGCCTGAATTAGGAGATCCACGACACAGACCAAGGTCTGTGCCACTACGATGGAGTCAGGGTCAGTTGCAGAGCGGATACGCGAATTTGCCGAGCAGGTCGCCATCGACCACGGGGTAGAATTGGTTCACGTCGAACTAACCGGACCCGAAGGCCACCCGACAGTGCGCGTGTTCATTGATAAGCCCGGCGGTGTCACACACGAAGATTGCTCGGACGTGAGCAACCATCTCGGCACGGTGCTCGACGTGGAAGATTTCATCCATTTCGCGTACACGCTGGAGGTTTCGTCGCCCGGGCTCGAACGCGGGCTTTACCAGCGGGCCGATTACGAGCGATTCGCGGGCAGAGACGCAAAGATTAGGGCGCGCACGCCGGTGAATGGCCAGCGAAACTTTCGCGGGCGCATCGTGGGAGTCGACAATAGCAACGTGATCCTTGAGGATCGAACCAGCGGCCGCATGTTGATTCCAATCGACGGAATCGTCAAGGCGCATCTCGAGGTTGATATCGAGAGCGAATTTCGCCAGGGCCGCGAACGCGAAGACACCGATCGCTATTTGACCAAGGCCAATCGATACTTGCGTTGACGATGGGACAAAAGGTTCACCGAGACTGATTTAAACAGAAGCAGAACTGAATGAGCACGAGCATTGCGCAAAACATTGAAGCCCTTTGCCAGGAACAAGGCATCGATCGCGATTTGGTAATTGAAGCGATCAAGGAAGCCGTACGCGCTGCCGCCAAGAAGCAGTTCAAAGGTGGTGAGGACATCCAGGTGGATTGGAGTTCGGATACTGGGCTGGAAATCTCGGCTTCGAAGGTGGTGGTTGACGAAGTCGCCGATCCATTCACCGAGCTGTCAATCGACGAAGCGCGGGAACTCGGCGGCGAGGAAGTGGAAATCGGAGACGCTCTGTTGTTGCCATTACCGATGGAAGAATTGGGTCGCATCGCGGCGCAAACCGCCAAACAGATTCTCTTTCAAAAGGTTCGCGACGCGGTCCGCAATAATGTTTATGAGCAATACATTGATCGTGTCGGGGAGCTGGTCAACGGTTTCGTGAAGCGTTTCGAGCGCGGCAACATGATCGTCGATCTGGGAAATCTGGAAGCGATCCTGCCGCGATCGCAGCAGTCGCGTGGTGAGCAATGGAACCAGGGCGAGCGTATTCGAGTCGTCATCACCAATGTTTCGAAAGAATCAAAAGGGCCGCAGATCGAAGTTTCGCGCACCTCGCCTGAATTGCTCGAGCGCCTCTTCGAGATGGAAGTGCCGGAGATTTACGACGGTACCGTCGTGATCAAGTCCTGCGTCCGCGAGCCGGGCGAACGCGCAAAAATTGCCGTGGTTTCTAACGAGCGCGATGTCGATCCGGTCGGCGCCTGCGTTGGTATGAAAGGCTCGCGCGTTCAGGCAATCATTCGCGAGCTGCGAGGCGAGAAGATCGATATCATCGAATGGTCGGAAGAGCCTTCGGTGTTTGCGGCGAACTCGTTGTCGCCGGCAAAGGTCAATCAGGTACGCATCACCGATATCGAGAACCGGCAGATGGAAGTCATCGTCAACGAAGATCAGCTTAGTCTGGCGATTGGCAAGCGCGGCCAGAACGTGCGCCTGGCTACTAAGTTGGTGGGCTGGAACATCGATATTCGCAGTGAAGAAGAGATTAAGCGCGAAGTCCACGAACAGATGAGCGCGATGATTGCATCCGGCGAACCGGTACCTTTGTCTGCGACTCAAGTGGTTACTGCGCAGCAGGCGGAAGCTCTGGTGGACCATGGGGTCGCCGACATCGACGCCCTGGCCCATACTACGGTTGACGATCTGGTTGAATTTCTCGACGTGAGTCTGGACGAGGCTGAGACCATTCTGAGAGAAGCCCGTTCGGTGGTCGAGTTGCGGGACCAGAGTTTGGCCGCATCCGAAGCTGAAGTTCCTGTGGCTGAAACGGTCGAGGCGCAGCATGCGGTTTCAGCCGAGTTTGACGAAGAAGCCACCGGCGAAGTTGAGCCTAACGATGACATGACTGCGCCCGGTTATGACGAAGCGGTCGAACAGGGCGTGCCATATTCGGCTGATCCCAATCATCGCGCACAGGACTCTGCTGAGCCCGTGGCCTTGACCGAAGCAGATCCATTTACGGTCGATGAACTGGTTTTGCAGGATGCGGGCCGCGATCTTCGTCCAGATGTCGTGACGCCCGCGCCGGATATTACTTCGACCGCCTTAGCTGATCTTGAAGCCGCGAGCGAAGAAGAAACCGCAACCGCGTTCGAAGCTGAAGCGGACACGATTGAAACTGAAATTCCTCTCGAATCGTCACCGAAGGAAGTGGCCGCGACGAACGAGAGCCCGCAGGACGAGAAGCAATGAGATGCTTCTGATACGGCGGCCAAATGATTCGAGCGTACGCGCAACGGCGCGTGCGCCTGCTCGTCTCCAACGCCTACGATAGCGAGGCGCTCCTGAAGCGCTCTCCTTGAAGGTGGCGGAGAATCGAAGCAGCCACTTTTTCAGAAAGCAAGGAGCGCATGGGAGCAGTTACCTCGAAAGTTAGACTCTACGATCTTGCCAAAGAGCTGAAGATCGACACTAAGCGCCTGATCGAAGACGTGCGGCGTGAAGGTGTGGATGTCAGCGTCCCCTCGAATTCAATCTCGAAAGAACTGGCGGAAAGAATTCGCGAAAAGTATTTTCCAAAGAAGGACGTCACCCTTAAACGCGCCGTCAAAGTCGTCAAGAAAGCCGCGCGACCCGTGGTTGAAGAAGCTCCTCCTCCGGTCGAAGAAGAGGTAGCCGAAGCGATAGTAACACCAGAGGTCGAACCGATAGTAATTCAAGAGCCCGAGCCTATTCCTCCGGCGCCGTCACAGGTCGTTCGCAGGCTAGCGCCCGCTGTGCGCGCAGAAAAACCAGCGCCACCGACTCCGACGATTTCGCAGCCTGAGCCTCCGCAAACGGCGGCGCCGGCTGCAACTGCGGCGAGTGAGCCTGCTGTAGCGACGCGAGTTGAACCAGTTGCTGCTCCGTCTCGGCAAGTGCGCGTGTTGCGTCCAACCGCCGCCGCCATCAACGCCGGTATTCGACCAGGAGAACGCCTGCCTGAGCCACCTCCAGGGACGCCATCAACGCGCGTGCGCGAGCGAGCTGGCCGCTCTCGAGTTGAATACGCGGGCACGCCGGGTGAAACGGCGACACCGCAGACGACTTACATTCCACCTCCAGATGCCGGCCGACGAAAATCGCGCCGCGGCTCAACCCGCAACGCCAAACGTGCTGAAGGCAAGGGCAGCAAATTCGATCGCGAATTCATACCGCCGCCGCCGGTGCTAACGCTGGAACAACGCATCGCGGGACGGCTCGAGACGCCGGCAACTTCGGGCGAGTTGAAGGCGGTGCGCATAGTCGAGGGTTCGACCGTCAAGGAGTTCGCCGAAAAGCTTGGCATCAAGCCGAAGGACATCGTGGCGCTGCTACTCCAGCGAGGCGTATTCGCAACTATCAATCAAGCTCTCAATGACGAAGTGGCGGCCGAACTCGGAAAGCGGTTCGGTTATGACGTGAGCTTCGTGCCCTTTGAAGAAATGGTGGCTGAAGAAGAGTTCGAAGAACTGATCGCCGCCGATGTCGACGATGTCGAAGTGCCCCGCGCGCCCGTGGTCACGGTGATGGGCCACGTCGATCACGGCAAGACTTCTTTGCTCGATGCGATTCGCACCACCAACGTCGTTGCCGGCGAGGCCGGTGGCATTACCCAACACATTGGCGCCTACAGCGTCGAAGTCCCCAACCCCGACAACCACGATGAAAAGCGTCGCGTAGTGTTTCTCGACACGCCGGGCCACGAGGCATTTACCTTGATGCGGGCCCGCGGCGCGAAAGCAACCGACGTCGTGGTGTTGGTTGTCGCCGCTGATGACGGCGTGATGCCGCAGACTATCGAGGCGATCGAACACGCTCGCGCCGCAGGCGTTCCGATCGTGGTGGCCATCAATAAGATCGACAAGCCCGATGCCAATCCGAATCGAGTGCGACAGGAACTCACGCAGCAGGGTCTTAATGCGGTCGAGTGGGGCGGCGACACCGAAATGGTCGACGTTTCCGCGAAGAAGCGCGAGAACCTGGAGACGTTGCTCGAAACGATCCTGCTGACTTCGGATATTCTGAATCTGAAAGCGAGCACCACGCGTTTGGCTTCGGGCGTAGTGCTGGAAGCGAAACTCGATCGCGGCCGCGGCGCTGTCGCTACCGCTTTGGTTCAGCAAGGCACTTTACGCATCGGCGATCCG
>Ga0209236_1002817_pt1 | contig 10587 bp, 11 predicted proteins | sample GraSoi013_1_40cm_FD_185819 | JGI IMG/M metagenome (GOLD analysis project Ga0209236, IMG submission 185819) | Grasslands soil microbial communities from the Angelo Coastal Reserve, California, USA - Sample 09_27_2013_1_40cm (SPAdes) (version 2) | ecosystem: Environmental > Terrestrial > Soil >... | reverse complement strand
CCTCCTGGACGACGAACTTGGTGTCGGCCACGATCTCGCGGATCGCCTGCTCGAGCGCCGTCTCGGCGAGATGGTTGCCGATGATCCCGCTCTTGTAGGCCCGGACCGCCGCTGCCTCGAGCCGCATCGAGTAGGCGAACTCGACGCTGACGACGGCGACGAGTGCCAGCACGAGCAGGACGAGGAGCAGGGCGAATCCTTGCTCGTCGCGAAGCGCCGGCCGCGCCGCGCGGCGCGCCCGCCTCATGGCTCGGTGCCCGCGCGGAGCGGCACGGTCAGGGGCAAGAGCGTCTGGGCGCGGCCACCGATCGTGCCGCCGACGCTGATGCGGATGGCGCGGGGCAGGCGCTTGCTGACCTCGGTCTCCCACGTGCTCTGCCAGGCGCCGGCCTCGTCCAGGTAGCTGAACGAGAGCTCGGTCAGCGACGGGTCGTTGAACACGACCGTGGCCTCGGTGAACGGGTCGCGGTTCGGCAGGACGCGCTGGCGGATGACGAGGCCGGGGCGCTCGTCGCGCGTGCCGAGCTCGACGACGACAGCGGTGAACGCGACGGGAATCGACGCGGGGTAGGGCGCGGCCTGCGTGACGAACTCGAGGCGCGACTCGGTCCCGGTGAAGAGCAGCTCGGGGGTCGGAGCCTGGCCGCGCGGGGCGCTGTACGGGTACGTGGCGCTGACCGAGCGGGCCAGGGACAGCACGATGCTGCGTATGTGCTGGTGAGCTTCCGCGCGATCCTCACCCTGGCGCCAGGCCGCCAGCGCGATCCGGACGCCGCTGAACGCGATCACGACGAGGGCCCCCACGATGGCCAGCGCCATCAAGAGCTCGAGCAGGGTAAAGCCGCGCTCGCCGCGCCTCACCGAGGCGCTCCCATCGGCGGCTTCTCGGCCGTCGTCCTGAGCGTGACGATCTCGACGCCCCGCTTGTCGCCCCAGCGGACCTTGACGTCGATCTGGTAGACGTGCCACTTCGCGGTCGCCGTCGTTCGTTCGAGATCGGGCGCCTTCACCACCGTGACGGTGCGCTCCCAGTCGAAGGCGCCTTCCTGGCCCTGCTCGCGTCCCTCGACGGGCACGACCACCTCGCGCGCCTTCTGGTCCGCCAGCAGCACGGCCTGCTGGTGGTCGCCAGCGACCTTCAGGAGGCGCAGTCCCTGGGCGAATCCCTGGATGAGGGCGACGACCGCGACGCTCAGGATCGCGAACGCGACCAGCACCTCCAGGAGCGTGAAGCCCGCAGTGCGCCGCGCGGCGGGCCTGGCGTCGTTCGCGCTCATTCGCGGTGGTTGCGCACGCGCCCGGTGACCGGGTCGACGGAGACGCGATAGGTGACGGCGCCCGTGCTGATCCGGAACTCTCCCCCGCTGGAGGTGCCCTGCGGCTCGAACCGGACGGTCAGCGCGCCCGGCGTGGCGGCTTCGATCGTCAGGCGGGCGGAGAGCGCGCGCGTCCATCGGACCTCGTCCTCGCCGGTCATGACCGTCTGGAGCCGGCTCACGGGATTGACGACGACGGTGTACTGTTGCCGCGTGGTGATCGCCTGCTCTCGCGCGTGGCGAAACGTCGCGGAGAACCCGGCGACCTCGGCTCGGGCTCGCACCGCCTCCGTGCTGCGCCCGATCGCCGGCGCCACGAGTCCCACGGCGACCGCGACGACCAGCAGAGTGAGGATCAGCTCGAGGAGAGTGAAGCCCCGGGAATCTATTTCTGACTGCTGTCCCATGAGGTGATGTCGGCGTTTTCCCCGTCGCCGCCGGGAGCCCCGTCAGCGCCCTCGGACCAGAGATCGTACTCCCCGTTCTGGCCCGGACAGCAGCGGTATTTGTATTGGTTGCCCCACGGATCCTTGGGCACGGCTTTCTTGAGATACGGGCCATTCCAGTTGGGAGCGTTCGGATTCCGCTGGAGCGAGTCGAGGCCCTGGCCCGAGTTCGGGTACACGCCGATGTCGAGACGGTACTGGTCGAGCGCCGCGCCCAGCAGCTCGATCTGCGCCCGCGCCGCCGCCTGCTTGGACTGGCCCACCCGGCCGAAGAGGCGAGGGCCGACGAGACCCACGAGCAGCCCGAGCACGATGATGACGACCAGCAGCTCGATCAGCGTGAACCCGCCTTGACTCCCGAGCGCCCGATCAAGCGTCCAACGGGTGCCTCGGATTCCTGCTCCATGACCATCCGGGAGCTGGTTGTCCCGGGCGGGGAGCCGTGCCGCAGGGGTCGACAAGGACCCGTTCCCGTCATCGCGTCGGCGGATCTCCAGCGCCGGGATGGAGCCCAGCCGTTGTGGAGTAGCGGGCGGGTGCCGCGTGGTCCGGTCGACCTCTGCGGCACGGCTCCCCGCCCGGGACAACCGGCTCACAGCGGAATCTCGTTGATCGAAAAGATCGCGAGCATCATGGCGACGACGATGAATGCCACCAGTACGCCGAGGCTGAGGATGATCGCGGGCTGGAGGAGCCCCAGCACCCGCTTGAGCTCGTTGTTGACGTCGCCCTCGAACGTCTCGGCGACCTTGAGGAGCATGTCCTCGAGCCGGCCCGTTTCCTCCCCGACCCGCACCATGTGGATCGCGAGCGACGGGAACTGGCCCTCGGCCTGCATCCCTGCGGCGATCGTGCCGCCCCGCTTCACTCCGTCGGCGAGCCGATCGACCGCGCGCCCGATCGCCTGATTGGTCATCGTGTCGCCCACCACCGCCAGCGCGCTCATGACCGGCACGCCGCTCTTGAGCATGGTCCCGAGGGTCCGGGCGAACCGCGCGGTCTCGATCTTCAAGGCAAGCGAGCCGATCAACGGGAGGCCCAGCAGCATCTGGTCCCAGCGGATCATCCCCTGGGGACTGCCGGTCCATACGCGCCAGGCGAGGACACCGGCGAGGATCACGATCACGCCCACCCACCAGTAGGCCTGGAAGCCCGCGCTTACCCAGAGGAGAATCTGGGTCGGGAGCGGGACCGCCTGGCCGAGGTCGGCGAAGATCGTCGCGAAGCGCGGGATCACGAACGTCATGAGGAAGACGATCGCGCCGATGCCGACGGCGCTGAGGACGAGAGGGTACGCGAGCGCCGTCTTGACGGCGTCGGCGAACGCGGCACGCGCCTCCAGGAACTCGGCGAGCCGTCGCAGGGCGATCTCGAGGACGCCGCCCCGCTCACCGGCCCGGATCATGTTGATGTAGAGCCGCGAGAACGGGCGGGGATGATGCTTGCCGAGCGCCTCGCTGAGTGACGAGCCTCCGCGCACGCTCACGAGCAAGTCGGCGACGATGGCCTTGACGCGCGCGGTCGGCGCCAGCTCCTCGAGGATGGACAGCGCGCGGTCGAGGGGCAGCCCCGCCTCGAAGAGCGTGGCGAGCTGCTGGGTGAAGGCCAGCAGATCGCGCTGGCCGACGCGCGACGAGCCGCCGAGCGAAAACCAGCCTCTCCGCTCGGCGTGCGGAGCGACGCGGATCGGGAAATAGGCGTCCCGCTGCAGCCGCTCGACGACGGCGCGGGCGTCGGGCGCCTCCATCACACCATCGATCGTCTGACCGCGCCGGTCGGCCGCCCGATAGACGAAAACGGGCATCGCGACTACGCGTCTTCCTGGGTGACTCTGAGAACTTCCTCGACGGTTGAAACCCCGGCGCACGCCTTGGCCCACCCGTCGAGCCTCAGCGTGACCATGCCCGCCTCGAGCGCCGCCCGGCGGACGTCACGGGTCGGCGCCCGGCGGAGAATGAGGCTGCGCGCATCCTCCGTGATCGGGAACAGCTCGTAGATCCCCGTCCGTCCGCGGTAGCCGGTGCCGCGACAATCGTCGCAGCCGGAGCCGCGGTAGAGGCGGGTCCCGCGCCGGCGATGCCGAGCGCGCCGAGGTCGGCCGGCGACGGCGCGTCGAGCGCGCGGCACGCCGTGCAGATGCGCCGGACGAGCCGCTGGGCGAGCACGCCTTCCAGCACCGAGGCGACCAGGTAGGGCTCGACACCCATGTCTTGAAGTCGCGTGATCGCGCCGGGAGCGTCGTTGGTGTGGAGCGTCGAGAAGACCAGATGGCCGGTGAGCGAGGCCTGGATGGCGATCTCGGCCGTCTCGAGGTCGCGGATCTCGCCGATCAGGATGACGTCCGGGTCCTGGCGGACGATGTGCCGGAGCCCGGTCGCGAAGGTCAGGCCGATCTTCGGCTTGACGGCGATCTGGTTGATGCCCTTCAGCTGGTACTCGACCGGGTCCTCGACGGTGATGATCTTGCGATCCGGCGAGTTGATCTTGTCGAGCGCGGCGTAGAGCGTCGTCGTCTTGCCGGACCCCGTCGGCCCGGTGACGAGGATGATGCCATGCGGTCTGCGGATCAGCGACTCGAAGCGTGGGAGCATCGCCGGGGCGAAGCCGAGCTTCTCGAGCGGCAGGAAGACGCTCTGGCGATCGAGCAGGCGCATGACGATCGACTCGCCGTGCACCGTGGGGATCGTGGAGCTCCGGATGTCCACCCGGCGACCGCGGAGCGTGACCCGGATGCGGCCGTCCTGGGGTAGCCGGCGCTCGGCGATGTTCATCTCGGCCATCAGCTTCACGCGCGAGGTCACGGCGGCCTGGAGCCGCCGCGGGGGCGCCTCCTGATCGAAGAGGATGCCGTCGATGCGGTAGCGGATGCGGAGCGTGTCCTCGAAAGGCTCGATATGGATGTCCGAGGCCTCGGCGTTGATGGCGTTCTCGATGAGGAGGTTCACGAGCCGGACGACCGGCGCCTCGAATGCCATGTCACGCAGCTGGTTGACGTCTTCGTCCCCCTCGGGGCCGCGGTCGTCCTCCATGCCCTCGACGATGCGCTGCAGCGGCGTCGCCACGCCGTCGTACGTTCGGTCGATCGCCTCGACGATCGCGTCGGCCGGGCTCACGACGACCTTCACGGTGAGGCCGGTCGACTGGGCGAGGTCGTCGACGATGACCGGATTCAGCGGATCGGCCGTCGCGACCGTCAGCACGTTGCCCTCGACGCTCACCGGACAGACCGCGTACTGTCGCAGGTATTTCGGCGAGAGGTTCTTCACGATCGGCAGCGGCGACGGCAGCTCGTCGCGCGTGAGGTAGGCGAGGTTCTGCTGCTGCGCGAGCGCCCGCAACACTTCGTCGTCCTTGACGGCCCCGAGCGCCACCAGCGCCTCGCCCACCCGCTCGCCGGTCGTCCGGCTGCGCGCGAGGGCCTTTTCCACGACGTCGGGGGTGGTCACGCGCTCGTGCACAAGGATCTCACCGAGCCGGCGGAAAAGCCCCGTGATCACCATGCTATGCTCACCGAGCATGTTAGCATACCTGGCGTTTGCGGCCGCCGCGGCGGCCGCCGATCTCGCGGGCGCGCTGCTCGTGACCACCGCCCACCAGAAGGGACTGGCGCCGCTCCGCTACTTCGTCGCCGGCGGGGCCGGCTTCATGCTGGCGGCGGCCTTCGTGCGGATGCTTCCGGAGAGCGCGCAGGTGCCGCACGCGTTCCTGTTCGTGCTGATCGGCTACTTCGGCGTGCACCTCTTCGAGCACACGGTGGCGCCGCACTTCCACTTCGGCGAGGAGATCCACCCCGAGGCGCTCCTGCGTCCCTCGGCCGGTTACTTGGCCCTCCTCGGTCTCGGTGTCCACACGCTCTTCGACGGCGTCGCGATCGCCGCCGGCTTCATGATCGGACCCGCGCTCGGCACCGTGCTGTTCATGGCGGTCCTCCTCCACAAGGTGCCCGAGGGCTTCACGATCGCGTCGATCATGCTGGCGGGCGGCCAGTCGCGCCGCGCCGCCGTCGGCGCCGGCGCGCTGCTGGGCGTGCTGACGCTCACCGGCGCGGCGGCGACGACCTTCCTGGCCGCGCAGCACGTCGCCTACGCGCTCGCGCTCTCCGCGGGCGTCACCATCTACGTGGCGGCGTCGGACCTGATCCCCGAGGTGAACCGCGAGGGTGGGCCGGCGCTCGGCTGGACGGTCTTCGCAGGGCTCGTGCTCTTCGCGCTGGCCGACTGGCTCGTCTCGCCCCTCGGCGGCCACTGATGCTAAGCTCGCGGCCATGAAAATCCTGGTGCTGCACGGCCCGAACCTGAATCTCCTCGGCACCCGTGAGCCCGGCGTGTACGGCCGCGTGACGCTCGTCCAGCTCGATCGCATGATCCGCGATCACGCCCGTCGCCGGGGCGACTCGGTCGAGTGCCGCCAGTCCAATGCCGAGGGGCAGCTGATCGACTGGCTGCAGGGGGCCCAGCGCGAAGGGTTCGCCGGCGTGGTCGTCAACCCCGGGGCGTTCACGCACTACTCCATCGCGCTCCGCGACGCCGTCGCCGCGATCAAGCTGCCGGTCGTGGAGGTGCACCTGTCGAACGTCCATGCGCGCGAAGAGTTCCGGCGTCATTCCGTGATCGCGGCCGTCGCGCGCGGGCAGATCTCGGGATTCGGTCCACAAAGCTACCTCCTTGGCTTCGACGCCCTGGCGGCGGCGCCCTCGCGCCGACCGATCCCACGACGGTGAATCGCCGCCGCCGTCCCGTCGTCTAAGCGCGACGGGAAGGGGTGAGCGGGTGAACGCGGGTGGACAGCGACGATGCGGCCCTGATCGAGCGGTGCCGCGCCGGCGACCTGGCGGCCTTCGAGCCGCTGGTCGAGAAATACCGCCAGCGGGTCTACCGGCTCGCCTACAACGTCCTGCGCGATCCCGAAGAAGCGTGGGACGTCTCTCAGGACGCCTTCATCCGCGCCTTCCAGGCACTCTCGTCGTTCCGCGGCGATTCGGCCTTCTACACGTGGCTCTTTCGGATCGTGATGAACGTCGCTCGCGACCGGGCCCGGCAGCACGCCGCGCGCGGCCGCGCCTTCGGGACCGAGCGTGTCGAGGAGGAGGACTGGGATCGGGTGCTCGCGGGCCAGGGGACCGCGCCCGACACGAGAGCCGTGCAGGTCGAGGAGCGCGAGCGCATCGGGCGGGCGCTCTCGACTTTGTCGGAGCAGCACCGGGCCATTATCATGTTGAGTGATCTCGAGGGGCTCTCGTACCGCGAGATCGCGGAGGTGCTGAACATTCCGATGGGGACCGTGATGTCGCGGCTGCACAACGCGCGCCGGCGTCTACGCGACGCGCTCGGCCCGCTGCTGGTCCTGGTGCTGGTGCTGCTGGCCGCGCTCGTGGCGGCTGCGACCGCCAACGCCCAGCAGATCGTCAGGTTCGGCACCCGGGTCGTCCTCGCGAGCGACGGACCGCCGCCGAGTGCGCCGAGCCGCGCGCCGGAGCCGCCCGACGAGCGGCTCGAGGCGTTCCTGCCGAAGCTCCGACAGCTCTTCCGCTACAAGGACTACACCTCGCTCGAGCGATATCGGGCGGAGGTGCCGGTGGGAACGACGCAGCGCTGGCCGGTGCCCGGCGATCGCCGGCTCGAGGTCACGCCCCAGAGCGTGCGGGGTGGTACCGTGAGCTTCAACGTGCGCCTCACGCGCGGCAGCGTCGCCGAAGTCTCGACGAACATCCAGGCGCAGTCGGGCAACCCGGCCGTGATCGGGGGCCCGCGTCATGGCGCCGGCACTCTCATCATCATCCTCTGGACCAACCCCAGCCCGTGATCGGAGCGCGGCCGTGAGCTCGGGCGAGGAGCGCTACCGCCAGGAGCGCGCCCGGATCGAGCAGGGCCACGCGAAGTACCGCGACAAGCTTCGCGCGGAGGGCAAGCTCTTCGTCCGTGACCGGCTGAAGCTCCTCCTCGATCCCGGCAGCGACTTCCAGGAGGACTGGCTGTTCGCCCGCTCCGCCGAGCCCGACACCCCCGCCGACGGCGTGGTCACCGGGGTTGGGAAGGTCGGGGGGCGGCCGGTCTGCGTCATGGCCAACGACTACACGGTCAAGGCAGGCTCGTGGGGCGAGAAGACAATCCAGAAGATCGTGCGGATCCAGGAAAAGGCCGCACGGCTGCGCGTGCCCCTCCTTTATATGGTGGACGCCGCGGGCGGGCGCATATCCGAGCAGATCAAGATCTTTCCGGGGCGGTTCCACGCCGGGCGTATCTTCTATAATGAGGTTCAGCTCTCGGGCGTGGTCCCCCAGGTGTGCGTTCTCTTCGGCCCGTCGCCGGCGGGCTCGGCCTATCTGCCGGCGCTGACCGACGTCGTGATCATGGTGGAGGGCAAGGCCTCGCTCTACGTGGGCAGCCCGCGCATGGTCGAGATGGCCATCGGCGAGAAGACGACGCTGGAGGAGCTGGGCGGCGCGCGCATGCACTGCACCGTCTCCGGGTGCGGCGACGTCCTGGCGCAATCCGACGAGCACGCCATCGAGCTGGCCCGACAGTACCTGACCTACATGCCGCAGTCGTACGGCGAGTTGCCGGCCACGCGCGAGGCCGCCGAGCCGAAAGCCGGCCGACCCATCGACGAGATCGTGCCGTACGACCAGCGGAAGTATTTCGACATGTACGAGGTCATCGACCGGCTGATCGATGCGGGCTCGTGGTTCGAGATCAAGCGTCTCTTCGCGCGAGAGGTCGTCGTCGGCTTCGCGCGCCTCGCGGGCCGCCCCGTCGGGATCGTCGCCAACCAGCCGAAGGTGAAGGGCGGCGTGCTGATGGTGGACTCTGCCGACAAAGCGGCGCGCTTCATCTGGCTCTGCAACGCCTTCAACATCCCGCTCCTCTACCTCGCCGACATCGCCGGCTTCATGGTGGGCACGAAGGTCGAGCAGCAGGGGATCATCCGTCACGGCGCCAAGATGATCTTCGCCACCTCGCAGGCCACCGTGCCGAAGATTTCGGTGATCGTCCGCAAGTGCTACGGCGCCGGCCTCTACGCCATGTGCGGCCCTGCCTTCGAGCCCGACGCCGCGATCGCGCTGCCTCAGGGGCAGATCGCGATCATGGGACCGGAGCCGGCCGTCAACGCCGTCTACTACAACAAGATCATGGAGCTGCCGGAGAGCGAGCGGGCGGACTACGTCAGGCAGAAGCGCGAAGAGTACGCGCGGGATGTGGACACCTACAAGCTCGCCTCCGAGATGCTGATCGACGACATCGTGCCAGGGGCGGCGCTCCGTGACGAGCTGATCAAGCGCCTCGCGTACGCGCAGACCAAGGTTCACGAGTTCCCGCCGCGGCGTAACGGCATCTACCCGGTCTGATCCCGGCGACGGGACCCAGGCGCTCGAGCGGCTCCGCCGGACTTCCTACGACTTGATTCTGAGCGACGCGCGCATGCCGTATCTCGACGGGCCGGGGCTCGACCGCGCGCTGGAGCGCCGGCTCCCGGACCTCTGTCGTCGCTTCGTCCTCATGACCGGCGACGTGTTGAGCGCGGAGATCCAGACGTTCCTCGAGCTGACGGGCGTCCCCGGGCTAAGCAAGCCCTTCGATCGGAGCGAGGTTCGTCGCGTGATTCAGCTGGTCGCGGGGGAGGAGCGGTAGGGACGGCGCTCGGGACGACGGCTTGCTCGCTCAGCCACCGAAGCGGCGCCGGGTCCGCGCGAGCGTCTCGCTGATCGGCGCCGGAAGCCGCGGGCCGAACTGCTTGTAGAATCCATCCAGCTCGTCGAGTGCCTGGAGCCATTCGCCGGCGTCGCACCGGAGCGCCTCGCGAAGCTGGGCCGGCGCGACGTCGAGTCCATCCGTGTCGAGGGCGCCGGGCGCCGGGACCAGCCCGATCGGCGTCTCCTCGGCCCGCCCCGTCCCACGAATCCGCTCGACCATCCACTTGAGCACGCGCACGTTCTCGCCATAACCCGGCCAGAGGAAGCGACCGTCCGCGTCGCGGCGGAACCAGTTGACGCGGAAGATACGGGGCGGCGTGGCCAGACGGGATTCGGTGGCGAGCCAGTGGTCGAAATAGTCGGCCATGTTGTAGCCGCAGAACGGGATCATGGCCATGGGGTCGCGGCGCACGACCCCGACCTTGCCCGTGATCGCCGCCGTCGTCTCGGTGCTCATGGCCGAGCCCAGGAAGACTCCGTGCGACCAGTCGAAGGCCTCGAAGACGAGCGGGATCACTCCCGTGCGGCGCGAGCCGAAGATGACGCCGGAGATCGGCACCCCTTGTGGCTCCTCCCAGTTCGGCGCGATAGACGGGCACTGCTGAGCGAGCACGGTGAAACGTGAGTTGGGATGGGCGGCGGGGCCGTCGCCCGGCTTCCACGGCCGGCCTTGCCAGTCGGTGAGCCCGGCGGGCGGGGCCGCCGTGAGTCCTTCCCACCACGGCTCTCCGGACGCGGTCAGCGCCACGTTGGTGAAGATCGTGTTCGAGCGCACCATCGACGTCGCGTTGGGGTTCGTCTTGGGGCTCGTGTTGGGCGCGACGCCGAAGAAGCCGCGCTCCGGATTCACCGCGCGAAGCTGACCGCTCGCGTCCACCCACATCCACGCGATGTCATCACCGACCGTCCAGACGCGCCACCCCGGGAGCTGCGACACCGCCATCGCGAGGTTCGTCTTGCCCGATGCGCTGGGCATGGCGGCCGCAAGATAGGTGACGCGCCCCTCCGGGTCCTCGACGCCGATGATCAGCATGTGCTCGGCGAGCCAGCCCTCCCGGCGCGCCTGCCACGATGCGATGCGGAGCGCGTGGCATTTCTTCCCGAGGAGGGCGTTGCCGCCGTATCCGGAAGAAAT
>Ga0209236_1002812_pt1 | contig 10606 bp, 6 predicted proteins | sample GraSoi013_1_40cm_FD_185819 | JGI IMG/M metagenome (GOLD analysis project Ga0209236, IMG submission 185819) | Grasslands soil microbial communities from the Angelo Coastal Reserve, California, USA - Sample 09_27_2013_1_40cm (SPAdes) (version 2) | ecosystem: Environmental > Terrestrial > Soil >... | reverse complement strand
CCGCAGCCAGTGATTGTCGGCGACATGATCGTTGGGACTGGCGGCAACGAGGAGCCGCTCCGACCGCAATCCGGCATTGGCGAAGGGACGTCCCGCGTGGTGCCGATAGAACGTGAAGCCGCGCTTTAGACCCCGCCGCAGCTCGGGGAAGCGTGCGATCCACCGGCCGTGCGCCGCGAGATCGTAGCAATCGCCCAAACCGTAGCGGCGCGCCAACCGCTCCAGCGTGAGGTTGGCGAGCGGCGTGCTCGACTCGCCGATCGCGAAACGCGGGTGCGTGCCGCGCTCGAGCAACGCGACACCATGTCCCTGGACCGCGAGGATGCGGGCGAGCAGCGAGCCGGCAAAGCCGCTGCCGACGATCGCTACGCGCACGCCGAGCAGCGAACCGCGGGTTCGGGGCGTGAGGGGCGGCTGAGATTCAGGTGCTTGATGCGTGACACGCGGTCCGCGCGGCATTGGTCGCAGGCTGGCAACCGGTCGAGATCCCAGACATCAGCGGTTACGACGGCGGGGGCGAGTGCCAGGGATTGTTCCAGAGCGCATTCGAGCTGTGCGAGCGTGGGCGGGGTGAACGCCCCTTGCGCCTGTAGCCGCTCCAGCTCGCCGTTGCCGCCGCGTACGGGGATGATGGCAACCCGCCCGGCGCCGTGTGCCGCGGCATATTCCACGGTCCGCACCGTCCAGTCGACTGATTCGGCGGCGGGGACGTGCGGCGCGCCAAGCAAGACGAACACGCGCAGATCGATGTCATGCTCGGCGAGAAATGCGGCGGCGCTGTCGAAACGATCGAGGTCGAGCCGCTTGTTGAGCTGTGCCGCGGCGACCGGGTGAATCGTTTCGAGTCCGACAGCCACTTCGAGGCGACCCGAGAGCAGCTCCGCAAAATCGCAGACGACAGGGCCGATCATACCGGCGTGGGATTCCACGGTCACGGTCCCGAACGGCTGCGCGAGCTCCGCAATGCGGGGCAGGTCTTCCAACGGTACGGCCCGGCGATCGAAGAAATTGCTCGCGTTGTAGAGCTTCAGCCGATCGGCGACACGCGCAGGCAGGTCCGCGAGGACGAGCTCGAGCTGCATGGGGAGTGCCCCAACGGGGGTCGGTCCGTCGATTGTCCAGCGCCACAGGTCGCAGAAGGAGCAGGTGAAGGGGCATTCGGCGCCGGACAGGAACACGGTGAGAGCCCGCTCCACCGCACCGCCCGCCGCCCGTTCCTCCTCCAAAACGGTCCCGTGCGCCTTCCAGGGATCGACGAACGGCTTCGGCGGCCTGAGCCCGCGGATCCGGGCGTCAGGTGTGGAGTGCGTGGAAATGGCGGCGATAGCGCGCCTCGTCCTCGGTGAACAGGTGTGCGGCCGTCGCGGGCGTCGCCGAGCCGTGCTGGAAGCGCCGTTTGGGGTAGACGGGCATATCGACTCCCAGCACTGCGCGGACACCGCGGCTCACGATCTCGCCCTTCAGGGCGTACAGGCGCTCGTGTGAGCCGCTCGTCAGCTGGGCGAACGGTATCGCCTCGGCGATGGCGATGACGGACGGTCGCGTGTGGGGGCTGAACGACACGAAGCCGTAGCGGCTGGCGCAGGCGTAGCCGCGCACGCACCCACGGCTGTAGCCGCCCGAGTAGGTCAGCGAGTGCTTGAGCGAGTCGACCCCCCAACCCTCCTGATAGAGCATTCGGTTATTCACCACGCTACGGATCGTCAGCTCGCCGTTCGCTTCGATGGGGTAGTCCTTGAGGTTTTCATCACCGCCGTCCCCGTCCACGAGCAGTCTCCAGTCGGGATAGCGCTCCCGAATGGACTGCAGCAGCGCGAGGTTGACGGCGGCGCATTCGACGTCGAGCGGCTTGTAGTCCTCGATGACGGCGACCGCGCGCAGCGGATCGAGCGCCCCCCCGCTCGCGGGGACCTCGATCGTCTCGCCCAGCATCTCGAGGTTGGTGCGGCGGAGGAACTCGCGTGCCTGGCGGGCGTCATCGCCGTCGCCGTCCAGCGACAGCGTAAACGATTTGAGTCGCCCGGGCGATTGTCCGTGATCGAGCAGCAGCGTGTACAAGCACAGCAGCACCGAGCCGCTGTCGATCCCGCCCGAGAACGGCACACCAATGGGGGCACCAGGATCCTGGGCTACGAGCCAGCTGCGCACCTCGTGGTACAGCGCTTCGATGTAATGGCGCCCGATCACGTCCAGGTCAGGCGGCAGGGTAGCGCGTGGCGGATCGAAGAAGCGTGTATAAATCGGGTTGGGATCCGGGCAGCCGATCAACCGCAGCGTCGTTACATGGTGGGCCGGCGTCATGCGTGTGTACGACGGGTGGAACTGATCGCCCCATCCCCGCCGCTCCAGCTCGGCGGCGATCTCGTCGATCCGTTCGGCGACGATCAGGACGGGGCCGTCGGCGGCCTTTGCGAGGAAATACCGCAGCGGCCGTTCGAGGCTCCGCGCCAGCACGACGCGCTCGCCTTCCTGCGCCACCAGCGCGAATGAGCCGGCGATCTCGAGCACCGCGGCCGGATCGCTCGCGAGCAGCGCCCGGCGCGCAGCGGCGAGATCGTTCCCCCCCGACCAGAGATGCTGTGATTCGTCGGCGACCAGATTGATGACTTGCGCGATCTGCCGGTTCATGGCTGTGCGGGGCGAATGCGAATCGCCTGGCCGCCCCCTGGGGCCATGGCGATGCGCAGGACCGAGTTTCGCGTGACGGTGCGATGCGAGATGGCGACGGCCGTTGGGTTCGTGAGCCAATTGGCCCCCGGGCCGTCGGCGTAGATGTCGGCGATGTAGCTCCTCCCGCGGTCGAGGAAGGTGAGCGGCACGTTGAAGGTGCGCGCCTCTTCGTCGGTGATGGCGCCAAGGAACCACTGCGGGCTGCTCTTCTGTTTGCGCGCCACGATGACGTAGTCGCCGATCTTGCCGTCGATCACGCGGCTCGTATCCCAGTCCACTGCGACGTCCTTGATGAACTGGAACGCCGGCACATTGGCGTAGTTCTCCGGCAGGTCGGCCGCCATTTGGAGTGGCGAGTAGATCACCACGTAGAGCGCGAGCTGCTTGGCGATCGTGGTACGCACGCGCGATTCTTCGTTGGTGCGCGCCGGCCCCGTGCGGGTGCGGAGGATATCGAAGATCCCCGGTGTGAAGTCCATCGGACCGTCGAGCAGCCGCGTGAAGAACAGGATCGTCTCGTGCTCCGGCGGGTTGCCGCCCTCGCCGCCCCAGGCATTGTACTCCTGCCCGCGCGCGCCTTCGCGGCTCAGCATGTTCGGATAGGTGCGACGCTCGCCGGTATCGTGAATCGGCTCGTGCACGTCGAGCATGACGCGATACTGCAGCGCCTTCTCGATCACGTGCCGGTAGTGGTTGACCATGAACTGGCTCCAGTGCGAATGGCCTTCACTGGTCATGTCGGTCACGTAGCCGGACTTGATCGCATCGAGGCCGAGCGAGTGATAGAGCGCGAAGGCGCTATCCATCTGGCGTTCGTAGTTCTGGATGCCACCCGAGGTTTCGTTGTGCACGATGAGATGCACCCCTTTGGAGCGGGCGTAGCGCGCCAACTCGGGGAGATCGTAATCGGGGTAGGGTTGCGTGAACGAGAACGCGTTGCGGTTCTGAATCCAGTCGCCGTCCCAGCCCAGGTTCCAGCCTTCCACCAGCACGCCCCGGAAGCCGTTCGCCGCGGCAAAATCGATGTAGCGCTTGGTGTTTGCGGTCGTGGCGCCGTGCTTGGGGCCCGAGCTCCACGTCATCGTGTTAATGTGCATGCCCCACCAGATCCCGACGTATTTCATCGGCTTGATCCAGTCGGTGTTCGCAATGACACTGGGTGGATTGAGGTTCAGGCCGATGACGGAGGGCGACAGCTCCGTCACCCTGTCGGCGATCTGTATCGTCCGCCACGGCGTCACGAACGGCGTATGGCCACGCACCTTCACGCCGTCCGCCATCGGCGCGAGGTCGGCGTGCAGCGTGCGGTTGTCCATCCGTGGACCGCGGATATCCATGCGCGCGTAGTCCACGAGGTTCGCCTCGTGAATCACCACGAACGTCTTGCCGTCCCGGAACTCCATGGTGAGGGGTGTCTGCACGCTGTCGAGCGTGCTCACCGGTCCCTCGGACCACAGCTGCTCGGACCGGTCGAGCCGCGGCCGGTTCGAAGCGATCCACCAGGTGCGGGCGTTGTCGGCCAGCGCGAACTCGGTCAGCTCGTCGGTGATCTCGAAGTCGCCGAGGTTTGCTTGCGCCGGGAACTCATAACGGAAGGCCACGCCGTCGTTGAAGGCTCGGACGGCCAGCGTGAATTTCCGATCCGGCGGCCCCGTCTCGGCGACGGACACCTTGAGCTCGTTGTGGTGATCGCGGATGCGCGACACCTCGCCCCAGGGCTGCGTCCACGTCGTGTCAAACGTGCTGCGGCTCGAGTCCACGATGCGCAGGCCATCGCGCAGCGGCGGGGCGCCGCGGAATTCGAAGCCGAGCATCGAGGGTGTCAGGAGCGGGCGGCCGTCGCGCTGCACGGTGTAGTAGAGCCGGCCCTCATGGGTGTCGACCATCACGACATTCCGCCCGTCGGGCGACGCGACGCGCACCTGGCTGGTCGCCACCGAGCAGGGGATGAGTAACGCCAACACTGCGGGCCCGTAGATCCTCATGAATGCCTCTCCACTGGCGAAATGTACGATGCGGGCATCGAGTCCCACCCGTATATTTGCGGTCAGGCGGACTCCCTCAAGGGGCGGTCTATGACACACCTGACGCGCACGATCCTGCCGCTGTTCCTGCTCGCTGCCTGTTCATATCGGACGTCGCGGCAATCCTCGCAACCCGATCCGAACAGACCACCCGGTACCGTCTTGACCGCGGAAGACATTCAGCGCTCACCGGGGCAAAGTCTCGAGCAGCTATTGTTGGCGCGCGTACCCGGTCTGACGATCAGGCGCGCTCCGGACGGTCATCCGGTGCTGCACCTCCGCGGCGAAACGACGTTAATGGGCGACGAAGAGCCGCTCATCGTCGTGAACGGCATCCCGCTGGGGCCCAACGCCGGCAACCTGTCGGCGGTCAACCTGCACGACATCGAGACCGTGCAGGTCTTGCGTGATGCCGCCGTCACCGCGGCCTACGGCATCCGCGGCGCCAACGGTGTGATACTCATCCGGACCAAACAAAGCTAGCGGCCGGCGCCCGCCGCCCGCGCGGAAAAACAGCGGGCGATCGTCGTTGCGCGCAACGATGTAAAGATCGCCGCGTGGGGTGTGCAGTCGCTGAATGTCGCGCGCCTGTCCCGGCACGAAGAAACCGCTCTCCGTCGCCCGCACCGGCGTGAAGTTCCCTCTCCCGTCCCCATGCAGAAACAGCCCGTAGCTCGACATCATCGGGCCGATCGACGGCTGTAGACCCTCGAAATTGCCGGCAAGCAACAGGTCGGTCGTGCCGTCACGATCGAAATCGCCAGCCAAGATGCCGTAAACGGGCGCGAGCTGCGCTTCGTGCGGCAGCGGGACCAAGGTGAACGACCCGTCGCCGTTGTTGCGCACGAGCGTGGTCGCGAACGTGCGGGCCTGTTTGAAGATCGCGCCTTCGAGCTGCTGGGGCGAGAAGATGTCGCGCACCGTCTGGTTCGCATAGTCTTTGTAACGGGGATAGCGCGCCTTGAAGGACGGTAGCGCGCCGAGCAGCTCGTCCCGCATGGCGATCGGGTAGCTCGTGCCCTGGTTGTAGACGGAAATGATCTGCTGGAACGGGCCGGTGCCGTTGAAGTCCTTCGCGTACATCGTGACCGGCTCGCTGTCGCTCGCGTGAAGACGGGTGTTGAGACCCAGGTTGCCGACGACGAAGTCCACACGGCCGTGACCGGTGAAATCGCCCGCCACGATGCGATTCCACCACCCCTCGCTGCGCTCGAGGCCGGGTGTCGTCACGCGCACGAGCCTCCCGCCGCCTGCGTTGTGGAAGATCGTGATGGGCATCCACTCGCCCACGACCACGAGATCGAGCCGGCCGTCGCCGTCCACGTCCCGCCACACGGCGTCGGTCACCATCCCGACGTGCTCGAGGTCTGGCGCGAGCCGCCGCGTGACGTCGGTGAAGTGCCCGTGGCCGTCGTTTTGGAGCAGCATGCTCCTGGGATCGGCCCCGTAGCGCCACGGCACGACGCGGCCGCCCACGAAGAGATCGATGTCGCCGTCGCCGTCGTAATCGGCCGCCACAACGCGCGAGCCGCTGTTATCCTCGGCGGGCAGGCTGCCGGTCGCCTTGTGGAAATGGCCCCCCCCCCGTCCGTCGTTCAGGTAGAGCCGATCCTGGAGCGCAGGGGCCAGCGCCGAATATTCGCTGCCGCCGCTGACGACGTAGAGGTCGGGATGCCCGTCGCCGTCGGCATCGAAGAACACCGCGCCCAGGTCTTCCGAGATGGAATCCTGCTCGAACAGCCCCGGGTTCGAACGCACGAACCTGCCGTCGCGCTGCTGGATGAAGAGCGCTCCGGGCTGTCCCTTCGCGCCGCCGATGAAGAAGTCATCCAGACCGTCACCGTTCACATCGCCCACGGTGATGAACGGACCTTCGGTCGACACCAGCTTCGGGATAAGCGGCTCACGGTCGAAATCGACGAAGTCGTTTTCGTGGTGCACGAAGTCGAGGCCGACCTGAGCGGTGACGTCTCTGAACAACGGCGGATGGGCGGATGGGCGGTTGGGCGGTTGGAAGTGACCGTCCGACTCTCGCACCGTAATCCGTTGATTCGTGCCGACGTGCGACGTGCCACTCGTGCGACCATCGGGCCAATCCACAGTCACGGATTCCAACGTATCGACCCGGCCCACACCGAACGTGAGCGTGTAGTCGACGCTCGACTGGAAGCCGCGGGTGGGCTCGAGCTCCTGCATGAACTGGCGACCCCCGCCGCGTGCCGTCACGCGGGCACCGACGGCAAACGGGTTGAGGCTGTCTCCGCCGAGACGGACCTGCAGGAAATGGTTCTGGGGCAACTGGGTGCGCGCGTTGTTGCGGTAGATGAACGCTTCGTCGTTCACGTTGTTCACCACGAGATCGGGCGCGCCATCTCCGTCCAAATCCCCGAACGCCGCGCCGTTCGAGAAGCTCGGCCGATCGATCCCCCAGGCGGCGCCCACATCGGTGAACGTGAGGTCACCGTTGTTGCGAAACGCATAGTTGGGCAGCTTCGTCGAGCTCATCGCGTTGATCAAGCTCATGAAGTCGACGCGCTGGCCACGTGTGGCTGCCAGCATTGTCTCGTCGCTCGCGAGAAACGATATGTAGTCCTGTTGCGTGACGTCGCGCGCGAGCCCGTTCGCGACGAAGATGTCCTTGTTGCCGTCGAGGTCGAAATCGGCGATGAGCGCGGCCCAGCTCCAATCGGTGCGCGCGACGCTGGCCTGCCAGGCGACGTCGCTGAACGTCCCATTCCCATTGTTATGCTGGAGCATGTTGCGCATGAGCTGATGGTCGAAGCCCGCGCGGGCCTTGGCCTGATACAGCTCCCACGTCTCGAACCCCGAGGTCGTCTTCAGCCGGTAGTCGTCGGCGGGCAGCATGTCGGACGTGTAGATGTCCGGCCAGCCATCGTTGTCGATATCGGCGATGTCGACGCCCATCGAGAAGTAGCTGGAGACGGGCATGGCCTGGTCCAGGACGTCGTCGAAGGTGCCGTCGCCCTTGTTGATGTAGAGGTAGTCGCGCTCGAAGAAATCGTTGGCGACGTAGACGTCCGGCCGGCCATCGCGGTTCACGTCGCCGATGGCGATCCCCAGCCCGAAGCCGATCTCGGGGCCGTAGATCCCAGCTTGCTCGCTCACGTTGGTGAAGTGGCCGTGATCGTTGCGGTACAGCTCGTGGCCGCCGAGCGGGTCCCGGGTGGCCCGCATGTTCCGGACGGGAATCGTGGCCACGGCCTTTGGCGAGTTGCGGATCAGGAAGAGATCGAGATCGCCGTCGCCATCGTAGTCGAAGAACGCGGCCTGGGTGGAGTAGCCGGTGTCCGCGATTCCGTATTGCGCGGCCATTTCTGTGAATCGCGGGATGCCGTCCTTCACGCCCTGGTTGATGTAGAGGGTGTTCGCGCGGAGCGCGCCCGGCTTCAGCCCTGCGTGACAGACGTAGATGTCGAGCCTGCCGTCGCCGTTCACGTCGGCGAGCGTGACGCCCGTCGTCCAGCGGCCGTTCTCGGCGACGCCCGCTTCCTTGGTCACATCGCGGAAATGGAAGTTGCCGAGGTTGAGGTAGAGTTTGGGGCCTTCTTGATTGGAGGAGAGGACGATCTCCGGCAGCCCGTCACCGGTGAGATCGCCGATCGCGACGCCACCGCCGTTATAGAAATTGCGATAGGTGAAGACGTTGAAGTCGCGCGTCTCGGTGAGGCGATTGGCGAAGTTCACGCCGGTATAGCTCGAGGGAAGCAGTGTGAACAACTGCCCGTCACGGGATGCCGGCGGTGGCGCGTCATCGCGCTTGGTTTCGGAGCAAGCCACGATGGCGAGCAAAAGAAAGAGGGGCGCAGCGTGTTGCGCCCCTCTGTGAAGCGCCTGCGGCAATTAGTACCCTGGGTTTTGCGAGAGCATGGGGTTGGCGCTGATCTGCGTCTGCGGGATCGGCATCAGGACGTAGTAGTCCGCGCTCGCCACTTTGCCGCCGACCAGACCCGATGGGGCGTCGGTTCGATTCGTGAACTTGCCGAACCGGACCAGGTCCTGCCGCCGCTTGACTTCACCGAACAGCTCGAACAACCGCTCCCTGAGAATTACGGAATCGGAGACCGCCGCAAGCGGAGGCGCGACGGGGTCGGTGCGGGCGCGCAAGTTGTTGAGGACTGTCAGCGCTGGACCGTCCTGCCCGAGCACATGCTGCGCCTCGGCCTTGATCAGATAGATTTCGCCGAGACGGAACCAGGCGAAGTCGTTCCCGCTGTTTTGGGCCACGTGCGCCGGGTCGGCCGGCCACTTGTAGATTCGTGGGCCCTCGCCTTCGGTCGCCGAGCGGATGTTACCGATGCTGTCGGTGAAGACCAGCGCATTAGCGGGGGTATAGGCTGGACAAGAATTGTTCACCCGTACGGTCACCAGCGCACCAGTCAACACGTCCCTTTGAGGTCCGATCAGGATGGCGTTGCGACGCTTGTCGGCCGCATCGAAGGAGTTGAACGTCTGCGCCAGCGTCGAGAAGCCGTTCCACGGCGTGAGGGGCGCATACTGGCAATAATGCAGCGCCGCCATTGTAATCCCCATCCCCAAGCCGTCCGCGGCGATAAACTTTACGACGAAGATGTTTTCCGGCGACTTGGAGTTGTCGGCGCGGAAATTCTGGGGGAAGGAGTCGGCCAGCGTGTAATGGCCGGAATTCAGAATGCGGTCCGCCGCGGCGATGGCGGCTGCGCACGCACCCTGGCCTCCGCTTACGGTCATACCCTGACACGAGTTGTATCCGGTGGCGTTGATTCCGGTCCCGCCCGCGCCGTCCTTCGTAAACACGCCGGCGTTCAAGTACATGTTGGCGAGGATGGCATCCGCGGCCCATTTGGTGAGCCGCCCGTTGTCCGCTGCATCCGCCTTGTCTGGCAAGCCTGAATCGCGTGCCGCAATCAGCTCGCTTTCGATGAAGTTGAAGAGTTCATGGCGCGTGCTGCGGGCCTTCAATTGGATTTCAGGGGTTGTGACGATCGGCACGCCGCCGAACATGTCCATCAGGAGATAGTAGTAGAAGGCCCGTAGTGTCCTGCCCTCCGCCACGTAACGCGCCTTGTTCGGAACGGTCGAGTTCTCCATTGCCGAAAGGAACAGATTCGCGCGAGCGACGCCCGTATAGGCCGTATTCCAGGCTCCATTGAAGAAATTCGTCGTCGCGATGCTCGTCGGCGTCCAGGTCACGTTGTGCAGATCGATCCACTGGCCGTTGTCGTTCCAGTCCTTGCCGCGGATCGGCACCACGATCTCGTCGGTGCTGACCTCGTTCGCATCGTAGAGACCTCCTTCCGGCGCCGTGCTCCGCAGCTGCGCATATACACCCGCGAGACCGGCCAGCACTTCCGGCTCGGTGTGGAAGAAGTTCCCGGGCGTGATCAGGCTGAGCGGAGTCTCATCGAGGTTGGTGCACGCTTGCGGCACGATGAGCAGCCCGAAGAGCAGCGCCCCCGCTCCGAACGATATCTTCACAAATGGTCGCTTCATTGGACATCGCTCCCTAGAAGAGGAGACGGAGACCCCCCGTGATCGTCCGGGGGTGGGGATAGACGAGATAGTCGACACCACGTACTGCCAGCCCTGTGCCCGAATAGACCTCGGGGTCGAGCCCTGAATACCCCGTGAGGAGGAACAGATTGTCGGCCGACATGTAAAGCCGGGCGCTCCGCGCCGAGCGCATCAGCCACGGCACGTGGAGGTCATACCCGACCGTGATATTCTGCAGCCGCACGAACGACGCATTCTCGATCCAGCGAGAGGAGTAGATCGCGGGCTCATGAATCCCGGTCGGATCGGTCAGCGCGGGCCGCAGGATATTGCTCCCCCCGATGGCGTTACCCTTGCTGGAATAGACCAGCGCCGTGTTATTGAACACGTCCTGCCCCACCACTGCCCGGACCAGGAAACTG
>Ga0209236_1002799_pt1 | contig 10631 bp, 8 predicted proteins | sample GraSoi013_1_40cm_FD_185819 | JGI IMG/M metagenome (GOLD analysis project Ga0209236, IMG submission 185819) | Grasslands soil microbial communities from the Angelo Coastal Reserve, California, USA - Sample 09_27_2013_1_40cm (SPAdes) (version 2) | ecosystem: Environmental > Terrestrial > Soil >... | reverse complement strand
GCGCGCGAGCACAGGAACATGCCGGTGAGGTTGACGCCGAGCACGGTGTTCCACTGCGCCAGCGTCATCTCGGTGAGCGGCGCGTCGCGCTGCAGGCCGGCGTTGTTGACGAGGATGTCGAGCGCGGGCCAGGTCGAGAGGATCTTCGCGAACATCGCCTCCACCTCGTCCTCGCGCGAGACGTCCGCGCGCACGGCGAGGGCGCGGCCGCCGGCCTTCTCGACATCCTGGACGACGCGGCGCGCGGCGGGCTCGTTGGCGACGAAGTTGACGGCGACGGCGGCGCCCGCGGCGGCGAGCGCCCTGGCCACGGCCTCGCCGAGGCCGGAGCTGGCGCCGGTCACCAGCGCGTGCTGGCCGGCAAGCGGGCGGTCGGTCACCGGCTACGCGCGGCCGGCGGCGCCGGTCGTGGACTCGTCCTCGAGCCGCAGCGGCAGCGCGACCGTGAACGTCGAGCCGCGCCCGACCTCGGTGTCCACCTCGATGGTGCCGCCGTGGCTCTGCACGATGCCGAGGCTCACCGACAGCCCGAGGCCGGTGCCGCTGACCTCCGGCTTTGTCGTGAAGAACGGGTCGAAGATCCGGTCGCGGTGCTCGGGCGCGATGCCGGGGCCGGTGTCCTCGAAGGCGATCCGCACGCCGCCGTTCGCGGCCTCGGTGCGGATCGTCAGCGAGCCGCCGTTCGGCATGACGTAGACCGCGTTGTTGATGATGTTCAGGAACACCTGCTTGATGCGCGAGACGTCCAGCTCGACGGTGGGCAGGTTCGGCGCGTAGCGCTCCTGGACGGTGATCGCGTTGAGCGCCCCCTGCCGGCGCACCATCGAGACGACCTGCTCGAGCACCGTGTTGACGTCGGCGCTCTCGAGCGAGAAGTCGCGCTGCCGGCTGAACTGCAGCAGGTCGCGCACGATGTCGCGAGCTCGCGACGCCTCTTCCTGGATGAGGCCCAACTCCTCGCGCATCGGGTCCGAGGGCGGTATCCGCTCGGTGAGGAACGACGCGAAGCCGAGCACGGTCGTGAGCGGGTTGTTGATCTCGTGCGCGATGTTGGCGGCCAGCTCGCCGATGGCGGCCAGCTTCGTGGACTGCACGAGCTGGGCCTGCGTGCGCTTGAGCTCGGCCATCTGCTCCTTCACGCCTTCGAACAGGCGCGAGTTCTCGACGGCCAGCGCGCCCTGGAGCGCGATGCCCTCCGCCAGGCGCAGCTCGTCGGACGAGAAGCGGTGCCGATCTCGGGTCCACAGCACCGTGAAGCCGCCCATGACGTGGCCCTTCCAGAACATCGGCTGGATCAGGATGGACTTGTGCTCGATCAGCCTCCCCATCGGCATGTCGGCCCACTCGCCCGACGCGCTGTCGCTCTCGGCGAGCGTGCCGTGCGCCCGCAGGCGCTCGAAGAAGGGCGTGTCGCGTCGCAGGCTGAGGCCGGGCGCCTTCGCCACCAGGTCCTTGGGGACGTGATAGCCGACGAGCGGCACGAGTTGCTGGGTCCCCGGTGTCACCAGCCACGCCACGCCGGTGTCGCCGCCGAGCGCGCGCACCATCTCTCGCGTCGCGCGGCGCAGCACCTCGCTGAGGTCGAGGGTGGCGCCGACCGCCTGGCTCACGGCCACCAGCGTCTCGGTGTGACGCAGGCGCAGCTGCGTCTCCTCGTGCAGCCGCGCGTTGCGGATGCCGACGGCGGCGGAGGTGGCCAGCGCCTGCGCGAGCGCGACGTCGTCCGACGTGAACTCGCGGCGCTGCCGCGTCCAGCACAGGAGCACGCCGATCGGCACGTCGTCGAGCATGAGGGGCACGCCCACGAACGACAGGAGGCCCTCCGCCTGCGCCCACGCGCGCTCGCGGAAGCGCGGGTCGACCTGGAGGTCGGGCAGCTGCAGCGGGGTGAGGTGCTCCATGATCCAGCCGACGGCACCCTCGCCCGGCGCGAACTGCATCTGCGCGAGACCGGGCTTCTCCGCGAGCCCGGCCTGGGCGGCCAGCCGGTACTCCGTGCCCGCGTCGTGCAGCCAGATGCGCACGACGTCCACGCGCAGGCGCGTGCGCACGAGCTCGGTGAAGCGCTGCAGCACCTCCTCGACCTTGAGCGTGCTGGCGAGCAGGTGGCCGGCCTCCACGAGGCTCTCCTGCTCCGCCGCGCGGCGCAGCACGCCGTCGTAGAGGCGCGCGTTCTCGACGGCGATGGCGACCTGGTTGGCCACGATGTTGAGCAGCTGCTCCTCGTCGGCTTTGGCGCCGGGCGGCAGCACGAGGCGCGCCTTCATCTGTCCGAGCGCGCGCCCGCGTACGGTCAGCGGCAGCCGCCACTCCGCCTCCGTCCAGTCGTCGGCCGGCGTCACCCCGGTCCGCGCCAGCACGCTGCGCGGCCGGTCGCCGGGCGGCGCGCCCGCGACCTCCACGTGCACGTCGGCGTCGGCGATGTCGACGGCCAGCTGCGTGGTGCCGAGCGCGCGCGACAGGTTGGGCAGCAGCTGCTCGAGCATGGCCTGCACCCCCAGCTCGGAGGTGATGTCCTGCACGGCGCGGTGGAGGTCGGCCAGCTGCGCGGCGCGGCGCACGAAGTGCTGGTTCAGCCGCTTGAGCTCCTCCACCTGGTTGACGAGGCGGTAGACGAGGCGCTGGTTCAGCTCGCGCAGGTACAAGCCCTGCTCGCGCTCCTCCACGTGCTCGCGCTTGCCGTGCAGGAACTCGGCGACCTGGCGCGGGAAGGCGTCCACGTCGATCGGCTTCTGGATATAGCCGTCACAGCCCGCCACCAGCGTGCGCTGCCGGTCCCCCTCCATGGCGTACGCCGTCACCGCGATGACGGGCGTGGTGGCGAAGGCGGGGAACGACTTGATGATCGACACCACCTCGTAGCCGTCCACGGCGGGCAGGTTGACGTCGAGCAGGATGAGCGCCGGCTCCTCGCGGATGGCCGCCTCGATGCCCGTCAGCCCGTCCTCGGCGTCGATGATCGTGTAGCCCTCCGCCTCGAGGATGGCGCGGACCAACATCCGGTTTTCCGGATTGTCCTCCACGTGGAGGATCTTGGCTCGACTGCCGTCCTTGCGAATCGGTGAGGGCATCAGCGTCCTCTAGTTCGCCACCGCGGCGAGCGGCAGCGTGAAGTGGAAGGTCGATCCCTGGCTCTCGCGGCTCTCCGCCCAGATGTGGCCCCGGTGCAGCTCGACGAACTTCTTGCTGATGGCCAGTCCGAGCCCGGTGCCGTCGGCCTGCTGCGCGAGCGGGTTGTCGAGGCGCTGGAACGGTTCGAACAGCCGCGTCAGGTCCACGCTCGAGATGCCGATGCCGGTGTCGGCCACCGACACGTGAATCGCCTCGGGCTCGCGGCGCACCTGCACGAGGATCTTGCCGGCCGCCGTGAACTTGATCGCGTTCGACATGAGGTTGAGCAGGACCTGCTTGATGCGCGTGCGGTCGGCGAGGACCTCGGGCAGGTCGAGCGGCACGTCTTTCTCGATCTTGAGCCGCTTGTCGCGCACGAGCGACAGCGACGACTCGATGCACTCGTCGACCAGGCTCAGCATGTCGACCTTCTCCGGGCGCATCTCGAACTTGCCGGCCTCGATGCGGGAGAAGTCGAGGATGCCGTTGATCAGCTCCAGCAGGTGGCGGCTCGAGTTGTGGACCGAGCGGATGTAGGCCTCCTGGCGCTCGGTCAGGTCGCCGTCGAGGCGGTTCAGCAGCACCTTGGAGAAGCCGATGATCGAGTTCAGCGGCGTCCGCAGCTCGTGCGACATGTTGGCGAGGAACTGGGACTTGAGCCGGCTGGCCTCCATGAGGCGCACGTTCGACGTCGACAGCCCCTCGTACAGGCGCGCGTTCTCCAGGGAGATGGCGGCCTGCACGGCCAGCAGCGAGAGCACGTCCAGCTCCTGGCTGTCGAAGATCTCGCCCGAGAGCTTTTCTCCCAGGAGCAGGATGCCGTTGAGCTTGTTCTCGATCTTGAGCGGCACGATGAGCGCGGCCTTGATGGCTTCCAGCTCGCCCTCGGCGGTCTCGAAGTATTTCGCGATGCGCGGGTTGAGCTTGACCTCTTCCTTGACCAGCAGGCCTTCGGTCCGCGTCAGCCACTGCACGATCGGGCTGTCGGCGCGGATGGACTCGACGCCCGCGCCCTCCTCCAGGGTCGTCTCTTCGCGATACGAGGCGAACGTGTTGGTGGTGGCGTCGTAGATCATGAGCATCGCGTGGGTGACCGGAATGCCGCGCACGAGGCCGTGCACGAGCGTGTCCACCAGCTCGTTGAAGTTCAGAATCGCGCTCATGCGCTTGCTGAGCGAGAGCAGCGTCTCGTAGCAGCCCCGGCGCTTGCTGAACATCAGCCGGTGGATGCGGTCCTCGAGGTGCTGGCCCCACGGCGTCAGCAAGACGGTGATGACGAAGCCGAGCGGCACCACCACCCAGATGGTGTCGAGGTCGGCGAGGTTGAAGGCGCGCTCGACGGTCCGCGTGACGACGTAGAGCACGGCCGTCACCGCGGTGCCCACCACGCCGTACACGGCCGCCTTCTTCACCGCGAGGTCCACCGCGAAGAGGCGGTAGCGGACGATCGAGGTGCCGAGCATCAGCGCGAAGACCATGTTCGCGGGGATGCCCATCGGGTAGACCTGGTCGGCGGCCGGGATGGCCTTCGCCACCACGAAGCGCGCGTAGTCGATGAAGGCGCCGGCGAGGCTGATGAGGACGCCGAGCATGATCAGGGTGCCGCGGTTGCGCCGGAACGACGAGTCGATGCCCCGGTTGGCCTTCACCAGGTGGCGGAGGCCGTAGATCATGAAGAAGAAGAAGGCGGCGATGAACGGCAGGTACAGCGGGCCCGTCGCCGGCGCCCAGCCCCAGTGCGTCCACACGACGCCCTTCATGAAGAGCGGCGAGCGGCTGAGGTTCACGACGGTGTAGACGAGCGAGATCGCGTACACCAGCGTCAGCGAAGGGCGGTGGCGCGTGGTGGCGTCGAGGAAGATCAGCACGAAGTGGTACCAGAACGCCGGCACCAGGAGGACGCCGATGTGGATCACGACCTCGGAGAACACCGCCGAGGAGGTGTCGGGGCTCGTTCGCAGCATGAACGAGCCGATGTTCCAGAGGGCCATCGCCGACGCGAAGTAGGCAAAAACCCGGTTCAGTCGGCTCCCCGGGTTCCGGAGCAGCGAGAGCCCCGCGAGGGTGACGTTGAGGAAGAACGCTACGAGCGGGAGAAGGCTATGTGGGCTCAATCACATTCCCCTCGGGCTCGTCGAGAGGAAGGTAGACGTTGTCCCTCTTGCGCACCGCCTCGATCTCGTCCTTGAGGATCCCGAACACGACCACGTCCCAGTACCGTGTGCCGTCGAAGCCGGCCTGCCGCAGCACGCCTTCCTGGTGGAAGCCGTTGCGACGGAGCGAGTTCATGCTCAGCACGTTGTACGCGTAGACCTTGGCCTCGATCCGCCGAACGCCCAGAACGTCGACGCCATAATAGGAGATGAGTTTGCCGGCTTCAACGCCGTAGCCCCGCCGGATCGCGTGCTGATCGGTGATGATCGTCTCGAGGAACGCGTAGCCTTCCAGCAGGTGGATGTTGAAGAGCCGCACCACGCCCACGGGCTTGGTCCAGCCGTGATTCGCCTCCACCATCAGGACGATCTGGGTGGGGTCGTTCATGACGGCGTCGTGGAAGCCGGGCCCCTTGTCCCAGTCGTGCTTGAAGGCGTGCAGGAACTCGCTGCCCACCATCCGCTCCAGGTACGGGTCGTCGACCCATTCCGTGAGCCAGGCGAGATCGCTCCGGGTGAGCGTGCGGAGGTAGACGCGCGTGCCGCGCGAGATCACGACGCCCTCGTCAGGGCGCCGGATGTCGGCCGGCACGTCGAGCGGCGGCTCCTCCACCGCGATCACGTTCCCCACGAGTTCCGGCATCGGTTCCCACCGTTCCTCAAACGGCTTCGCCTCGCTCGTTCCCCCACACTCCTCGGAGGGGGCGCGCCCCCCGTGCCGCGGCGTGCCTCAGAACGAAATTTCGAACTTGACCGTCGGAAAGCCGATCGCCATCTCGTTGGCCGCGACCGGGACGATGACCCACTTGGTCACATCGAACGGCACCGGGCTCGGCGGGTTCAGCAGGTACAGCGGCATGTCGCCGGCGACCGGCGGAAACACGAACGGCAGCCGGAACACGCCCGTGAACGGCACCTTCTTCGAGAAACCGTCCAGCGATATGTAGCCGGTCACCGAGCCGAGCGGGATCTGGAACACGATCGCCGGCGAGAAGTCCATCTTTCCGGAGAACCGCCCCTTCGCGATCACGACCTCCGGGCTGTCGGGCGTGGGGTGGCCCGCGAGGATCTCCTGGACCACGATGGTGACGGTCCCGTTGAACTGGCCGAGGCCCGTCGTCAGGCTGATGTTGTCCGAGCCCGTCGAGTTGAGGACGCAGTATGGCACCGGCGGCACAAGATCCTTGACGAGCGCCTCGGGGCAGAGCGCCGAGCCGCGCGCGGCGGTGCCGAGCAGCTCCGAGATCGCCCTGCGACGACCGCCCTGCAATGCCCTCATGCTTAAGTTTTCCGTCGTCTCATAGAGCACCGCGCCCGACTCCGGCGGTACCGGTGGCTGTGCGCTAGCATAGCCCGGCGCCGCGAAGGTCGCGGCGAACAACAGTAGCAGGATCCCTGTCCCCCGAATCGACGTGATCATCGGTCCGCCTCCAGGTCGGTCCCCCAATGAGGGGCCAGTCCCCGCAGATACGGGGACACTATCCGGTAGGCAATCCTAGTACCAAATCCTTGAGTAGCTCACAAATACCCGAAAATATAAGTGTAAAGCCTCAAGGACCAGGGTCGAGGCGGCCCGGAAACTGAGTGATTCCTATTCGATATGGCCGTGCCGGATGGCACGGACCGGATGAAAACTAACCGGGGCTAAGAGGCGGCGCGCGTCCAGACGAGCCGGCTGATCCCGGCCAGGAACGTCTCTCGGCTCTCGAGCACTTCGAATCCTGCGGCGGCCACGGCGGCGCAGAACTCACGCTCGCTGAGATAGCGGCGCTCGACGTGGCGCAGCGTCTCGAAGATCGCGGTGGGCAGGAGCCAGCGGAGCGAGCGCAGCGCCTCCAGGGTGCCCCGCCCGGCTCGGACCTCGCGGAACGTGGAGAGCACGCGCGCGGGCCGCCCGTAAGTGAGGAAGATCGCATGACCGCCGGGCTTGAGCGCACGGCGGCAGGCCGCCAGCATCGCCTCGGGCCGGGGATGCCAGTAGATCGTGTGCATGCTCACGATCACGTCGAACGCGGCGTGGCCCAGGGGCGGATCGGACGCGATGTCGCGGTGCTCGAACGTCAGGGCTAGGCCGCGGCCGCCCCAGTGCTCGCGCGCGACGTCGACGAGGTGACCGACGGCGTCGAGGCCGGTGACGCGGTAGCCCAACCCGGCGATGCGCGCGGCGACGGTGCCGGTGCCGCACGACACGTCGAGCACGCTGGACGACGCGCCGGCGGGCGCCGAGCGCCCGACGAGCGTCGCGATCTCCTCGAGCAGGCGCTCGTAGGGCGGGAAGCCCGAGACCACGGCGTCGTAGGTGAGCCCGTAGCCCACCGCGATCAGACGCTCAGTCGCCGTCCGCACCGAGGTGTGTCGTCCCGTCAGGAGCTCGCCCGTCAGGGCGTCGGGCCGGGCTGGCGGCCGCGCCATTCACGAGTCCTCGACGTCCCGACGCGCCCAGACCAGCACGCTCGCGCCGTTGAGGAAGGTCCGGCGCGTCCCGAGGACGGTGAATCCGGCCGCTTTGAGGTTTTCCGCGAACTGATTCTCGTCCCAGTAGTGCGGCCCGATGCGCTTGCGCGCGGCCTCGAAGATCGAGTTGGGCACGAGCCACAACAGACTCGCGAGCGCCGCGCGCAGCCCGTCCCGATTCTTGATCTGGCGGAACGTCGACCAGTGGCCGACGCGGCGCGTGGGATTGACGAACACGGCGTGGCCGCCGGGCTTGAGCACGCGCCACGCCTCATGCAGGAGCGTGAGCGGCTCGGGGTGCACGTAGAGCCCGTGGATGCTCACCACCACGTCGAACGATCCGCCGCGGCCGCCCGCGCCCTCGGCGAGATCGCCGTGGCGGAACGCCAGGTTGACCAGCCGCTTGGCGCGGCGCTTTTCGCGCGCCAGCTCGACGAGCGCCGCGTACGCCTCCAGGCCGATCGTGGAGAAGCCGGCCTCGGCGAGCACGAAGGTGAAGTTGCCCGGGCCGCAGCCGACGTCGAGCACGTGCACGTCGCGGCGCGGCCCGTGGGGCGCGCCCTTTTCGACGAGCTCGAGCACGTCGGCCTGGAGATCCCGGTACGGCTGGAAGCGCTCGAAGATGGCGTCGTAGACGACGCCGTAACCCACGGACAACATCCGGTCCAGGCCCCACTGGAGGGCCCTCACCACGGCGCCCATGATGCCCTCCGCCGCGGCCGGGCCGCGAGTTTCCGCGCCGATCGACGGCATCAGCGCGCGTCCTGCTTGCGGTCCGTGAGCACTTTCTCGACGGTCCCGCGCAGTTCCTCAGAGGTGAACGGCTTCAACAGGATCGAGTCGAAACCCATGCGGTTGGCCTCGTTGACGACCTCCGGCGAGCCGTGGCCTGTCACCAGCACGACCGCGATATCAGGGTACAGCGCCTTCGCCTGCTGATACACGTCGAAACCCGTCATGCCCGGCATCTTGTAGTCGAGGACCATGAGGTCGAATCGCTCCTTACGCAGAAGCTCCACCGCGGTCTCGCCACGGTTCGCGCCCTTCACGGCGTACCCGAGCGCCTGTAGCACGTTCACGCAGAGCACGACCACGGGCCCCGCGTCGTCGACGATGAGGATCCTGGTTTTGGCCTGGTTCAACTTGCGCGCGCCAGCTCGCCCTCACCGGTCCGGAGGGGCGCGCTGACGAGCGACTCGTAGTGCCGGGTGATCTCCACCAGGCGCTCGAGCGGGATGCTCGCGAAGGCGTCCGCCACCTGCGGGTCGAAGTGGGTGCCCCGGCCGCGGGCGATCTCCTCGCGCGCGGCTTCGACCGGCAGCGCCGTGCGGTAGGGCCGGTTCGACGTCACCGCGTCGAACACGTCGGCCACCGTCACGATGCGCGCCACCAGTGGGATGTCCTCGCCCTTGAGGCCGTCCGGATAGCCCGTGCCGTCGAACCGCTCGTGGTGGCTGCGGACCGCGCACGATTCGCGATGGAGGAAGGTCAGCGGCTTGAGGATGCGCTCGCCGACCACCGGGTGCGCCTTGATGATCGCGAACTCCTCGTCGGTCAGGCGGTCCGGCTTCCGGAGGATCGTGTCCATGATGGAGAGTTTACCCAAATCGTGGAGCATTGCGCCTCGGCTCACGATTTGGACGGTTTCGTCGTCCAGCCCCATCCTGGAGGCGATCTCGACGGCGTAGAGCGCCACGCGCGCCGAGTGGCCCTTCAGGTACGGATCCTTCGACTCGATGGCGTTGACGAAGGCAGTGATGGTGTCGACCAGGTGACGCTCGAGGCTCTCGCGCAGCACGAGCTTCTGGAGCGCGACCGCCGTCGTCTGCGCGAATCCCAGCAGCATGTCCCGCTCGTCCGGCAGGAATCCGCCGTTCACCGACAGGCGCGCGAGGCACACGACCCCCATGCACCGGTCGACGCCCGGGATCGCGGCCGCCACGACGTCCAGGCGGTGGCCCGGCCGCGTCAGCGCGACGGCCTCGCGCCCCCCGGTGGCGACCACGCGGTCGAAGCCCAGCTGCAGCAGGCCCAGCAGCTCGCTGACCACGGCCGGCGCGCCGGTCTGCGCGGAGGTGAAGTGGCCGTGCTCGTCGCGCAGCAGCAGGAGGCCGCCGTCGTTCTTGAGGCTCTCGGTGGCCAGGCGCAGCGTCTGCTCCATGAACGCCTGCGGGTCGAGGCCCTGCAGGGCGAGGTCGCCGATGCGGAGCAGCATCTCGACGCCGGCCTCCCGGCGGTGCAGCTCCTCGGCGAGCCCTGACGGCAGCGGCGTCTGGCCGTTCCACTTGGCGCGGTCGGCGCGCACGCGCTCGACCATTCCCTGAACTTCCTTGATCGAAAACGGCTTCGGCAGATAGTCGTACGCGCCGTGGCGCAGCCCGAAGACCGCGGAGTTCACCGAGGGCGCGCCCGTGATCAGCACCACCGGCGTCGCCGGCTGCTTCGCCTTCACCGCGCGCAGCAGGTCGAGGCCGCTCAGCCCCGGCATCTTGATGTCGGACACCACGAGGTCGAACGCGTCGGTCTCGATCCGGTCGAGGGCCTCCTCGGCCGTCGGGGCCGCCGTGACCGCACAGCCGCTCGCGGTGAACGCGGAGACGAGGAAGCGCAGCAGCGACGAGTTATCGTCGACGGCGAGCACGCGAAGCGCGGAGGCGGAAGTCATGGTGTCCTTTCCCTGGCTCACTTGCTCGAGGCCATCTGGTTCAAGAACTCCATCCACTGGCGCGTCAGCACGCCGTCGTTCGGGAACTTGAGCCCCTCGAACTCCTGCGGGAGGTTGTGGGCCGGCGACTCCGGCTCGGTCGGCTTCGGCGCGGGCGCTTCGGCCGCGGGCTTGGCCGCCGGGACCGCCGGCTTGGGCGCCGCGGCCACCCCCGCAGCCGGCGCAGGCGCGGCGACCACCGGCTTGGG
>Ga0209236_1002798_pt1 | contig 10631 bp, 10 predicted proteins | sample GraSoi013_1_40cm_FD_185819 | JGI IMG/M metagenome (GOLD analysis project Ga0209236, IMG submission 185819) | Grasslands soil microbial communities from the Angelo Coastal Reserve, California, USA - Sample 09_27_2013_1_40cm (SPAdes) (version 2) | ecosystem: Environmental > Terrestrial > Soil >... | reverse complement strand
ATGCTCCACCGTTGAGCATTTCCTCAGCTATCCTGGTCGGACAATCGAACGAACGAATTTGCCCTTCAGACGGAGAAGCATATTTGATCTCTGCGATTACTGGATTTTTCCTATTGCAATCTCTTACGGCGATTCGCAGGCTTCTTTTTGGATGGTAGACGCGCGGTGGGTTTTCATAATATCCGTTTTTGACTCTCCACTTCGCCTCTCTTGCAAGCATCAGTAGATGATCCGCCATATTCACTCTCACACAATTCGATTCAATCGCTCTACGCTGCCCTTTGAGAGACGTATGACGTTGCGAAGCAATTCGAACGCTCTTCCATCCTCAAGTGTCCCTTTTGCAAGCTCGATCCCGTCCCGCAAGTCGGCCGCCTTCTCACAGAGAACAAGCCCGGCTGCTGCGTTCAGCAGGACCATCTGGGTACCCGCGTCCTCGGACGGCGTCCTCCCGGAAAGGATCCTGGCCGTCAGTCTCGCATTCTCCTCTGGCACCGAGCCTGAGATATCCTCCAGCCTCGCGCGCTTCAAACCTACATCTTCCGGATTCACTTCTTCTCTCTTGATCTCATACCCATTCAACCGAGTAACCAACGTCTTACCAGTAACCGAGATCTCATCAATTCCATCGACAGCATGAACCGTCATCACTGAACGGCAACCCAGATTCCTGGCCGCTAGACACATGAGATCCAAAAGGCATGGATCATAAACTCCGAGAAGCTGTGCACTTGCACCAGCAGGATTTGTCAACGGACCCAGAATGTTGAAGACAGTCCGGACCCCAATCTCCCTACGCACAGGCGCGACACGAGCTATAGCAGGATGAAAGACCGGCGCATACATGAAGCCGAATCCAAGTGTCTCGATCGAGTGCTCGACCGTTTCTGGAGACATTTCTAGGTTCAACCCCAATGATTCCAACACGTCCGCGCTGCCACAACGGCTAGTGAATGAACGATTACCGTGTTTAGCAACCGCCACTCCTGAGCCTGCTATTACCAGGGCACTGGTTGTGCTAACGTTGAACGTCCCCGCCCCGTCCCCGCCGGTCCCGCAAGTGTCCAACAGATACCCGTTCAATTTCGGGCTAATTCTGCGACTACAGTCACGCATCACCTCAGCCATCGCGGTGACTTCTTCAACAGTCTCTCCTTTCGTCTTCAATCCGACCAGGAATGCGGCCGTCTGGGCCGGGGTAGCTTCCCCCGACATTATCTCCCTCATCGCCACCCTCGCCTGATCCAGGCCCAGATCATTGTTTTCCAGGAGAACTGGAATGATCTCTCGGATCATTGCCATCCTTCATCACCTTCGGTAATCGTCAAGGTGAGGCTCTGCAGAAACCGTTAGCGCCCAATTCAACATGTGTTGTCGGAAAACTCGACGGTGACCGGATTATTGCAAATTGTCCAAAGTCGATACCCCATAACTGTCTCTTCCTTACCGAAGGAGTTAGACACCTATGCTCTATTTAGCACTTGCGTGACCATTTTTGTACGTGTGCGCTTCCAAAATGAATATCGTCAAGTCCGAGCCAGGACACGTTCTCCGTCAGGAGACCTCCGAACACTCGCCCCTTCCAATATTCGCATGGCCTCCCGAGTATCAACCCCATCGTGGACAACAGCCAGCAAGGCTCTCACCATGGCAGCTGGCCTTTGATGTTGGAAAACGCTCCTCCCAAAGGATACACCTGATGCTCCAGCCCTCATAGCTGCCGAGGCTATATCCAGCAGTTCAGAGTCCGACCCAGCCTTCGGACCGCCAGCGATCACTACTGGGACGGGGGCCTCGTGCACGACTCTTTGAAAGCTCTCTGGGTCACCTGTATAGTTCGTTTGGATAATGTCCGCCCCTATCTCGTACCCGAGACGAACTGCATGCCCTACCGCCTCATACCCATGTTCGTCTTTGATTCCGGGACCTCGGGGGTACATCATTGCAAACAAGGGCACTCCATAATCGTTGCATTTTTCAGCAATCCTGGAGAACGTCTCCAGCATCTTCTGTTCGTGCGATGAGCCAACATTGATCTGAACTGAGACAGCGTCTGCCCCGATACGGATCGCGTCTTTGACCGACGAAACCTGGGCCTTCCAGTTCGGCGCCTCAGTCAACCGTGTTGCACCCGAGACATGAACTATCAAGCCCAATCCATCAATGTCAACTGAGCGAGCAACGCCTATGTGGACCAGCACGGCATCAGCCTGTGACTTGACAAGTTCGCCCATCGTAGAAGTCATGTCCCTCAACCCTTCTATTGAACCGACCGCAACAGCGTGATCCATTGGCACTATCACTGCCCTGCCATCACTACGAAAGACCCGTCCTATTCTCCTCTTCTTACCCAGCTCCACATACAGTCCTCCTTCTAGAGCAGTTTCTCTGCATGGAATAATTCCGCGTTCAATATAGAACATCCTGCTCCGCCTCGCATGAGATTGTGGCCAAGCACGACATACTTGAGACCATGAAGCGCCTCATCTTTCCGGATCCTTCCCACACTCACGGACATACCATTGCCCTCGTCCACATCTAGCCTTGTCTGGGGCCTATCCTCTTCTGAACGCACCACAATAGGATTGGTCGGGGCTGACGGCAGTCCAAGCTTTTGCGGCAAGCCAACAAAGCCACGCATAACCCGAGACGCCTCGCTCGGGGTCGCTGGTTTCTTCATCTTCACGAAAACAGCCTCGATATGACCATGCAACGTCGGGACCCGATGGCAGCTGGCACTGACACTTATGCTAGCAGGAGCATTCGATCTTCCGAGCATCTTGTTAGTCTCAGTCTCAACTTTCTCCTCCTCGTTCTTGATGTAAGGAATCACGTTACCAATAATGTCCATCGAAGCGACACCGGGATACCCGGCCCCAGAAACCGCCTGCATAGACGAAACAATGACACTATCGAGATCGAACATTTCGTGCAGAGGCTTCAACGAGACAGTCAGTACCGCGGCCGTACAATTCGGGTTGGCGACAATGAAACCATCACGTCTCTCATGTCGCTTTTGCTCTTCTATCAGTCGAGCGTGGTCTCCGTTTACCTCAGGATTAAGCAAAGGGACATAGCGGTCCATTCGATGGGGCGAAGCATTCGTAAAAACTGGATACCCGGCTTGGGCAAACTCATCCTCAATAGGACCAGCCAGCTCGGTGGGTAAGGCTGAGAACACGATATCAGGATCGCCTAATGCCTTGACACTAGGATCTACTACGCTCATGTCTCCAAGCCCATTGGGCAAAGCCATCTTGCTCCCGATAGCTGAGGAGTAACTCTTACCAACGCTCCTATCTGACGCAGCGACCCCGCTAACTTCGAACCAAGGATGATTAGCGAGTAAGGTGACGAACCTCTGCCCCATCATCCCTGTGGCGCCGAGAACCACAGCCTTTCTTTTACTCATCGGATACCTCCTTCCGTCCTTCGAACAGTAGCACTGATTCTCCCTATTAACAGAGCGATTCCTGTCGAAGTAAGGATTCGTAATTCTTAAACGGGAATAACGTCTCCCCATACCCAGGAACTCGGGTAGTCTACTTGTGCGGCATATTCGGATGCATCCTACACAACAATGAACACGCCGCACCCCTCATCAAAGACGCCCTCCGACGATTAGAATATCGAGGATACGACTCCGTAGGAATAGTCACAATAGCAAACGGCAAATTGCACGTGAAAAAAGACAGGGGCCGACTTGATGAGGTGGACTCCATCTACAAACTCGGCGAGATGCCGGGCACTGTAGGAGTCGGACATACCAGATGGGCAACGCATGGAAGACCAGCCATGGAAAACGCCCATCCTCAAACAGACTGCAAATCCCGGATAGCAGTCGTCCATAACGGAATCATCGAAAACTATCTAGAGATAAAGAAAGAACTCGAATCAAAAGGACACAAGTTCGTGTCCAGAACGGACACCGAGATCGTCCCGCACCTCGTCGAAGAGTACCTCTCAAATGGTATGAAACTTGAAGACGCTTTCCGAAAAGTCGTCCGACGACTGGAAGGCGCGTACTCACTGGTCCTTGTAGCTGCCCAAGAGCCTGACAGCATACTTTGCGCTCGGAGAGAGAGCCCACTTGTTCTAGGCGTCGGCGATGGAGAATATTACTGTGCCTCCGACATATCCGCATTCCTACCATTAACAAAGAAGGCAGTCCTATTGGATGAGGGCGAGCTAGCCTATCTCAACCGTGACGGATACAGAATTTTCAAGGCCGCGAACGGCGGAGTCGTAAAGCGGGAACCAATAACCGTCACATGGGATCCTGAATCCGCGAAGAAACAAGGCTTCAAACATTTCATGCTGAAAGAGATACATGAGCAGCCCCAGACTGTTAAGAACGCATTACAAACCCCGAGGATCTACCACGACATAATAGCCAGCCGACTCGTGGACGCTAACAAAGTCTTCATCGTCGGCTGCGGCACGGCATATCATGCCGGGCTCGTCGGATCCTTCGCGCTAAGAAAGCTCGGCGGTATAGACGCGCGAGTAGTGGTTGCATCCGAATTTTCAGAAGATGGTCTCGACCTTGTCGACAAGGACACTGCAGTACTCGCAGTCAGCCAATCGGGCGAAACAATGGACACACTCAACGCTGTCAGAGATGCCAAGGCCAAGGGAGCGAGAATCCTGAGTGTTACGAACGTATTGGGCTCCACCCTGATGCGGCTATCCGATGTCTACATAGGCCAGAACAGTGGCCCCGAGATCGGTGTCGCAGGAACCAAGACTTTCACGTCTCAGGTTGCAGTTCTTCTGCGTCTTGCCCAAACTGTTGGACGAAAACGAAACATCGGTACGGACCAATTGGATCAGCAAGTCGAGGAAGGACTCAAACAGACTCCTAATGTGATCCAGGATATTCTGAATACGAAGATGGAGACAATTCGGAGAACCGCGGAGAGCTGTGAAGACGCTCGCAGCATATGTTTCCTTGGAAGAGGAGTAAACGTGGCAACAGCGATGGAAGGACGACTCAAACTGTTGGAGTTGAGCTACATCCCGGCAATTGCCTATCCAGCAGGGGAGAGCAAGCACGGATTCATCTCTCTAGTCGAAGAAGGCTTCCCAGTCGTCTTCGTAGCCCCGCCTGACGAAACCCATCGGAAAATGGTAGGCAATATCATGGAAATGAAAGCACGCGGCGCTAGAGTAATATCCATCATTCAAGAAGGCGACACTGAGATCAAAGAACTGTCCGATGATTCAGTCGAGATTCCAGGAGCTCTACCTTCGCTAGTCACGCCGATTGCGTACGCGGTCCCGCTTCAATTGCTTGCCTACTACGTCTCCGTCGGAAAAGGATATGATCCAGATTATCCGCGGAATTTGGCAAAAAGCGTAACCGTCGAATAGATCCTCCGAAATGACCTGGAGGGTACCAGCAGTGACGGTTGAAAAAAGCGAGCAAGAAGTTCTGGAAGGGAAACTCGACAGGGCAATAGCCGAGGCAGAAACCAAGACCGCCAAAGCTCTAGATTCAATTACCAACAAGACAGAAGATGCCGAGAAGGACTTGTGGGCAGCTGCCGAAGCAGCTGAGTTCGCGAGTCTCGTCTACGCCCTAACCTATAGTCTCGAAGATTCAGCCGGAAACACTGCCAGCAGGCGAGAACTTGATGAGACTTCGAGTATCCTAAATGCTGCCTCTCAAAATCTCAAGACTGTCCAAACACATAGAGGAAAAGGGGACAAGGATTCCCTCATGGAAGGCTACAAGCTCCTAAGAGGGACAACCGATGCTCTAAGAAACATCTATCTTGCATTGACGAGAACCAGTTCGAAGCCACAGGTTACCGGTTAGCGATTGCTTTCACATTTGCCAGCCAAGTCCAAACGATGATCCGCGTTAGGCGATTTGTTTTGGGGGTTTGGACGGCGATTTCATGGAACGTCCCTTCAAAAGAGGTGGCAACCGTGCCCTCAGAGCTCTCGACACTGGCAGACCCACGAGTCCCCCAGAAACCGCCTGAATCACGTCGCCCGGAAGTTCGGGAAACAACGCTGAGGGTAGGCCAAACAGAAACGCCACAACGAGAAAATACCCAACAACCAGAATGGCACCGCCCAGAAACCAGGCAAGGTATTCTCTTCCTCGAATTCCCTTCTGAGCGACGTAGCCCGCAACGAAACCCTCCAATCCCTTGATGACGAGAGTGAAGGGCGCAAAGTTCGCCGAACCAGAACCAACGTCTGCGAGGGACGAGCCAACTCCCCCGGCAAACGCTCCCACAATCGGACCGAACGTAAAGGCAGAGGTGAAGATCATGATGTCGCCGAAGTTGAAATATCCACCTGTCGCGGGAAAGCGGATTTGAAGTGGCTGGAAGAATGTTACAATGAACACGAACGCAGTCATTACAGCGGTGACTGCTAAGATCACAACTGCCTGGGTTGCGTAATCCTTGATTCCCGCTTCGGACAGACCAGTCAAGCCCTCCCTAGTACGAGGCTCCTATTTTAGAAATAATATGTTTGCTCTGAAGAGTACGCGGTTTGGCTTTCAAAGCGGCTTTGACAAAGCCGAAGTAAGGCGGAGAGGGTCGACCCAAACGCGACTTGAACTCTGCGTGATATTGCGTTGCTAAGTGGAATCGACTGGCCGGGAGTTCAAGGATTTCCATTCGACGGTTATCGTCACTACTGCCTGAGAACACCAAACCCTTCGCTTCGAACTCGGCAATGTACTTCGGGTTCACTTCGTAACGGTGGCGGTGGCGTTCCCAAGCTTTCCCCCTGCCATAAAGATCGTAGGCCATCGTCTTGTCTTTGATCATGATCTCATGGGCGCCTAGCCTCATCGTCCCGCCCTTTGCGGCGACATTGTTCTGTTCCGGCATTAGATAGATGACTGGATTCTTCGCTTCCGAATCAAACTCTGAACTCGTTGCATCATGAATCCCAATATGTCGGGCGTACTCTACAAGCGCGAGGTGCAAACCGAAACATATTCCAAGGAACGGAAGATCATGGGATCTCGCGTATTGTATCGCCTTGATCTTGCCTTCAGCACCTCTTGACCCAAACCCGCCCGGGACCAAAACACCGTCGAATCGTGAAAGCACATTGAGCCTCTCGGGCTCCTTTTCAAAGCGATCGGTCTCGATCCATTCCAAGTTTACATGAGCATTCGAAGCGGCCCCTGCATGCTTCAAAGCTTCGTTAACGCTAACATAGGAATCCGCAAGACCGGCATACTTTCCACATATAGCAATGTTCACGTCACTCTCTGAATGCAAGGACTCTTCGAGAGTTCGCCTCCACTCGTCCCAGCGAGGTATCCGTCCATTTAGTTGGAATCTTCGTGCTAGATAATCGCCCATACCCTGCTCATCCAACAGGGTGGGGGACTGGTAGATGCTTTGCATGTCTTGACTGGTGAATACAGCCGACTCCTCCACGTTGCAGAAGAGAGCAATCTTCCTACTTACCTCAGGCTTCAACGGTGCCTTGGTCCGGGCCACGATAATGTCTGGTTGAACACCGATGCGTCGAAGCTCCTGCACGCTGTGCTGGGTTGGCTTGGTCTTCTGCTCGCCCACAACATCAAGGACTGGGACAAGTGTGACGTGAACGTTCACAACATTGGCTGCCCCCTCCTCTAGCCGGAACTCTCTTGCCGCTTCGAGATATGGGAGCGACTCGATGTCCCCGACTGTCCCACCCACTTCAACGATTACGAGATCGACTGCTTCGTCACGGGCAATAGTCCTGAGACGATCCTTGATCTCGTCAGTAATATGGGGAATAATCTGGACGCACTTTCCCAAGAAGTCTCCACGCCGCTCTCGCTCGATAACTGACGAGTATACCTGTCCGGTTGTTATGTTGTGGCTCTTGGGGACATTGATGTCCAGGAACCTCTCGTAGGTTCCAATGTCCATGTCGGTCTCGCCGCCATCCTCGGTGACGAAAACCTCGCCGTGAATGTACGGGTTCATTGTCCCCGCGTCGTAGTTCAGGTATGGATCTATCTTGACTGATGTGACACGAAGACCACGGACCTGACCTATCTTACCGATGCTAGCGGCGATAACGCCCTTTCCAATCCCCGACATGACGCCGCCGGTGACGAATACGAACTTCGCCAAAGGGTAACATCGAAAGGATGGGACACAGGTTCAAAAATCTAACGCTCAAGGAGCTGTCTACAGAATCCCTCATGACTCAATAGGGAGGCCCGATCGAAGATTACTAGGAATGAATCTCTGATCAGTTTCCTGCTAGGCCGCGAGTCTTGGCCTCAAGTGTCCGACGTTCAGGCAACTTTAGTCCTGCCTTGGACCAATCGTCGAGGAACCTTTTCAAACCGATCTCAGTCAACGGATGCTTGACCATCTTCTCCAAAACATCAGCAGGCATGGTTGCAACGTGAGCCCCTAGCTTAGCAGCTTCGACTACATGAACAGGGTGGCGAATGCTTGCGACAAGCACCTGAGTCTCAATATTATAGTTCCGATAAATCTGCAAAATCTCCTCCACTACACTCATTCCAACATGCCCAGCATCATCCAATCGTCCGATGAACGGACTCACGTAACCAGCACCAGCCTTCGCAGCAAGCAAGGCCTGGTTCGGAGAGAAGACCAGGGTCACGTTAGTTTTGATCCCCTCCTTGTGCAACTTCCGAACCGCAACGAGTCCCTCGGAGGTCATCGGAACCTTCACGACCACATTCGGCGCCAGCGCAGCCAAGTCATGAGCTTCATGAAGCATCCCCTCAGTATTCTGGCTCACAACTTCCAAGTTCACCGGTCCTGATACGATTCGGAGTATCTCCCCCACTAATTCCAAGAATCCCCGGTTCTCCTTCGCAATTAGGGTAGGATTCGTTGTAACGCCGTCAAGGATTCCCATATCTGCGAAGGTCTTGATCGATGCAACGTTGGCAGAGTCAAGAAATATCTTCATCTAACAATCACCTGGTCCGAACAATCCTTCTAGCGGTCTCAATTATCTCCTTTGACGTCAGCCCATATTTCTTCATTAGCTCTGGATGCTCTCCCGATTCGCCAAATGTGTCGCGTATCCCTATCCTTCCGACCGGGACTGGATACGAGTCGGTCACTGTCTCAGCGACTGCTCCGCCCAGGCCACCGATTATGTTGTGCTCTTCGGATGTGATGATCGCTCCCGTCTTCCTAGCAGACTTCAGAATGGTCTCGGTATCGAGTGGCTTGAGTGTGTGAGAATCGATGACTTCGGCCGAAATATTCTCCTTAGACAATGTCTCCGCAGCTTCCAGGGCTTCATTCACTAACAATCCGCACGCAATCAATGAAACATCCTTGCCAGCCCGGAGGACACTGGCCCTACCAATCCGCAGGTCGGAAGTATCTGTGTGTATGGTGGGAACGTCGGGCCTAGCGAGTCGAAAATAGAATGGACCGCTTGTCACCGATGCTTGTATGATTAGTGCCCTTGTGGAAGGCCCGTCCGAGGGCACGATGATGTGCATGTTTGGCACTGCCCTCATCGCAGCTAGATCCTCAACGGTTTGATGGGATGCCCCATCCGGACCGACGCTTAACCCGCCATGTGAAGAAATGATTTTCACGTCAAGTCTGGGATAAGCGATTGCGTTGCGTATTTGATCAAGACATTTGCCAGGGACGAAGGCTGAGTATGTACTTACGAATGGTATCTTCCCAGAGAGCGCGAGCCCGGCCGCAATACCGATCATGTTCGCCTCGGCTATGCCAACGTTGAAGAATCGTTCCGGGTAGCGGTCTCCGAAAAGGTTAGTCTTAATCGAGACGGAAGTGTCAGCACCCAGAGCCACTATCCTAGGATCCTTCGATCCAAGTTCGAGCAAAGCCTCCGCGAGCGCCGTCCGCATCGAAGCGAGCTGAACGAGCACTATGCTGGAACCTCTCTGATCGTCCTATCGGTCACGTTCCTGATCTCTTGAAGAGCGGACTTAACGTCTACCTTACGGAAGATCGAAGCACCGGCAACGAGAACTGTCGCACCCGCCTTGACAATTTGAGCCGCATTTCTCTGGTCCACTCCTCCATCGACTTCGAACTCCAACTGTCTGTCTCCAACCAGTTTTATAGACTCGGCTAACTTCGGCAGGACGGATGGCATGAACTGTTGACCAGCAAATCCAGGATTTACCGAGAGGATGAGCAGCAGATCAATGTTCTCGAGACGGGCTTGAAACCATGATGGAAGCGCAGTCGAGGGTTTCAGCGCAAGTCCCAACTTTTTGCCAGCGGAGTGGACTGTCCGGGAAAAATCACGAAGTCTCTTCTCATCGACAACTTCTGCGTGCACAGTCAATACGTCGCCACCTGCATCAAGGAATCGGTCGAGGAACTTTTCTGGTTCTTCAATCATGAGATGAACGTCAAGCGGCAATCTAGTCACATGCCGCAACGATTTCACCGTGTCCGGCCCCATGCTGATATTGGGAGCAAAGTGACCGTCGGAGACGTCGACATGGATCATATCGGCGCCCGCTTCCTCGACTCTGGCAACCTCATTCTTGAGATCAGCCTGATCAGCTGCTAGAATCGACGGAGCGATCTTCACCTTCAACGTCCCATAGTCTCCAAGAGCTTCCTCACAGTCTCTTTGTCAGGTGCCTTGCCATGATAGGCTGGGTCCCA
>Ga0209236_1002796_pt1 | contig 10636 bp, 5 predicted proteins | sample GraSoi013_1_40cm_FD_185819 | JGI IMG/M metagenome (GOLD analysis project Ga0209236, IMG submission 185819) | Grasslands soil microbial communities from the Angelo Coastal Reserve, California, USA - Sample 09_27_2013_1_40cm (SPAdes) (version 2) | ecosystem: Environmental > Terrestrial > Soil >... | reverse complement strand
AAGCCTAAGGTTGCCGGATTCAGGTCAGCACTTACCCGAAACTCAAACCAGATGTGCGGGCGTCTCCAAACCTGGAGCCGCCCGTAGTCTTTTAGGCTCCAAGCGCTCCACTTCCTTGGTGATTTCAGAGCAGACCAATCCATAATCATCTTTGATGGCAGCCATATGCTCGCCGACCTCTGTGCCAGTTAGTGCGGCGCAGTGTCTGCCGCCCACGAAAAGGAATCTGAATGAAGACCCTATGCCAGCAGATGACAACCATTCTCCTTGCCATCTGCTTTGTCCTGACAACCGGATGCTCCCGGGACGCCAATACGGAAAAGAAGAAGTTTTTCGAGAGCGGGAACCGATACCTCCAGCAAGGTAAATATGCTGAAGCGACCATTCAATTTCAAAACGCCATTCAAAAGGACGGAAAATCTGCGGAGGCGCACTTCCAGCTTGCCAAGTGTTATATCGGGCAGAAACTCTGGCCTCTGGCGTTTCGAGAGTTGTCCATAACAATTCAAATAGAGCCGAAAAAATTAGACGCGCAGCTCGAGTTAGCGAACTTGCTGTTTGAGGCGAAACAGTTTCAAGCTTCCCGAGAGCGTTCAGCAATTATCCTCGAGCAGTTTCCGGACAACGTCAGCGCCAGACTGATCCTTTCGACTGCCGATGGGGAACTAGGAAAATTGGACGAAGCCATCCAGGAAGCGCAGCAGGCAGTTCAGATGGCGCCAAGTAAGCCGGAAGCGTATTTGACGGTAGGGCTCCTCCAACAAAAGGCAGGACAGCTTCAGGCAGCCGAGCAGAATCTGGAGAAGGCAGTCGCCCTTGATCCCAAGTTCTTGCCCGCGCGATTGAGTCTCGGCAGTTTTTATCAGACCCAGGGCCGATGGGCTGACAGCGAAAGCCAGTATCAAGCAGCCATAGAAGCAGCGCCCTCCAAGGTGATTCCCCGGACTTCTCTCGCCTCCCTGTATATTGCCTGGGGAAAGAAGGACATGGCGGAGCACACTCTTGAAGAAGCCCAGACAGCGCTCTCCAATGATCCCGCCGCATACGTCCTTCTCGGCGATTTCTACGTTAATAATGGCGAATGGCAGAAGGCCCTAGCAGAATTCTCAGCGCTCAACGACCGACACCCGAATGACTTCGACGTAAAGAAGCGTTACATCCAGCTGCTCCTTGGAAAAAACCAGTTTGATATGGTCCGGAAGCTGAGCGATGAAATCCTGAAGCAAAACTCAAGCGACAGCGAGGCATTGCTGGACAAGGGCCGGGCTCTGCTAATGGCCGATAGACCCACGGAGGCACTCCCCGCGCTGGAAGCAGCAGTGAAGAATAATCCAGACGATCCAACAGGACACTTTCACCTTGGTGTCGCGTATTACAAGACCGGAAGCCTTGCGCGAGCCGGAGCAGAATGGCAAGGAACAATTAAACTAAGGCCTTCCATGGTGGAGGCGCAAGAAAACCTTGCAAAGCTGGCGGTTCGAACGGGAGACCTGAAACTTCTGGAGGGTAGCGCTGCGGAGTGGATCAAGTACGCACCCTCTTCCCCGGAGGCACATCTTCTGCACGGCGTGGCGCGGATGAGGAGCGGGGATGCGTCAGGCGCTGAGAAGGACTTTCGAAGATCGATGGAGTTGGCGCCGGAAAATGCCGGTGCTTACACCCGGCTGGGGGACTTGCGGCTGGCACAAAAGCGATTTGTTGAGGCCGAGAAACTCTATGAACAAGCCCTGACTCACAATGCGCAGGAAATGGACGCATTGCAAGGACTGGTCACCGTCTTCCTTGCTCAGAATCGGCCGGACAGGGCTGTGAACCGCGTCCAGGCTCAGATGACAAAGAGCGGTGAGCGCGCCGACCTGGAATACCTGTTAGCGGAATCGCTGATCGCGGACCGCAAAACCGCGGAAGCAGAGAGCGCGCTAAAGCGCTCAATTGAATTGGACAAGACAAGCGTTCCAGCTTTTCTCCTCCTGGCACAGTTGCAATCGGCAGCGGGCCAGTTCGATGACGCATCCTCGACGCTGGAGCAGTCCATACGTGAGAGCCCACGCGATGTGCGTGCTTATGTGGATCTGGGGGCCTATGAAGAGCGACGCGGGAATTGGCAGAAGGCGCAGGACCTCTACAAGAAGGCTTTGCAGATTCAACCAAAACAGCCAAACGCCGCCAATAATTTGAGTTTTCTCCTCTTGGAGCACGGCGGGGACATGGGTTATGCCCTTTCACTCGCCCAAACGGCCCGGGGCGCGATGCCGGATTCGCCAAATGCCGCCGATACTTTAGGCTGGGCCTATGTCAAATCGGGAGTCTACGATACGGCCATCCCACTGTTTCAAGAGGCCATCAAGAAAACGCCGACGAATCCGACCTATCATTACCATTTGGGTTTGGCTTACCAAAAATATCAAAAAACGGAGCTTGCGCGCGCGAGTTTTCAGCGCGCCATAAAATTGGAGCCCCGGTCTCCGCGGGCAGATGAGATTCGCAAAGCTCTGGCGGAATTGGACAGGGCCGAATAACCGACGCGTATTGTGAAGACGATTCGGATTCCGCGAGGTAATCGCCGCAGAAGGTAATCGAAGGATGCGACGATACTCCATTTGAACGGGAGGAGCGTTCTGCCAGCATTTGGCTCAACTCGATGGCGTGCCGCAGCCCTGACACTTCTTTTTTTCCTTGCGGTTGCAGCCTTTCTTTACTGGTCCACTTTCGCGGCCATGGCTGCGCAGTGGCACTCGAGCACGTATTCCCACGGCTATCTAATTCTCCCGGCGAGCTTGTACGTCATCTGGAAGCGCCGAAGCATGGTGATTGGGTTGACTCCCGCGCCCAGCATGTGGGCCATTCCCCTGCTGATCTTGGCATCGTTCGGATGGCTGCTCGGAAATTTGACGACGACGGCCGTTGTAGAACAATTCTGTGGAGTCGCGCTGATTATTGGACTGGCCTGGGGGGTGTTGGGCACCGCGGCCGTCAGGCCCCTGTTGTTCCCGCTAGTTTTTCTCGTTTTCGCGGTGCCGTTTGGAGAGGGACTCATCCCCGGTCTACAGGATTTCTCGGCGAGATTTGCGGTAAAGCTGCTGTCGCTTTCCAAAGTTCCCGTCTTGCTGGAAGGCCGCTATATCACAGTTCCCCACGGCAAGTGGGAGGTGGCGGAGGTGTGTAGCGGTGTCCGCTATCTCATGGCTTCGCTCGCGGTGGGGTTTCTTTTTGCGGGAGTAATTTATCGAAGCTGGACGCGGCGCATCGGCTTCTTCCTGGCTTCCGCGATTATTCCTATTCTCGCGAATGGCGTGCGCATCTATGGCATCGTGCTGATCGGCTACCTCGGCGGGGACCGGCTGGCACTCAGCGTGGACCACATGCTGGCGGGTCTGGTTTTCTTCTCCATCATCATGGTGCTTCTGTTTCTTGTGGGGATGCGGTGGCGCGAAGATCAGAACGGAGAAGCGCTGCCAGCGGGAGGCGGTGAAGAATCCGCGCCAATTTCGGGCGGTATAGATGAGCCGAGTGAGAATTCCTACTTCACTCCGCGCGCGATTCTTTTGCTCTCTGGTTTTTTTCTCTTGATTGCGCTCGGACCGCTCTCGGCTAGATATCTCTGGAGCTACCAGCCCGGAGCGTACGAGGCAAACCTGGCAGCGCCGGCGGTTTCCGCGCCATGGTCCACTTCGCAAAACGATAATTTCGCGTGGGTGGCCCAATTTCAGTCGCCGACCGCTGAACTGAGACAAACTTATGAATCAGAAAGTCAAACGGTAAGGCTTTACATGGCCTACTACAGCGGCGGGCAGCAAGGCGGAAAACTCGTTAGTTCCGTGAATCAGCTCTATGACCGGCCGCACTGGTTACGAACGGGCGAGGGCCGGAGATTCGCTGAGCTCAACGGTCAACCCATTGAAATGCATGAGGTGCTAGTCCAATCCGCAGATTCTTCGCTGGTGATATGGCATTGCTATTGGGTGGATGGGGTCTTTACCAGCAATGATTACCGGGCGAAGCTGCTTCAGGCCAAAGCGCGGTTTCTCGGGAGCCGACAGGGTTCGGTTGCGATCGTCTTGGCCACGGAAAACCCGCCCCCTCAATCTCAGGGTTCGGCCACTCTAAAAGATTTCCTGACACACGTAGCGTTGCAAGAGGGTTTGCGACTATCTCTGAAGGGATCTCGCTAACAACTTCGCTCTTGAAGCAGGAGAATTGGTGCCCGGGGTGGGAGTCGAACCCACATGAGGAAAAATCCCCGGAGGATTTTAAGTCCTCAGCGTCTGCCATTCCGCCACCCGGGCGCTGGCACTACAAATCTAACGGACAGGAACACGTACTGCAACACTATTGCGTCTATTCCCGGTCGCCTGCCGATCAAGACTTTTTCCGTTCACAAACAGAATGCGAGTTTCCGATGGCCAGTGTGAACTCGATCCCGGAGTGTTCTCTATTCGTGTCATGAGCGTGCGTAGCGATTGTTTGCAAGGTGAACTCGACATAGACTGAAGTTAGTTCGCGGGGTCTCTCTTGCGTCCGTCTGGCAAGTTCTCCTGGCTCGTCCTTGCAGTCGCCGGTCTGCTGACCGCACTTCTTTTCTTTGTTGTTGAAGAAGTCCACCGGCCCGCGACGAGTCTCCTGCTCTCCGATCTCCTGCAGACCGCGATCATCCTGTGGGCCGCTCTCAGTTCGCTTTTTGTGGCCAGGCGATCGTCAGGCTACTTGCGCCAACTCTGGACACTTCTGGCGGCGGCGCTCTTCCTGGGCTGTGCTGCTCAAGCCCTGGAGACCTACTATCAATGTTTTGCTCATGCTTCATCATTGACTCCCTGGCCTTCTGACATCCTGTTCATTCTCTGGGTTACGCCCGCAGTCATGATGCTGCTGCCCCGGCCCGCGAAAGACTCCGGAGCAATCGATTGGCAGCAGGTACTCGATTTTGCCCAGATTGGAGTGGTGGCCCTCACCGCCTACCTGTATTTTTTCTACATCCCTTCCCGATGGGAAACGGAAGGGCCGCAGATGGTTCTCAAGATCATGCGGCTGCAAATGGTTCGCGACGCGGCGCTTGCTGCGGGGTTTTTGATCCGTGCAATGACGGTCACTGAGGGTTCCATCCGGGCCTTCTTCCGCAGAATGGCCGCAGTTTTCCTCGTTGCCGGCGCTTCTGAACTAGTCTCCCTTCTCCCTCCGTACACGTCCCGTGCCGGAGCGATGTGGACCGATATCATCTGGTGCACGCCCTATTTGCTGGTAACCGCAATTGCCGCGACATGGAATCGCGAGGAAGAGGCGCTCCCCCAGGGAGCGAGCTCTCGATTTCGCACGGTCGTCTTCTCTCAAGCATTGCCAATACTCATACCGCTGCTGGTTCTTTTCATGGGCCGGCGCATCGCCGCAGAGCAGATCACGATCGCATGGATAGCTGTCGCCGCCTCGTTCACTCTTTCCGCCGCGCGTCTTGTGCTGACCAATGAGAAACAGCGCCGTATTGCAGAAGAACTCCTTCTGACAGAACAGGCTTTGAGCCGTTCTGAGCGAATGTTCTCGACTGCGTTCCGTTCCAGCCCCGACGCCGTAGGGATCAGCGCGATGCCGGGAGGCCAATTTCTGGAGGTCAACGACAGCTTCACACGGCTTACCGGTTATTCGCACGACGAGACCCTGGGAAGAACTCCACTGGAACTGAACTTATGGAAGGACCCTGCTCGCCGGGCGGAGGTCATGGCCAAACTCCAAAAAGAATCCGAAGTGCGGGATGAGGAGTTTGTCTGCCTGACGAAGCACGGCGAGACACGCATCGCGCAGTTTTCCGGAACGCTCGTGGTGCTGGACGGAAAGCTTTGTGCCCTAGCCATCGTTCGGGATATCAGCGCCCACAAGGAGGCGGAAGAAGCGCTGCGGGCCAGCGAAGAACGCTTCCGCAATCTCGTCCATGACTTGCACATCGGCGTTATCCTGCTCGGTCCCGAGGCGGAAATACAGTTTGCAAATCGAGCAGCCTTGGAAGCTCTTGGAGTGAGTGAGGAAAAAGCTCGCGGAAAGAGCAGTTCGAGCTTCGGGATGACGGCCATTCGAGAAGACGGAACGGAAATCCCGTTGGAAAGGCTTCCAGGCCCCCGAGCGATTGCGACGAAACAGCCGGCGCGAAATGAGATGGTGGGATGGCGCCGCGCGGATTCGAGTGAGGTCTTGTGGACCTTGGTGGACGCCGTGCCCCACCTTACGCCTGAAGGAAGAGTTGCCAACGTCATTGTATCTATTTCGGACGTGACCCTATGGAAGCAAGCCGAAGAGGCATTGCGGGCCAGTGAAGAGCGTTTTCGAACTCTGGTTCGGGATTTCCATGTCGGTGTTGTCGTGCTTGGACCCGATGCAAAAATTCAATTCGCGAATCAAGCAGCAGAACAAATGTTTGGCATTACTAACGAGGAAGCGCAAGGGAAGGATTCTTTACAACTGGGCTTGATTTCTATTCGCGAAGACGGAACCGAAATCCCCTTCTCGATGAGGCCAGGGCCGCTGGCGCTGAAGACGGGACAGGCGGTCAAGAATGAAGTGATCGGGTGGCGTCGCCCAGGATCGAGCGAAGTTCTCTGGACGATGGGAAACGTCGTACCGCAGTTCGCGCCGGATGGTTCCATTTCAACGTCGATCAACACATTCATAAATATCACCGAGCGTAAGCAAGCGGAGGAAGCGCTTCACCAGCTTTCCACGCGGTTGCTGCAGCTTCAAGACGAAGAGCGAAGGCGACTTGGACGCGAACTCCACGACAGCCTGGCGCAAAGCGTCCTGGCAGTGAATTTGAATCTGGCGCAAGTCACGCGTTCTTTAACGTCCAAGGACGAACGTTCGCGCCATGCCCTGGCCGAAGCTCGAAGAGTGCTCGTGGAAATGTCACGGGAGATTCGAACGCTCTCCTATCTGTTGCATCCCCCGCTACTCGACGAGCTGGGTCTGGTCTCCACGCTGAAGGAGTATGCCGGAGGATTCAGCGAGCGCAGCGGAATCAAACTGGAATTGGACATTCAAGCTGACTTTGGCCGCCTGCCGCAGGAAGCCGAGACGGCGCTATTCCGCATCGTGCAGGAAAGTTTGGCAAACATTCAGCGGCACTCTGGCACCAAAACAGCCAAGATTCGCTTGCGCGGTGATACCACCTGCGTCAACCTCGAGGTCATCGATCGAGGCCGCGGGATGGACAAGAAAGCCATCGAGCGTGGAAACGGCTCCGGAACCCGTTTGGGCGTTGGAATCCTCGGCATGCGCGAACGAATGACCCAGCTTGGCGGCAGACTCGAGATAGAATCCAGCTCGTCAGGAACCACCGTGCGGGTTTCCATTCCTTTAAGAACCGAGGTTACCGATGCCAGTTCGCATCCTCGTAGCCGATGACCATCAAGTCGTACGGACGGGACTCCGCGCTCTGCTGGAGTCCAAGACGGGTTGGCAAGTTTGTGCAGAAGCTTCCAATGGCCGTGAAGCTGTGGAGAAAGCCGGCCAGCTCAAGCCGGACGTGGCCGTGCTCGACATCGGCATGCCTCTGCTGAACGGGGTCGAAGCCACACGCCAGATTCGGAAACTCTCTCCGCAGACGGAGATCCTCATTCTGACCATGCACGACTCCGAACAGCTGGTCCAGGAAGTTCTGGGAGCAGGGGCTCATGGATATATATTAAAGGACGACGCGGACCGCAATTTGGTCGCTGCCGTGGACGCGCTTCGCCGCCACAAACCCTATTTATCTTCACGCGTATCGGATGCGGTCGCCAAGCCGGCCAGACACCCTGGGGACGGCTCAGCATCCAACCACACGTCGCGGGGCCGCTTGACTCCACGGGAGCGCGAAATCGTGCAACTTCTGGCAGAGGGCAAAAGCAATAAGGAAGTTGCGGGTTATCTAGGAATCAGCGTAAAAACGGCGGAGACTCATCGCGCCAACATCATGCTAAAGCTCGACTTTCACTCGATCACGGAACTAGTCCGCTACGCAGTTCGCAACAAGATCATCCAGAGTTAAAGACCCCCTGGCCACACCTACAGAGAAATCCCTAGGGAATCACCCGAATTTCAACCGGATTACTCCTCGCGCACACTCCTCCATAGAAATGGAACGCTTTTTGTTCCTTGGGGGTGTGCAGTGGAGTCCCGCAATCGCCGTATCCGGGTCCTGGTCGCTGATGATTCGCCGAACGCCCTGCGTTCCGTTTGCAGATTTCTCAAATCTCTGGAAGAGTTTGAGATCGTGGGGACCGCTCGCGACGGCCAACATCTCCTGCATCAGGCTGCGCGCTTTCACCCCGACTTGGTGCTCACCGACCTCAGCATGCCTCAAAGGAATGGTCTGGAAGCAGCAATCGAGTTACGCAAGTCTTTCCCTAAGATGCGTGTGCTCATTTTCTCTGAGTTGAGTGGACTGTCCCTACGTGAGGAGTGCCTGCGATCGGGTGCCGATGGTTTTGTGGAGAAAGCTCAAATGCCCGAATCACTCATGGAGGAAGTTCGCAGGCTTTTCCCAGAAAAACCACAAGTGGATTGATCGCAGGGTGATTGTGTAGCGGAAAGGAGCTTCCGTCATCGTAACCGTTAGACTCCTCTAATATTCGTAACTCCGTTGACAGGCATCTGTGAGCCTTGCAGCGTCTACTCTTCGCGCCGCGTATTTGGCGGGAATCCGAGCGGTTGCAACCCAGATTGAACGGCGTCTCCCGAATGGCACCCCAAGGTGGCCCCTTCTATTAATACGTTCTTCCCGTTCTCGCCAAACCTTCATTCCATCTCCAAACGAGCAAGCCGTTTCATTTTGGCGTAAAATCTCTTGGTCCGTTGCGTTCCGCGGTGCATCTTAAATCTGACTACGATCTGCGGGAGTCCTCCTGCCCGCAGCAGGAGCGAATGTGAGCCAGCCGAACCTTGTTCCAGCGGTCAACGTTCTAGGTAATCCCGACCGGGTCGGGGTCATCGACCAGCTGAGCATCAACACTATCCGTACTCTGGCGATCGATGCGGTCCAGCAAGCAAACTCAGGCCATCCCGGCGCCCCGATGGGGCTTGCACCCGTGGTCTATTCTCTGTGGCAAAAGTTCTTGCGCTACGATCCCGCCGACCCCACCTGGCTGAACCGCGACCGTTTCGTTTTGTCGGCTGGCCACGCCTCGATGCTGCTCTACGCTACTCTGCACCTCGCGGGCGTGCGGGCCGTCAACGCCAAAGGCGAAGTGACCGATGGGCTCGCCGTGCCGATGGAGGAGATCAAGCGCTTTCGGCAAATCGGCAGCAGGACTCCCGGACATCCCGAATCACATCTGACTTCCGGGGTGGAAACTACGACCGGACCTCTGGGGCAGGGCGCAGGCAACAGCGTCGGAATGGCCATTGCCGGAAAATGGCTGGCGGAAAATTTCAATCGTCCTGGTTTCGACATTTTCAATTTCAATGTCTACGCCGTCTGCGGAGATGGCGATCTGATGGAGGGCGTGGCCTGCGAAGCGGCTTCGCTTGCGGGACATTTGAAGCTCTCGAATCTTTGCTGGATCTACGACAACAACCGAGTGACGTTGGACGGTCCAGCCGAGTGGTCTTTCAGCGAAGATGTGATGACACGTTTCAAGGGCTACGGCTGGAACGTCACGCACGTCACGGACGCCAACGATTTGGACATGCTGGTCCGTGGCTACGAGAATTTTCTCAATTCGAAGGACCGGCCGACGCTCATCGTGGTGGACAGCCACATCGGCTATGGATCGCCCCACAAACAGGATTCCTACGAAGCGCATGGCGAGCCACTGGGCGAAGCCGAAATCAAATTGGTAAAACAAAATTATGGCTGGCCGGCCGATGCGAAGTTTCTTGTCCCCGATGGAGTGTATGACCAGTTCAAGAACGGCGTGGGCAAGCGCGGAGCCCAGGCTCGCGCGGCATGGAAGGCAAAATTCGAGGAGTACAAGAAACAGTTTCCCCAACTCGTCGATCAACTGAACAGAATGCAGAGCGGCCAATTGCCGGACGGGTGGGACAAGGATTTGCCGAGCTTTCCTGCAGATCCGAAGGGCATGGCAACGCGCGAATCCTCGGGAAAAACTCTCAACGCCCTGGCGAAGAATATCCCCTGGCTGATGGGCGGCTCCGCGGACCTGGCCAAATCCAACAAAACGAACCTGACCTTCGATGGTGCGGGAGAGTTCTATCCAAATCAGTATCGAGGGCGCAACGTCCACTTCGGCGTGCGGGAACATGCCATGGGCGCGATCGTGAATGGCATGACGCTTTCGAAACTCCGCGCGTTCAGCGCCACGTTTTTCAATTTTAGCGACTACATGCGGCCGAGTATGCGCCTCGGCGCGTTGATGGAAATCCCCGCGATTTACATTTTCACGCACGACTCGATTGGCGTAGGAGAGGATGGACCGACGCATCAGCCCATTGAACAACTGGCGTCCTTGCGCGCCATGCCCAACATGCTGGTTCTGCGGCCGGGCGATGCCAATGAAGTGGTCGAAGCCTACAAGGTGATCCTGCAGCGCACGCATGGGCCTTCTACGCTGGTGCTGACGCGTCAAGCCATGCCCACGCTCGATCGCACGAAATATGCTCCCGCCGCCGGTGTCGCAAAAGGCGGCTACGTCCTTGCCGATGCTCCAGGCGGGAAACC
>Ga0209236_1002793_pt1 | contig 10639 bp, 9 predicted proteins | sample GraSoi013_1_40cm_FD_185819 | JGI IMG/M metagenome (GOLD analysis project Ga0209236, IMG submission 185819) | Grasslands soil microbial communities from the Angelo Coastal Reserve, California, USA - Sample 09_27_2013_1_40cm (SPAdes) (version 2) | ecosystem: Environmental > Terrestrial > Soil >... | reverse complement strand
GACGATGCCGTAGGCGACCTCGACTTCGTCGACCGAGTCGCCGGCGAGCGACACGCGGATGGTGTCGCCGATGCCCTCCTCGAGCAGCACCCCGATCCCCACCGCGCTCTTGACGGCGCCGGTGCGCGGCGGACCCGCCTCGGTGACGCCCAGATGCAGCGGGTAGGAGATCTTGTCCGCGATCGCCCGGTTGGCGGCGATCATGGTAGGCGGATCTGAGGCCTTCATCGAGACCTTGATCAGGTTGAAGTCGAGCGATTCGAGGATATGAATGTGGCCCAGCGCGGCGTTGACCATGGCCGCCACGACTTCCTCGGTCGGCGGGCGCACGCCGGCGCCTTCCTTGGGACGTCCGGGAAGTGAACCCGCGTTGACCCCGATGCGGATCGGCACTTCGCGTTCCTTCGCCCGGCGGGTGATCTCTTTGACCTTTTCCGGATCCTTGATGTTGCCGGGATTGAGCCGCAGCCCATCGACGCCGGCCTCCAGCGCCATCAGCGCCAGCGGCGCATCGTAATGAATGTCGGCGATGATCGGCAGCGGCGACGCCTTCTTGATCTCCACCATCGCGATGGCTGCCTCTTTGGTCGGCACGGCGACACGCACGATGCGGCAGTTCGCGTCCTTCAGGCGCGCGATCTCATTGAGGGTCGCTTTGACATCACGCGTGTCGGCTTTGGTCATCGACTGCACGACGATCTCGGCGGCACCGCCAATCACGACATTGCCGACGCGAACCGGAACCGACTTGCGGCGTGGTCTCATGGTCTCATCTCAACAAATCGTTATATGTCACCAGTCCGATTAAACCAAACAATAGAGCGAGGCCGACGTAGTGGACGACTTGCTCGCGGGCGGGATCGACCGGCCGGCCGCGAACCAATTCCAGCACCAGGAAGGCGGCGCGTCCACCATCCAGGGCGGGGAACGGCAGGATGTTCGCCAGCCCCAGGCTGAGGCTCAGAAGCGCGACCACGGCGACCAGTGACAGCGGCCCGGCCTCGGCGGCCCTGGCCGTCGTCTTCACGATGCCGACCGGGCCCTCGAGGCCACGCGGCCCCAGCAGGCCCCCCAGTTTTTTGTCGGTCGCCAGCTGGTAGATGCCGCCTGCGATGCCAGCGATGGAATCGCCGGTATCGCGCAATGCCCGTCCCGCCGCATCGACTGGACCCGGCTTGAAGGAATGGATCGCGGGGTGGAAGCCAAGGATGTAATTGCCCGTGGCCGGGTCCTTCTTCGGCGTTGCGGTGAACGTCAGCACCTGGCCATGACGGTCGACCACGACGGCGGTAGGGGTCTCCCCGGCGGAATCCAGCGCGCTTCGGAGGTCCTCGAACTTGTTGATCGGGCGACCGTTGACGGAGCGAATCACGTCACCCGCTTGCAGCCCGGCGTTGCTCGCCGGCGTACCGGTGTCCACGGCGCTGACCTCGATCGGCGTTTGGACCTCGGCCGCACCGACCGTGGTGTAGACGCCGAAGAAGATCAGGACCGGGAGCGCCAGGTTGAACGCGGACCCGGCGACGATGACCATGAAGCGCTGCCAGAGGGGATGCGCGTTGAAGCTGCGAGGCCCGGCGTCCATGCTCCCGTCCATCCCGGCCAGCTTGACGAAGCCACCAAGCGGGATGGCCCGGACGGCATAGAGCGTCTCGCCGCGCGTCCAGCCGAAGAGCTGGGGGCCGAATCCCACGCTGAACTGCTCCACCTTGATGCCGGCGAGCTTGGCGGTGATGAAGTGACCCGACTCGTGCACGATCACGAGGAGGCTGAAGATGAGGATGACGAGCGGGACGAGCACCACCGGGCTCATGCGGGCAGCTGGCTCCAGAGACGGGTGGGTCCCTTACTGGCGGCCCGGACGTGGGCGCGCGCCCACCGGTCCGCGGCGATCACCGCATCCAGCGTCAGTTCTTCCGCCGGTTCAGCGGCCTCGAGCGCGCGGGCGACCGAGGGAACGATGTCGACGAAGCGGCGCTGGCCCTGGAGGAAGAGCGCGACGGCTTCCTCGTTGGCCGCGTTGAGCACGGTGGGCGCGGTGCCCCCTCGCTCTCCCGCTTGCCGCGCCAGCGCCACTGCCGGATAACGCACCGTGTCGAGGGCCTCGAAGGAGAGCTGGCCGAGGGCCGCGAGGTCGGGTGCCGGCGCCACGCCTTCGAGCCGGTCCGGAAAGCTGAGCGCGATGGCGATCGGCAGGTGCATGTCGGGAACGCCGAGCTGCGCCTTGATGCTGCCGTCGACGAACTCGACCATCGAATGGACCACGCTCTGCGGGTGCACGATGACATCGATGCTCGTGTAGGGGACATCGAAGAGGAAGTGCGCCTCGATCACCTCGAGGCCCTTATTCATCATCGTGGCCGAGTCGACGCTGATCTTCGGCCCCATCTTCCAGCGGGGATGGGCGAGCGCCTCGGCAACGGTCACGCTTTCTAGCGTCTCCACCGCGCGCCGCAGGAACGGACCGCCCGAGCCCGTCAGGATCAGGCGGCGGACGCCGCCCGCTTTCTCGCCCCAGAGGCACTGCCAGATGGCGCTGTGCTCGCTGTCGATGGGAAAGATCTGGGACCCGTGGCGCCGCATCCGTTCGCGAACCAGCTCACCAGCCATGACGAGGACTTCCTTGGTCGCGAGCGCGATGTCCTTGCCGGCCTCGAGCGCGGCCAGGGTTGGAGCCAGCGCCGCGCTGCCGGCGGCGGCGACGATCACGAGGTCGACCGCGGGGTCACGCACCGCGTCATCGATCGCCCGGGCCGCGTCGCCAGCGTGAGCATCCGCGGGGTGCGCCAGCAAAGCGTGGGCTTCCGGATGCCGGCGAGCCAGCGCCTGCAGCGCCGCCGCGTCGCTCCCGGCGATCACCGCGTGGAGCGCGAACCGGTCGGGGTGCCGTTCGACCAGGTCACAGACCTGCCGGCCGATCGACCCGGTTGCACCAAGCAGCGCCAGGCGCCGGGGCGACGGACGAGGGGATCTCATTTTAGTCAGGGTGGGCGGGGTGCTCCCGCATGAGCTGAAACGCGTTGTCAACCTGAGTCATGCACCCGACCGGCCTAGGCGAGGTGCAGAAACGTCACGTAATAGTACACGACCACTCCCACGAGTAGGAGCGAATCAATACGGTCGAGGACGCCACCATGACCGGGGATCAGCTGACTCGCATCCTTGACTCCGGCGGTGCGTTTGATCTGCGATTCCACCAGGTCGCCGACCTCGGCAAAGGCGCCGATCAGCAGCCCGAGGATGAGGTTGTGTGGAAAGCTGACGTTGAGGAAGAGGCCGACGATGGCGAAGAACGCCGTGCTGGCGAGCAGTCCCGCGACCGCCCCTTCCACGGTCTTCTTGGGGCTGATGCGGGAAAAGAATCGGTGCCGGCCGAAGCGGAGGCCGGTGACCATGGCGGCCGTATCGCCCACCCAGATCGCGCCGAAGACGGCGATCACATAGCCGAAGCCCAGGTGATTGGGATCGGGGCGATGTAAGAAGTAGAGCGACAGGTAGAAGCTCAGCGTGAACGCCAGGTAGAGGCTTCCCCCGACGGCGAGGGCCCAGCGGGTCAGGCTCGCCCGCCAGTCGCGTACGAACACCAGCGTGCCAAGGCCGAGCACGGTGGCAGCAGCCAGGAGGAAGCCGACATCGGCCCACGACGGCAGCCGATCCCGAAGCAGGAGAGCATAGCTGAGCGGGAACAGCAGCCACAGCGGCGCGGGCGCGGCCATCGCGCGGGTCAAGTTCCAGTACTCGATCAGCGCCGCGCCGAGGATCACGGCGATCGCCGCATAGACCCAGACCGAACCCAGGATGAGCACGGCGAGCACGACCGCGATCAGCACGGCGGCGGTGGCGATACGGACCACCATGTTCGAGCGCCGGGGTGCAGCTACTGGCGGCTCGACAGGCTTGGCATCAACGACCTCGATGGGGGACCTCCTCGGGACGCGCGCCAAAGCGACGGACGCGCCGCTGGTATGACGCGATCGCCTCATCGAAGTCGGCATCGGCGAAGTCGGGCCAGAGCGTCTGGGTGCTGTAGAACTCGGAGTACGCCGTCTGCCACAGCAGGAAGTTGCTGAGGCGCATCTCGCCGGCGGTGCGGACTACCAGGTCCGGATCGGGCAGACCGCGCGTGTAGAGGTGGCTCGCCAGGGTGGCATCCTCGAGCTGTCGCATGTCGACACCCTCGTTAGCCAGCTCTCGGATGGCGTCGATGATCTCCTGCCGGCCGCCGTAGTTGATCGCGATGTTGAGAATCGCTCTGGCGTTGACCCGAGTTCGCTCGCTGGCCTGCCGCATCTGGTCCTGAAGCGCCGGCGATAGCTCGTGCAGCCGCCCGGAGAAGCGAAGCTCGATGCCACGGCGCGCCAGTTCGTCCACCTCTCGCCGGATGGTCTCCGAGAAGAGGCTCATCAGGGCATCGACTTCATCCCGCGGCCGCGACCAGTTCTCCGTTGAGAAGGCATAGAGCGTGAGGACGCGCACGCCGCGCCGATCCGCGGATTCCGCGACACGACGGATGGTCTCGATCCCGGCCTTGTGCCCCATGACCCGTGGGAGCAAGCGCTCACGGGCCCAGCGGCTGTTGCCATCCATGATGATCGCGACGTGTTCGGGCGGGGGCAACTGGCTCACCGGTGGTTCTTGGGCGTTAGACCTCCATGATCTCGGCTTCCTTGCGGGCGGCCATCTGGTCGACCAGACCGATATAGCGGTCAGCGACCTTCTGCAGCTGGTCGCCCCCGCGCCGGGCCTCGTCGGCCGAGATCTTCTTCTCCTTCTCCAGCGCCTTGATGCGATCCATCTGCTCCCGCCGGATGTTGCGAATCGCGATGTGTGCGCCCTCGGCATACCGCTTGACCAGTCGCGCGTACTCGCGGCGCCGCTCTTCGTTGAGCGGCGGAATCGGTACCCGGATCAGCTGGCCGTCGTTACCCGGGTTGAGTCCGAGCTCAGATTTCTGGATCGCCTTCTCCACGGCACCGATGATGGTCCGGTCCCAGGGCTGGATGATGATCATGCGCGCCTCGGGGATGGTGATGGTGGCGAGCTGGTTCAAGGGCGTCGGATTGCCGTAGTACTCGACCGGAATTTTGTCGACCAGCGCGGGGCTGGCCCGCCCGGTGCGAATGGTGAGGATCTCCTTGGCGAGGGCGTCCAGGCTCTTCTGCATCTTGGTCTCGGCGTCCTTGACGTTGGCCTCGATCATTCGGGCGGCCCCACCAGCGTGCCGATCTGCTTGCCTGCCACCACGCCTTCCAGGTTGCCGCCATGCGACAGGTCGAAGACGATGATCGGGATCTTGTTCTCGCGGCAGAGGGTGACGGCGGTGTGATCCATCACGCGCAGGTCCTTGTTGATCAGATCGAGGTAGTCGAGGCGCGCGAACCGCTTGGCCTTTGGATTGGTCACCGGATCGGCATCGTAGATGCCATCGACTTTGGTCGCCTTGAGCACCACCTCGGCTTCGATTTCCACCGCGCGCAGGGCGGCGGTCGTGTCCGTGCTGAAGTAGGGATTGCCGCTGCCGGCGGCGAGGATGACCACGCGGCCCTTCTCGAGATGGCGGACGGCCCGACGGCGGATGTACGGCTCGGCGATCTGGTGCATGCTGATGGCGGTCTGGACGCGGGTCGGCTGGCCCCTGTTCTCCAACGCGTCCTGGAGCGCCAGGCCATTGATCACGGTGCCGAGCATGCCCATGTAATCCGCGGTGACCCGGTCCATGCCGCGCTTGCTCGCCGCGTCGCCGCGGATGATGTTGCCACCTCCCACCACGATCGCGAACTGGGTGTTGTACTTGGACTTCACCGCGATGATGTCCATAGCGATGTCGTTGACGACATCGGGATCGATGCCGAAGGCTGCCTTGCCGGCGAGTCCCTCGCCTCCCAGCTTGAGGAGCACCCGATTGTAGCGCGGCAGGGCCGACGGTTTGATCACTGCATGAACAGGTTGGACTAGCTGGCTTCTCCGACCTTGAAACGGGCGAACCGGGAAATCGTTATGTTCTCGCCAAGTTTCGCGATCGCTTCCTTGAGCATCTGGTCTACGGTCCGCTTGTCGTCCTTGGCCCACGCCTGGTCGAGCAGGACCTCCCGCTTGTAGAAGTCGTTCATCTTGCCCTGGATGATCTTCGCGATCACGGCTTCGGGCTTCTTCTGATCCTTCGCCTGCCCCTCGAAGATGGCACGCTCCCGATCGAGCACGTCCTGCGGCACATCCTCGCGCCGGAGATACGTCGGCTCCGCGGCGGCGATGTGGACGGCGATCTCGTGCGCAAGGTGGCGGAACTCGTCGTTACGGGCGACGAAGTCGCTTTCACTGTTCAGCTCGAGGAGGACACCCAGCTGGTGATTGTGATGCACGTAGGTGGCAATGATGCCCTCACGCGCGGTGCGGGCCGCCTTGGTGCCGGCCTTGGCGATGCCTTTCTGACGCAGCCAGTCTTTGGCTTTCTCGAGGTCGCCGTTGGTCGCCTCGAGGGCGCGCTTCGAGTCCATCATCCCCGCGCCGGTCGCGTCGCGTAACGCCTTGACCTGGTCTGCTGAAATGGCCACGGCTATTTCTCGTCGTCCAGGGCTTCGTCCTCGTAGAACTCCGCCTCGTTGACGGTTGGCATTCCGGCAAAGCTCTTTTCCTCTTCTTCCTCTTCTTCCGCACCAAATTCGAACTCGGTGACCGGAACCTCAGGTGCCACGGCGAGCTCCTCCGGGCTGATCAACTGGCGCGCCTCGAGGGCGGCGTCGGCGATCTTTGAGGTGATCAGCTTGACGGCACGGATGGCGTCGTCGTTCCCGGGGATGACGTGGTCGATCTCATCCGGATCGCAGTTGGAGTCCGTGATAGCAACGATGGGGATGCCGAGCTTGCGAGCCTCGGTGATGGCGATGTGCTCTTTGCGCGGGTCGACGACGTAAACCGCGCCCGGGAGCCGCTTCATCTCGGCCATGCCGCCGAAGAATCGCTCGAGCCGCTGGTATTCCTCCTCCAGCTGGGTGATCGCCTTCTTGCTGCCGGTGAATCCGCCGTTGTTGCGGATGGCGCGCAGGCTGTTGAGGCGCTCGATCTGGCGCCGCATCACAGTGAAGTTGGTCAGCATCCCGCCCATCCAGCGATGGTTGACGAAGGGCATACCGGAACGGCGGGCTTCCAGCTCGATCGATTCCTGGGCTTGTTTCTTGGTGCCGATGAAGAGCACCATCCGGCCGCCACCGACGACCTCCTTGACCCAGTTGGAGGCATCATCCAGCAGCTTGACCGTCTGCTGGAGGTCGATGATGTGGATCCCGTTGCGAGCGGTGAAAATGTACCGCTTCATCTTCGGATTCCAGCGGCTGGTCTGATGGCCGAAGTGGACACCAGCCTCGAGGAGTTGCTTGAGTGTCACGAGTGGCATGCGAAAACGAACCTCCTGTTTCTACTTCCGCCTCCGTCATCCGGCCGGCGGACCTGCGCTCAGGCAACCCGTGGCCGTCGAGAGACGTGCTTATTTGCTCGCCAAAGTATAGCCGCTGCGCGCGAGTTTGAAACCCGGGTCAGGCCGCGGGGACGGTCGGCTTCTTTGTGCGGGGGCCGCGAGGTCGGGCGCTGGTGCGAACAGCGCGCTCCGGTTTGCAGGCCGGGTAGTCGGAGCAGCTCTTGAACTCCCCGTATCGCCCCTGGCGCAGCACTTGCGGCTTTCCGCAGCGCGGGCAGGGATCATCCATCAGGAGTTCGCTGGCCGCGGGAGGCGCCACCGTCCGCTTGCCGCCTTCGATGTAGCGGCAGTCCGGGTAGCCAGAGCAGCCGACGAAACTGCCGAACCGTCCCTTGCGGTTCAGCAGCGGCTTGCCACAGTTGGGGCAGACACGGCCTTCGACGACGTCGGCCGGGTTGATCTCGCGCTTCACGTAGCGGCACTTCGGATACCCGGAGCACGCGACAAAGGGTCCGCGCTTTCCGGTGCGCTTGACGAGCGGCTTCCCGCACTTCGGGCACATCTCGCCCGTGGGTTCTGGCGGCGGCGCCTTCTCCTGGCCCTCGCGGCCCTGGATGTAGTCGCACTCGGGATAGAGGGAGCAGCCGACGAACTCGCCGAGCCGGCTCATGCGGTAGACGAGACGGCCGTTGCGTCCTTCTTCCTTGCACTTGGGACAGTCCTCACCGGTTTCCCGCATCGGCACCTTGACGCGCGCCGTGGCCTCGGCTTTGGTCAGCGTCTTGGCGAAGGGTGCGTAGAACTCACGAACGATCGGCACCCACTTGCGCCGTCCTTCCTCGACGTCGTCGAGCTCTTCCTCCATGCCGGCCGTGAACGTCACATCGACGATTTCCGGGAAGTGCTCGACCAGCCAGGCGTTGACGGTTTTGCCGAGGTCGGTTGGCGACAGGCGGCGCTCTTCCTGCTTGACGTAATGGCGCGTCTGGATGACCTCGACGGTTGGCGCGAAGGTGCTCGGCCGGCCTACGCCCAGCTCCTCGAGTGCCTTGATCAATGACGCTTCCGTGTAGCGCGGCGGCGGCTGTGTGAAGTGCTGCTCCGGCTTCAGCTCGCGCAGGTTGAGCGACTCGTCGACGGCGAGCGCCGGCAGCTCCTTCTCCTCGTCGTTGTCGCTGTCGCGCTCCCAGACGCGATAAAAGCCGTCGAAGACGAGCACCGAGCCGTTGGCCCGGAAGATATAGTCCGCGGCGCCAATGTCGACCCGTGTCTGGGCAAAGCGCGCCGGCGACATCTGGCTTGCGGTGAAGCGCTGCCAGATCAAGCGGTAGAGCCGCAGCTGATCGGGCGTGAGGAAGGAGCGAACGGAGTCTGGTGTGCGCTCGACGTCGGTCGGCCGGATCGCCTCGTGCGCGTCCTGAACGGGGCCCTTCGCCTTGAACTCCACCTTGTCGCGGCGAGCGTAGGTCGGTCCGTACTGATCGGTGATGAAGCGTCGCGCCGCCGTGCTCGCGTCGTCAGAAATGCGGAAGGAGTCGGTACGCATGTAGGTGATCAAGCCCACCGGTCCCTGGCTGCCGAGCTCGACGCCTTCGTAGAGCTGCTGCGCCAGGCTCATCGTTCGGTTCGGCTTCATCCGCAGCCGGTTCGAGGCATCCTGCTGCAGCGTGCTGGTCTTGTAGGGTGGCGGCGCATTCCGCGTGCTGTCCTTGCTCTCGATCGACAGCACCTTGTAGCTGGCGCCCTCGAGTTGCGCGACGATCTCATTCACCTGGCCTTCTTCGGTCAGCTCGAGCTTCTCCTCGCTGCCCTGCTTGCTGTACAGGCGGGCGGCGAAGATGCGCTGTGGGAGATCGATCTTGGAGAGCATCGCGTCGAGCGTCCAGGATTCGACCGGAACGAACTTCTCGATCTCCTCTTCCCGCTCGCAAACCAACCGGACCGCGACGGATTGCACGCGGCCGGCACTCAGGCCCTTTCGGATCTTTTTCCAGAGCAACGGACTCAGCTTGTAGCCGACGAGACGGTCGATCACGCGGCGAGCCTGTTGCGCATCGACGAGATCCTGGTTCACCGGACGCAACGCCTTGAGGGCCTTTTCCACAGCGGTGGGCGTGATCTCGTGCAGTTCGATCCGGCGTGGCTCCTTCAGATTGAGGACGTGCGCGAGATGCCAGGCGATCGCTTCGCCCTCACGGTCCGGGTCCGAGGCCAGGAGGATTTCAGAAGCGCCCTTGGCGGCGGCTTTCAAATCCTTGATCGTCGATTCCTTTCCTGGAATCGTCACGTACTCCGGCTTGAAGGAATGCTCGATGTCGATCCCCAGGGTGCTCTTTGGCAAGTCGCGCACGTGACCCATGGATGCGCGAATGTCGTACTTGGCACCAAGAAACCGGCCAAGTGTCTTGGCCTTCGCAGGGGATTCAACGATGATCAGTGGGTTTGCCATGTCAGGCTCGAGAAGAGCGGGTGACCGCCCCGCAGTCGCCGATTATATAGCCGCTCATTTCCAATAATGTCAAGCGCCGACTCACTTCCTTGACGTCAAGGTTCATCATGACCGCCAATTCATCATGATGGCGCGGTTCTACCCAATCAAGCAATTCCCAAACGGCAAAGAGTTCAGGTTCTTGCGGTCCCGAATCCGCGCGCGTACGCGCACGCGTGTGCGCGTGTACACGCGCCTGCGCTCGCGCGCGTGCGCGCGCGAGGTCGGCAAATTCCTCCAGCACGTCCTCAACGGTTTGCACGAGTTTTGCGCCGTCTTTGATGAGCTGATGACCGCCGACGGCGAGTGGGTTCTCGATACTCCCCGGGACGCAGAACACCTCGCGTCCTTGCTCGGCCGCCATGCGCGCCGTAATCAGCGCGCCACTTCGCTGCGCCGCCTCGACCACGACGATGCCGAGGCTGAGCCCGCTGATGATGCGATTGCGCACCGGAAAGCGACCGGGTAATGGCAGCGTCCCATTCTCGGCCTCGGTGATGACCGCGCCCGATGCCGCGATCGCCTGCGCCAGCTCGCCATGCTCGGGCGGATAGATCCGGTCGAGTCCCGTCGCCATCACGGCGACCGTTGGAGTCTTCCCCTCCAGTGCGCCCCGATGCGCCGCCGCATCGATGCCACGGGCCAACCCGCTCACCACCACCACCCCGGCGTCGGACAGGTCGCGCGCCAGGCGGTGGGCGGTGCGCCGGCCGTACGGGGTCGCGTGCCGCGAGCCGACG
>Ga0209236_1002792_pt1 | contig 10640 bp, 9 predicted proteins | sample GraSoi013_1_40cm_FD_185819 | JGI IMG/M metagenome (GOLD analysis project Ga0209236, IMG submission 185819) | Grasslands soil microbial communities from the Angelo Coastal Reserve, California, USA - Sample 09_27_2013_1_40cm (SPAdes) (version 2) | ecosystem: Environmental > Terrestrial > Soil >... | reverse complement strand
GCCTGTAGAAATTCGACCAGTCTTCTTCTGCACAGATCAAACCGCTCCTTAGGTATCCTTCCGAAGGGTCCGTGAAGGCTGTCGCGGAAGGTCTTGGATCGTACGTCCCGCATAATAGCACGACTCCTCTCCCCCATCAACTTACTGTCGCATTTCGCCGAGAGCAATTCAGTAACAAGGTCCCAGTCAAGATTCGCTCCTGCCAGCATGAACATGTCACGAATATCCTGCCTCCTAGCCGAGACGAATTTCATCGCGAACAGCAGCTCTGGATCTACTATTCTCATCCTGATTCTTGTCGGCACCGACCTTCCGACGGTCGTTCTCTCACCGGAGTGTTTCTTGAAGAGCTCACCCTCGAAGACGATCCTCGTGTCTCTGTCAACCACTGAATTCTCGAGAAGATCGAATGAGACCTTGACATCTTTCATCTCGTAGCGCACGTATCCTCCATAGGAGACATCACCCTCGGCAGTCTTCCTGAACCCATCCTCCTTCAGCATAGACTCAAGCTTGGACGAGCTGCCTAGGACGACGAGGTCGCAGTCTATAGAGAATCTCGGCGGCACGTACGCGTTTACCGCGTATCCGCCTATCAGCACAACCTCTTCCCTAGGTAGTTTCTGCAGCGTCTTGATTATGATACTTTCACGCGCATCAAGCATCAGACAACAGCCTTCGCCGCCTCGCTCAATACACGCCGGTCGATCTCGACCCTGGGCTTGACCTTGAATTTCGCCTGCAAGTATGCCAACGGATACTCGAACGTGTGAACATTCTTCTCCGAGTATGACACCGCCAACTTCAACGGATCGACAGGCAGATCATTATGCGTCACAATCGCAAACTCGCCCGCAGGCTTCAAGATCACAAACTCTCCCATAGCCAATTCTGGCCTGGAAGTGAAGACCTTCACTTTGTGTGTCCTAAAGTAGCTCACCCATCTGTCCAAGTCGCTTCGCAAGACCCTGACAAAATATGGCGAGTGCTCCCAACTCCTCTGAATGTAGCTATAATCGGTCCAGACCTCAACCGCACTCGCCTCTGCGTAGGCATACCTCATTCCAGCCCTACTCAATAAGCTCGGAACTCTGAATTCAACCATCGACTCAAAAATGTCGTCCGCATTCTTGCACACATAACTTCCCTTCTCCACTCTCCTGATCCATCCTGCATGCTCCAACGTGTGCAACGTTTTTTTCACCATGCTCCTCGAAACGAACCACGACATGTAATCCGCGGGAAAGCTATCACTGCCAAAACGACTTCTCAAAATGGCGTAAGCTTCCTGAGCGTACGCAGGCACCGCCTCTGACATGGTTACCTATTTGGTAACCTGAACATATAAACATGGTGAATACCTTACATATGTTAAATAAATCTAACGCAGAACCACTCCACCAAGTCCTGCCAGACTCTCAGAGCGGAAAGTTCATTGGCATAACCATAGTTTTAGAACATCGAATCGTATTGACGACCAGCGTCAGATTTCTGAGCGGACTCTTCAGCTGCTTAACAAGCTCAAACGGGAAGAGGGCCTAAGCTCGCTCGACCAGGTAATCAGAGGACTCATCGCCGAGAGAGTCAAGATACCAAAGTCGATTTTTTGGCTCAAACCCCAAGCTTAGAAGCTTGACATCCAAAGACGAGGCTGAATCACGCGAGCTATAGCCACGTCATGGCTGACTCTATTGTTCTAGTTCACGCTTGAGAGACTGACGCTAGGGTAGTCACGGGCGACGGACACTTCCGCAAGATCAAGGAAGCACTCTTCATCAAGGACTGAAGCAGCGGCGCCCTAGAGAGCAAGCCTAGGCAACAGAAAGCGCGCAGATTAAGCCCTGATCAGTAATCCGGGAGGGGGGTTCCATATGATGCCGAGTTCAGGCTTGCATGATCCCAGTAGGACGCTAGTTGAAAAACGCTGATTAGCCTGCTCTGCGCGACAAACCGATAATTTCGCCCAGAAACGTTTCAGACAGCGAATGACCCCTCCAAAGATTTACAAAGAAACTTTCCCGCGACACAAAACAGCCGTTTGAGGGAAGAGTCCGCCGAAGAGAAACCCTTCAAGAAAGACTCGTGGCTTGCTGAAAGCCTATCTATCCCAGACCGCCCGGCCGTTCTTCAAGAAAATGCTCTCACTAGGCCCGCTCAAGTTCTCGCGAGATCCAGTAAGAATCAATCTGTTGCTCAACCAAGCCTCGCCCGTAATCCTGACCAGCCTGATGAGCCTCGTCATCTTCCACGGCTACATCCTGATCCAGCAGAGCAACGGCGGCACTGATCTCGTCAGCGCCGACATTCCGAAGAGCCTCATGCTCCTAAACGGTCAGAACCCATACTCCACACAGCCTTGGGCCTCGCCCTATCCACCCCTCCTGTTACTGACGGTTTCAGGAATTATCCGGCTCACCGGCCTCTTCGCCTCCCAATCTTCCCTAAACCTAATCAGCCAACAAATCAGACTCCTAGGCCTATTCGCAGACTCTGCGGTCGCCCTCATCATCTACCTCTCCCTGCGCTCCCGAACCAGCGACGCTCTTCAAGCACTGATCCCGGCCAGCCTCTTCCTAGCTCTACCCGCCATCAGCACATCTCCTCTCTACTTCTTCCACAGCGACACCTTCGGCTACCCTATCCTAGCAGTCGCAACACTCACATTCGCAAAACACCGATACCTCACCGGAGCAACGCTTCTAGCAACAGCTACGGTCTTCAAGGTCCACCCGGTCCTAGCTCTCCCCCTAGTCATGATCTGGCTGATCCGAACCCAAGGACTGCCCAAGACCCTGCCCAGCCTCATCATGACCACAACAATCACCGGCCTAGGCCTCATCCTTCCCCTCGCGATTCCAGGCTACCAGCAATCCATACTCGGCTTCAACCTCACCAACCAAGGCAACGGAACAACACCCGCAATCATGGGTCTGCTCAACACAATCCTACCCCCGACACTCCAGTTCTCCCCCACAGAACTCTTCACAGACCAAATCTGGATCGCCACAACGGCCACCCTCTACACGATAATCCTCGGAACCGTCTGGACGAAAGCGAGGAGACTCAGCCTGATCGACGTCGTCCTTCTCGGACTAGTTGCCTGGCTCATTCCTCTGAAAATCGTCTACACCCACTATATCGTCTGGGCCGTCATACCATTCCTCATGCGAGGCAGACTCAAACAGACAATTCTCGTAGCCGGACTGCTCCAATTCGCCGACACACTAGCTTACTGGTCATCATCCCCAGCCGGCGGTCCCTTTCCCGGCATCGTCGCCTCCTACGGACCGGTAGTGATGAGCCTAATCATACGGCTTGTTGGAGCAACGGCACTAGTCTCTGTCCTATACTCGCTGAGGAAAAATCCTATAGACGCCTTTCAACATCGAAACTTACTAGCCTCAACTACAATCTGAACTATCGCACTTAGAGTCAGGGTCGTCCGGTCGCGAGGTAAGTGAAGCCGGCATCTTCAGACTCCTTCCGGGTTCTAAGGTTCCTCGTGTCAAAGAGAACAGGATCAACATTCATCTGAGCCTTCACTTCGGAAAGATCCACCTCGCGAAACGCAGCATGGTTCGTCGCGATCACAACAGCATCCGCACCCTGAGCGGAATCGAGAATTGACCTTGCAGACGTATACTGTACGCTACCCACTTTGATGGTTTCGACAAACGGGTCGTATGCCACGACCTTGACGCCGAGGCGCCGGAAGATCTTCAGCAAATCCACGCTTGGACTCCGCCGCGTATCCTTGACCCCGCCCTTGTATGAGAGACCCCAGAGCGCCACCTTCACTCTCATGGGATTTTTCTTCACTTTCCGGAGTGCTCTCAATAACCTGTCGACCGTATGCTTAGGCATTCCATTATTCAGAACCTCAGCAGTCGAAACCATCCGTAGCGGGAAGCCTGCCTTCTTCGCCTTGTAGACTAGGTAGAACGGATCTTTAGGAATGCAATGCCCGCCCACCCCTGGTCCCGGATAGTGCGCCATAAAACCGAAGGGTTTCGTCGCCGCCGCATCAATAGCCTCGATAAAATCTACACCCAATATTTCATGCAACACCGCTAGTTCATTAACCAAGGCGATGTTCACGTATCGAAACACATTCTCCAGCATCTTAGTCGCCTCCGCAACTGAAGGACCACTGACCGCTACAACCTTCGCCTGAAGAATCGCGCTGTAGAACGCTGCGCCGAGCCGTGTAGACGCTTCGTCCACGCCGCCAACAACCTTCGGAATACTCCTCACTCCAAACGAAGCGTTACCGTAATCGATCCTCTCGGGAGAATAGACTAGAGCGAAATCGGTTCCTGCTTTCTTACCTCCTCGTTCAAGGATCGGTCGAAAAACCTCTTGAGTGGTGCCGGGGTAGCTCGTGCTCTCGACAATGATCAACTTGTAATCGGTAATCTGGCCAGCCAAGCTCTTGGCAACCGATTTGAGAAACGAGAGATCGGGGTCCCCATCCTTCTTCAACGGGGTAGGAACGCAGACGATGGCTATGTCCGCCTGGGGAACTGCCTCCGACAATTTCGAGTATGCTTTGATCTTGCCAGACCTGACTAGATCTGGCAGGAGCTCTTCGCTGTACTTGTCTTCGACATAGCAGACCCCCCGGTTGATCTGCTCAACCTTGCTCTGATCTACATCGACTCCTAGAACTTTGAAGCCTGCTTGGGCCGACGCGACAGCGAGAGGCACTCCAACATAGCCCAATCCGATAACGCAGACTGTTGCATTCTTCGAGGAGATCTTGTCTGCTAGGAGTGAAGCACTTCCTGCCAACCCTTCAGTAGCCCTCCCGGATCAGGTCTTGAGACCTGGTGACTCCGTCGAAAAGTGTCTCCATGAAAGTACTATTCTAGTTCCGCGTATTTCTTGCTTCGCCGCGCTTCTCGATAATTACCGTTGCGGGTTCAGAACTTACTGCGAGGCGCGCTTCTCTTCGGCGGTCTCTGCCGGATCTTTCTTCTTTTGGGCCGGCATAATCCCGGTTATGACAGTTGTCACATTTGTTGGGATCTGTGGTGCTGGTGTCTGAGAAGGCTGAAGAACGCTTGACCCGGCCGGATCTTGAGGCCTAAAAACGGGGGGAGATCGTTGAACCAGTAATGATCCCGGTTGCTCCCTCAGACCCGTTGGCGGTTGAGGCCTAAGATCATGCAATGGCTGTTGGGGAAAAGGTGCTCCCATCTGGCCCGGTCTCGGACCTATGACAGGCGCTTGACGGCTAGGAGTTAGCTGGTCAAGAACCGAAGCCTTCTGGACTTCTGCCCTAGGAGCGGGACTTGTGGTTGGCTGCTGAGTCCCGGAACCAAGCGTTGGACCAAAGCTCATTCGTCTGTCAGCCATATCGGCTTTGAGAGCAGCCACTACCGGATGAAAGTCCAAGTTCGGCTTAGAGAAGCCTTCAGGCGCCTTAGTGCCCGCCTCGGCTGCTAGCTTGATCTTCGGACTAGAAGAAGCAACTTCTAAAGAAACTGCCCCGAACCTCTTCTCTCCATGCCTTCTCCTCACAAACATTAGACTTGAGACGGATCCAAGGACAAGCAGCGTCCCCAGCATTCCGATTATCAGACCGTCCGCCTGGAAGACGCCGTTAAGATATTCGCCGAGGTACTTGTTGTTCAGATACTCCTCCACAAACCACAACGATAGAGAGAGAATGACAACCGACTGGACCATGATAACAATCTTAGAAGCAGACCCGTGCCCAGCGATAGATCCTGTGCTCACACTTGAATCCAACCAGCGGCTCCCTCGCAACCACCTCAACCAAGTATGGATTCTCTGTTAAGATGAATGAAACTGACGAGAACAATCCTCGGTACCCGGTTTTCGAACAGGACATCGAGCCGAAAGATAGAGTCGCGGATGGGCAGAGTTGGTATCAAGACTACTTTTTATGTGAGCCGACATAGATGTAGAATAGCGGAGCGCGACGCTCGCCAGGAAGGGTTTGCTTAGTCGCTCCAACACCGGAGGATTCCCCGCCGATGGCGTAGGGAGACAAACTGAACAGGTAACGTTGAGAAGGCTTGAGGATTTTTCGAAAACTGGACCGAAAGGGTCTGGCCCTGTTCTTTGCGACTATCTCAGTCTGCATCATGCTTCCTTCATTGCCGATTACAGTATCAGCTGCTCCAACCGGCAACAACTTCAGCCACATTGTCATAATCGCGATGGAGAATCAGTATTATGGATCGGTAGTCGGCTCCAGCTCTGCTCCATTCATAAACAGCCTTGCCAGACTGGGCTCAACGGTGTCGAACTATCACAGCTACGGCCAAGGGATTGGTGGCTGCAGTGCGGGATGCTACCAAGCGTTTACCGAGGGGTTCCAGAATGTTAGTGATAGCTGGTGTCCCAGGCCTTCATCTCCATGCCAATCGTCTTCCACTCCTAATGTCGCTACTCAGTTACAATCCGCAGGACTGACCTCTGCAGCTTTTTGTGAGGATGGTTGTCCACGTGGTGCTGATCATTTTCCATGGATAGGCTACACTAGCACGTGGAATAGTTGTGTTACTGGTTCCTTCACATGTGCTGGCTCTACGACATCTTCGGGTATGGTTCTCTACGGCACTACCAGTTCGAACAGTGGCTCGTTCGGCAGCGTCATGTCGAATGCTGGCAACACAGCCTTCATCGACTATCTGAACTCGGCAAACCCAGCGAACTACATCTGGTTCACACCAACCGACAATCACAACATGCACAGCACCTCAGTCTCGACCGGAGACAATTACATCACCAGCCTCCTAGTAGGAACAGGGACGATTAGCAATCCCAGCTCCGGAACGGTCTTCTCCACCAGCCTGTTCAAGCAGCTGGGTACCTTTCTCTACATCTGGTGGGACGAATATGATCCCAGCCCGAACGTCGAGTATGGAAGCATGATCAAAGTCGGATACTCGTCCACGGGCGGCTACACTGAGTACAACAGCCTCCACACAATCGAGGCCAACTGGGCACTTCCTTACATCACGAGTGTAGTGTCCAGTGACTCTTCCATGTCAGACATCTTCGAAAGCTCTGCACCAAGAGCCCTATCAACCAGTTTCTCCTATTCCCCAAGCACGCCTCAACCCAGACAAGCTGTCAATTTCACAGCTTCCACGACCGGTGGAGCCCCACCCTACAGTTACAGCTGGAGCTTTGGTGACGGTTCACCAGGCACAGGATCAAGCGCTACCCACTCATACTCTACTGCCGGCCCTTTTGGCGTAACTCTAACGGTTAATGATTCGAGAGGCACGACCTCGACCAGCACTCATCAAGTCACTGTCTCAACCTCTTCAAGCCCGCTATCAACCCTCACACTCCTCTACATCGGGCTTATCGCCGGAGGGACGATCAGCGTAGCCGCCTACCTAGCAAAGCATCAGTCTCGGAATCGGAAACTGGCGGCCGTGCTAAAAGATACCCGAAAGCCTCGTTCACGCTCAGAGTAGACGACCAACCGAGTCGAAAATCCGTCAAGAAATGCCGGAGAGCCCTTATGCTCTCCTCGAGTCTGCTCTACCGAATCGTTCTAAGATAGGGCGGGGGAAGATTGAGGGCAAATAGAGTTGCTATGATTCCTAGAACTAGGGCGATCCCTCCGAGGACGAAGTCGATCATGTAGATTCTGCCGGTCTTTGTGAACCATAGCAGATAGGAGATTACGACTATCCCGACCAGTGCCGAGGTCACAATCGCGATCAGAATCCCAGTGGGCTCAACCACTCGTATGGCTGTGTCGACCTGAGTTCCGCTGAGGACCAGTGTTATGAAGAAGGCCCCTAGCGAAGCGGGAACATAGGCGAGATAGGATAGTCGGAAAGCCTGCTCCGGCTTCACTCCCATCAACAGCATGGTTGAAACCGTCATCCCGGATCTGCTCACTCCAGGCAGTGCGGCTATTCCTTGCGCGATTCCAATCAGAATGTAGTTTTTCAGTTTCATCTGTTCGAGGCCGACGACAAGTCTGGGTTTTGTGCGCGAGTATCTAATGTAGAATCCGATCCCTATCAGCACTAGTCCAAGCAGGACCATTGGTATTCCTATGTTGTATGGGCTGGTTGTGAGAACCTTGTCCGTCAAATAGTACAATGGGGCGCCTACGAGGCCGGTAACTATTGTTACGACGATCAGGTAGACGAGTAGTCTTCGATCGTTGAAGAGGGAGCGGATGTCTCTCCGGAAATAGACTAGTGCGGAGCCGATTGAACCGATCTCCATGAAAAGGCCGAATGCGTATGCTACTGCCATGGGTAGTGAGAAGAGTAGTGTGGAGGCGAAGAGGATCTGGGTCTTGGTACAGATAGGCAGCCATTCCGATACTCCCTGGACGAGGCCCAGGAGGATGGCATAGAGTTCATTCATTCGAATGATCAACCATTTCGCGACTATTCTGTCGGTTCATGGGTCCGGCGCTGGACCCGTTCCTAGCTACTTGGAGTCCCAAACCGGGCGCAGCACTGGGTGTTCCGATTGCGCGGGTTACAGCATCCTTTCATTCTGTCCATCCCACGCAGATGGTCCGTACTCGTAATAGGAGCAATTGATAGAATATGGCGGACAAACCTAGCAAGGTCTGGGAGCCTTACTCCAGAATGGTCAAGATGCAGGAAGAGGACTGGGCGGTTCTAGAATCAGTATACAACGACTACCGGTACCGGCAGGGAGATCTTCAGAGAACAGAGTTCATCAAACGATTTGTCGCGAAGGGCGTGACCTCCTACTTGTACCAGCTAAAGTCGAGAACACCTGAAGCGCTGCTGAGGATCGCTCAGGCCAGCACCGCGTTCGGAAGTCAGAGCTCCCGATAGACCTCCCAGACCATTCCGGTCAATGCTTCGGCCCTGACCATTCAAAACCAGTACGAGAGTCTGTAGTCTTCATGGGCCGCGAGGCGATCGGGGTGGAGAAGCCTGATTGTCCCCTGCAGAGTGCCTTGGAAATGGCTTGGAATCGGAAACTTGCTCATGATCATGTTCATCCTAGCAGGTCAACACAGGATAAGCCAGCCGTCTACGACCTCATTTCCATGCTAAATCCTGCGAAACCACAAAATCTAGAATTTTCTGATCGCGCAATCCTCGCGACACAGATCCCGGTTTCCAGTCAATCGTGCTGGGTTCGGAGTTCGCGATAGACCAGAATCCCAGCTATGACGAGAGCCGCGACTCCTAGTGGGAGGAAGTATGCCTGGAGAGTGTTGGCAATCGCAGTGCTGTTCTGGCCCGCTAGGACCCCGAGATAGACTAATGCGATGTCCCAGACTAGGATTCCAATCGCTGAATAGGCGAGGAAGCGTTTCACGTCCATCCTCACAATTCCTGCGGGAAACGCGATCAGAGTCCTCAGCAGCGGCACGAACCGCGCAAGGAGAACAACGCTCTTCCCATGTGTTGCGAACCACTTCTCAGTCGTCTCCAGTCGCTTCTCGCTGAATCTCACAATCCGGCCGTAGCGCAGGACCGCTGGTCTTCCGAGATAGTAGCCGATACCATAGTCCACCATTGTTCCCACCATGCTACCAATCGTCGCCACTGCCACCGTAGACCAGAATTCGAGCCTGCCCTGAGATACAAGATACCCTCCTAGAGGCAGGACTACTTCGCTCGGAACCGGGAGCGTCGCGCTCTCCATCACCATCAAGAGAAATATCCCCAGATAGCCGGTCTGGTTGAGAAGATTGACGATAGTGTTGAAGATCAGGTCGGTGATGGCCAATTCTCACATCTCTAACAATAGATCTGATCGAGTCCCTTGTAATCTTCCACCGACGACTATTCGTTGAGAGCGCATCGATTGTTGCTATAAGCTAACGCTCAACTTTTTCAAGCAGTATCCAGCTGATTTCGCCCATTCAATCCTAGTTCCTTCGCCAGACACTCTTGGGTACAGAAGCCCCAAAGACACTCCGGCCAATCCCGAGACTCGGAGCCTTGTCTATCGACTTTTCACGGATAATTCCGAGGACGTTCAGGATACGACTCGTCCGCGTCTTGAAGAGTCTCCGGAAACCGTTTGCCCTCTGGCCGTTTATCGCGGCTTTCGCGCGACCCTTCCGCACAGTCGCACGCCACGGCTCAGGACGAGTCCAGCTCGCTCCTAAACTGAAGAGACCATTGCCAGCATGGTCCCTCCTCATCATGCTCCTCCTCGGAGCCGGTGTCGGATTCTACGCCTCGACCATATTCAGCGAAGTCGCAGGGATAGGGCAATCTACTGCTCCAGACTTTACGCTCGGGACAAATCCCGTCTCATTGACAACGTCGCAGGGCAGCCTAGCAGCCTTCACAGTCTCGCTTACAAGTCTGAACAGTTTCGCCGGCAGTGTCAACCTGAACTATTCGCTCTCTCCAGGCATTGCGAACGTTACGATCGCGTTGAACCCCAGCTCCTTATCTCTCCTTACCGGGGCAGGAGCCTCGACGATGACAGTGTCTGTTCCAGCATCAGCACCGCTGAACACGTACACCATAACTATCGATGGGATTAGTGGGAGGCTCAGCCATAACGTTACGAGTATTCTGAGGGCCGTTCTCCCTCCCTCTCCAGACTTTTCGACCTCCGCTACTCCATCTCGCATGAACGTGACCCGCGGTTCAGCAACTAGCGGAACAATCACATTGACAAGCATC
>Ga0209236_1002791_pt1 | contig 10641 bp, 10 predicted proteins | sample GraSoi013_1_40cm_FD_185819 | JGI IMG/M metagenome (GOLD analysis project Ga0209236, IMG submission 185819) | Grasslands soil microbial communities from the Angelo Coastal Reserve, California, USA - Sample 09_27_2013_1_40cm (SPAdes) (version 2) | ecosystem: Environmental > Terrestrial > Soil >... | reverse complement strand
CCAAAGAATGAAAACCAGCTTCCAACCATAAAAGCCTCGGTCCGAGGTCATATCTGTTTTTGTCCGTAGCGCGGTTTGCGCGTGCAATTCCGGTGCTGATGCAAACAAGAAAGAGCCTGGAGGATATCAGGTTCTTGAGGAATCAGAAAAACTGGTCGGTCGTTCGGGCGGGGAATGATGCATTCAACCGATGCCCTGCGTGCGAAGGTATGTGCTTGGTCTTCTGGCTCCAGGTGACGGCATCCCAGAGGTCATGCCGGATCGTCGTTGAATCAATCCGATATGTGTCTCACAATGTGAATCTTATAATTCATAGGAGGTACGAGGAAATGGCAGCATCATACCGGGCCGATCACGTGGGAAGTCTTCTACGCCCCGCGGAGTTGCTGGAGGCGCGAAGCAATGCCGCAAAAGATCCGTTACGCCTGCGCACCCTCGAAGACCTTCATATCCAGCGAGTCCTGGCAAAGCAGAAAGAGCTCGGATTTGAACTCGCCACCGATGGCGAACTGCGCCGCAGGAATTTCATGAGCGATTTCACCGATGCCGTCGAAGGCTTCGACATGGGCGATGCCGTAGCCAGAAACTGGAAATCCGGAGACATGAAGGCGGCGCCGGTTAGCAGTGTGACGGGCATTGTTAGCATGAAGCTGCGCCAAGCCAGGCCGCTCACCGGGCACGAATTGCCTTTTTTGAACGCGAACTGTAAGACCGCTGTCAAAATGACGCTTCCCAGCGCCACGCAATTCCCGGCCATTGCGTTCAAGGCCGGAGTAACCGACAAGATCTACAAGGATCATTCCGCGCTGTTGTGGGACATCGTGGAGATTATGAAGCGCGACCTGGAACAGCTGTCCTCCGAGGGCGTGAAGTACATCCAGATCGATGCGCCGCGCTACAGCTATTACATGGACCCCAAGTGGCGCGAGTGGATTCGCACCGAATTGAAGATGGACCCGGACACAGCGCTCGATGAGGCCATCAAAGCCGACAACGCATGCTTCAAGGCCGCTCGGCGCCCGGGCGTGACTCTGGCGATTCATCTTTGTCGTGGCAACAATCGCAGCCACTGGTACGCCGAAGGGGGCTACGACGCGATCGCCGATAAGATGTTTGGAACGCTCGATGTGGACCGCTTTCTCTTGGAATACGACGACGAACGGTCCGGCACGTTTGCGCCGCTGCGCTTCATCCCAAAAGGCAAGACCGTCGTGCTGGGACTGGTTAGTTCCAAACTCCCGCAAATGGAAGACGCCAATGTGCTTGTGAAGCGGATCGAAGAAGCGTCGCAATACGTTCCCATGGAAAACCTGGCGCTCAGCCCGCAATGCGGATTCGCCTCGACAGCGGAGGGTAACCTGCTCACCGAAGACCGGCAGTGGGCCAAGCTGAAACTCGTCGTGGACACCGCGCGCCGTGTGTGGGGCGGAGCGGCCGGCGCGGGCGCTTGACATTCCTTAACTACTGGCGAAAAATCCGCTTTCAGCCACGCATGCGAGTGTACGATTAGCGTTCGAATCGTTTTACGCGTGAATGGTACGGTGCTGACGTTATTTTCTTTCTGCAAAGTGAATCACGTGAGGGAATCATGTTCTCAACTCCATATATAGCCGGGAAAACGATTGATGTTCCATCATCCGCGCTTTCGGATGTCGTCAATCCCGCAAATCAGCGCCCCTTCGCCCGCATCTTCATGGCCAAGGCGGAACACATGCGTGCCGCGATTGACGCCGCGGACGCGGCGAAAGCGTCGTGGGCTGCTACGCCGCCTGCCGGGCGCGAACGAATTCTCCATCGTGCGGCCGATGAGTTGGAGAAGGCCACCCCGGAACTTGTGGAACTGTTGATCGACGAAGCCGGGTCGACATTTGGCAAGGCGCATTTTGAAGTTCCGTTCGCGGCCAACATGCTGCGCTCCATTGCTGGAGAAGCCAGACGCATCCACGGCGACGTGATGTCTTCCGACGTGCCGGGGCTGCTCTCGCTCGCGATTCGGCGACCGCTCGGCGTCGTGGCAGGAATTTCGCCGTTCAATTTTCCCATCGTGCTTTCTCTCAAGAAGGTGGCGTTCGCTCTGGCCGCGGGGAATACGTTTGTGCTCAAGCCTTCCGAAGAAACTTCGCTGATCGGCTTGAAGCTTGCTGAAGTTTTTGAGCGCGCGGGAGTGCCCGCTGGCGTATTCAACGTCGTGCCTGGCGACGGCCAAACCATGGCGCAAGCGCTTTACGACGATCCGCGGGTGAAGCTGATTTCTTTTACTGGCTCGACCAGGGTAGGAAGAATCATCGCCACGGAGTGCGCCAAGCGCGGGAAGCGCGTCGTGCTGGAGATGGGCGGCAAGAGTCCGCTGATTGTTTTGCGTGACGCCGATCTCGACTATGCCGTGGACACGGCGTGCTTCGGACTGTTCATTCACCAGGGACAGATTTGTATGGCTGGCTCGCGCATCATCGTCGAGGCTCCTGTCTACGAGGAATTCCTGAAGCGATTTGCGGCCAAGGCGCAGAAGCTGCAGGTTGGCGATCCACGCGATCCGCACACGGTGATTGGACCACTGATCCGCTCGTCGCAGTGCCCGATGATCGATAGGAAAGTAAAAGACGCGGTCGCGGCGGGCGCGCGGCTGCTCTGCGGCGGAAAATTCGAGGGGAATTTCTATCACCCCACGGTCGTTGCGGATGTGACGCCGGAGATGGCGGCGTTCCGCGATGAACTGTTCGGGCCGGTGGCCGCCGTGAGCAAAGCGAACGACGCGGACCACGCACTCGCTTTGGCCAACAGTTGTACCTATGGCCTCTCCTCCGCTGTCTTGACCAACAACATGCAGCTCGCCATGAAGTTCGCTCTCGAGCTGGAAGCCGGCATGGTCCACCTGAACGGACCAACCGTGCACGACGAGGCCACAGCGCCCTTCGGCGGCGTGAAAGACTCCGGTATGGGCCGCGAAGGCGGCCGCTGGTCCATTGAAGAGATGACCGAAGTGAAATGGGTAACCATCCAACTCGGCAAGCGCCCGTATCCGTTTTAAATGAAAAGTCTGCTGCGGGCCACACACTTCTCGCTCTCAGCAATCGAAGAAAACCGTTTCCTCGGCGCCTTGCAGAATGACGTTCCATTCCAGCGCGCCCGCAACGGCAGTCTTTCTCGCGATCAATGTCCCGCGCCGCGCAGGCTCAACGAGATTCAGAACATAATCGTCCGCGTTCGCCGCTTCCTCCGGAAAATAAATCCGCGTCACCAGCCGCAGCAGCAATCCTCGCGCAAATACGGACACAGCAATGTGAGGCGCTTGCATCTTTCCATCTGGACCTGGAACCGGCCCAGGCTTTATCGTGGAGAACTGGAATTCGCCATTCTCATTAACCCCGATGCGGCCGTAGCCTTGAAAACCCGGCTCGATCGGCTTGTTCTGGTTGTCTTCAGGATGCGCATATTTGCCGTGGCCGTTTGCTTGCCAGATTTCAAGCATTGCGTCCGGAACCGGCTTGCCGTCGCCATCAAGCACGCGGCCTGCAATGGTTATCTTTTCCCCCGAGACCCCCGCTCCTACCAGGTCGACTTTCCTCAGTCGCGTGAGACCGATCGTGAAATAGGGCCCAACGGTTTGTGATGTAGTCGCCTGCAGGCTCATCTCATCTCTCCATTGGTGTTGCGTCGCGCCCGTTGAGAATAATGTCGAAGTGATAGCCGAGTGCCTGGTCGGGGATTGTGCTCGCCCAATCAAAAACGGAAATCAGCCGGTTGCGAGCCTGTTCATCTGCGGTGCAATTGAAAATGGGATCGTAGGGTATCAAAGCGTCACCGGGAAAATACATTTGTGTGACGAGGCGTGTAGCAAAGGCCGGACCGAACAGCGAGAAATGAATGTGCATGGGACGCCACGCGTTGTGATGATTGCGCCACGGATACGCACCAGGACGGATCGTCACGAAGCGGTAGCGGCCTTCATCGTCCGTGAGCGTGTGCCCGCAACCGGTAAAATTCGGATCCAGCGGGGCGTCGTGCTGGTCAACCTTATGCAAATAGCGTCCCGCGGCATTCGCTTGCCACACTTCGACAAGCGTGAGTCGCACCGGACGTGCGTCCTCATCCAACACTCGTCCGCTTACGACGATGCGTTCGCCAAGCGGCTCGCCACTGTGCTGCCGCGTCAAATCGCACGCCTTCACATCAACGGCTTCTTTTCCAAATGATGGCCCGGTGACCTCCGTAAGAGTGTGCGGCATAAACACCAGCGGTTTCGACGGTGCACGTTTGATAGAAGAGACATACGGCGGATGAAGATGTTTCGGCTGCGTTCCAGCAGCCGGCCGCCGATATCCTAGAATGTTGTTCATGCCACGATTCTCCTTGCATGCCACATTCGAACGCGTCACTGCGGAGAAGGCAGGATCTCCCCGGGCAAAACGGGGGAGCCTCGCGCCCTCGGAGAAGGGGAGATGCTCGTGCCCCTGCTGGATTCGAATGCATGCCCGATTTGAGTGCCCACGCCGAGCGATTCCGCGTCCAAGGCAATCTATGCATTCGAACGCCGCCCGTCAAGCCGATTATCGAAATGCTGTGCGCCTATCGGCCAAATTCGTGTATGCTCTCTCCCGTTCGAATGACGCAGTAGAGGAGGACGCCCATGCCGGTGGCCGATTCGAGTCTCGGGGTCAGAAAGCAGTCGCGTACGCGGACTATATCCGCCGGATTGTTGGAGCCAGTCCAAACTCCATTGACTCCTTTTGAGGGCGCGGGCGGTGATCCCAACTTCATGACTTCACTCGCGCGGGGCCTTGCCGTTATTCAGGCATTTTCTCAAACGAAACGCCAGCAAACCATCTCGCAGATCAGCGGCAAGACAGGATTTTCGCGAGCCGCTGTGCGGCGATGTCTCTACACACTGGCAAAGTTGGGCTTCGCCGGCTCAGACGACAATCGCCATTTCCATCTTCGGCCGCGCGTTTTGACACTCGGGCATTCCTACATTTCATCCATGCCGCTTGCCGTAGCGGCCCAGCCGGTTCTGGAACACGTCAGCCATGTCTTGCACGAGTCTTGCTCGATTGCCACTCTGGACGGCCCGGAAATTGTTTATATCGCGCGCGCCAACGTTACACGCATCATGTCGATCGATCTCGGTGTCGGCAGCCGGTTGCCCGCGTTTTGCACTTCGATGGGCCGCATACTGCTCGCAGACTTGCCGCCGGAAAAACTCGAAGAGCTGCTTGCGAGCATCGAGTTTACGCGCTACACCGAACGCACCGTGGCCAGCGCGGAAAAGCTTCGGCAGGTTCTGCGCATGGTGCAACGCAACGGCTACTCCGTCATCGATCAGGAATTGGAGCATGGCTTGCGATCTATGGCCGTGCCGATTCGAAACCCAGCCGGAAAGGTCGTTGCGGCGCTGAACGTCGGTGCGCACGCACAGCGGATTTCGCTTCAGGATCTGCTCATGCGATTTCTGCCGCACCTGAAAGCCGCGGCGCAGGAGCTTTGCATGTTCTTGAAATAAGCCCGCATATTGCAGAGCGAAATCAGGGCAAGACGCCGGGTATTTGATCGAGCAGGTCTGGAATTTAGAACCCAAGGGAATTTGGGAAGCACATGGATAACTCAAAAAGATACGAGAACACACTCGTTGCGATCCTGTTCTTCTCCTGGGGCACGGTATTTCTCGACCGGACATCGCAGCACTATTTGGCGCCGTACTTCGCTCCTGAATTTCATTTAAGCCACCAACAAATCGGCATGCTGGGCTCCGTGGTGGCAGTCACTTGGGCCTTGTCGACTCTTTTCTTCGGCGCGCTCTCTGACCGCATCGGACGAAAACCGATTCTCGTTCCCGTAGTATTCATCTTCTCGATGCTGTCCTGGATTTCCGGGATGGTGCACAGCTTTCACCAACTCCTGCTGGTGCGCGCGCTGCTGGGGATTGCGGAAGGGCCAGCGTGGTCCATTATGACCGCGATGATTGAGGAATCGTCTCACCCGACACGGCGCGGGCGGAATATCGGGATCGTGGTGAGCGCGGCTGCGCTGGTCGGATTGGCGGTTGCGCCGGTGTTGACCACACAGGTGGGGGCGCGGTACGGCTGGCGATGGGCGTTTTTTGTGTCAGGAGTACCTGGATTCTTGCTGGGGCTGCTGATTTGGAAATTCGTCAAAGAGCCGGAGCGGGGAAATAGTGCCGGGGTCCATGGCCAGCCGGTGAAGATAAGAGATTTTCTTTCCGTGCTGCGTTACCGCAACATGTGGTTGTGCTGCGCGGGAGCAGCAGGATTCTTGTCGTGGCTGTTTCTCCACAACATTTTCGCCCCATTGTATATCACCGAAGTGGCGCATCAGGCGCCCACCACTGCCGGGTTCCTGATGGGCGCGAGTGGTCTCGGGAGTTTTTTTCTCGCACTCTACTTTCCCCGTTTGTCCGACCGCATCGGGCGCAAACCAGTTCTGCTGGTGATGGCGGCCATGTGCACGATCGTGCCTCTCGCGCTGCTGATTTCCCCGCTCTACACGTACCCGTGGGTTCTGGCGGCCATCGTATTTTTGGCAAACGCCGGGCAGGGAATCGGGGCGCTGATCCTGGTGCTCGTGCCCACCGAAAGCGTACCGCCTCAATTTGCTGCTACAGCCATCGGACTTGCCACGCTAACTGCGGAAATTATCGGGGCGGCGCTTGCGCCAATTCTGGCAGGGCCAGTGGTCCAGTCCTACGGGCTGGGTGCCGCGATGTGGTTGTCGGCGGGAGGAGCGGTGCTGGTTTTTGTCGTCGCACTGTCTTTGAAAGAGACACATTTGGCCAGAGCAGGGCAGCCCGCTTTGCAAGAGGCGCCCGCCGACTGATCGAGAGAAGGCGATGGGCGTGCACCTGATGGGAGATAGCATCGAGGAAATTAGCTGCGTGTCGCGCCGTGCCGTGCGCGATGCTTCTTTCCCCAGGCGGACATCAGCCGGAGAATGGGGCGGAGGCTTTCTCCATGTCTGGTGAGCGAATATTCGACGCGCGGCGGCACTTGGGCGTAGACCTTGCGGCGAATGACGTCGTCGCGCTCCAGTTCGCGCAATTGCTGCGTGAGCATCTTTTTGGTTGGGCCCGAAAGAAGTCTTTGCAATTCGCTGAACCGGCGGACGTAGCCCTGGAGGTAGTAGAGAATGGAAGGCTTCCACTTTCCGCCGATGATGTGGGTGGTCACAGTGACGGGACAATTGAAGGGATCCATAAACGAGTCACTCCTGGAACTAGGTACCAAAAAGGTGCCTACTAGCAAAAAGGATACTTTAGCCTAATATCGACCGGCTGTTCCACACAAGAAGATTCTCAAGCATTTGCTGGTCGATGTGGGAGGCGAGGATCATGAGTAAGAGGCCCGTGGTGGTCTATGGTGCCAGTGGCTTTTCCGGACGCCTCATCGCGGAGTTTCTTCGCGAATATAACGTTCCTTTCATCGCAGCGGGCCGGAACCGGGGAAAGATTCAGGATGTCCTGAGCCGCGTGCCGGGCATCGAGACGGCCGACTACGAGATCGTCGAAACCGCCAGCTCCTTGGACGAGCTGACAAATCTCTTTTCGGGCGCGAAAGTGGTTTGCAATACCGTCGGTCCGCTCATTTATTACGGCCCGCAAGTGATCGAGGCCAGCCTGAAAGCCAGATGCCACTACATGGACATCAGCGGCGAGCAGGCGTGGGTCCGCCAGGTAGCGGAGAAGTGGGGCCCGAAGTTTGCAGAAAAAGGATTGCTCGCGGCGCCAGCCACCGCGTACATGTCGACGGCGAGTGACATCGCGTCGCGCCTCTGTCTGGAAACCGGCGGAATCGACACGCTGGAAATTCTCTCGATGTTCAAGGGCATGCCGACCTTTGGTTCGACGCAAACGATCTTTGCAGTAATCCCGACGGAGGCTTGTTACCTGGAGCAAAACCAATACAAACGGTGGCCGCGCGCAAAGGCTTACGAGGTGGTCGCGCCGGGCTGCATCCAAACGCAGCTCGCCTTGCCGTGGGGCGGTTTCCCGCATCCCGTGTGGTTCAAGGACCATCCTCAAATTGCGAACGTAAAAACCCTTGGCGGCTTGCTCGACCGCCAAATCATGGAGACCGTCGCAGCAACCGAGAAGCATTTTGAAGATAACATCCGTCCCTTGCCCAAGCAGGAACAGGAACGCCAGCTCGCGGAGATGGCGAATTCCGTCCAAGCGGGAACTCCTCCGCGCGAAAACACGCGCGTGCATCGCACGATCGATGTAGTTCTGGGTCGCGGCAGCATGAACTCCGTCCAGTGCGCGATGTTTGGAACGTGCGCATACCGTCAGACCGGTTTGGTGCAGGCCTTCGCGGCGCATCATCTTACGCTGGCCGCGCCGCGCAAGGTTGGATTTGCTTCGCCCTGCGAAGCTTTTGGACATCGAGAGCTTTTGCAAGCGCTCGAAAACTTTGGCCTTTCGAAGGCGAAACTCAGCTTCTAGAGGATTCGGCGGAATGCGGGCAATCGATTACTTCGACAAGGGAGCGGAAGAATTTCCCCACAGAATCGCGATCATCGATCGCACCACGCAGTATTCCTATCTCGAAGCGCAGAAGGCCAGCTGGCGCATCGCTAAGGCCATGTGGGCGGCCGGATTGCGCGGCGAAGAGCGCGTGGCGATTTTCTCTCCCAACGATGCTCGAATCTTACTCTGCATGCTGGGGCTGATGCGCGCCGGCGGCGTCTGGGTCCCCATCAATTACAGGAATGCGCTGGATGCCAACGTCCAATACCTGAACTACTCACAAACTTCACGGCTTTTCTATCACAGCAGCTTTCAGGAACAAGTGCGCCAGATCAAATCACTCGTGCCCGTGCTGCGCCACTTCGTCTGCATTGATGCCGAAGTAGACGGCGATCCCTCGCTGGAATCTTTCATGCAAAAAGGAGAGGGTACGGAAGAAATCGAGTGGGGCGACGCGCACGGCAACCTGGAGCGCCTTGCGGGCTTGGTTCCGACCGGCGGAACGACCGGCCCCGCCAAGGGCGTGATGGTCACCAACCTTTCTTGGGGCACGATGACGGAATTGGCGAACCAAAATCTGCGTTGCGATGACCTCGCGCCCGTGTGCCTCAGCACCGCGCCGCTTTCTCACGCCGCGGGAGTGGTGGCCTTCGCGATGTTCTCTCTCGGCGCCACTAACGTCGTGCTTCCCGGCTTCGACGCGCTGGAAGTCCTGCAGAGCATCGAGCGTTTTCACGTCACGCACGTTTTCCTTCCTCCGACTGCCTACTATGCGCTGCTCGCGCATCCCAAGCTTGGCGACTTCAACTATTCGACCCTGCGCCGGCTTCTGATCGCCGCCGCACCCGTCTCGCCGGACAAATTCAAAAAAGGTATTGAAGTGTTCGGCCCGTGCCTGTGCCAATCCTACGGGCAGACCGAAGCGCCTATGTACATGACGTTTCTCGATCCTGCCACTGTGGCCGCGGCGGCCGCGGGCCATCATCCGGAGCGATTAAAGAGCTGCGGCAAACCGACGCTCGCTGTGCGCCTCGCGATTATGGATGACGACGGCAAAATCCTTCCGCCGTTCAAGACCGGAGAAATCGTTGCGCGCGGCACTCTCGTAGGCGCGGGCTACTACAATTTGCCGGAAGCAACGGCGGAAATTCGCACCCACGGCTGGCATCACACCGGTGACATCGGCTACAGGGACGCAGACGGTTTTTTCTATATTGTCGACCGCAAGAAAGACATGATCATCACCGGCGGCTTCAACGTGTACTGCGCGGAAGTCGAAGCTTGCGTGATGGAGCTGCCGCAAGTCTGCGAATGCGCGGTTATCGGCGTTCCGGATGAAAAATGGGGCGAAGCAGTGAAAGCCATGGTCGTGCCTTGCGACGGTGAGCCGTTGAACGAAGCAGCGGTCATTGCGCACTGCAAGATGCGCCTGGGGGGAGTGAAATCACCGAAGTCCGTCGAATTCTGCAGCGAGCTCCCCAAGACGCCCGCAGGCAAAATCGACAAGAAAACTATCCGCAAACCGTTTTGGGAGGGGGCGGACCGCTCTGTGCATTGAGTTGAGTGAAGAATTGGAGTGCCAGCAAGATCTTCAATCCCGACTGAGGAGGCTATCATCGTTACGATTTTACGAGTTCCGAAGTCTGGCGGTATTCCAACGACCAAAGCGCGGGTCGTGCGCTGGTTCAAAAAGGAAGGCAGCAAACTAAAACAAGGTGACCCGGTGGTGGAGCTGGAGACGGACAAAGTGAACTACGAGCTTGATTCGCCCACCGCAGGTGTGCTGCTCAAGATTGTGGCCGCGGTGGATGCGGAAGTTCCCGTCGGCGATCCGCTCGGTTGCATTGGCCAGCCCGGGGAGACTCTTCCCGAGTTCTAGAAAAAGGAATTGAAGCAAGGAGATTTCAGTCATGGCAAAGAAAAAAGCGCTCACAAAAGACCGGCTGGTGTGGATGTACAAACAGATGGTGCGCATCCGGGAATTTGAAGAACGCGTCAGGCGCACGTTCGTCGAACATCCGGGAGTGATCCGCGGGCACACGCATCTTGGCGATGGCGCGGAAGCGACCATCGTGGGCACGCTCGCCACGCGCGAGGAGAACGATCTGGCGATGCCAAGTTACCGTTGCCACGGTTACCCGCTGGTGCTCGGCACCTCGCCGCGAAAA
>Ga0209236_1002788_pt1 | contig 10645 bp, 8 predicted proteins | sample GraSoi013_1_40cm_FD_185819 | JGI IMG/M metagenome (GOLD analysis project Ga0209236, IMG submission 185819) | Grasslands soil microbial communities from the Angelo Coastal Reserve, California, USA - Sample 09_27_2013_1_40cm (SPAdes) (version 2) | ecosystem: Environmental > Terrestrial > Soil >... | reverse complement strand
GCGGTTGGTTGGGCGGGGCCCCCGAACAAGTCACGCGGGCATTCGCCCAATCGGCGTGGTCGGAATCCACCGAGTCAACGGCGATGACCTCCAGTCGAAGGCTGTCCCGGCCGGAGACGCTCACATCAACGCTCGTCGTGGGCGCGTCCCCGGTCCGCACTCCGCTCTCATAGAGCTTCTGCCCATCGCCCCAGATCTGGAAGATGACACTGCCCTGGCTCCCGACTTCGTCGTCGATTCCGAGGTCGACGGTGAAGGTCGAGCACGCGCCGTTCAGGCGGAACTCGATCGCGGATGGCGCCGAAGCGCCGAGGCCCTTCGCGTACGTGACCCCGTCGAGCCGGAGGGGCTGGCCATCCCCCGCCCCCGCATCTCCGTTGCTGGAATCCCGTTCGACGGGCCCGCGCTCGTTCGCCATGTAGGTCCATGGCAAATCGCTCAAGAATCCATCGATGGCCGTCCGATCCGACCCCGCAATCCGGAGGAACGCGAGCCCATGGGAAGGAACGCTGACGCTGTATCCGTTCGTGAACGTGCCCCGGTCGGCTCGGGCCCAGAGGTCGCGGACCGTCGCGCTGCCTGTGGCTAGTCCGATATCGCTCCAGGTTACTGTGATCGTGGCCGCGGCCGTGCCGCGGTTCAGGAGCCCAACGGCGCGAACGCCGGATCCCGAGAGGGGCTTGTACCAGACCTGCAAGCCGGCACCGTTGTCGCTCGCCCGGATGGCTTGGAAGGACAGAGGGTCCTGGTCGACCGCGATGACCTCCGGGTTCTCCAGGATTTCTTGGATCTCGGCCCGCATGTTGCGCACATCGTTGCCGGCGATCAGCGGGGCCGACATGAGCGCCCACAGACCGAAGTGAGTGCGGTATTCCTCGTCCGTCATGCCGCCGTTCCCGACCTGGAGCATGTCCGGGTCGTTGAAGGTGCCCGGCGCGGTGGCGGCCGCGTGGGCGGCGTTGCGGTCGAAGATGTCGATCATGCCCTCCTTCCACGGCGGCTGGTTCGGCGGCGACGTCCAATCGTCGCTGATGTCCGGGGACACACGCCACTGGTGCGCGGTCACGGGTCCCCAGGCCCACGGCTCGTCGGTGGGCGAATTGTCGCTCGCGCTGAGGACGATCGACCGGCCGGAGGCGACGATGGCATCCCGCCAACGCGCGTAGATGTCTTTCATGACCAAGCCGGACGCGTTGCAGCGGTCGGCCTTGATGTAGTCGACCCCCCAGGAGGCGAACGTCGCGACGTCCTGGAATTCGTGGTCCAAACTCCCGGGGTCGTTGCCCGTACATGTCGCGGTCCCGATCGACGCATACATGCCGTAGCGCAGGCCGCGGGCGTGGATGTAGTCGCCGAGGGCCTTCATGCCGCTCGGGAATTTCACCGGATCGTTCGTGAGGTTGCCGGAGCCATCCCGGGCGTTCGACGACCAGCCATCGTCCAAGGCCACGACGTCGTAGCCGGCTGCGAGCATCCCGTTGCTGACCATGGCGTCAGCCGTCTCGTGCACGAGGACCTCGTCCAGACCGTCGGTGCCGAACCGGTTCCAGCTGTTCCATCCCATCGTAGGCTTCGTCCCGATCGTTTCGGCGGCGGCAAAGGATCCAGAATCCCCGCTGGACCGGATGAATTCGGGAACGCGGTCAGCGTTGGAGAGAGCGTGGGACAACGTCACGGAGGACAGCGCCGTCGACCCAAAGAGGAAGGCCACGGTCAAGATGAATGCGGATTTCCGAAGGCCTGGTCGGCATCCCATTTCGACCATTGCCGCCCAGAACGGACCGGACTAATCAAGGTTCTCGAAATCTAATCAATTTCGATACGCAGTCAACGACTCGGCGGAACGTTCCGGAAGACGATGTAGAACGATGAGATCGAAGCGAGGTAGAACGCGGTCGCGAGGAAGATCGGGATGTCGAGATAGCCCCCGGCCATCAAGATCCCGCCGAGAATCGTCGTCACGCTGTTCGGCAGGCGCCAGATGATCGAGTTCACCGCGCTGGCGAGCCCGCGCTGTTCCGGCGCGACAATCCCCATGAGGAACGAATCACCGATCGGTGCGGACATGTTCATCAAGGCCGCGCGGACGAGGTAGAGACCCGCTGCGGCGAAGGCGTTGGTCACGAAGGCGAGGCTGAACATGAAGACGGTCGAGAGGCCCTGGGCCATAACGATGGCCCGGACGGGTCCGTACCGCTTCGCGAGGGACGCGCTCACGGTCGCCGCCAGGCCGATCGTCACGTTCGCGAGGGCGAGGAGCGGGCCGCTCCAGGTGTCCGGCACCGCGAACTTCAGGAAGAGCCACGTCGGAACGAGGGGGATGAAGAAGCCGGCGCCGAGGCCGATGAGGCCGTTGATGCCCGAGAACCTGAGGAGCGGTTTCCAATCCATCCCTTTCGGACGTGCCTCGCGGGCCCGGATCGTTTCTCGGTAGTCCCGCAGGAGAAAGTAGAAGGCGACCGGCATGACGAATCCGAGGCCGTCGGTGATGACGAGAGCAGCGACATGAATCGTTTGGCTGCCGAGTCCGGTTTGCGCCTGAATGAACGGGAACGACAGGGGCAACGCGAATCCGACGCCGGAGAAGACGTTGTTCAGGACGAACGACAGGGCGAACGCCGCGTTGCGTTGCTCGACCGTCGTCTGGTCGGCGATGATTGCGTTCCACGAGGACAGGAAGGCGCCCTCGCCGACGCCGGCGACCAGGGCCGCGAGGACCATCCACTTCACATCCGTCGTCAAAGCGAACACCAGGATCGACGGCGGCAAGATCGCGCTCCCAATCAACAGGAGGCCCTTGCGACCGCGTCGGTCCGAGTAGATCCCCAGGGGCGCCGCGCTCACGACCATCGAGACGCCGACCGCCCCGAGGAGGAGGCCGACGACCTGCGACGATACTCCGACCTCCGGAAAGTACGCGGTGATGAAGACCGTGAGGTAGCCGAAACCGACCGCGCCGAACGCGTTTGAGAAGACAATCCATCGGACCTTGCGCGGGATCCCGGAGAAGCCGAACCGGCTGCGGCGCGAGGACGGGCGGGGCTCGGGCGTCTCCATATTCGGTCGGTCCCCGGAGGGTTCCCGGGCATCTGCGGCCGCGCCTTCTAGTTTTCGGTAGACAAAGCAAACCTAATTCGCTATCCGAAAATCCATAGCCCGGGAACGTCTTCGCCGCCCGCAACGGATGGTGGCCGAATGCGAATCGGAATCGTTGGAGCAGGACACATCGGAGGCACGGCCGCCAAGCTGTTCGCACGCGCCGGTCATCAAGTCGCGGTGAGCAATTCGCGCGGACCCGCCACGTTGGCTTCGTTGGTGTCATCGATCGGTACGAACGCGAAGGCCATGTCCACGGTCGACACCGTCAAGTTCGGCGAGGCGATCCTCCTGGCGCTCCCATACCGGAAAATGGACGCGCTTCCCCCGGGAGAGTCGTTCGCGGGGAAGATCGTCATCGACGCGACGAATCCGTACAGCGCGACCGGCGCCGTCATGAACCTCGGCGAGAGCACGTCGAGCGAAGAAGTCGCGAAGCGGATGCCGGGCGCCCGCCTCGTGAAAGCCTTCAACACGATGGGCTGGAACACCTTGGCGAGCGGCGCTCGCCCGGCACACGAGGAACGGCTCGTCGTCTTCATCGCGGGAGACGATGCCGCCGCGAAGGCGGCAGTGGGGAAACTAATCGACGAAATCGGGTTCGCGTCGATCGACACGGGCTCGCTTCGAGAGGGTGGGCGTCGTCAGCAGCCCGGGTCCCGCATCTATGGTCGGCCGATGACCGTTCGAGAGGCGAAGCAGATTCTCGGATGACCGTCACGGGAGGTCGGGCGAGGTCGTGACCGCCTCCGCGAACAACACGCCTCGCACCGCCTTCAACCGGTCGGTGAGCTTCTCGATCTCCTGCGGGGAGCCTTCCATGATGACGACCTCCAGACACGTCTCTTCGCCGAGGTGCGCGTGCGCACTCGCCCGGATCGAGCGGAGGAACGCATGCTGGCCGTGGAGGATCCGGTGGGTGACCATGCCGACGTCGTGGCGGTAGAGGAAGGTGACCGTGCCCACCGCGCGTCCCCCCGATTCGACCTTCCGCCGAGCGAGCGACGTCCGGATCAAGTTCCGCAAGGCCTCCGAACGACTCCGGTACCCCCCGTCTCGCACGAGTCGGTCGAACGCTTTCAGGAGCGGTCCTTCGAGAGAGACGCCGATTCGAGCAACGGGCATGGTCGACCTCAACCCCGAAGACGCCTCGGCCACAAGAAGGACGCGGTCGCTGCCGAGACGGTCAGCCCGCAAAGTCTTAATGCAATACGAGTGTTACTTCTGAAACGTGCGTCATACTGCTCCCGCTCCCACCCAGGGTCACGTTAGTCGCTCCGGGTTCGGCGTTTCCCGGAGCGAGCGAATCCGGATTGGGATTCTTTATGCGTTGATCCTTGGCACCACCGCCATCGGTTTCATCCTGGCCTTCATCATCGGCCAGATATCCCCCATCCTCGCGGGACTCGGGCTCGTCGCCTACGCGTTCGGCCTGCGGCACGGCGTGGATGCGGATCATATCGTGGCCATCGATAATACGACGCGGAAATTGCTCCAAGATGGTCAGCGTCCCTTCACGGTGGGCACTTGGTTTTCCCTCGGGCACTCGGCGATCGTCTTCATCTTGACCGTCGCGCTGGTCATCGCGACGCGGGTGGTCGTCGCCGAGCTCCCGGCCGTCCAGAGCGCGGGGGAGATCATCGGGCTCGCGGTTTCCGGCACGTTCCTGATCGTCATCGGTTTGGTCAACGTCCTGATCGTGGTCGGGATCTACCGGGTGTTCGTCGAGTTGAAGGAAGAGGGTCAGAAGCTCAATGCGGAAGAGCTGGAGGAGCTGCTGAACAAGCGGGGCGTCCTGAACCGCCTGTTCCGTCCGCTCTTCGGACTCATCCGGAAACCGTGGCACATCTTTCCGGTCGGCGTCCTGTTCGGGCTCGGGTTCGACACCGCGACCGAGGTCGCCCTGATCGCCATCAGCGTGGGCGTCGGCGTGTCGTCCGCGGTCCCGGTCTGGACGATCCTGATCTTGCCGCTGATGTTCACCTGCGGGATGGTCTTCGTCGACACGACGGATGGGGTGATAATGCGGTCGGCGTACGGCTGGGCGCTCATCAACCCGATCCGCAAGGTGTACTACAACCTCACGGTGACGATCGTCTCGGTGGTGGTCGCGTTCGGGGTCGGAGGCATCGAGATCCTCACCCTGATCGGTGCGCAGTTCCGGCTAACCGGGCCCTTTTGGGATGCGCTCGCGGGTTTGAACTTCGAGACGATCGGGGTCTCGATCATCGCCCTGTTCGTCGTCGCTTGGGCGTTGTCCGTCGCCTACTGGAAGTACAAGCGATTCGACGCACGATTCGCGGCGAGCGAGCGGACCTGAGCCGCAGGTGTGTGGACCGGGAACGGGACGAGCACGAAATCTAGAAAGGGAGCGGGGGCCCTCGAACGTCGCACGATTCCCGCCCCGCCCCGGTCGGCATTCACGCCGAGAGAGCGAACGATTGTCGATGCTGCCAACACACCCGAGAAGGTGCAGCGATGGCTCGAGTCGTTACCCTACAATCGTGAAGAGCATGGAGAGACCCTTCACACGTTTCGCGGCGTCGTCCGGGCGAACAAGGTCCATTGCCTCGAAGGCGCGCTCTGCGCGGCGACGATCCTCGAGCAGCACGGATATCCTCCCATCCTGGCGGACATGGAATCGCAGGACGACCTCGACCACGTCGTCTTGCTGTTCCGCCGCGGCTCCAAGTACGGCACGGTAGCGCGATCGCGGGATCCGGGGCTCCACGGACGCAAACCCGTCTTCCGCTCGGTCCGGGATCTCGTCTTCTCGTATGTCGATCCGTTCGTCGATCTCACCGGTCGCGTCGAAGGGTACGGAGTGCTCGACTTGCGTACGCTCCGGGTGGACTGGCGGCTCTCGACCCGGAACGTGTGGTCTGTCCAGGAGGCGTTGATTCGGATGCCTCACCGCCCCTTGCGGACATCGGACGAGCGCTATCAACGGTGGCACGCGCGATACGTCCGATACAAGCATCGACATCCGGAGGGGAGGCCCGTCTTCTACCCGGACCGCCACCGGTGGCTCTAGGTCAACCGCTCGGTTCGGCGGATTCCTAACATTTTCCTCGGGGTCTTGTCCCGTGCGCGTGTTCCCGTGACATGCCCGATTTAGGCGCACACGACCTCGGGAACCTCCGCTCCGACGGCCCGACGCTGAGCGCGACGGCATTGCGATCGACGAAGGCCGGGCTCGTGGCCCTCTGCATCGTATCTTTCGCCCTCGCGACATTCGGCCCCTGGTTCAATCTGCTCCTTGCATACGGGCTGATGGTCGCGTCGATGGCGGTGGCAGTCGCCGGCATCTGGTGGGCCGACCGGGCTGCCCACGAGACGCACCGGGACCGCACACTCACGAACGGAATCTACGCGAGATCGGGCGCCGCACTCTCGGTCGCGACGTTGCTCCTCTCCATGTACTACACCGGCTTGCTCGTACTTTTTCTGGTTTTCTGGCCCGTGTTGTTCGTTGTTCTCTTGATTGTCTGGACGCTCCATCGTTCGTTGGTTGATGCAGGGACCGCCTCGGGGCTGCGCGCATGAAGGCCGCGTGGTTCGTGTTCGCGATCGGCCTCGTCGTGGTCGCGTTGCTGTCCGCGCCTGGCCCCGCGGCCGCGTTCTGCGTGATCGTCGAGCCGCCGACGCCGCTCCCGACCCAGGTGAACGGGACCCAAGTAGAGATTCAGCTCACAGAAGGCTTCGCGCGGGTCGTGATCATCAAGGAGTTCTACAACCCGAGCGACCAACCGAAGCAAGGGCAGATTGCGTTCCCGCTCGAGAAAGGCCACGAGCTGATCACGGACCTCCGCCTGAAGATTGGAAACGTCACGTACGGTTCCTCGACGCAGAACCGCACCGATGCCCTGAACGCGTTCCTCGAAGCGATCGCGAAGGGCCAGGATGCGGCGCTCGTCCAGTACGATGCGCCGCGAGACGTCTACTGGATCGCGGTGACGATCCCGCCGAAAGAGGCCCGGACGACGATCACGACGCTCGAGATGCCCCTCACGAAAACGGACGGCTTCTACGATTACGGATACCGGCTGTCCATTGACGCGCGAGACAGCGTGTCGTATCTCCGCGTGCACGTCCACGTGGAGACCACTGCACCTCTCGGCGACGTGTTGTTGCCAGGCCACTCGGATCTCTCCGTGGTCCGGAACGGGCTCCATATGGCTGACGCGTTTCTGAACCAGACGAGACCCACTCCTACAAGCGACCTGCTGATCCGGTTCCGCGCCGCGGGAGCATCCCTCAGCCAGTTCGCCGAAGTCAACGGAGATCGGTATGTCCGCTTTTCGGTGGACGCGACCGATTCCGCGTTCGCGTCTTCAGTCCGACCGACGCCCCGCGCTCTCCTCATCCTCCTCGACGGGTCCGGAAGCATGGGCTTCCTCGATCGTTGGGCTCTCGCGAAAGACGCCGTCCGACGGATCGCCAGCGATCTGGGCCCGGGAGAGTCGTACGGAGTCGCGGTGTTCCATGGCGCCACCGTCACGACGTTTTCCCCCACGCTGCAAAGATGGACGCCCGCGACGGAGGGAGACCTCGTTCGCTTCCTCGACTCGTTCCGACCCCACGGGAGTACGGGTCTCGCCACACCGCTGGCTCAGGCCGATTCTTGGGCCATCGATGCTCGCGAGATGGGCCAGCAGCCGATCGTGGTCCTCATATCCGACGGGCGACCGACGCGGTCCCCCCTGGATCCCGATCTGGAGACGGCCTACTCTCGGATTTCGTATGACCGGGAGATGCCGATTTTCGCGATGGCCGTCCAACCGGCAGATCACGCAGACGAGACGGTGCTCCACAACCTCTCCCACTATCACGGGGGAGACCTCATGACAATCTTCGGCGATGTCTCGAGCCCGGTCGCCGACCTCCTCGCCGCCATCCGCGTGCCCGTCCTGCGAGGGCTGCAAGGCGAGATTCCCAACGTGGCCAACCTGACGTTTGCGAGTGCGAATCCCCAGATTGTCTGGCAGGGCGGCGAGGCGGTCATGATCGCCCAGATGCATGGGACCGCAAACGACTCCCTCGACGTCCGGATGACCTGGCCAGACGCGTCGGGCGTGACGCGGGCACTGGCCATCCGATCCGCGGGTGCGGACATTCCGATCCAGCCGCTGCTGAAACGTCAGTGGGTCCTCACGCGAGTCCATGCGCTCCTGGACGCCGCCCACGCCCGAGCGGATCCCGGTGTCATCGCGGAACTGACGACCCTCGCGACGGAAAACCGCGTCGCGACGCCGTACACGTCGCTCCTCGTGCTCCTCCCGCAGCCAGATCAAGGCGGTGACCGGTCCGCGGCGGACACGTCCCTCCCCGGCTCTCCGCTGTTCGGCGCGCCCGCACTCTCGTCTCCGGCGAGCTCCGGCGGGTCCTTCGTCTTCGTCCCTCCGCTCGTCGCCGAAGCCCGGAAGGCGGATGCGCTCAGGCGAGACGTCGGGAACCTGCTCGTCGTGCAGGACGAAGTCGACCGCTACGTCACGGTCGGGTCTCCCGAGTATGCGAGGCTGGACCTGTCGACGGCGACCGCTCGTTACGAGGGCACCTACCTCCGAATCCTGGACGTCGGCGGGGAGCTTGTCGGCGTGCAGCGTGGCCTTCCCGATTCCTCGCAGCTCCTTGCGAGCGGCATCGGATTCGCTGGCATGATCTTCGCCGTCGCAGGGCTCGCGAGCGTCTCCCGTCGTGGAAGCAGGTCCCGACGTGACGAGGAGGTCGTCGGGCCGCACACACAGGTGAGGTCGGTCGCAGAGTCTACGGCGACCGTCGAACGGACAGAACCTCCGGACTAGCGAACGTACAGCGAGCGTCAGGCAGACGTGGCGCTGGGTGACGAAGGCGTTATACGCCGGGTTCGGTTCCCTGCCTTCCGTCTAGTTCGGTGGAGCGCAGGATTTGGCGCTGGACTCCGGAGACATCGCGTGGGTCATCGCGGCGACCGCCCTCGTCATGATCATGACGCCCGCGCTGGGCTTCTTCTATGGCGGGCTCGTCCGGAGGAAGAACCTCGTCTCGACGATCGCCCAGTGCTTCGCCATCTTCGCGGTCGTCAGCCTGGTCTGGGCCCTCTGGGGGTACACGCTCGCCCTCGGGCCACCGCTGAACGCATTCATCGGGAGCCTGGACGACTTTGGGCTGAACAACGTCGGAACCGCCCCGAATCTCGGATATTCCTCCACGATTCCGGAGCTCCTGTACTTCGCGTTCCAGCTGAAGTTCGCCGCGATCACGCCGGCCTTGATCATCGGCGCCTTCGCAGAGCGAATCCGGTTCAAAGCTCTCCTGATCTACATCGTCCTCTGGACGACGTTCGTCTACGTGCCGATCGCGCACTGGAACTGGGGCATCGGCGGCTTCCTCAAGTCGCTCGGGGTCATCGACTTCGCGGGCGGGCTGGTCGTCCACACCGCAGCGGGTGTGTCGGCGGTCGCCGCAGCCCTCGTGATAGGGCGACGGCAGGGCATCGAACGCCTCGATAGCCGACCTAACAACATCCCGTACGTCATCCTGGGCGCCTCGGTCCTCTGGTTCGGCTGGTTCGGCTTCAACGCGGGCAGCGCCCTCGCAGCGAACGAACTGGCCGTGAACGCACTGGTCGTCACGAACCTGGCCGCTGCCGGGGCCGCGGTCAGCTGGATGCTCACGGACTGGGTGAGGAAGAAGAAGCCATCGGCCGTGGGGATCGCCGTCGGGGCCGTCTGCGGACTGGTGGCGATTACGCCCGCCTCCGGATACGTCGGCCCGATGCCATCGATCATCATCGGACTCGTCGCCGGGGTCCTCTGCAACTACGTGGGGAGTTGGAGGGCTCGGACGACGCTCGATGACTCGCTCGACGTCTTTGCATGCCACGGGGCCGGCGGAATCTGGGGGACGCTCGCGACGGGGTTGTTCGCGTCCTCCCTGATCAACCCATCAGGGCCGGACGGCTTGTTCTTCGGGAATCCACGGCAGCTCGGGATCCAGGCCCTGGCCTGTGTCATCGTGGCGGCCTTCGCCTTCGCCGGCTCGTACGTGATCCTGCGCATCATCAACATCTTCACCCCGGTCAGGGTGAGCCCGGCCGAAGAGGACGCCGGACTCGACATTTCGGGATTCGGCGAGGAAGCGTATGTGGGAGAGGGGAACGAACCTCAACCCACAGAATGAAGGCGAGACCCCGAGGGGCCGACGATTTCCAGGGTAGGTGACGCAGCGCTAGGTCGCTTCGCCGCCGTGTCGAGCGACCGACGCACGAGTTCATCATCTCGCGATCCATGCCCCCAAACGGCGGGGATCGGTATGTTGTGGATCCAGTTTGGGAACGTGAAAGAGGGCCGAATGAAGGATTTCCAGGAGTGGACGAAGAAGAACGAGGGCCAGTTCGAGAAGCACGCGCCGCCCGGCTGGGCGTATCGCGGGACGTTCGGTGCGGTGCTCGGATTCGGTAACTACGACACGGCACTCATCATGGAGTGCAGCAAGTACGGTGACTTCGACAAACTCCGGGAGCACAAGGACGAGGTCTGGGACCGGTTGGGGCAGGAAGCGAGTGAAT
>Ga0209236_1002784_pt1 | contig 10649 bp, 32 predicted proteins | sample GraSoi013_1_40cm_FD_185819 | JGI IMG/M metagenome (GOLD analysis project Ga0209236, IMG submission 185819) | Grasslands soil microbial communities from the Angelo Coastal Reserve, California, USA - Sample 09_27_2013_1_40cm (SPAdes) (version 2) | ecosystem: Environmental > Terrestrial > Soil >... | reverse complement strand
CAAGATGAAAAAAACGTGCCATAATCAGGCAGGGTTTATCCACCGTAACTCACCGACCGATCCACGGGGGACCAGCCATGACCGACAAAGCCGCAGGCGCCAGGACCATCGAGACGAAGATCACCGAGCATCAGGACGCCGTGACCGCCGAGCTACCGATTGACGGGTGGCTGATGGACCTGGGCGGCAAGTCCAACGTGGCCAGCGTGCGCGTGAGCAAGCGCGACCTGGGGGGCCGGTGGTCACAGTTGCCCAAGGCGCACGGCGAGCTACTGCCACCCTTCGACGTGGACGTACATACGATCTACGAAGCGTTTGGCGACGGCGAGTACCGTTTCGCGCCGATGGGCACCGGAGGCAAGCCGCTCACGGCAGCCGGGACCGCTGCACGCATCGAGACGGTGCTCGGTCACGGCGACGGCAAGTACAAGTCAAAACCTGGGAGTGCCCGTGAGAGCGCCGACCCCGAAGCGTTCATGGAGCGAATGTACGAGCAGAAGCGCCGCGACTATCTATGGGATCAAATCGACCGGCGCATGGGTCCGGCTGACAACGGCACTGTGCGCGATCCTGACGCCGATCTCGAACGGCTGCTCAAGCTCGCCGCCGTGCTCCGAGGCGGCAATGATGGCATGGCCAGCGTGCTCGCCGCGATGATTCAGAGTAATACGCAGATGATGACGGCGCTCCTGACCCGCTCGCTCAACCCCCCGGAGCCCGCCGAGAAGATGCTGGACATGGTGACCAAGGTCATGGACCTGACGGAGAAGATTCGTCCCTCTGACGGCTTCCCGGCCGACATGGACTGGAAGCAGATGTTGATGATGGCCTTCTTCGGGCAGATGCAGCCGGGCGGCGCGATCCGAGAATTTCTATCCATGCGATCAAAAACGCTAGTACAGACACCAGCCCAGCCAGCGCCAGCAACGAATCCAACAGCCATCCCAGTTTCGGCTTCGGCCACTCCACAATCAGCAGGAGCAACAGCATCAGGATCAGCGTCAGCCACCGTAGACCCCAATACGCAGAGGATCGAAGCCGCGCATGAATTATTCCGTTCATCGCTCTGGCCTCTCATCGTCTCGGCCGCGCGCCGGGACTCGAAAGAGTACGAGTTGTATCTCGGCCTGATGGACGAGCAGCTTCCGCACTTCGTGGATCAATGGATTTCCATTCCTTTCGAGGCGTCGTTCCCGTTCATCGAGAGCGTGCAGGCGGGCGCGACCCAGGACGAGACGATCATGGGATGGCTTCGCAAGCTCTACGACTACGCCCTGCACGCGACCACCGACGAAGCTCAACCCACACCCGGAGGATCACAATGACACGTCTGGCTCTTGCGCTCGTCACCCTCGCGCTCGTCTTGTTCGCCCCGGCCGTGGCCTTCGCGCTCGGTCTCGTCGTGACGAACGGCTGCGTCGCCCGAGGGGTCGCGCCCACCACCTCGGGCGGCGTGGCGCTGCAACCCGCTGACGGCACGCTCAGCTTCAAGGTGCTCATCAGCCCCATTGCCGCCACAGGCGGTCCGGTGTTGCCGCCTCCGGGCTCGACGGTCATTCTCGCGTCGGGTACCGCCGTCCCGATCTGCGTGGCCTTGCCACCGGGTCAGTACGCCTATTGGTGGATTCCGACGCTGACGCCGCCGCCCCCGCTTCCTGGCCAGTTGGCGGGCACGCCGATGGACGGTGATCCCTCGGTCGCCGTGCCGTTCGTGGTCGGCACGCCGGCCCCGGCGACGAAGAAGCCTGACCCGGTGACGAACCCGACCATCACCCCGTAAAACGGCTCTACGGCCACCGTGCGCCGCAATGGCAGACATGCGCGCCACGGTGGCCTTCCTCTTTCGCAAAGCACTGATGGACTCCTGCCTCCGCGCAGACTTTGCAGAGCACGTTGGTCACGCACCGCCCCTGCCATTCTTGCTGACAGTGTTTCATTCACTTTTCCTCGGATCAATTCCATGAAACAGGACAAACTTAGGTACCCATTTAATAAAGGCAGGTTCAACCTTGTAGTGCATGACGATGAAGCGGAGCCCGTCTTGCGGGGTGAGAAGCTCGTGCTGCCCGTTGACGATGAGCAGTTGACACCGTGGACACGTCACGACCTGACTCATCGTGCGACCTGGAATCGGAGCGGACGCCGCTCGGGTTCATGGCACAGACAGATACACACCCACACGGTTCGTACAATCCCCCGTGGCGTGTCGTGATCTTGGGGCGCGACGGCTGGACAGATAACATGCCGACCATCAATACACACTTGGCATGTCTGAAATAGTAATTTGATCGGCTTGCGAAGTGCGCTCCTGATCTTTGGGCGCGCGAGCTTCATGCTTGGCTTCCCAGCGGCTCGACACTGTAGACCACGCGGCACGTCGAGCACTGAGCGTACATTTCTCCGTCGTAGACCGTCACGTCGAATCCGCACCGACACGCGATCACCCACTCGCCGCGAATGATCTTCACGGGCACCGACCGGCCGTTGCTCAGGTCTCGCGCTTCACGCTCAACACGCTCGCTCATAGATTCCCCTCATCGAGTTTCGGATCACCTTCGCTCGGCGCTCCCAGGATGGCCACGCCCGTCTTGCTGACGCGGTAGTGTGTGCCGCATGGACATTTCAGCCACACACGCCACGGGGCGTTACGGCGAAAGCTCATGATCTTGTAGTCGCTTCCGCCACACGTCGGGCACGCCCACGACGCGTTACCCACCGCGTAACCGTTCCTGCTCACGATCATCGCCGCGCGCTGGGTCAAACATGCGCTTGGCTTCCGCGCGATCCGCAAAGAGTGGACCGCACGCTTCGAGAAAGACGCCGTGCCCGTAGTCTTTCAAATGCTTCTTCGCCACATAGACCAGCACCACGCGGCTCATGTGCGGCTCCCCGATGTACCGCTGGCACGATGGGCACCACGCGATGCGGAGCGTCTCGATTACCATCGCGTCACGTGACCGTGCTCAGGTCACTACTGAGCGTCAAGATCACGAGCGACGGATCACCTACGCCGTTGAGACTTCCGACCGACATGCTGCGCGTGACCGTCGAACAGCCGCTCAGAATCAATACCCAGCACAACGTCGCCTTAAACGTCATTTCATATCCTCCCATTCGTAGCCGTTCCACACGCGCTTGGGATCGGGCCACGCCAGTTGAAACGCTCGATGGAGCGCGTGAATCATAATCATGGCCTGCATCCGGTCACGCACGATGAGCGGCTCGTGTTTGTTGAACCGCACGTCGATAAACCCAGGACCGTATCGAGCTTCCAGAAACGTTATCGGCGGAGGCGGCAGCGGCATTACTGCTTCTCGTGGCCCGCCGAGACGTGAATCTCCCAGGCGAAATTGAGCGCGCGGGTGACGGTGCCAGCGGTCTCCGGGTCGTAGCACGTGGCCACGAGCAGACGATGCGCGTCGTAGATCGCGTAATTCGTCTCGTGCTTCTTCTCCATCATGTACGGTCCCTTGCTAGTCACGGTCGGCCCCTCCCATGCGTTCAAGCACCTCGGTATCCTCGTCGTCTGCTTCCGTAATGACGATGACGATGGGAGTCCCTTTCTTGCGTACCTGGCACGTGGTGATGTGTCCCCATAGCTGCATCATCAACGCTTTCGAGTTGGCGGCCAGCGTCGGATTGGTCCCCACCGTCATGGGCTCCATCGTCGTCGCCGCCACATCTTCATCGCAAAACTCGCAGTAGACGAGCGCGGGGATGGTCATGTACGTTCCTCCCGAATCGCGTCCATCGCGGCCTGGGTTGCTTTGGTACACATTTCGGAGATCAGCAAGAACGCCTCCATCGTCGTACCCTGCAACGAGCGTTGCAGAAACTCTTTGGCCGGCACGTCGTGGTCCAGCACGGACTGACTCACCCACTCCTTGACGAGCCCCACGATGGTCGCACGCGAGGCGTCCATCGAGTGGAGCTCGCGCTCAATAGCTTCTCGAAGCATCTGACTCTTGCCCATCATTCCCCCTCTAGTGTGATGATCCGTAGTAGCGTCCACAGTCCCAGCAGAATTGTCGGTTCTTGGTCAGGCACGCGTACGAGTTGTGTGACCCGCACATCGGGCACCCACTCTGCGGCACGCCCGATTCCTCTCTCGGCTGCGTCATGGTCAGATAGTCAGCCGGATCGCGGTAGCCCTGCGTATCGTACTCGTGGCTGTAGTCCGGCCAGTCGTACTCGTCAGGGAACGTCCAGCGACGCCGCCCGTCCGTCGTTGCCCACCGTCGTCTCATCCTTCCCTCACTCCGCTCGCCACGAGCCACGGTTCCCCAGGCACCGTGTGCGTCACGATCACTTTTTTCTTACCGCCTGCGTAGTCATGCAAGGCAATCAACACCTGATGCCGGATGAATTGCGGCGTGATGTTGTGGTGCCGCATGAGCTTGACCCAGGCACGCAACGTTGCGGCCATGTAGAGAACGGACGCCGGAGCTACCGCCGACGTTGTGCGGCGCTTCGCCTTGCGTGCGCGACGATTCCTCCCCGACGCCCGTGTCGCCATGCTACAGCCTCCGAGTATCTGGCGGAATAACCATCCGGTTATCCGCAACGGTCATCAGCCCGGACATGAACCCCTGGACGGCGGTGCTGGCCAGCATCGCCAGCCCCATCGCTTGCAGCTTCTCGGCGACACTCACCAGCGCGGCAGGGTCCAGTCGCGCCTCGGCGGCGCCGGTCTCGCTGTCCACCGTGATAATGAGCTTCATGCGACCCTCGATCCCCCGGCTGGACGGTGAATCCGTCTCCCCTTGGCAATATCAATGGCGTGAGCTACCACATCATCAAAGTAGCTCTGCGCTTCGTCCAGAGACTCGAACCACAACGTCACCGCGCTCCGGTCATCATCCTCGGGTGTGTCGTGAAGCTCTGGCGCCGAGCGGAGAAACATCCTGACTCCGTAGTACGTCCGGCCCGGTCCCGCTTGCCCTGGCAGGTGGACCTGCTTCTCGACCACCATCGTCTCGCGGGTCATTTCCTGACTGTAGACGTTGACACGCATCACGACCCCCAGGCCGCGACCACGTAATCCTTGGCAGGATTCAGGCCGCGCTTCGTCTTGACGGTGCCGATGTAGGTGATGCTCACCATGCGACCGGGCACCACGCCGTTCTGCGGCGTCATGTACCGATTGAGAATGGTGGACCCGAACACCGACACCATCTTGTGAACCAGCCCCGTATGCTCATCCTTGACGTTCTCGAAGTCGTAGACTCGCGTCTCCCGGCCGTCAATCACCGTGTCGCGCGCCCCCACGAATTTCCCGACGATGTAGTCGTCCGGCTGCACGCCGCCTTTGTCCGTGAAGTCCGCCGTGGGCGCGAAGTCCCCTGAAATGACGCGCGCACTCGGCGGCACGCCGGGCGGCAGCTTGGTCGAAATATCCCGAGGCGCCTGCTTCGGCGGCTTGATCGTCACCTGTTTCATGTCGCTCCCTTCGTAAAGTGTGTCCCCGGTCCAGTCACGTGATTGGCCAGGAGCCGCCGGAGATACAGCGACAACGGCAACCCCTCGCGGTCCGCGAGAAGTGTCAGCCGCCGCTTGATCTCCGGCATCACCAACGCTTTGACGGGCACCAACGGCACCCGTGGTTTACGTGTCATCGTCGTCATCACGGCGGCTCACCCTTTCTACCCCGCCGCTTCGGTTTGCGTGGCCTCGGCCTCCGCAGGCTTCTTGCGCGTCCGCGCACGGGTCCGCTTGCGACCCGCAGGCTTCACCTCAGCCGCAGGCGGCGTCTCAGTCTCCGTAGCCGTTGCCCGCTTCTTGCGACGCACGCGCCGAGGCGCGTCCGTGCCTTCGAGCAGATCGTCCAGCATCGTCTTGACCCCGTAGAGCTTCTTGAGGTCTCTCGCGGTGATGATCTTCACGTCTTTCATTCCTTCACCCCCTTCCGCGTGATGGTTTTCAGCATAAGTGCGCGCACCACCGACGCCGCCAGATCGGCGTTCTGACAGTGGACGCACACCCGTTGAATCGTCTTGGACCAGCCGGTCCGTGACCCCGGATTCTGACTCGTCCAGGCTTCCAGTAGATTGCGGCGCGAATAGGTCTGGCCGCACTTGTCGCACGCCCGCTTCCCCCGTCGAATCTTCACAGCGGCGCTCCCTCCTTCACCGGATTGGCTTTCAGGCACAGAATCCACACGGGCGGCAATCCGAGCACGCGATACGCCACGCACACCCGGCACGTGTTGCACGGGGTGTACGCCTTGGTCACGACGCCACGGCTCCCGTCAAGATACTTGACGTGGCTCCGTAGGCAATGCGCCGAATGCGTGCCGTCACTCCGCTTGCAGTATGAGCACCGTTTCATCTCCGGCGTCCGATCCGACTTCTTCGTGTGCTGATTGGCCCATCCTGTCCCGTTGGCTCTCCGCGTGCGAACCGCTTTCTTGTGCGCGAGCGCCATGATCGCCTTCGCCCCGCGCCGGTGCGTCCAATGGGTGATCTTAGCCACGAGGCGCCTCCTTCCCACTGGCCACCATCAGCATCGGCGTGGCAAATGGGCACGCCGGGCACCCGGTGTAATGACCCACACCCTTGCCGCCCGCGAGCAGAGGCATGTCCACGTCTACCTCAATATCATAGAGCGTCACGCATTGGCACACCGGGCACGGCGGCAAGCCCTCCGCCTGCCGCACCACGCGCGGCGCCCCACGAACGAATTGCGTGGAATCGCCCAGCCCATAATTGCGCTCCGGATAGATTGTCCCGTCACTCATGGCCGATACCGATTGGCGTCGAGCACCGGGAAGATGCCCGTCGCCACGTCGGGCGAGAGCTTCATCCCATGCTCCTGCACGTCACTCGCCAGCCAATCCTCGGGACCAGCATAGGCCGCCCAATCTTCCACGGCTCCCTTGACCGCGATCACGCGGAACCGCTTGACCCGAGCACTGTCACGCCCCCAATAGTCAATCCTCGGGAAATCTTCCTCCGTCGTCCCCGTCACTTCCAGCATGATCTTACGATGATGAATCAACGACACCTGTCCCTCCATTTGCAGGGTGATCGGTCATGTATCCCTGCCAGTGTTCGATGATGCGCTTCGCCTCGTCATACGGCACCTCAATCTTGATGCGCCGCACCACATCCCCCTGTTCGTTCCGCTCCATCGCGTGCAGACACACCTGCGGACCTTCCTCGGCGCCGCCAATGCTCCGGCCGGACCACGACGTCGAGAGCGGTGCCTTCACGACGTTCCGGCCGAACCGCTGCTTGTACCACCCGAAGATCGTGGCCATTTTACTCGCTCTCCTTCACGAGCTTCTTGATGCTGTTCGTACCGTCTTTCAAGTGCAATCCAGACTTGCCGACAATCACCATCTTATGCTCACTCGGTGACTTCCCACCAATCAGGACCGCCTCAGCCTTAGAAAACGCTTCACCCAAACTCTCAGCCACCACAATCAGATGATACGTTTTCACAACGTCCAACTCGTACACGTTCGGCATCAGGACGCCCTCCCCTTCAAATACCCCTCGGCATACGCGCGCATCATGGCCGTCGTGATCGCGTCCATGCACGCTCGAAACTCATCGTCGCTGCACGGCGGCACGCTCAACGACGCGCTCGTGATGTACGACTTCACGTAGGCCGTCGCTTCCTCTTTCAGCTTCACCAAATCGACCGGACCCATGCGTCGCGCCATTACCCTATCGCCTCCACACCTTGTAGATGACGAATCCCACCAACAGGAAATACGCCACCCAGGCGGACACGAGCCTCCAATCAATCTCGCTCATCACACCGGCTTCCGTTCCCACGTCCGCACGTTGACGAGCGGAAAGTAATGCCACGTCGGCTCCGGCAACGGCTGGCCCAGGATCGCCATGGAGTGCGACCCGTACACACTCAGCATGCGACCATTCTCGTACACTGACGGAAGGCTGATATGCTTCGCCAATTGGAACACCCAACGCTTCCCGTCGATAAACTCGACGATCAGTAGCTCATCACTCATGTCGCAATCCCCCTCCGGTGTATCGTAATAGATACATCACGCCACCTTGGTCCGGAGCACTTGGACGTACGTCAGCCGCGCACTCGGGAGCTTCCGGTACTCGGCCAGAGCTTCCTCTTTCGTCGCATACGCTCCCCACGGTCGGAACGCCACCACCTCGGGCTCGCGCGGGTTCCGCATGCCTTCCTCGACTCCATACCACGATTGCTCGATCATGTTGGCTCTCCCTGAATCAGAAACGCCTGCCACGAGAATTGTTGGCAATCGCACACCGCGCACGAACCATGCCCGTAGGCCGCCGTGTCGCGGTGCTTGCTCCGAGGATGCTGGCACATGCACCGCTCGTCCGTCGCCACGAGCTTGCCCTTGTCCCTCATCGGGAACGGGGAGGGCTGGAAATGCAGCCGCTTGAATCCTCGCGTCATCACGCCACCTCCGCGAGCTTGGCGATGACACGCTCTAGCTCGTGCAGCGCGTTGCCAAACTTCCGCACGTGAGCCGGCACGTCGGCGTGCCAGTACTCCGTCTTGCCGCACTTGCCGCATGTGTGCGCCGCCGTGTACGCTTCCTCATCGAGCGTCGCCGTCGTGTCGCCGTCGTGATACCACGCCACGCCGCACCCTGGCGTCTGGCAGACGTGCCCGTGCATGCCGTGTCGCCGCACCTCTCTCCGTCTCTCCGCGCCGTGATCTTGTCTCATGCGCCTTTCCTTTCCTTCGGAACGTGATGCACTTCTTCTTCGTAGTCCGTGCTCGTCAGCGAATCGCCGAACCGTCGCCTCCCGTCGAGGTATATATCTAGTTGGCGCCTCGCTTCCCTCCGTGCCTTCTGGTAATCCCCTGCAATCCCCCAGGCCCGAGCGATGCCCTGCGGGTCCATGAAGATCACCATGAAATCCGTGGTCGCTGCCGATGGCCCCATCACCGCACCCCCTTCCCCTCGAAGTAGCAACGACCACGGACGCTCATCAGACGAGCCTGTCATTCTGCCAGCAGACTCGCCACGCGATCACCCATCGCCACTGAGCGACCTTCCGAAGATGGTGTCTCATTACGCCACCCCCATCAGCGTCAGCGCGTGGTACACGAGCTTCGGACCGTCGTGCAGCAGGAGCGCCGCCGCGATCCACGTCTCCACGCGAGAGGCTTCCACGATGATCCGCTGAATCAGCGTAGGATGAATGACAGGAGCGATCACGCGCTTGACCTTCCGGTGAGCCTTCCGGGCCTGTGCCATGTCTGACTCTCTTTCCTGGCCGGTCCGTCCCGATCCGTCCGGCCCTCTGTTGTCTGGCCTACCTATCTTATAGCAGGCCCAAGCCTGTCCGTCAAGGTCTTTTTAGGACCGGCCCGGACCCGGCCACAACCCTCCCCTGGACCCTTTTTGGCCACCCTACCCCTGGTAGCTCCGATCTCCCTTGACCGGACGCCCCGGCCGGGCGCATGATGGCCTCCGGGTCCAGGCGCCAGCCCTGGACGGACGGGGAGGCTCCGGCCTATGGCTCGTGACCCTTCGAGTTGGCAGCGCCCGCCTCGATGGATACCCGGCTCCGCCGATCCCTTCCGCGCTCCCGAGTTTGCTTTCAATCTACGCGACGTAATCCCCGATCTCCCCGAGTTTTTCGATCTTGGCGATACCGTCACCTTTCAAGCGGAGTTTACCGGGGCCGGCGTCACCCAGGACGTGACGTTTGAATTTGACTCACTTCCTGGCGCAGACGAGTGGTGGTCCGAATATTTCCGCGTGCTCCGTGATCGTTGGCGCGCATTCCTTCAAGAGATTGGGTACCCGCCCCGTAAGTCCCCTGACGATGCCCAGCCGGTCTTACTCTCCGTCGAAAGAAACAATGAAACGCTCCAATTTGGACGTGCGCGACCAACCGATTAACGCTCTATGTGGCCTGCATGGTATCGCAAGATCGAACCATCATCAGGCGCATCATATATTCGGACCCAGGACTTTCATACCGCCGTCCACACCCACGAGAAACGAGGGATCGCCTGGAAGTTTAATGGTGAGTGGACCACGTACAACCCCAATAAGTCTGTGAGCTACAAAAACCTGGACCGGCTTGGCGTCGATACCGAATCAGACTTCTGGACGCTCATGGACGAAGCGCAACGCGCGAACATCAAACCGCCGTCGTCCTTAAGCTCTATCTTCATCGAATACGCTCAGCGCCGACATATCCGATGGAGCCGCTTCTCTCCCAAGTCTCCATTTTTCGGGACCGCGTTCGGCGGCTGGGAGCGACTGATGTTTCAGGGTGGAGAATACGCTGCCCCGATCTTCCTCTATGACATGAACAAAGCCTATCGGTGGAGCGCGTCGGTCGGCATGCCGGACCTGTCCACCGCTCACCGAACAAAATCCTTCTACGCCCCTCACGCGATCTACCTTGCGACCAATATCAAACCGTTCTTCCCGTTCGCCAACAGAAACTCGACCGTCATTCTCACCAGCGAAGAACGCGACGCCTACGGATGTGACAGCGCCACGGTTCTCAAAGGTGTGGCGTTTCGAGATACCATCGACATTACGCCCGTGTTCGAGGATATTGACGCCGCCTTCCCGTCAGTCAGCAAACGGATCGGTCAGGCGTTTTGGGGGACGTGGAACAGCCACCGCGTCGTCCAACAAGTCGGGATGCTCTCAGGCAAAATGCACGAGC
>Ga0209236_1002783_pt1 | contig 10655 bp, 7 predicted proteins | sample GraSoi013_1_40cm_FD_185819 | JGI IMG/M metagenome (GOLD analysis project Ga0209236, IMG submission 185819) | Grasslands soil microbial communities from the Angelo Coastal Reserve, California, USA - Sample 09_27_2013_1_40cm (SPAdes) (version 2) | ecosystem: Environmental > Terrestrial > Soil >... | reverse complement strand
CGCCGTCCAGCGGTCCAAATACCCTTCGCCGTCCGCATCGTAGCCGAGCACCACCACGCCGCCGCGCAGCACCCACTCGGTGAGCAGCGCGAGATCGCCGGCCGTGAGGGCGTCCGATGGCGCCTCGGGCTCGCGGCCCAGGAGGAACAGCAGGACGTGGTAGCGCGCGAGATCGGAGCGCGCGAGGTGGGGGTAGAAGCGGCGGTACTCGACCGCGTAGCCCTCGTCGCGCCAGGGTTTGACGGTGCCGTTCAGCAGGGCGGGCTCCGACAGCGCGAGGTCGAGGAGCAGCACGCGCCGAGCCCGGGGTTGGCAAGCGGCGAGGAGGAGCAGGGCGGTCAGGCCGACGAGTGGACGTGCAGACCGTATCATTCCGGCGCCGACTCCGCCACGAGCCTCCCGAAACGCGCATTGGATCTGATCGCGTCGAACTCCGGCGCCCGGAGGTAGAACCACAGCCGCGCGCCGCGGGGGCGAACCCGCTCGAGCAGCTCGAGCGCCCGATCCGACTCGCCCAGGGCCACGAGCGCGCGTCCGACCCACGCGGCGTCGGTGATCGTTGGGTGACCCACGGAGCGGATCTCGCGCTCCAACCGCTCGATCCGCGTTCGCGCGGCGGGCGTGTCGGCGGCTTGCAGCTCCACGAGCGCCAGGATCGCCTCGCCGGGCACCCGGAATCCCGCCCGCAGGCGCGCCGCCGTCTCGGCGTCGGCACGCGCCTCGGCGCGGTTGCCGAGCCGGAACTCGGCGAGGGCCCGGAGCACGTAGGCGTAGTCGGCGCCGGGGTCGATGGCCAGGGCGCTGTCCGCCCAGCGACGGGCCTCGGGGTAGCGGGTCTGCCGTGCCGCGACCCGCCCGAGGTTGAACAACGTGATCGGACGTTCTGGCTCGAGCGCGAGCGCCCGGCGATACATCTCGGCGGCGGCCGAGTCGCGGCCCAGCCAGAGCAGTGCCATCCCGTATTGGTGGTGCGCCTCCGCGTTGCGCGGATCGAGCGCGATGGCGCGCAGCAGCGCCTCGCTCACACCCGCGAACGTGCGCGGATTGCGGAAGCTGAGGAGGAAGCCGCGGGCCATCCACGCGTCCGCGGCGGTCGAGTCCTGCTGCAGGGCGCGATCCGCCGCGTCGAACCCGCGAGACAGCACGGCCTCCGGCGACAGGCCGGGATACTCCCACCCCCAGTCGAGGAACAGCCCGTACCCGACCGCCACCCGGGCAAGGGCGGGGGTGAGGCCCGGATCGAGCCGCAGGGCGCTCTCGTACTGGTCGATCGCGCGACGCACGGCGCGCGGCGTCCGCTGCGCGAGCTCGTAGTTCGCGCGCAGGAAGCGATCGTAGGCTGCAGGATCGCGCGGCGGGCGGCTCGCCAACGCCGTCCGTTCGACGGGACGGAGCGCACCCGTGATGGTGGTCGCCACGGCGCGTGCGACGGCTTCCGGAATCGCCTGCAGCGCTGTGTCGCGGCCTTGGTATTGACCTCCCCAGACGTGCATGCCGTCCGACGCCCGCAGCAGCTCGACTGTGACGGCCGGGCTCTGGCCCCGACCGGGCCGCCCCACGCTGCCGCTGACGAGATATGCGACGCCGAGGACGCGTCCCAACGTCGCCGGATCATCCGCCGTCCCGCGAAAGCGGCGCACCGCGTTGCGGGACTTCACGCCGAGTCGCTCGACTCGGCCGAGGCTCGTGATGATCGCCTCTGTGAGCCCGTCGGCGAGGTAGGCGGTCGCGGTGTCCGGGGTCTCGAAGTACAGGACGGCGACGCTCGCCGGTGGCGGCGCTTGCTCCGGCGCAACAGCCACGCCGCGCGCGCAGCGAAACCCTGTGTGGGCGAGCCACGCCCGCCGGTCCGGGAGGACGGCGCGATATGCGGCGGTCGCATTGGCAGACGGCGTGTCGAAGGCTCCTCCCTTGATGACGTGACCGGCCTGGCCCCGCGCGTCGGCGGCGGTGGTCGCGGTCCACTCCCACGCGTTGCCGATCAGGTCCACGGCACCGATCCACGATCTCCCGAGGCCACCGGCACCGGCGGGCGTGAATCCGTCGTGCAGCGAGTCGGCGTTGGCTCTGCCGGGCTCCCAGCGGTCCCCCCAGGGATACCGGAGGCCCCGCGGGCCGCGGGCGGCGGCCTCCCATTCGTCTTCGGTCGGGAGGCGGCCACCGCGCTGCCGCCAGGCGCAATAGGCAACGGCCTCCGACCACAGTACGCCGGTCGCCGGCCATTGATCGGGCGGCAGCGGGGTCCAGGGTGAGCGGGCTCGTGTGGCGTCCAGGTATCGCCGGTACGCGGCCACGCCCACTTCCGCGGAATCTATGAAATACGCGTCGAGCTGGACCGCGGTCGAGTCGCGCCAGGGGGCACCCCCGCCCCCCACCGGATACAGCCCCGCCGGGACGAGCACCATGCCGGGCGGCGAGTGGACCCGCCACGCGCGCCACACGACCCACCCGAGGATGACTGCCCCGCACACGGTTGCGATCCACACGGCCTGTCGGGAGGACACGCGGCGCTGGGAGGGCGGGGTCGCGAGCGCGTCGACGAACGCCCGAGCGGTGCGGTGTCGGTCCGCGGGCGACTTCGCGAGCCCGCGCGCGAGCGCCTGCTCGAGATGCAGCGGCAGCCCGGGGCGCACGGTGCGGATCGGTCGAAGCGGATCGTTGACCACCCGTGCCGCGATCGCTTGCGCACTGGGCCCGGTAAACGGCGGCTCGCCGGCGAGCATTTCGTACAGCACCGCCGCCAGCGAGTACACGTCGCTGCGCGGGTCGATGCGCGTGTCGCCGCTCGCCTGCTCCGGGCTCATGTACTCCGCGGTGCCCACCGCGATGCCAGCACCGGTCAGAGGCGATCCCTCCGAGCCGGCCCGCTCCTCCATCAGCTTCGCGATCCCGAAATCGCTCACCAGGGCATGGCCGCGGGATAAGAGAATGTTCTCCGGCTTGACATCGCGGTGAATGACGCCGTTCTCATGCGCGTACTGGAGCGCGTCCCCGACCTCGGCCGCGATGCCGACCGCGTCGTCGACCGGCAGGGGTCCCTGACGGCTGAGGCGCTGCCGCAGCGATTCGCCGTCCACATACTCCATCACGTAGAACAGCAGGCCGTCGGCCTCGTCCGCTTCGAACAGGGGGACGATGTGAGGATGAGACAGCTGGGCGGCGAGCAGGACTTCTCGCTGGAAGCGGTCACTTCCGAGGTAGGCGCGGGTGGCAGGCGCCAGCAGTTTGATCGCCACCTGGCGGCCGAGCTTCACATCGGTGCCGAGGTACACGGTCGCCATGCCGCCCCGGCCCAGCTCGCGCACCAAGGTGTAGCGGCCCGCGAGAGCGCGGGCCAGGCGGTCGAAGAGCGGATCGGCGACTATCACGCGGCCGCGCTACCCTATTCCTTGGTGCAGCAGCTCGCCCGGTCGCAGTTGCCCCACATGCTTCCGCCCCACTTTGCGATGGACTGGCGCCACCGATAGTTTTCGTGTTTCACGTGTTTCAGGTCGGTCTGCACCGCGCTGTCCCGGTTGAGCTTAGAGAAGAACAGCGAACGCCACGTCGGTCGCCCCGCCGTGTCCACCCCCTGTTTGTCCACCCACCAATACGTCCACCCCTGCGGTCCATAGCCGAGGGACCGGACTACCTCCTCGGTCCTGATCCTCGCGATGACGCGTCCTTCCGCCAGTTGGTCTTCGGTTAGCCTCCAAGTGCCCGCCTCCGGCTCGATCCAGGCCAGCCCCCCGATACCGGTGTGACTCCGACCATTCTTCTCAAAGGACACGCGCTGGGAATCGGCGGCTCCATACACAGGGTCGAACCTCAGGTCCTTGGCGTACTCTCCGTAGAACCTGTCGTATCCGATCCGCTTAACGTCCCCCTTGAAGAACTCCTTCGGTGCCTCGCGCGTGACGTAATTGTCTGGTGTCTGCTGGTACTCACCTTCCTGCCCCAGGGCCATCCCCGGAGACAGAAGACTCAGGACGACGCTGAAGAACCATCGATTGCCACTCGCCATACGACCTCCTTGTCAGGGATCGCGATCATCTCGCTACCGCGAAATCCGCTTCATTCGCGTGACGACCGGTTGCAGGGCGGGCTCGGCACCAGACCAGAGGGTTACGACCGCGCTCGCCCAACGTCGCGCGGTACCCTCGTCAGCGCGTGCGGCAGCCATGTCGGCGCGCAGCGCCATCATGCGTACCAGCCCACCCGCGAGCGGGAGATAGCGCAGCAGGTAGCTGTGTAGCCTCGCGAGGTTGTTGAGCGGTGCGTCGAGGGTCTGCTCCGCAACCCCGGTATCGCCGAGGGCTAGGAGGAGGCGGGCGTCGAGATAGACGCCGTCCGGCGGGGAGTCATCGCGTGCCAGGGCACCGCCCCGTAGCCCGAGCTCCTGGGTAATAGTGGCGCGTACGGAGGCAGTGTCCCCCTGGGCGAGGGCCCACTGCATTGCCATCGGCCGGGATGGTCCCGGCGGCGTGGACCTGTGTGCGGGCCGGGGCCCCATGGCGTCGAACACGAGCTCGGCCGGGACGTCGAGGAGCGCGCTTCGCACTGCCGGCCGGGACGCGGCCGGTAGGCCTGCCGTGCTCCGCTCGACCCGCTGCTCCAGGGCCGCGACGCTTTCGGCGGGCGCGCCAGCGGAGCCGTATGCGAGCAGCTCGAGCCCAATGCGCAGCGCCGCTAACGGTATGGTCACGGATTGATTGTCGGCGCTTCCCGGGTACTCGGTTTCGGGGTCTTCCGGGGCTACGAGGCGCGCGGCGAGGGCGGGCCGCCCCAGCAGGATGGCCACGCCGGCAGGACCTGAGACCCGTCGCGGGGTAGTGCGGAGCAGCGAGTCGCCGAGGTGACGCGCCCCTTCGAAGTCGCCGGCCTTCACGAGCAGTCGGACGGCGCCGACGGCGTCGCCGACGCGATTCTCGGGCCGGCGCTCCAACCGTTGGGCCGCCTGGATCTCGGTGAGTGCCGAGCGGGGCGCCTCAGCGGCAGGTGCGATGTTCCCGTTCACCTCGAGGGCATAGGCGAGCGCCCGATGCGCGCGAGCGTCGCGGGGGAACGCGTCAACCCAGGCTGCGGTGACCTCGATCAAGGTGGCCCGGTTGCGTGCGACGGCCGCCGCGTGAGGTGGTGTTCCGGCGGTTAACGTGTCGGCCTGCGCGGCCGGCACGGGGTGAAACGCGAGCGTGTCTCCCTCCAGCACCGGGAAGGCGTAGAACGATTCGCCATCACGCCGTCCCGCGCGCCACCAATAGATCTCCGCCTGCAGAATCCGGCTCAACCGCTCGGCGGCCCGCCTCCCGAAGATAAAGTTGAACGACGGAGCGAGCAGCAACGCGCGACGATACGCCACGACGGCGGTGTGCCAGCTGCCGCGAAATAGGAATCGCTTCGTGTCCTGCGGATCCCGTTCCACGGCGGGATCGCTCGCGTTGCACTCGGCGAGTCCGTACCAGCCCGCGAAACTCGTCGAGTCTCGCTCCAGGATCTCGTGATACCGCCGGCAAGCATCCGGCCAGCGCCGCTCGAACACGGCTTGCTGGGCCAGCAGCAGCGCGCCATCCGTGGACCCGAGTCTGACGAGCAGGTCCGCCGAGCGACGCGCGATCGCATTACGATCGCGCACGGCGTCGGCGGTAGAATCGGCCGCCCAGAGCAGCGCCTGCCCCAGGCCCAGATACGCGCGCGCGAAGGCCGAATCGGCGACGACGGCCGCCCGGAATTCGCGCGCAGCGCGGTTCAGATCCCACTCCCGAAACGCTTGTTCGCCCAGGGCGTAGGAATGCAGGGCGCGAAGCGAGCGTGTCTGCTCCGCGCCGGCCCCGCGGGCCGCGCCAAGATCGGCACCCAGTAATGAATCGGCCAGCGCGTTGAACGCGGCTCCGATCCCGCCGCTGTTCGCCGGCACTCGCGTCGTGACCTCGCGCAAGGGTGCGCCGCCGCGCGCGGCGTCGTACACGCCCGCGGTCAGCCGCAACGTGTCGCCGAAGCTCCACAGCTGCCCCATCACCAGCTTCCCTGCACCGAGCCGGAGGGCAATGGCCAGGGCGCTGTCGAACGGGATGCGGAACGGAAGCCGCTCACCACGGCGGGAAAGAGCATCGTACAGACGCGTTTTGTCGGCGAGCCGGACTTCCGACCAGCGGGCGAAGGCTTCGGCGAGCAGTTCGGCGCAGGCGGCGCCGTCGAGCGCCGCCTGCTGACTTCCCTCGCGATGCGCGAACGGGAGGATGGCATACCTGGCGGTGTCGAGCGGCGCTCGCTTCGCACAAGGCGGCGGAGACCCGTCGGGGCACTGCCCGACAACGAGCCTGGGAAGACCGGCGACCAGCGCCAGGACGGCGGCGCCGATCCACGCGGCTGTCCTCACGCGGCCCCCGGGCTAAACGGCAGCAGCGCCGCCCGCATCTCCATCGCACGTTGCCATCGCTCCGTGCGCGACTTCGCCAGCGCCCGCGCCACCACAGCGGCGAGCTCTTTGGGCACGTCGCGCCGCAGGCCGTGCAGGTCGGGCGGAGCGTGGTGCTGATGCATGTCGAGCACTGCGGCTGCGCTAGGCGAAGCGAACGGCGGACGGCCCGCAAGGCACTGGAACAGTACCACGCCGAGAGAATAGAGGTCCGTCCGGCCGTCCACATCGGGGGCTCCCTGAGCCTGCTCGGGACTCATGTACTCCTCGGTGCCGACCACGAACCCGCTCCGGGTCACGCGGTCGTCGCCCGAGCTCGCGATCGCGCGAGCGATACCCAAGTCGAAGAGGATCGCACCCTGCGGCGGGGGCGAGAGCACGATGTTGTCGGGCTTGATGTCACGGTGTGCGATGCCGTGTGCGTGGGCGTGCTCGAGCGCGTCGAGGATCTCAACGGCGATCGTCACCGCTCGCGGGATCGACAGGCGGCCCTCACGCTGCAACGTCTGGCGGAGCGTGTCGCCCGGCAGGTACGGCATCACGTACCAGAGGAGATAGTCGGCTTCGCCGCTGTCCATCATCCGGGCGATGTGCGGGTGATCGAGCTGCGACGCGTAGCGGATTTCGCGCAGGAATCGATCGGCGGCCACCGAGACGGCCAGCTCGGGGTGCAGCACTTTGATGGCGACATGGGCGCCGCTTGCGTCCTTGGCCGCGAAAATGGACGCGTTCCCGCCTCGACCCACCGCACTGAGCACGGTGTAGCGGTCGCCCAGGGCCTTGCGGACCCGCTCAATCAGGTCGCGTGCCGGCATAGCGTGCCGTCCCCTCGGCGATCGCCGGGCGGGACGGAGCTAACAATAGGCCCCTGCCCCGGGCGCGCTAGGTTGCCCGCATGTATCGAGGCTTAAGGGGCTATCGAGGCTTTAGGGGCTCCCAGTCGGCTGAGCCCCGCCCGGGCTGCCGCGACGTACGGCGCCAAGTCGGCACCCGCCCCCTGCCCCACCGCCAGCACGAACCGATAGGTCGTGATGGCCGTGGCGCGGTCGCCCGCGCGCTCGGCCTCGTTCGCCCGCTTGAGCAGCTTGTCGAGCGTCGCCGGCTCGCGATAGATCAAAGCGGGGTCCCGCCGCACCTGAGAGGCGAACTGGAGGAACCACACGGCGCCACCCGCGGCGAGCACCAGGCTGGCGCCCACGAGGAGCAGCGCCACACGGCGGGCGCGCCGCGGCGGGGCCGGCACCGCGTCAGGCGGCATCGGCCAGCCGGGCGAGCGCTCCCGCCGTCGCTTCGGTGACCATCGCCATGAACGCGTAATCGAGCGTCGCGCTCGTATCCGTCGCCTGATGGTAGTGCGGATTGCGGAGGAATGCCGTGTCGGTCAACATGAGCGATGGGTAGCGCGCGTCCCAGAAGGATGCGTTGTCGGAGAGCCGGGTCAGCGGCAGGAGCCAGCCGCGCAGCCGGGTGGCGTACGGGACGAGCGGCAGGTCCGGCGCGGCGGCCCGAGCCCCGTCGACGAACGCGGCGAGCAGCTTCCGGGAGCGGGCGTCGCCCACCGCCGCGAGAAAGTCGCCGGTGCGCGGCACGTCGATCCCGAGAAACGGGGGCACGATCTGCGTGCCCGGCCTCGAGTCGCGGTAACCCACCATCTCGAGGACCAACGCGCCCGCGAGCGCCTCGCGCCGCGCCCGCTTCTCCCGCGCCAGGGCGTGGCTCCCGACCCGGTAGCGGCCGGTCACCGTCTGCAGCTCTTCCAGGTCGAACCCCACGAACTCGACGCCGGCCTGCGGCTTCCGCGAGGCAATGAAACGGGCGCATTCGAGCAGCGCGGCGACGCCGCTGGCGTTGTCGTCCGCGCCAGGCGTGTGAGCGGTCGAGTCGAAGTGTGCGCCCACCAGGAGCCGCGGTCGTCGCGGGTCGGTTCCGAGCATGCCGCCCACGACGTTGTGGTAGGTGCGTCCCCGGAACGAGAACGGTGCGAGATCGACGCCGAGGCCGAGCGTGCGCAGCTCGCTCGCGATGTAGTCGCGAGCGGCGCGATGGCGCTCGGGCGCGGCGCTCGGGTGGCGGATGCCTTCGAGCGCCGCGACATGACAGCGCAGCCGGTCCGCGAGGGCGGCGCGTTGACCCGCGGTTGAGTGGGCGTGGCCCCCGTGCACCGGGTCCGAGCCCGGCGCCGGCGCGGCTTGAGTCGGAGTTGATGGGTCCACGCTAGTGTTTCTCCCGCATGGTGACCATTTGCACCGTCCTGCCGCCGCCCGAGCGTCCCCGCCTCGATGCCGTGGGCGACGGCTGTTTTACCACGCTGCACGCCAGCTCCTTCCGAGACGCCCTGCGCGCTGCCCGGCGCAAGCGGGTGGACGCGCTCGTCCTATCGGTCCACGCGTGCCGCTCGGACGAGCTCCCGGCGGTCGCGCGCTTCGTGCGCGAGTTTCCCGCCATCCCTGCTGTCGCCCTCGTGTCGCGCCACGACCGCAGCGCTACCGAGACGCTGCTCAAGCTCGGCGCGACTGGTGTCCGCTCGGCGGTGGACTGCACCGAGCCCGCGGGCTGGCAGCGGCTGCGGGACCTCGTCGGCCATCCGGCGTCTCCGGTGGCGGCCCGGATTCTCGCGCGCGTCGTTCCCGCGCTCGAAGAGGGAACGGGTGACGTGCGCGCGTTCTTCGAGGCCGTGGCCCGGCTCGCGCCGGTGCTCTCCACGGTGCGGCGGCTGGCGCGGCACCTGCGGATCTGCTCGAGCACGCTCATGTCCCGTTTCTATCGCGCGGGCCTGCCGTCGCCCAAGACGTACCTGGCCGGCATGCGGCTGGTGCACGCCGCCTATCTGTTCTCGAACCCCGGGCTCTCCGTTGCCGACGTGGCGTACCGCCTCGACTATTCGTCACCGCAGAGCTTCGGGCGCCACCTCAAGGCGATGCTGGGCGTCACGGCGGGTGAGTTCCGGCGCCGCTTTCCCTTCGAGGTATCGCTCGAGCGCTACGTGGACCTGCTGATCACCCCGTACCGGGAAACCCTGCGCGCGTTCTGCCCACTCAATGCGGGTTTGTGGGACCAAGGACCGAACGCGACTCGCGTTTCCCGGCCGGGGTGATCAGTCCGCCGCCGCGCGTGTGACGGGGGGCTCCCCGCCCTCCTGCTTTCGTTTGAGCACCGAGAAGCGCGCGATGCTGCCGCGCAGCCGCTCGGCCAGCTGGGCGAGCTGCTGGGAGGTGGCGGTGAGGTCGCCCATCGACGTGATCTCGGCCCGCGTGGCGTCCGCCGCGCCGTCGGCCCGTGCCGACGAAGCGCTCGAGATGGCCGCCACCTGCTGGAGCGACTGCGCCAGCTCGGCCAGCCGCTGCGCCTGACCACGGGACACCTCCGCGGTGGCGTTCACCAGGTCGCCCACCAGCTCGATCCCCTGGTGCAGCTCCTGGAGCGCCGCGTCGGCTTCCGCGGCCACCGCGCCGATGTCGCGCACCTTCGTCTCCCCCGACTGCATCGCGCGGGCCGCGGCGTCGATGCCCGCGCGCAGATCCGAGACCAGCTCTGCCACCTCGCGCGCCGATTTCCCCGCCTCCGCCGCGAGCGATCGGACCTCGTCGGCCACCACCGCGAAGCCCTCGCCGTGCTCCTCCGCCCGCGCCGCCTCGATCGCCGCGTTGAGCGCCAGCAGGTGCGTCTGCCGCGCGATCCGCGCGATGGTCTGGGCGAACACCCCGATGCGCTCCGACATACCCGACAGCCCGGCCACCGTCGCGGCCGTGGTGCGGACCTCCTCGCCCATCGCGCGCAGCGTCTGGCTCGCGCGGGCCACGCGCTCCCGGCCCCGCTCCGCCGCCGCGACCAGGCGCGACGCGTCCGCCTGCATCAGCTCCGCGCGGACCCGCAGCGATTCCGCTTGCTCGGCCGCCTTGCCGCTCTCGCCCCGCGCGCCCTCCGCCATTTCGCGCTGCTGGCCGAGGTCCGTCGCGAGGCGCTGGGCCGTGTGCGTCACGGTCTCCGAGGTGGCATGGAGCTCCTGGGCCGAGGCTGCGAGCTCTTCGGCGAGCGCCGCTACCTCGTCGGCCTCGCGCTGCACGGTCGAGATGGTGCCGCCGATCTCCTCGATCATCCGATTGAAGCTGCGCTCGAGGAATCCCAGCTCGTCGGATTCACCCGCCGGCGCGCGTACGGCCAGGTAGCCCCGCTCCGCCTCGCCCATCACGCTGCGGGCGTGGCGGATCCGCTCGATCAACGTTGCCGGAATGCGCTTGAGAGCCATGGCCACGAGGATGAA